>Ga0137409_10007804_pt1 | contig 10971 bp, 9 predicted proteins | sample CZODoug1_16funga_FD_122059 | JGI IMG/M metagenome (GOLD analysis project Ga0137409, IMG submission 122059) | Vadose zone soil fungal communities from Angelo Coast Range Reserve, California, USA - CZODoug1_16fungal (Hybrid Assembly) | ecosystem: Environmental > Terrestrial > Soil > Vadose zone... | reverse complement strand
ACCGTCTGCGAAGAGGCGAGCTGCCCGAACGTCGGCGAATGCTGGGGCGGCGGCACCGCCACCGTGATGCTGATGGGGGACGTCTGCACCCGGGGGTGCCGCTTCTGTGACGTGAACAGCGGGATCCCCGGGCCGCTCGATCCGCTGGAGCCGCGTCACCTTGCCCAGGCGGTGGGCCAGCTGGGCCTCGATTACCTGGTGGTCACCTCCGTGAACCGGGACGAGCTGCCGGACGGAGGCGCCTCGCACTTCGCCCAGGCCATCGTCGAGCTCCGCCGGGCGGCGCCGAGGACGCTGGTGGAGGTGCTGACGCCGGATTTCCAAGGCTCGAGCGATGCGCTCCAGATGATCGTCGACGCCCGGCCCACGGTCGCGGCGCATAATCTCGAGACGGTGGAGCGCCTGACGCCGCGGGTGCGCGACCGGCGCGCCACGTACCGCCAATCCCTTGAGGTGTTGGAGTTCTACAAGCGCGGCGGCATGCGCACGAAGAGCAGCATCATGCTCGGGCTGGGCGAGACGCGCGGCGAAGTGGCGCAGGCGATGCGCGACCTGCGCGCGGCCGGCTGCGACATCCTCACGCTGGGGCAGTACCTCCGGCCGTCGCAGAAGCACCTGCCGGTGGAGGAGTTCGTCCGGCCGGAGGTGTTCGCGCAGCTCGAGCGGGAGGGCCTCGCGCTCGGCTTCCGGTTCGTCGCCGCCGGGCCGCTGGTCCGCTCCAGCTACAAGGCCGGCGAGTACTTCATCCAGCGCTGGGTCGAGAACGGCGGGTAGCGGATGCCAGCCTGGAACATCATTCAGGCCGTCAATGACGCCCTGCGGATCGAGATGCGCCGCGATCCGCGCGTGGTGGTGATGGGCGAGGACGTGGGGAAGTTCGGCGGGGTGTTCCGCGCCACCGTGGGTCTGATCGAGGAGTTCGGGGCCGAGCGCGTGATCGACACCCCGCTGGCCGAGGCCGGAATCATCGGTGCGGCGATCGGGATGGCGATGTACGGATTGCGCCCCGTTCCGGAGATCCAGTTCTCAGACTTCATCTTCCCGGCGTTCGATCAGATCGTGAACGAGCTCGCCAAGCTACGGTACCGCAGCGGCGGCCAGTACGGCGCGCCGGTGGTGATCCGCACGCCGGTAGGAGGGGGGATCAAGGGCGGCCACTACCACTCGCAGTCGCCGGAGGCGCTCTTCATCCACACGCCGGGACTTCAAGTCATCTGCCCTTCCAATCCCCTCGACGCGAAGGGCCTTTTGATCTCCGCCATCCGCCAGGACGATCCGGTCATCTTCATGGAGCCGAAGCGCGTCTACCGGGCGGCGAAAGGGGAAGTGCCGGAAGGCGAGTACACCGTCCCCATCGGCGAGGCGAAGGTCGCCCGCGAAGGTCGGGGCATGACGGTGATCGCCTGGGGCGCCATGTTCCACGAGGCGCTGCAGGCGGTGGAGCAGGCCCCGGAGCTCGACGCGGAGCTCATCGACCTGCGCACGCTCTGGCCGCTGGACATCGAGGCCGTCACACGCAGCGTGCGCAAGACCGGCCGCTGCGCCATCGTGCAGGAGGCGCCGCGCACTTGCGGTTTTGCGGCGGAGATCAGCGCGCTCGTCCAGGAGCGCTGCTTCACCTCCTTGGAGGCCCCCGTCGCCCGCATCACCGGCTGGGACACGCCGTTCCCGTACACGCTCGAAAACGACTACCTGCCGCTCGCGCCGCGCATTCTCAAGTCGCTGCGCGAGCTGAAAGCCTACGAGGCCTGACATGTCCCAGTTCGAGTTCAAGCTGCCGGACATCGGCGAAGGCGTGGTGGAGGGCGAGATCGTCAAATGGCTGGTGAAGGCCGGCGACCAGATCGTGGAGGACCAGGCGCTCGTCGAAGTGATGACCGACAAAGCGACAGTGACCATCCCGAGTCCGCGCCGGGGCAAGGTGGTGAAGACCGTCGGCAAGGAAGGCGACATCGCGAAGGTGCACTCCACCCTCATCGTCCTGGAGGTGGACGGAGCGTCCCAGGCCGCCGCCGGCACCGGCGCCGGGGCGCAGGCCGCGCCCAGCCTTTCGGCAGAGCAGGCCGGGCAACCTGCTCCTCTGCAGACCGCAAACCTCCCGCAGCCGGAGGCCGGGGCGTCCGCGCACGGGGCGCAGATGAGCGCGCACGCCGGCAACGGCGACGGCCGGAAGGTCCTGGCCACGCCGGTGACGCGGCGGATGGCCCGGGAGATGGGCGTCGACCTGGGCGCACTCCAGGGCTCCGGGCCGCAGGGAAGGGTGATGAAGGCCGACGTGCTCGCGCACGCCGAGAACAAGACCCGCGCGCCCGTCCAAGCGCGGCCACCGCCGCGCCCCGAGCCGCTCGCCCAGGACGAGGTCCGCCCGCTGCGCGGGCTGCGCAAGAGCATCGCGAAGACCATGGCGCAGAGCCACACCTACGTGGTGCCCTTCACCTTCGTGGAGGAGTGCGACACGGGGCCGCTCACCTCCTTGCGCGAGCGCGTCAACGCGGAGCTGGCCCGCCGCGGCGAGGCGAGGCTCAGCTACCTCCCGTTCATCGCCAAAGCGCTGCTGCAGGGCTTTGCCAGATACCCCGAGCTGAACGCGGTGATGGACGAGGAGAAGCAGGCGCTCCTGGTGAAGAAGGACGTGAACGTCGGATTCGGCGCCGCCACCGAGCAGGGCCTCACCGTGTTCGTCGTGAAGGACGTGCGCGGCAAGTCGATCCGCGAGATCGGAGCCGAGATCGACCGGCTGGCGAAGGCGGCGCGCGAGCAGAAGCTGCAGCTCCAGGATCTGCAGGGCTCGACCTTCACCGTCACCTCGCTGGGCAAGGACGGCGGGTTGATGGCCACGCCGGTGGTCAAGCACCCCGAAGTGGCCATCCTCGGAGTGCACAAGATCAAGGAGTACGCGAAGCCGGTGCGCCGCGGAGACGGCAGCGTCGGCGTGGAGGTCGCCGAGCGGATGAACCTCTCCTGCTCCTTCGATCACCGCGTGATCGACGGCCACATCGGCGCCGCGTTCCTCTACGAGGTGATCCACGCGCTGGAGGCGCCGGAGTTGCTGCTGATGGATCAGCCGGGACTCATCCGAGACTGAGGACCGGTCCGAGACCACTCACGGCTTCACGCCGGCATGCTCCAACTCGGGCCCGAGGCGCCCCGTGAGCGCGAGTGCCCACATCTTCCAGTCCGCTGCGAAGCTCCACAGCGGGTGCTTGAAGGTGGCGGGCCGGTTGTGCTCGACGAAGAAGTGGCCGACCCAGGCGAAGGCGTATCCGCAGACGAGCGCCATCAGCACGAAGCGGCCGCTGCGCAGGGCGGCCGCGGAGACGAGCAGCAGCAGCGCGAGCGTGGTCCCGGCAAAGTGCAGTGCTCGCGTGGCCGGCCGCGAATGCTCGCGCAGGTAGAAGGGCCAGAACTCCGCGAAGGTCCGCATGCGTGCAATCTAGCAGACCGCGCCTTCCCGCCAGGCCGCGCGGTGCACACCCTGCGCGCCATGTCCGTCCCCGTGCTGCACCTCGTCTCGCGCCTCTGGGTGGGCGGGTCCGAGCGCCAGTTCATCGAGCGTCTTCGCGCACATCCTCCGGGCTATACCCCCGTGGTCGCCTGCCTCGAGCTGTCGGGAGGCAATCTCGCCGAGTTCCTTTCGCTCGGGCTGCCGACGCCGGACCTGTTCGACCTGCGCGGGTCGCTGCTCAAGCTCAATACCTTGGTGCAGGTGGCGCGGCTGGCGTGGCTCATCCGCCGCCGGGGGGTGAAGCTGGTGCACGCCACTGATTTTGTCAGCAATCTCATCGGCTTTCTTGCTGCACGCGCAGCGGGCGTGCCGGTGGTGGTGAGCCGCGCCGATCTCGGTCATCTCCGCGACGGGTTCGGCGTCTGGCACCGGCGCGTCGAGAAGTGGATGTCCCGTCACGCGGACGCGGTGTGCGCGAACGCGGAGCGCGTCCGCAGGCTGTGCATCGAGGAGGAGGGCAGCGCGCCCGAGCGCACGTTCGTGGTCCGGAACGGCCTGGACCTGGGCCGCTTCGACGCGCTCGCCACCCAGCCACTACAGGGACCCCTGCGGCCGGGGCGCCCGCTCGTCGCCGTGGTCGCGAACCTCTGGCCCGTGAAAGGGCACCGCATCCTGGTCGAAGCCGTAGCCGCGGTGCACGCCCGCAGGCCGGAGGTCCGCTTCGCGCTGGTCGGCGACGGCTCCGAGCGACCATTCCTGGAAAGCCGCATCGCCGAGCTTGGGTTGGAGGACGCCATCGAGGTCCTCGGGACCCGCTATGACGTACCCGCGATCCTGGCCCGCGCCGACGCCGCGTGCCTGCCCTCGCTCGCCGAGGGACTCCCCAACGCCGTCATGGAAGCGATGGCGGCGGGATTGCCGGTCGTGGCCACCGCGGTGGGTGGGACGCCGGAGCTGGTCATCCCCGGCGAGACCGGACTGCTGGCGCCGCCGGGCGCGGCGGAGGAGCTCGCCGGAGCGCTGCTCGAGGTGCTCGCCGATCCGGTGAATGCCAGATCCATGGGGGCCAGGGGCCGCAGCGTGATCGCGCGCGACTACTCGCTCGACGCTCTCGCCAGCGGTCACGCCGCCATGTACGGCTCGGTGCTCGCCCTGCGTGTTCACTCGCGAGCAATTGTTGGCGAGCAGGCGCTTCGTCCCTAGATCGCCTGCCGGAGCCCCGGAATGCCCCAGACCTCCGTCCGACCCCTCACGGAACCCGCCCTCGAGCAGCCGGCGTTTTCCGACGAAGCCCTGCTCCTCACCGATGCGCCGGTTCCCGGACGTGCCCCGGATCGGGGCGGCGTCGCGGGGACGTTCGCCAGCCGGACAATCTCCGATTGGGCGGAGCTGGAGGCGCTCCAGGACGCGTGGGAGGAGCTGGCTGCCGCGTCCGTGGAGCCGAACCCGTTCTACGAGTCCTGGATGCTCTTGCCCGCCCTGCGCTCCTTCGCGCGCGAGCGCGTCGAGGTCGTGCTCGTGTTCCGGGGCGATCTGCTCTGCGGCCTCTTTCCCATCGCGCACCGGCGCGGCCGGGCCGGGCTCTGGCGCCACCCGTACTGCTACCTGACGGCGCCGTTGCTCCGGCGCGGCTGCGAGCGCGCCGCCATCCACTGCTGGCTCGACACGCTGGCCGCGCGGGCAACCGTGGTCCGCCTCGAGGACGTGCCCGGCGACGGCTGCTTGCGGCTGCACCTCGTCGACGAGCTGAACGAGCGCAAGTGGCCGGCGCTGGTCTCGGAGGCGTACACGCGGGCGGTCCTGCGGCGCGGGCCCAGCGCGGAGGAGTTTCTCAGCCGGGCGCTGGCCGGCAAACGGCGCAAGGAGTTCCGGCGCCAGCGCACGCGCCTCTCGGAGTTGGGCGGACTGATGACCGAAGAGCTGCCGCCGGGCGCCGACCCCGCACCCTGGGTCGACGAGTTCCTGGACCTGGAAGCGCAGGGCTGGAAGGGGCGCGAGGGCGTCGACTCGCTGCGCGACCGCACCTTCGTCCAGCAGATGGCCGCCGGCGCAGCGCGCAAAGGCAAGCTGCAGATGCTCGCCCTCCGGCTCGACGGCCGGCCGGTGGCGATGAAGATGAACCTGGTCGGGGGGGAGGGCGCCTTCGCCTTCAAGATCACCTTCGACGAGGGCTTCCGCCGCTTCTCTCCCGGCGTGCTGCTCGAGCTCGACAACGTGGAGCGCGCCCACCAGCTTCCCGCGCTGCGCTGGATGGACTCCTGCGCGGCCCCCAATCGCTTCATGATCAACCATCTCTGGCCGGATCGGCGAGAGATGCAGACCGTCTTCTTCTCCACCGGCAGCCGGCTGGGCGCGTTTGCCGTCGCGATGATCCCGCTCCTGCATTTCCTTCGCCGCCGGGTGAGGGCCGCATGAACGGGGCGCTGATCGGAGTCGACCCTGAGATCCTGGCCGCATACTTCGACCGCAAGCCGTTCCACCTCCGGCACGGTCTCGCCGATCACCCGCTCTTCGCGCTGCCGCGCTTGATGGAGCTGGCCCGGCGCCTTCCCGAGGAGTTCGTCGAGTACAACGCGGGCGCGCTCCCGGTGGGCGTGCGCCCCGAGGACACTCCCCGCACCGGGCTCTCCCCCGAGGAGACGGTGCGCCGGATCGCCGAGTGCGGCTCCTGGATGGTACTCAAGCGCGTCGAGCAGGATTCGGAGTACGGCGCGCTCCTCGACCGCTGCCTGGACGAGGTGGCGGCGCAGGCCGGCGGCGCGGTCCCGCGCATGCTCCGCCGCGAAGGCTTCATCTTTCTCTCCTCGCCCTCCGCCGTGACGCCGTTCCACCTCGACCCGGAGCACAACTTCCTCCTCCAGATCAGAGGCAGCAAGACGGTGAGCATGTGGGACCGCGACGACCGGTTCGTGCTTCCCGAGGCGGAGCTGGAGAAGTTCTATGCCGCCTTCGTGCACCGGAACCTGCCTTGGCGGGAGGTGTTCCAGACCACCGCCTGGGTCGTGCCGCTGAAGCCGGGCCAGGGCCTGCACTTTCCCGTCGCCGTGCCGCACTGGGTGCAGAACGGGCCCGAGGTCTCGATCTCGTTCAGCATCACCTTCCGCAGCGACAGCTCGAAGGAGCGCGAGCTGATCTACCGGGCGAACGCGAAGCTGCGGACGCTGGGGCTCTCGCCGCGGCCGCCCGGACGATCGGTCCTCCTCGACTCCACAAAGCGCGCCGCGTTCGCGGCGTTGTCGGAGCTGAAGCGGGTCCTCGCCCGTCGCGCCGGCGAACCGCGCCCTTGAACGTTGCGGGCGGGACGCGGTTCCTCTAGATCTGCCGTCCCATGCAGCGCGCCCACAAGCTCGAAGCGCTCCCCATGCCGCGCGAGACGCTGCTCCGCCTCTACCGCGAGATGGTCCGCCTGCGCACCCTGGACGAGCGCATGATGACCCTGCAGCGCCAGGGCCGGGTCGGCTTCTACGGCGCCTGCACCGGGCAGGAAGCGGCCACGCTGGCCTCCGCCATCGCGCTGGAGGCGAACGACTGGATCTTCCCCGCCCTGCGCGAGGGCGGCGCCATGCTCCTGCGCGGCTTCCCTCTCGTGCCGTACCTCTGCCAGATCTTCGGCAACGCGGGCGACGAGACCAAGGGCCGCCAGATGCCTTCGCACATGGCGTCGAGGAGCGTGAACCAGGTGAGCTGGTCGAGCTGCATCGGCACCCAGCTCCCCCAAGCTGTCGGCGCGGCGATGGCGGCTCGCATCAAGGGCGACCGCACGGTGATCGCGGCCTACCTGGGCGACGGGGCGACCAGCGAGGGCGACTTCCACGTGGCGATGAACTTCGCGGGCGTGTTCAAGGCGCCAGTGGTCTTCGTCTGCCAGAACAACCACTGGGCGATCAGCGTCCCGAGCTCGAAGCAGACCGCGAGCGAGTCGATCGCCGTCAAGGCCGGAGGCTATGGCTTTCCCGGCGTCAAGGTGGACGGCAACGACGCGGTCGCGGTCTACCGCGCCGTCAAGGAGGCCGTCGACCGGGCGCGCAGCGGCGGCGGCCCGACGCTGGTGGAGTGCGACACCTACCGCATCGGCGCCCACAGCTCGTCCGACGATCCGACGCGCTACCGCGACGAGCGCGAGGTGGAGCAGTGGAAGAAGCGCGATCCCCTCGACCTGATGCGCTCGCGGCTGCAGGCATGGGAGCTGTGGAGCGCGCGCGAGGAGGACGAGCTGCGCGCGAGGCTGCTCGAGGAAGTGAACGGCGCCATCGCCGAGGCGGAGAAGAAGCCCGATCCCCCGCGGGAGTCTCTCTTCGAGGACGTCTACGCCAGGCTCCCCTGGTCGCTGCGGGAGCAGCGCGATGAGCTACTGGCCTCGCCGCCCGCTCCGCGCGCCGGCGCCTCGAAGTAGCCCAAGGTTTCAGATCAACCGCCAAGCACGCCAGGCACGCCAAGACGGAAACGTCGACTCGAGTCAGTTTTATCGGGTTCGGTTTGGAGCCAGCCCGGCCGTCGGAGCGACTCCGGGGCGCCGCCCTGGCGAGATGATCACAACCCCCCAACCTTGGCGTGCTCGGCGAGGTGCTTGGCGGTTGATCTGCGGCGGCGGCTTCCTTTCAGAGTCGTCTGCTTCTGAAACGCGTTCTGGCTACACTCCGGGAGTGACCCGCACGCTGCACGTCCGCCGGCTGGGCCGCGTCGAGTACGAAGACGGCCTCGCCATGCAGAAGGCGCTGGTCGAGGCCCGCGCGCAGGGGCTCGTCCCGGACACCCTCTTGTTATTGGAGCACCCGCGGGTGATCACGCTCGGCCGCGCCGCCAAGGCGCACAACATCCTCTGGCCGCGCCAGGAGCTGGAGGAGCGCGGGTTTGCCGTCTTCGACACCGACCGGGGCGGCGACGTCACCTACCACGGGCCCGGCCAGATCGTCGGCTATCCGATCCTCGACCTGAAGCCGGACCGCAAGGACGTGCGCAAGTACGTGGCCTCGCTCGAGGAGCTGATGGTCCGCGTGGCGGCGGGTTACGGGGTCGAGGCGCGGCGCGTCCCGGGGCGCATCGGCGTCTGGACGCCCTCGGGCAAGCTGGGGGCCATCGGCGTGCACATCTCCCGCTGGATCACCTCGCACGGATTCGCCTTCAACGTGCGCACCGATCTGGCGGACTTCGCGGCCATCGTTCCCTGCGGGATCAGCGACGCGGGGGTGGCGTCCCTCCAATCGCTGCTCGGCGACGCGCCGCCTCTCCACGAGGTGGAGGACGCCTTCGCCCTCGAAGCGGCGACGTTGTGGGAGAGCGAGGTGTCCGAGGTGCCGCCAGAGCTGCGCACCGTGAGCGTCACCTTGCGCCGCGAGGACGGGCGCGTGCTGCTGCTCAAGCGCACTCCGGAGGGGGGAGGGTTCTGGCAGATCCTCACCGGTACCAGAGAGGCGGGAGAGAGCCCGCTGCAGACGGCCGCGCGGGAGATCCACGAGGAGACCGGCTTCTCGCCGCGCCTCGACGGGATCCGCGACCTGGGCTACGTGCACGCGTTCGCGCTGGGCGGCCGGGAGCCACCCCTCTTCGTGGAGGAGACGGCGTTCGCCGCCGCTGTTTCGGGCGAGCCGCGCCTCTCGGACGAGCACGACGAGCACCGCTGGTGCACGCCCGACGAGGCGCTGCGGCTCCTCCCCTTCACCGGCCTGCGGCGTGCGGTCCGGCTCGCCGCGCCAAGAACATAGCCGCAAATCAGCCTTCGGCCGGAGCGGCCAGGCCACGCCCGGTCCGCCCACCCCGACACACAGGGGAGAACTGTCCGCTCACCGGCCGCGGCCACTACGATGAAGCGGCCATGAACAGCTGGATCAACTTCTCCATCCTCTGGATGCTGACCGGGAGTCCGGTGGCCGCGGCGGTGATCCTGCTCGCCGCGTACGCGATCGCGGATTGGTACACGTTCGGCTTCCTGCGCGGATTGGCGCAGGCCGTGGCCGACTTCCGGCGCGGCAGCCGCCTGCGGCTCGTGCTCCTGCACAACCCGCACGACCGCAAGGCGCGCGCCGACCTGGGCGCCATCCTGGTTTCACAGCGCCGGTTCGCGCGCGCGATCGAGGTGGTGAAGCCGCTCGCAGACGAGGACCCGCACGATCTCCGCGCGCTCTTCCTGCTCGGCGTCGCTTGCCTCGCGACCGGGCGCGTGGATCAGGGCGAGCTGTTCCTGTCGGAGGTCCACAAGGCAGATCCGGCGTTCAAGGACGGCGAGGCCCTGCTCGAGCTGGCTCGCTGGCGCGCCCGCCGCCGCTCGGCCGCCGCCGTCGAGCCGTTGCGCGAGTTCCTCAAGTCCCATCCACACCACGTCGAGGCCCGCTTCCTGCTGGCCCGCGCGCTGCTGGTGGCCGGCGATGCGGCAGCGGCGGCCGCCGAGCGCAGCCGGTGCTGGCAGGAGTACGAGACCGAGCTCCCCTACCAGCGCCGCCGAGATCGCCTCTGGGCGTGGGCTGGCCGACCGGAATCGTTCCCTTCAACCGGGGGAACGGAACGCCGCCCTTGATGGCCTGGATTCGATTGTATAGCCAGCGCGCTGGGCGCCCCCATCGGTCGCTGAACGCGAGCGTTCCATAGTAGTAGAACAAATACAAAAAGCCGCGAGCTAGCTCCGGCAGCGTTTTGTTGCCTGACCTGTAGGACTCCACATACTGCCGGGCATCCCACCAACCGAGCGGCTTCGTATAATTCAGCAGTTCAGTCGCCTGGCAGGAATATCTGGCGTCTCCGCCGGCGCCTTGCTGCCTCGTAGCGGTCACGACGTCGCTCTCCGTGCAGCGTGGCGATGAAGCCGCCGCCTCGCTCGGCGAAAGGCCGCGTTTCAGCACGTGACGGACCTGCGCCGGCCCGTCGACGGCCTTGAGCCAGGCGCCTTTCCAGAAAATGAGGCACCCGGCCTGACATCCACCGTAGGCTTGGCCATCACAGCGGAGGTTGAGATGGTATCCGTCTTGCAGGCGTCGCCCTGTATAATGCCCGCTGACCGTATCGCAGGTCTTGTTCGCGGTCTGGTAAATGCGAAAACGCTGACCGCAATATTTGAACATTTGCGGCATGAACGGCAAACCCTCCAATTGTCCATTTTTGTCGAGCGTTCGCAGGATCTCTTCCTTGGTTCGGATTTCGATCCATTCGCCCGCGCTTAGATTAAGTTTTCCCATCTCGATCAATAAAATTAAGTGTGTCTGATGTTAGAGCTCGTTGCTGAATGCAGTTAAGACTCGCTTTTCCTGGAGCGACCACGCTCGGGCGAAGACCTCTCCGGAATCTCCTGGCGAGAATTCCGGACGCCCAGGGCGGACATGACGCGTTTGCGTCCCGGGCCACTCCAACGGAGCAACCTCCGGTAATAAGAAACCAGCGGCACTGCCGAAAAGCAGAGCAGCCGTTCCGCCGGAGAAAGCGGAATGTGCCGAATTGATTTGAAATACTCGAGATAGACTCGCTCCCAATGAGGGAGATAAATCCGATCGTTCGCTCGTTTCGGGTCATGCCAGGCCAGGAGATCACGATCGGATTTA
>Ga0137409_10007802_pt1 | contig 10972 bp, 9 predicted proteins | sample CZODoug1_16funga_FD_122059 | JGI IMG/M metagenome (GOLD analysis project Ga0137409, IMG submission 122059) | Vadose zone soil fungal communities from Angelo Coast Range Reserve, California, USA - CZODoug1_16fungal (Hybrid Assembly) | ecosystem: Environmental > Terrestrial > Soil > Vadose zone... | reverse complement strand
AGGAACGTGACGATGCCGATCTTCACCGGCTCCTGCGCCGCTGCTGCCGGCGCGAGCGCCGCCGCAGCGAACGCCAGCACTACGTGCTTCATGCGACCCACGATGTCTCTCTCCTCTGTGATGGTGTTTTTTGCAGCAGGCCGGCCGCGTCGAGCGCGGCGCGGATGCGCTCGATCTCGGCCGCCGGCAGCTTCACGAGCGGCGGCCTCACCACCGCGCGCGGCAATTTGCCGAGCAGGACGAGCGCTTCCTTCATGCGGTTGTGCATGTCGACCCACGGCTCGGCGTAGAACACCTCCGCGGTCGGCGTGATGCGCTCATGGATGCGCTTTGCTTCCTCGAGGTCGCCGGCCCGCACCGCACCGAAGAGCTGCGCCTGCAGGTCGGCGATGACCGAGCCCGAGCCCGACAGCAAGCCGGCGCAGCCGAGCACGAGCGACGACAGCAGCCAGGAGCTGTGCGTCGTCAGCACATTGACCGGACGCGGGCGCGACTGCAGCACGCGGATATGGCGCTCGTGGAGCTGCGCATTCGCGCACCAGTCCTTGATGGCGCGCACGCTCGGCACCTGGTCTGCGATCGCGAGCAGCGTCTCCAGCGGGTAGCCGTAACCGGTCGCGACCGGATACTGGAATGCAATGAGCGGGAGATCGCTCGCATCGGCGATGCGCTTGAAATGCTCTACCGCCATCTCCGGTCGCTGGCCGAAGTAATAGAGGTTCGGCGGGAACACGAGCAGGGCGGACGCGCCGCCGGCGGTGGCCATGCGCGCGATGCGCGAGGCTTCGAGGCTGCCGTCGGCGTAGACGCCGTGCACGATGGGCCGGGTGAGTTCCTCGGCGCTGATGTCGAGCACGCGGCGCTGCTCATCGAAGGTGCACGATGCCACCTCCGATGCATGCGCATTCACCGTGATCGCCGAGACGCCGGGCACCGCCGCGACCTCGCGCAGATGCGCGCGATAGGACGCCTCGTCGATCGAGAGATCCTCGTGGAAGGGCAGCAGCACGGCGGGAATGACCCCGCTCGGGACGTACTCGCTGTGTCTCGCCAACTCCTCCTCCGGTGCCGGGCGTGAGCGGCGTATCTTAACCGCTATCATTCGGCCGATGAGCGAGCCGCGCGAGATCCGCAGCGCCATCCGGCAAGGCAAGTTCCGCCGCCACACCGCGGGCGTCGCGCCGGGCTACGTGCAGGCCAATGTCTGCATCCTGCCGCGCGAATACGCCGACGAGTTCCGGCTCTTCTGCGAGCGCAATCCGAAGCCCTGTCCCCTGCTTGCCGTGACGAAGCCCGGCGACCCGCGCTTGCCGGAGCTCGGCGAGGACATCGACATCCGCACCGATGTGCCGCGCTATCGCGTATTTCGCGACGGCGCGCTGGTGGAGGAAGTCACCGACCTGCGCGACGTGTGGCGCAGCGACCTCGTCACGTTCGTGCTCGGCTGCTCCTTCAGCTTCGAGGAAGCGCTGATGGCGGCGGGGCTGCCGCTGCGCTACGTCGAGCTGGGTCGCAACGTGTCGATGTATCGCACGAGCATCGATTGCGCGCCGGCCGGGCGCTTTCGCGGCAAGCTGGTCGTATCAATGCGGCCGTTCAAGGCGGCGGACGCGATCCGCGCGATCGAGATCACGTCGCGCTATCCGCGCGCGCACGGCGCGCCGGTGCACATCGGGCGGCCCGATCTCATCGGCATCGGCGACCTCGCGAAGCCCTGGGCGGGCGACGCGACCGAAGTGCGCGCGGACGAGCTGCCGGTGTTCTGGGCCTGCGGCATCACGCCGCAATCCGTGGTGCTCGATGCCAAGCCGTCGCTTTGCATCACGCACGCGCCGGGGCACATGCTCATCACCGACCTCGAGAACGCGACCCTCGCGCAGGAATAAGCGGCCCGCCGCGCCTGTACGCCGCGGAGGAGGCCTGCCATGACCGATTACTTGCAACGAGCTTTCGTACTGACACTGTTCGCGCTCACCGCCGGCTGCGCGCCGATGAACGAGACGCAGTGCCGCACCACGAACTGGTACCAGCAGGGTGAAACCGACGGCCTGATCGGCCAGCAGGCGAGGATCGATCAGTACACCGATCAATGCCGCCAGTTCGGCGTGCAGCCGGCCGAAGGGGAATACCTCGCCGGCTGGAGCGACGGCTACTGGGAACACTACCACCGCGCTTCCGGCTCGAAGATGTAGCGCCTCGCGGCCGGTGTAGTCGATGCGATAGCGATGTGCCGGTATGGAAACGCATGCCGAGCGCTGCGACAGGCGCGCCGAGCCCCTTATTGATCCCGCTCGGGCCGCCGGTCCTTGAAGCCCTTCTCGAAATGCCCGCGCCCCTCGAGGTCGCCCTGCTCGAAGATCCAGGTGTAGCCGCCTTGCGGGTTCGACAGCACTTCCCACGCGTTGTCGTCCGCGTCCCAAAAAAGGAAGCTGTAGGTGCCGTGCCGCTCGCTCGGCTTGGTGAGGTCGTGCAGGCCCCATTGGCTCGCCTGCTCCTGGCATAGCCGCCACGCTTCGTCGACATCGGCTTCGCTCGCGACGTCGATGCCGTTGTGGTAGCAGCGCGGCATGCGCTCCTTGTTCTTCGTGAGCACGACCGCATACACGTGCTGGCCGCCGAGCCGCACCATCAGCGAGACGGGGCTCGTGCGCACTACCTCGAGACCGAGGAACTGCTCGTAGAACTCGCGCGTGCGCTCAAGATCCTTGGAGCCGAGCGTGCCGTGCGAGAGGAAGCGCGTCTTCAGTGCAGCCATGATTACTCCGTTTTCAAGCCGATTTCGCGGATGAATTGTCCCCACCTGCGGTGGTCGGCGCGGAACCGCTCGGCGAACGACTCGGCCGAGCCGCCGACCGGCTCGGCGCCCGCGTCGTAAAGGCGCTCGCGCAGCTTCGGATCTGCGAGCAGCGCCTGCAGATGGCGGTTGAGCAGTCGCACGATGTCGTCCGGCGTGCCGCGCGGCGCGAAGACGCCGAACCACGCGCTCATCTCCCAGCCGGCGACGCCGGCCTCGGCTGCGGTCGGCACGTCCGGCAGATTGGTCAACCGGTGCTGCGCACCCGCCGCGAGCGGGCGCAACTGTCCGGTCTTGAGATACGGCCGGGCGGAGCCGATCGCCATCGACATGATCTGCACGCGTCCTGCCAGCAGATCCGGGAGGGCGCCGCCCACGCCCTTGTACGGCACGTGCACGAGCTTGAGGCCCGCGACGCGCGCGAAGAGCTCCATCGAGAGATGCGGCGGGCTGCCGATGCCCGCGGAACCGTAATGCAGCTGGCCCGGCTGCGCCTTGGCGTAGGCGATGAATTCGCCGACGTCCTTCGCCGGCACCGACGCCGGCACCACGAGGATGTGCGCCGTCTGCGCGATGTTGAACACTGGCACGAGATCGGTCATCACATCGAACGTGAGGCCGCGCTCGAGGAACGGCTTCACCACCAGCCCGCCGCCCGAGGCGATCATCAGCGTGTAGCCGTCCGCCGGCGCGCGCACCAAGAAATCGATCGCCAGGTTGCCCGAAGCGCCGGGCTTGTTGTCGACGAACACGCCCTGGGAAAATTTCTGCGACAGCCCCTCGGCGATCAGGCGGCCGAAGAGGTCGGTTACGCCGCCAGGCGAGGTCTCGATCACCAGGCGAATGCCGCGGCTCGGATAGGGCTCCTGCGCGTGCGCCAGGCTGAAAGCGAGGCACAGCGCAAGCGCGAGTCGCCGCATGATTTCGCGCACCCCGGCTCCTCCGATCCTGGTCACGAGACCCACGAGAATAACTCCGTTATCGCGGAATGATCGGCAGAATGATCCGCGAGGGCGACTTTGCGCCATGGTAGAGCGTTTGCGTTGCGACGACTGTCCGCAGCTCCGTCGGGATGTCGCCATCGGTGTTTGGATTGCGGTCGTATCGAGGAAAGTTGCTGCTGCTGACCTCCACCCGAAGGCGATGGTCGCGGCGAAACAGCATGCTGGTCGGCCATAGGCGGACGGTGACTTCGGCCCCCGTGCCGCCGGCTTCGGCGCGCGGATAGGCGCGCCGCAAGATGCCGTCCGACACGTTGTAGGCCTTGCCGTCGGGGTGCACATCGACCAGCTTGACGGTGAAGTCGGTGTGCGCCGCGGTGGTCGCGACATGCAGCACCGCCTCGAGCGGACCGGTGACTTCGAGGTCCTCGCCCAGCGGCTCGCTCGTGTAGACCAGAACATCCTGGCGCGATTCGACATCGCCCTGCTCGGCGATCCCGGCGCGCGGCCCGAGCATCGCGCCGCCGCGCGAGCGCACCGGATCGCGCGGATCGTAGACGAAGCGGTCGGGCGCTTCCGCCTGGACGGGAGCCCGGGAAACCAGGCGGCCATCGCCTGCGGCGGAGTTGGCGCGACCCTCGCCGCTGAAGTAGAACGCCGCGTATTTCGCGCGCGCGAGCGGCCACTCGTGCTCGTCACGCCAGACGTTCTCGCCCATGACGTAGAGACGCACCGGGGCGGCCAGCGAACCCTCGAGCGCTCGCCCGAGCAGGTGGTGATCGAACCAGGGCAGGCTCGGCGCGAGACTCGCGGGACGATAGTCGCCCGCCGTCGAGCCGTCGGGGAAGCGGACCGGATCGGCGTGCGTCCACGGGCCGATGATCAGGCGACTGCCATTCGCCACGGCTTTCGCCGCCTGCGCACGCAGCGTGTGCCAATCCTCCAGCTGCGTCGGAAGGAAAGGGTCGTACCAGCCGGCCATCAGCAGGACCGGCGCCTTGATGGTGCGCGCGCGATCGATGCCGTCGATGGCGCGCCAATAGTCGTCGCCTGGCTGGTGTCGCACCCAGTCGTTGAAAAACGGTATGTCGCGTCCGGCGCGGTCGTCCGCCTCGAGCAGCGGGAATCCTTCGAAGCCGCGCTGCAGCTCGGTCGGCGATGGATCCTGGTCGACCGGGCCCCGGCTGCGCACCGCCCAGAACAGCGCCGATTCGAGGGAGAACGCGCCCCCGGGATGAAACATCTCGCCGAAGCGGGTGCTCGCGATCTGGATGATCAGCGCCCGCGGCCCGGGGTCGCTCTGATCGGCGAGCACCCATTGCGTGTGCCCGAACGCCGAGCCGCCCCACATGGCGAGCCGGCCGTCGAACCACGGCTGCTGCGCCAGCCAGCGCAAGGTCTCGATGCCGTCCTGGCGTTCGTGGAGGAGCGGGTAGAACTCGCCGCCGGACTTGTAGCGCCCGCGCGTTCCCTGGATGACGACGGTATAGCCGCGGCTCGCCCAGAAATTCCCCACCACGTCGGCGCCGAGAGTGTTGCGGAAGCTCCTGGAGAACGGGATGCGCACGAGAATCGTGGGCGTCTTTTCCGTGGTGCGCGGCCGATAGATGTCGGCGACGAGCATCACCGAGTCCGAGGTCTTGAACGATGCATCGCGCTCGACGTCGACGCGCCACTCCTCCTCGCGCACGCCCTCCCTCGGCAGGATGAGGCGCGACACGACGGCCTCGCAGCTTCCTAGCAACGCAACGCCGGCCAGCAGGAAGAATCTCAGGCCGTGGTTCACGGCGCGTGCGTCACGACCAACCCGAGGCCCGGTTTGCCGGCGAAGGCCGCGCGCTCCGCGTCCAGTACCCCGCCGGCGCCGAACATGATCGGCGACTCAGTGACGTCGCGCGACAGCAGATGGGTGCCGAACGCTCCTTCCTGTGCGATCAAGCTGTCGCGCGCGCTGTGCGCCACCGCGAGCGCCGCACGCGTGAGCACGCTCGTTTCTCCGACGTGCGCGCCGACGACCAGCCCGAGCCCGCGGCTGCGGATCTCGCGCGCGAGCTCGAGCGAGCGCAGCAGCCCGCCCATTTTCGAGACGCGCAGGTTGACGATGCAGCGCTCGGAGAAGCCGACGAGCTCATCGAGCTGCGCGGCACGCAGCAGGCTCTCGTCGAGGATGATCTTCGTGTCGAGCGCTTGCGCGAGGCGTCGCAGACCCGCGTAGTCGCCGGCCTGCAGCGGCTCTTCCAGGGCGAAGAACGGGAACTCGAGCGAGCGCAGATCGTGGCTCGCCTGCTCCGCGCTGCGCCACAGGTTATTGGCGTCGGCGCGCACGCGCTGCGGGGACACGCCCGCGGCTCCGAGCAGGCGCACCTTGTCGCCATCTCTCGCGAGATCACCCGACAGCTTGATCTTGAAGTCGCGGAAGCCTGCTTTCAGGTAATGCGCGAGCTGCGCCTCGAATTGAGCGGCCGCCGCGTCGCCGATGACCGCCGTGTACTGGAAGCGGCCCTTCAGCTCGGGCAGGGCCAGCAGGGCTTCGATCGACTTGCCGGAGTGCTTGCCGGCCAGATCGAGAAACGCCAGCTCCACTGCGGTCCACGCCGCGGGATGGCGATCGATCTCTGCGCCATGCTGCCTGACCCATGCGGCGAGCGAGTCGAGGTCGTGAAATGCAGCGAGCCAGTCGTGCAGGTGCGCGCCAACGAAGCCTTGCGCCGAAGCGAGGCTCTCCGCGGTCACGTACTCGCGCGGACAACCTTCGCCATAACCTGCGAGCCCGTCCCGCGAACGGCATTGCACCCACAACGATTGCGTCGCCGCGCGCTCGGCAGATGCGTGCTTGAACGCGGCCTTGAACGGGATGGAGAGCGCGGAGGCCTGGATCGACTCGAGCGCCAGCTTAGGCGCGCTCGGCATGCGCATCCAGGTCGAAGCTGAATCCCTTGCGGTAAGCGAGGGCCACCGGTTTGAACTGCCCCTCCCTCTGCCCTTGCTTTACGCAGGATTGCTTGAAAACCTCGCCGGTTTCCCGCGCGAGCCAGAGCGCCTGGATCGGCCCGAGGCGCTCGCTCTCGCGCTTCGCGGCGTACTCGACGTTCAGATCACACAGCCTGGCGTCGACGGCTTGAGCGAGCTCGGTGGCCTGCGCGCCCGTCTTTGCGTCGGGCTCGACGTAGAGCCGATAGGCGCGCGACTCCTCGTCCGCGAGCATCATGACGAAGCGCGGCGCACCGCCGATCTGCGCCATCGCCGCGCGCACCGCGTTGAGCACCTGCGCCTCGTAGAGCTTCTCGCCGGTGATATTGGTGACGCCCTTGCCCTTCTGCATGAACCTCAGGAGCGGCGTGCGATGCAGGAATCCGCCCACGCGCACGAGATCGTTGATGAAGTAGCGATACAGGCCCGACGGCGTGGTGACGATGATGTAGTAGTCCATCCGCTTGCGCAGCCGGTCGAGCGTGAGGAACTCGGGCTCGCCTCGATCCCACTTGTCGCGCTCCACGAACTCGAAGAAATGCGTATCGAGCGTCGGCCATCCGCTACCCGCGCGCTTGCCGAGCGTGAAGGTGCCGCGGAACTCACTCGAGAGATAGCCGAGCTCCAGGATACGGGTGCGCGGCGCGAGCTCCTGCCGCAGGGCGTCCACGGTCACCCCCGCGCTGCCGCCGGTCCACGTCACGACGAGGCGCAGGCGCGGCCACAGGTCCGCGATGCGCGGCTGAGCGCTGCCCGCTTGCAGGCGGGCGAGCGCAGCGGCGCGCTCCGGATTGGCCACGAGACGCTCGCGGACGCTCGGCCATATCTCCGGAGGAATCTGGTGCCTGAGAAAAAACGTGCCGTGACGCACGTCGTCGATCAACGCGGCCTGCTGCTCGCGGTAGAGCTTGATCAGCGCGAGCATCGTGGTGGAGTTCGCCGATCCAAGATAGCTGACATCGGGCCGCGCTATCGCCAGGCGAAGAATCGTCAGGTACTTCAGCCGGCTGTCCGAGATCGTCAGCACCGGCGCCGGCACGACGAATTTTTCCTGGATCAGGTCGGGCGTGGCGCCGGCAACGATGCCCGATGCCGAGCCGAACGGCTTGCCGTTCGCGAGCTCGCCTTCGCGCGCCGGGCTGACGATCGCCAGGATGGCGCCTTCGAAGGCGGCCGGACAGGTGCGGTGCTGGTAGCACACCGCGGCATGATGAATGCGGCGCAGCGCGCGCCGGTAGGCGGCAGTGATGGGGACGTCTTTCGGTTTTCCAGTGCTGCCGCTGGTTCTCGCATATTGGATCGGCGGCTGCGCCGTCAACGCCTTTTCACCGCGCTCAATCTCCGCCTCGACGTAGGGGCGCCGCGCTTCGTAATCCCCGACCGGCACGCGCTGCGCAAACTCGGCGTAGCTCGAGATCTGGTCGAAACCGTGTTCACGCCCGAAGTTGGTCTTGGCGTTGTCGCGCAGGATTCGCTGCAGCAGGCGGGTCTGCACCTGCATCGGATCGCGCGCGGCGGCCGCGATGCGCCGCGCGCAGCGCCAGCGGACGAGGCGCAGCTGAACCGCGACCAGCGAGTCCGCGATCCATCGGTCGAAGGACCGGCGCCGCCCGCCGCGTCCGCCGAAGGGCGTCGCCATCTGCGCCCAGAATCCCTTGGGATAGCCGCGGTCCATGATGCCGATTTCGAGCGCGCGGTCCTTGGGCAGATACCAGGTGCCGAACAGCAGATCCCAGACGATCGTCGTATTGCCGAAATTGCACGCGGCGGTTTTCGGATCCCTCGCGTGGTGCCAGCGATGCGTTTCGGCGCTGCCGACGATGTAGTTGAGCCAGCCGTAGCGCAGCCGCACGTTGCTGTGCTGGAAGAAGCCATTCACGGAATACAGCAGAAAGTAGCCGGCGATCACCTCGGGTGCGACGCCCAGCAGCAGGAAAGGCACCGTGTCCAGCGAGAAATGCAGCAGCTTCTCGAGCGGATGGAACCGGCCGACGTTCAGCGTGTAGAGCAGATCGGGAGAGTGGTGGACTTCGTGCAGCCGCCACAGCGGCGTGAACTTGTGGCAAGCGCGGTGCAGCCAGTAACGCAGCAGATCGACCGCCAGCACCATGGCCAGCATTTGCGCGAGGAGCGGCCAGTCCTGCGGCCACCAGTCGCTCGGCTCATGCTCGTGCATCCATTGCGCGATGCCGAGGATGACGAAAGCCACCAGCAGCCGTGGCAACGCGATCTGGATGAGCGCCATGAACGCGGCATCCGTCGTGACGTCCGACCACTGCGGACGCCAGTCCTGCCGCTCGGGAAACCATTGTTCCAGCACCACCACGGCGAGGGCGACGAACATGATCGCGGCGTAGGCAGCCCATGCCGGCGACAGCTCGGCGCCGAGCATCGCGCCGAACACCGCAATGGCTGCAGCCACGAATATCGGGTACCAGGTGTAGGGGAGAACCCGGGTCATGCTCGCTGCCGATGATAATAGGCCAGCGTCAGAACGTACGTGGCGAGCACCAGATGAAAGGTCGCGGGAATCGACGCGCGGAACCAGGCGGGGGCTGTGGGAACCGCAATGCCGATCCCGATCCGCGCAATCGATCCCAGCATGTAGATCCAGCCCAGCCACATCAGGACGCGCCCCGCACGCTCGCTCGCGCGCAGCGCCCGCGTCTGAACCCGCCGTGCGTACCAGAGCATGGCGCCGAGGATCGCGCTCTGGCTCGACAGCAGCAGCCAGTAAGGCAGGCCGCTGCCCTGGAACGAACCGAAATCAGGAAGAAAGCTCTGCGGCGACCAGCGCTGGACCGCTTGCCCGAGAACCCGCAGCGCGAACAGGAATGAGCACGCCCATAGAAGAGCAGCGTAAGCCCGGTTTGTTATCAACTCTCTTTCTTGAGCTGCGCGGCGAACTTGCGCGCGACCTTCTCGCGCAGCTCGGCGGAGGCTTTCACCACCGGCGGAAAATCCTTCAGCATCTCGTAAGGCCGGCAGGCGTCGAACAGCCCGCGCGAGTTCGCCGTCACGCCTTTCGGCAGGCGCGGATCGAGCGGCCCGCTCCAGGCGCGGCGGATGAAGTCGATGTCCTCCACCGGGTCGCAGCGCGTGCACATCGCCCACAGCACCTGCTCGAGGTTCGTCGGATCGATGTCGTCGTCGACCACGACGACGAAGCGGCCGAGGTAGGAGCCCGACTGGCAGGCGGCGGCGAGGTGCAGCGCTTGCCGCGCATGGCCGGCATAGGCCTGCTTGATGGAGATGACGTTGAACATCCGCGCGCACCCGGGCTCGTGCACCCACACGCCCTGCACGCCGGGCAGTCCTGCGCGCTCGACCTCGTCCCAGATCATGCCGGCCTTCATCACGCACTTCGAGTACGAGAAGTCCGACGGCGGCACCATGGGGCACGCGAGGCCGAGGATCGGATCGTTGCGGTGATAGATGCGCTCGATGCGCACCACCGGCTGCTCGGAGCGCCCGCCGGCGTAGTAGCCGGTGAATTCGCCGAACGGCCCTTCGGGCGCCGTCTCGCCGGGATGCATAGCGCCCTCGAGCACGATTTCCGCGTGCGCCGGCATCGGCAGCCCGTAGACCTCGCTTTCGATCACTTCGTAAGGCGCGCCGCGATGCCCGGCGGCGTAGTCGTACTCGGAAAGACCGAAGCGGATCTCGTTGCCGCCGGCGAGGAACAGCAGCGGATCATGCCCGCACGAGATGAGCACCGGGCAGGGCTTGCCCTGCTTCCAGTACTTCTCGCGGATCTGGCGCCCGTGCTTGCCCGGCGAGATCCACAGACCCACGCGGTCGGGCCCCTGCACCATCGAGCGATACGTGCCGCAGTTGACCCAGCCGAGCTCGGGGTCGCGCATGATGACCAGATCATCGGTGCCGAGATAGCGGCCGCCGTCGTGCTCGTGCAAAAGCGGCGCGGGAAATTTGAGGACGTCGATGCCGGTCTTCACCACGTTCTGGAGTACAGGCCCATCGCTCACCACGCGCGGCGGGATCGGCTTGTGCGTCTTCATGCGATCGCGATAGGCGCGCACCACGTCGAGCGGATGCGACGGCGGCGGGAAGCCGAGCACGATCGCGAGCCGGCTCGCCGAGTTGGTCGCCCCGGACACCGCACGGAAGCCTTTCGGGTAGCCGGGAATGTCCTCGAACAGGATCGCGGGCGGCGCTTCCTGCCGGTAGACGATCTCGGCCAGCGTGCCCATCTCGAGCCGCCAGTCGGCGCCCTTGATGCGCAGGAGCTCGCCCGCGCGCTCGATGC
>Ga0137409_10007801_pt1 | contig 10972 bp, 8 predicted proteins | sample CZODoug1_16funga_FD_122059 | JGI IMG/M metagenome (GOLD analysis project Ga0137409, IMG submission 122059) | Vadose zone soil fungal communities from Angelo Coast Range Reserve, California, USA - CZODoug1_16fungal (Hybrid Assembly) | ecosystem: Environmental > Terrestrial > Soil > Vadose zone... | reverse complement strand
TCGATATGCTCCAGGCCCTCGATGCGGTCGTGCGGCGCAGGGGCGTCGCTTGCATTGTTGAGCTTTCGCGCCACCGCCTTGTAGAGCGTATCAATGAGGAGCGTCGACTTGCCGCCACCCGACACTCCGGTGATGCAGGTGAATACGCCGAGCGGGATTTCGGCGGTGACGCTTTTCAGGTTGTTGCCGCGCGCATTGATGACCGCGAGCAGCCGGCGCGGATTGACCGGCCGCCGCTCCGGGACATCGATGATAAGCGCGCCGGTGAGATAGCGGCCGGTCAGCGAATGCTTGTTCGCCATGATATCGGCGGGCGTGCCTTCCGCGACGATCCGGCCGCCGTGGATGCCGGCGCCCGGGCCGACGTCGACGACGTGGTCGGCGATGCGGATCGCGTCCTCGTCATGCTCGACCACGATCACCGTGTTGCCGAGGTCGCGCAGCCGCTTGAGGGTTTCGAGCAGCCGCGCGTTGTCGCGCTGGTGCAGGCCGATCGACGGCTCGTCCAGCACGTAGAGCACGCCGGTGAGGCCGGAGCCGATCTGCGAGGCCAGCCGAATGCGCTGGCTCTCGCCGCCCGACAACGTGCTGGAGGCGCGCGCAAGCGTGAGATATTCGAGCCCGACATCGACCAGAAACTTCAACCTTTCGCGGATTTCCTTCAGGACACGTCCGGCAATCTCGTTGTGTTTGACGCTGAGTTCCTTCGGCAGCGCGGTGAACCATTCGCCGGCGCGCTTGACGCTCATGGCCGCCGCCTCGCCGATATGAAGGCCCGCGACCTTCACGGCCAGCGCCTCGGGCTTGAGGCGAAAGCCATGGCAGGCGCTGCACGGCACATCGGTGAAGTATTTGGTCAGCTCCTCGCGCGCCCATTCGCTCTCGGTCTCGCGGAAGCGGCGCTCCAGATTGGTGATCACGCCTTCGAACGGCTTCTTGGTCTCGTAGGAGCGCAGACCGTCGTCATAGACGAAGCGGATCACGTCTTCGCCTGAGCCGTAGAGGATGGCATCCTGCACTTTCTTTGGCAGGTCCTTCCATTTGGACTCCAGGGTGAACTTGTAGAACTTCGCCAATGCTTCCAGGGTCTGGGTGTAATATGGGGAGGTCGAACGCGACCACGGCGCGATGGCGCCCCTGCGCAGCGTGGCGTTCTTGTCCGGAATGATGAGGTCGGCGTCGATATGCTGCTCCACGCCGAGCCCGCCGCAGGCCGGGCAGGCGCCGAACGGATTGTTGAAGGAGAACAGCCGCGGTTCGATCTCCGAAATCGTGAAGCCGGAGACCGGGCAGGCGAATTTCTCCGAGAACGTGATGCGCTGGGCATCAGCGGCGGCGGCCGTGGCGAGCTTGGTTTCCTTGGCGGCTTTCTTCCCACCCTCCCCTGAAGGGGGAGGTGAAGCGGGCGCAGCATCCGCGAACTCCACCACCGCGACGCCGTCGGCAAGCTTGAGCGCCTGCTCGAAACTCTCAGCGAGCCGCTGGGCGATGTCCGGGCGCACCACCACCCGATCCACGACAACGTCGATGTCGTGCGTGAATTTCTTGTCGAGCGCCGGCGCGGACGCGATCTCGTAGAAGGCGCCGTCGATCTTGACCCGCTGATAGCCCTTCTTGAGGTATTCGGCGAGCTCCTTGCGGTATTCGCCCTTGCGGCCGCGCACCACCGGGGCGAGGAGATAGAGCCTTGTTCCTTCCGGCAGCGCCGATACGCGGTCAACCATCTGCGAGATGGTCTGGCTTTCGATCGGCAGGCCGGTGGCGGGCGAATAGGCGATGCCGATGCGCGCCCACAGGAGGCGCATGTAGTCGTAGATCTCGGTGACGGTGCCGACCGTGGAGCGCGGGTTTTTCGAGGTGGTCTTCTGCTCGATGGAGATCGCCGGCGACAGCCCGTCGATCTGGTCGACGTCGGGCTTCTGCATCATCTCCAGGAACTGGCGCGCATAGGCCGAGAGGCTTTCCACATAGCGCCGCTGGCCCTCCGCATAGATGGTGTCGAAGGCGAGCGAGGACTTGCCGGAGCCGGACAGCCCGGTGAACACGACCAGCCGGTCGCGCGGGATTTCGAGATCGACGTTCTTGAGATTGTGCTCGCGCGCGCCGCGGATCGAGATCACACGGCCGCCGTCGAGATTGCGGCGCGGACGATTGTCGAACAGATCAGTCATGGGGATAGCCAATGGCGCGGTTATTCATCATCGGCGCCCTGGTGTTTTTCCGCAGTTGATAGGGGCGTCCTCGCCCGGCCACCCGCCCAAACCTAGTCGTTGCGGGGCGGTTTCGCCAGTGTGCGCGGGCGTGGACGGTCCCGGACCGCCCCGGGATGTGGACAAGTCCGTCTCAAACCGCGGCTTTCGCGACACCCGGTGGGTCGGCTACGCTACCCCGGACACAAATGTGAACGGAAGGAGGAAATCCATGAAGGGTCCGGCTTCTCGGTTTTTGGACATGGCTTGGGTGCTGCTGGTCGCTGCGCCGCTGCTGGTCGCCGCGGAGGTTGCACCGGCGCAGACCTACGCGGTCACCACCAAACCCAATGTCGAATATGTCGTGCATGAGGGCGTTAAGCTCACCGGCGATTTCTACCTTCCCAAGGGGCTCGACAAGGCGCCCGTGATCGTGGCGGTGCACGGCGGCGGCTGGCAGGCCGGCAGCCCCGATTCGCTCAATGTGTGGGCGCCGTTTATGGCGCGGAACGGCTACGCGGTGTTTGCCATTCGCTACCGGCTGGCGAAGCCCGGCGCTCCGAGCTATCCGGCCGTGGTCTATGACGTGAAGTCGGCCGTGCAGTTCGTGCGGGCCAAGGCCGCCGACTTCGGCCTCGATCCGGCCCGCGTCGCGCTAGCGGGCGCGTCGGCGGGCGCCCACCTTGCGTCATTGGTGGGAATTGCCGGCAGCGAGCCACAGTTCTCGGCGCAATACCGCGACGATCCCAATGCGGCGGTTCCGGCCGACGTGAAGGCAGTGATCTCGTACTACGGCGTCTACGACATGCACGCGCAATGGACCCACGATCTGATGATTCGGCCCGCCGATTATTCGATCACCGAGAGGTTCATCGGAGTGCCGCCCACGAAGGACCGCCGCATCTATTTCGAAGCCTCGCCGGCCGCCTACGCGACGGTCGACAAGAACCGCACCCGTTTCATGCTGATCCATGGCAAGGAGGACGACATCGTCGATCCGAAGCAGGCGACCGACTTTCTGGTCCTGCTCAAGCAGGCGGGCTTTACGGCGAATATCGCGCTGGTCCCGGGCGCCGGCCATGCTTTTATCAATGAGCCGCAGGACGAAACGATCAGCTTTTCCGCCCAGGTCGCGCCGCGGCTGCTGCGATTCCTGAAGACGGCTTTGTGATGTTGTTCTGCCGGTCGATTTCGAATTCCCGGAATTGATCCCCTCACAAAACTGAAAGGGCCGGCTGGATTGCCGGCCCTTTCCCCTCAGCGTGAGCCCCCAGCTCACCAACGTCCGAATAGCGTTCCCGGCACAAAGTGATAGTTCACGCCGACCTTGAACTCGTGCACCTGTGTGTCGATTCCGACGCCCGAGATATTATCCTTCCCGAAGTCGAGAAAATTATACTCGGCCTTGGCCGACCACTGCGGCGCAAGCATAAACTCCGCGCCTGCGCCAATGTTCCAGCCGGTGCGCGTGACGTTGATGGACACGCCGGGCACCGAATAATCGGCATTCATCCAGGCGGCGCCACCCTTTGCATAGAGCAGCCAGGGACCCATCACGTAGCCCAAGCGGCCGTCCAGCGTGTCGTACCAGTTGTGATCGCTGTTGAAGCCCAAGCTCGAGCCGCTTGCCGAGGTCCAGGAAAGCTCGCCCTCGATACCGATCAGCCAATTGGGCGCAATCTGATAATTATACCCGGCTTGCACGCCGCCGAGAAAGCCGCTCGGATCGGGCGAAGCCGTAAAGCCAGAGAAGATGTCCGTGGCGGTCTCGCTGCTGATCACGCCGCCGAGGTGACCACCCACATAGAAGCCGTTCCACGTATAGATCGGCTGCAACAGGGGTGGAGGTGGGCGCCTCGTCAAATCGGCAGCGCCGGCACAGGTGCAAAACGAAAGCACCAGTGCGCCTGCTGCAACAGCATTCGCGAATGCCAACTTTCCACTCACCATGATTTCCCCTCCGGCTTGTTGTCCATCGAGGCGGAATGTTACTTCGTCGACACAGAAAAAGCTGTCACCGTCGTGCAACAGAAGATAGGGATCACTTCGCGGCTCTCCCCTTAATTGCCTGATTTCGGCCGCGGCCTTACCACGTGTGCCCAAAATTCAGTGAAATACTTCAGCTCCCGGTTGCTGCCGTATCCCGCTTGCGTCTCGTGGCGATCGATGGTAAGAACAAAAAGAGAACATGCTCGTCATCGCGCCCAATTGCCTGTTGAGGGCCAGGCGCCTACCTGTTGCGCATAAAGCAACTGTGGGTAACACGGCTGGCGGCGGCGGCGGGGCTCGTGCCGCAGCGGGCTTTGTCGCAGGGTGTGTTTATCGGCTGCGATTGAATGCGGATGTGACGATACGCAGGCATTCGGCAACGAAACATTGGAGTGGTGCCAAATCGAGCTGAAATCACGTTACGGCTTACGTCACCTACCCCGCGGCGGGGAGGGAAGGGCGGGCGGTTCGAGCGGCATCAATTGGAGCAGCGTCATCCGGCGCAATGGAGAACGGACATGGCGGGCAGCGTCAATAAGGTAATCCTGGTCGGCAATCTTGGCGCCGATCCCGAAATCCGTCGGACCCCGGACGGCCGGCCTATCGTCAATCTGCGGTTGGCGACTTCCGAGACCTGGCGGGACAAGACGACCGGCGAGCGCCGGGAACGGACCGAGTGGCATCGTGTGGTGATCTTCAATGAGAATCTTGCCAAGGTGGCCGAGCAGTATCTGAAAAAAGGCGCGAAGGTCTACGTCGAGGGCCAGTTGCAGACGCGGAAATGGCAGGATCAGCAGGGGCAGGACCGCTACTCCACCGAGGTGGTGCTGCAGGGCTTCAGTTCCCAGCTGACCATGCTGGATCGCGCGGGCGGCGGTGGCGCCGGTGGGGATTTCGGCTCAGACGACGGCGGCTCCAATTTCGGATCGTCCGGCAGCCGCAGCCCGGCGCACCAACCCGCCATGGCGGGCGCCGGAGCGCGCGACGACATGAACGATGAAGTTCCGTTCTGAGCGGGTTTAAACAAAGCGCCGTTCTTGCTCGGGTCGGGTGGGTTGAGCCGCCGGGGCTGGCCCGGAGCCGGCCATCGGGCCGGTCCGATAGCAGACTCTGCAAGACACGTCGCGAGCGGCGCTCGGGTCACCGGCTGTGATGGGTTTCGTTTTAGCTCAACGCATCCTGCAAATCGGCCAGTCCGTCGAGACCGTTCAGCCGGCGACCTGCACCAATGCGAATACGCGACCATATTTCGCGGCCGCCGCAACGTCGCCTTCTCTCAGAGCCTTGCGAACGGCGTCGAGCATGGTGGCATCCTCGACGGAGAGATAGGGAGACCAACCGGTGTCATCCTCGACCAGCTCGACCGGGATTTCTGCGGCGTACCGGCCTTGGTGGATCAGCTTGATGGTCCTGCGGGTCATCAGGTTTTCCGTTTCATGAAATCGCTCGACCATCGACTTAGATCGGGTCGATAGGCCGTTACCACAACAGCCGGTTCTGTGCGGTCCTTCGGAATGCCCCAAACGACATGTATAGGTCTGCCGGCGGCATCCCGCTGAAGCACAAGAACGCTCGGTCCTTTCCCGAACTCGGGGTAATCCTCCACCAAGATCGCAGATTGGATACCGTCAAGAACGTCAATAATCAGAATATCATCATCTACAAGTTCATCATAGCCGTGATCCGAAACGCGAACTTTACCCTCCGCCACAAGCGCTCTTACTCTGGGCAGAGTGTCGCTCGCCATCCGTTGTCCACCTAACCCCCGAGCACCGCCCGCAGCCCGTCAATGACGAACTGCACGGCGAGCGACGCCAACAGCACGCCCTGAAGCCGCGACAGCAGCATGCTGCCGGTGGTGCCGAGTGCCGCTCCGATCCGGGTGGCGAGCCGGAACACCAGCAGGCAGAGAGTCACTATGGCGGCGATCACGCCGACCAGGACCGCGACATAGAGCGGCCGGAATGCGGCCTGGCCGGCCAGCAGCACCGTGGCGGTGAGGGCTCCGGGACCCGCCAGCAGCGGGGTCGCGAGCGGGAAGGCCGCGATGTTGCGCACGTGCTCCTCGCACGCCTGCTCGGCGTCGCGGGACTGTCGCTCGGTGCGTACCCCCAGCACCATTTCGGACGCGATCGAGAACAGGAGAAGCCCGCCGGCGATGCGGAACGCCGGCAGCGTGATGCCAAGCTGACGCAGCAGCCAGTCGCCGATCAACGCGGCGCCGGCGAGGATCGCGCCGGCGATAACGGCGGCGCGCAGCGCCACGTCGCGGCGTGCCGCATCGGGAATTCCGGTCGTCACCGACAGAAATGTCGGCGCCAGGCCGATCGGGTCGACCACCACGAAGAGGGTGACCGCCGCGGAGATGAGATATTCGAGCGGCATGGCTTTGTGCTGAGCTCAAGCTACTGACGTTTTTAACTTAAATTTGCATCGTGAAGAGCCGCGCAGGGTGGCATTTGCGGTCCGGACACGCTATCTAAAAACAGCGATACACACTCAAGATTGGATTCACCCGCGGTTCTCCACCCTTGTCCGATTCAGATAATCAATCCGGCGCGCCCGGCTCAGGGCCGTCCGATATCCGGCCGGTTTCTATCACCGACGAAATGAAGCGCTCCTACCTCGATTACGCCATGAGCGTGATCGTGGCTCGGGCGCTGCCGGATGCGCGCGACGGCCTCAAGCCTGTCCACCGCCGCATCCTCTATTCGATGCACGAGAACGGCTACGAATGGAACAAGCCGTATCGCAAGTCAGCCCGCGTGGTCGGCGACGTCATCGGAAAATACCATCCTCACGGCGACCAGGCGGTCTACGATGCGCTCGTGCGCATGGCGCAAGATTTTTCCATGCGCCTGCCGCTGATCGACGGACAGGGCAATTTCGGCTCGGTCGACGGCGATCCGCCGGCGGCCATGCGCTACACCGAGGTGCGGCTGGAAAAAGTCGCCGAAGCGCTCGTCGACGACCTTGACAAGGACACCGTCGATTTCATCGACAACTACGATAATTCCGAGCGCGAGCCGGTGGTGATGCCGGCGCGGTTTCCGAACCTCCTGGTCAACGGCGCCGGCGGCATCGCGGTCGGCATGGCTACCAACATCCCGCCCCACAATCTGGGCGAGGTGATCGACGGCGCCATTGCGCTGATCGACGATCCGGCGCTGTCCATCGACGACCTCATCAAGATCATTCTGGGCCCGGATTTCCCCACCGGCGGCATCATCCTGGGCCACGCCGGCATCCGCGCCGCCTATCATCTCGGCCGCGGCTCCATCGTCGTGCGCGGCAAGCACCATATCGAAACGCTCCGCCGCGAACGCGAGGCCATCATCATCACTGAGATTCCCTACCAGGTGAACAAGGCCACCATGGTGGAGCGGACTGCGGAGCTGGTCCGCGAAAAGAAGATCGACGGCATCGCCGAGATACGCGATGAGTCCGACCGCGACGGCTACCGGGTCGTGATCGAGTTGCGCCGCGATGCCGAGCCGGACGTCGTGCTCAACCAGCTCTACCGCTTCACCAGCTTGCAATCCTCGTTCCCCGCCAACGTGGTGGCGCTCGACGGCGGCCGTCCGCTGGTGATGTCGCTCAAGGACCTGTTGACCTGCTTCGTCGCATTCCGCGAAGAGGTGGTTTCGCGCCGCACCAAGTTCCTGCTCAACAAGGCGCGCGACCGCGCTCACATCCTGGTCGGGCTTGCCATCGCGGTCGCCAATATCGACGAAGTGATCCAGCTGATCCGCACCTCGCCGGATCCGAATACGGCGCGCGAAACTCTGATGTCCCGCGAATGGCCGGCTGCAGCCGTCGCCACGCTGATGGCCCTGATCGACGATCCACGCCACGGTGTTTCGGAGGCCGGCACGGCCCGTCTTTCCGACCAGCAGGCCCGGGCGATCCTCGATCTGCGCCTCCAGCGGCTCACCGCGCTCGGCCGCGACGAAATCAAGGACGAACTCGACAAGCTCGCCGCCGAGATCGCCGACTATCTCGACATCCTGCGCTCCCGCGCCCGCATCCAGGCCATCGTCAAGGCCGAGATGATTGCCGTGAAGGACGAGTTCGCCACCCCGCGCCGCACCCAGATCATCGATCAGGAAGGCGAGATGGAGGACGAGGACCTGATCCAGCGCGAGGACATGGTCGTCACCGTCTCCCACCTCGGCTATGTCAAGCGCGTGCCGCTGTCGACCTACCGGGCGCAGCGCCGCGGCGGCAAGGGCCGCGCCGGCATGCAGACCCGGGAGGAGGACTTCGTCGCCCGGCTGTTCGTCGCCAACACCCACACGCCGGTGCTGTTCTTCTCCTCGCGCGGCCAGGTCTACAAGGAGAAGGTGTGGCGATTGCCGCTTGCGGCGCCCCAGGCGCGCGGCAAGGCCCTCATCAACATTTTGCCGCTGGCGCAGGACGAGCGCATCACCACCATCATGCCGCTGCCCGAGGATGAATCGAGCTGGGCCAATCTCGACGTGATGTTCGCGACCACGCGGGGCACGGTCCGGCGCAACAAGCTCTCCGATTTCGTCGAGGTGCGCCGCTCCGGCATGCTCGCCATGAGGCTCGACGAAGGCGAGGCGATCGTCGACGTGCAAATCTGCACCGACAAGGACGACGTGCTGCTCACCACCGCGATCGGCCAGTGCATCCGTTTTGCCGTGGACGAGGTGCGGGTGTTCACGGGCCGCACCTCCATGGGGGTGCGCGGCATCACGCTCGACAACGGCGACAAGGTGATCTCGCTGTCGATCCTGCGCCACGTCGGTGCCACCAGCGAGGAGCGCGCCGCTTATTTGAAGCGCGCCAATGCGGTGCGCCGCGGCCTCGAAGAGACGGCCGAGGAAGCGGTCGACGCCGAGCCGGAGCCCGAGGAGGCGGCCGGCGCCATCGAACTCGGCGAACAACGCTATGTCGACCTTTCCGCGGCCGAGCAGTTTGTGCTCACCGTGTCGGAGCGCGGCTACGGCAAGCGCACCTCCTCGTACGAATACCGCACCACCGGCCGCGGCGGCAAAGGCATCGTCGCCATGGACAACCGCGAGCGCGACGGCACGCTGCGCGCCAAGATCGGCCGCCTGGTGGCGTCGTTCCCGGTCGAGGAATCCGACCAGCTCATGCTGGTCACCGACGGCGGCCAGCTGATCCGCTGCGGTGTCGCCGAGATCAGCATCAAGGGCCGCAAGACCAGGGGCGTGATCGTGTTCAATACGGCCGACGGCGAACGCGTGGTGGCGGTGGAGAGGCTGAGCGAGGAGGAGGGGAACGGTAACGGGGAATGAGGTTTCATCCCTCCCCGTCTTCGGGGAGGGTGGCCGAGCGAAGCGAGGTCGGGTGGGGACCACAAAAGGCACGGTCGTGCCGGGGAAAGAACCCCACCCTACCCTCCCCGAAGACGGGGAGGGATCAAACTACCGCCACTACTCCACAAACCGCGTCGCCACGATTTGGTCATACGGAACATCGCCGCTGAGAATCCCCATCGAGCGCGCAAAGGCGTTCATGCCGGCGACGACTTCCGGCCTAATTTTCGTATCGTAATAGGGCAGATCGCGGCGGATCAACTCGGCAATCAGCTCGGCTTCCTCCGGCGGAAACAACTTGCGCCCGACACCGGTCGCGAGCGAGACGTCGTTTTTCAACGCGGCCTGGGTCTTGACGATCGCGCGCACGGCCGCGGCCGCAATCTCCGGCGAGCGCTCGATCAGCCGGTCGGTCGTCGCGATCGACGCCATGGTGTAGTTGAAGCACTGTTTCGGCCCGTCGCCGCGGCGGACATCGAGCACGACCGTGCCGACGCCGCGGCGCACGGCGACCTCGGCGCCCATGCCGTTGGCCCAGAAGCCGTCGATCTTGCGCTCCTCCAGCGCTTTCGCGGCGGTGACGCCGAAATTCACCCCGGCCGCCAGCGCGCCCGGCACCGGGGCGATCGTCACGGCGTCGCGAGCGAGATCGATCCCGGCGCTCGCGAGCAGACCGCGCAGTCCCATTTCGACCCACGGGGCAGCGCCGATGCTGCGGCCTTTGACGCCCGCGACATTGCCGCGCGTGATGCCGAGGTCCTTGTGCATGACCAGGAACCAGTACATGCCTTGCGCCTGCGCACACAGGAGCTTCACGCCCCGCCATTCGGGAAATGCCGCCAACGCCGAATGCGCCGATCCGCCGACGAAATCGACCGCGCCGTCGCGCAGCGCCGCATACGCCTTGTCGACCGGAAACACGAGCTCAACTTCGACGTTGAGCCCCTCCTGCCTGAAGAAGCCAAGCTGCGCGGCCGCAATCGCCGGAAAATAGGAGTTGGAAATCATGTCGGGTACGGCGAGTTTCATGGCCGCCGACTCACTTCAAGACCGCCAGCACGCTCCCCGCGGTCGCGAACAGCGACGCGTCGCGGTGGGCGAAACCGAGGAGCTGAAGGCCAAGCGGCAGCCCGCCGTCGTCGAGAACCGGCAGCGACAGCGCCGGAACGCCCAGCATCGAGCCGGCCGCGGCGAAAACCGGATCGCCCGTGGAGCCGAGGCCGATCGGCGCCGCGCCCGGGGCCGAGAGCGTGATGCACGCGTCGAATTCCTTGCCGAGCGTATGGTAGACCGCCCGCCGCCGGTCACGATCGGCAATGTCGCGGCGGTAGTCTTCGAGCGTCATGGCCTCCGCCTGACGGCCGCGCTCGAGCATCGCCTTGCTGAGCTTGCCGGCGTCGCGTGCGCGGTAAGTGTTGATAGGCCAGCGCGACTCCCATGCGTTGATGGCGACGGAGAGTTCGCGGCCGCCGTGGATGGCGGTCTCGA
>Ga0137409_10007799_pt1 | contig 10974 bp, 12 predicted proteins | sample CZODoug1_16funga_FD_122059 | JGI IMG/M metagenome (GOLD analysis project Ga0137409, IMG submission 122059) | Vadose zone soil fungal communities from Angelo Coast Range Reserve, California, USA - CZODoug1_16fungal (Hybrid Assembly) | ecosystem: Environmental > Terrestrial > Soil > Vadose zone... | reverse complement strand
GCGTTCTGCATGGCGCGCTTCATCGCGCGGCGGAACATGATGCGCTTCTCGAGCTGCTGCGCGATCGAGTCGGCGATGAGCTGCGCGTCGATCTCGGGCTTCCTGATCTCCTCGATGTTCACGTGCACCTGCTGCACGCCCATGATCCGGCGCAACTCCGCCTTCAGCGCCTCGATCTCCTCGCCCTTCTTGCCGATGACCACGCCCGGGCGGGCGGAAAAGATGGTGATGCGCGCGTCCTTCGCCGGCCGCTCGATGAGCACCCGGCCCACCGACGCATGCGCCAGCTTGCGCTTCAGGAAGTCGCGCACCTTGATGTCCTCGGCCAGCATCGGCGCGAAGTTCTTGCTGTTCGCGTACCAGCGCGAACTCCAGTTCTTGTTCACCGCGAGGCGAAAGCCCACGGGGTTGATCTTCTGACCCATCAGTCACCCACCGTAATAAAGATGTGGCACGTATGCTTGAGCACGCGGTTGCCGCGCCCCTTGGCGCGCGCCTGGAAGCGCTTCAGGAACATGCCGCGCTCGACGTAGATCTGCTTCACCTTGAGCGTGTCGATGTCCGCGCCGTCGTTGTGCTCGGCGTTGGCGATCGCGGACTCGAGGAGCTTGCGCATGACGCCCGCACCCTTCTTCGGCGTGTAGGCGAGGATGCTCATTGCCTGGTCGACCGGCTTGCCCCGGATCAGGTCGGCGACGAGCCGCCCTTTCTGGGCGGACATGCGCGCACCGCGCAGGCTGGCTTTGGTTTCCATCATTTCTTCCCTGCCGCCGGCGCTGCCGGCGCTGCCGCAGGCGCGGCGGCCGGAGCGGCTGCAGCCGGCGCGGCCGCACCGGGCGCTCCCGGAGGCCCGCGGCGATCGCCGACGGCTTCCTCGGTACGCTTGCCGACGGCCGAGTGGCTCTTGAAGATGCGCGTCAGCGCAAATTCGCCGAGCTTGTGCCCGACCATGTTCTCCGTGATGTACACCGGCACATGCTGTCTGCCGTTGTGCACGGCGATCGTCAGGCCGACAAAGTCGGGCACGATGGTCGAACGCCGCGACCAGGTCTTGATCGGCCGCTTGTCGCTGGCGCCGCGCGCCTTGTCGACTTTCGCCATCAAGTAATGGTCGACAAACGGTCCCTTCTTGATTGAACGTGCCATTCGCTAATCCTTATTTGACTCGCCGGTCGCGCACGATCATCACCTGCGTGCGCTTGTTGCGTCGTGTCTTGAATCCCTTGCTCTGCACGCCCCAAGGCGAAACCGGGGGCTGCGCCGCCGCGGTGCGGCCTTCGCCGCCGCCGTGCGGATGGTCGATCGGGTTCATCGCCACGCCGCGCACGGTCGGGCGCACGCCGCGCCAGCGCACGCGGCCCGCCTTGCCGATCGATTCGAGGTTGTGCTCGGCGTTGCCGGCTTCGCCGATGGTGGCGCGGCAGTCGATGTGCACCTTGCGGATCTCGCCCGAACGCAGCCGCAGCTGCGCGTAGGAGCCTTCGCGCGCCAGCACCTGGACGTGGGCGCCGGCCGAGCGCGCGAGCTGCGCGCCCTTGCCGGGCAACATCTCGACGCAGTGCACCTCGGTGCCGATGGGAATGTTGCGCAGCGGCAGCGCATTGCCCGGCTTGATCGGCGCCTCGGACCCGGACATGAGCTGCGTGCCCACCGCGACGCCCTTGGGCGCGATCACGTAGCGACGCTCGCCGTCGGCGTAGAGAAGGAGCGCGAGGTGCGCGCTGCGGTTCGGGTCGTATTCCAGGCGCTCGACCTTGGCAGCGATGCCGTCCTTGTTGCGGCGGAAATCGATGATGCGCAGGTGGTGCTTGTGGCCGCCGCCCTGGTGGCGCGTGGTGATGCGGCCGAGGTTGTTACGACCGCTGCCCCGGCGCTGCGGCTCGGTGAGCGGCCAGTACGGCTCGCCCTTGTGCAGCTCGGGCGTCACCACCTTGACGAGGGCCCGGCGTCCCGGTGAAGTCGGCTTTACTTTGACGAGAGGCATGGCTTACTCCGGGGCCGCGAAGTTGATTTCTTGGCCTTCGGCGAGACGCACGTAGGCCTTCTTCCAGTTGCGCCGCCGGCCGATCACCTTGCCGAAGCGCCGCTCCTTGCCGTGCACGTTCAGCACGGTGACCGACATCACCTTGGTCTTGAACATCAACTCGACCGCGGCCTTGATCTCGGGCTTGGTGGCGTCGTCGGCGACGCGGAACACGTACTGACGGTTCTTATCCGCGACCATGGTGCTCTTCTCGGACACGACCGGCGCCAGCACCACGTTCATCAGCTGGTCGGCGTTGTATTTCTTCGCGGCGGTCACTTGAGCATCTCCTCGAGCTTGGCGACCGCGGCCTTGGTCAACACAACATGCGGGTAATGCACCAGGGACACCGGGTTCGCCTGCCGCACGTCGATCACCTCGACGTTGACGAGATTGCGCGACGAGAGCTTGAGGTTCTCGTCCACCGCATCGGTGATGACGAGCACAGCCTGGAGGCCCATCGCCTTCACCTTCTGCGCCAGCAGCTTGGTCTTCGGTGCGTCGAGCGTGAACTGGTCGACGACGCGGATGCGGTCCTCGCGAGCCAGCTGCGACAGGATCGAGGCGATGCCCGCGCGGTACATCTTGCGGTTCACCTTGTGCGTGAAGTTCTCGTCCGGCCGGTTCGGGAAAATCTTGCCGCCGCCGCGCCACAACGGGCTGGAGGTCATGCCGGCGCGGGCGCGGCCGGTGCCCTTCTGCCGCCACGGCTTCTTGGTCGAGTGGCTGACCTCGCCGCGGTCCTTCTGCGCGCGCGAGCCGATGCGGGCGTTCGCCTGGAAAGCGACCACGACCTGGTGCACCAGGGCTTCGTTGAAGTCGCGCGCGAACAGCGCATCCGGCGCGTTGAATGTGCCGGTAGCGCCCTTGTCGTTGATCGTTTTCAGTTCCATGGCCGCCTCAGCTCTTCGCCGGCGCCGGTTTGGCGGCGGGCGTGGCGGCAGGCTTGGCGGCGGGCTTCGCGGCCCTCGGCTCGGCCTTCGCGGCCTGCTTCGGCGCCTGCTTGACGACCGGCTTGTAGAACCTGGCGGCGGGCCGCACCACGACGTCGCCGCCTTTCGAGCCGGGCACCGAGCCCTTGATGAGAAGCAGCTGGCGCTCAGCGTCGATGCGCACCACTTCCAGGCCGGTGATCGTGCGCTTCACGTCGCCGAGATGGCCCGGCATGCGCTTGCCCTTGAAGACGTGCGCCGGGCTCTGGTTCTGGCCGGTCGAGCCGGGCACGCGATGCGAGACCGAATTGCCGTGCGAAGCGTTCTGGCCGCCGAAGTGGTGGCGCTTGATGACGCCGGCGAAGCCCTTGCCGATCGTCACGCCCTGCACGTCGACCTTCTGGCCGACCTTGAAGATCTCGACGCCGACCTTGGCGCCGGGCTTCAGGTTGGCGAGTTCTTCCGCCTTGGCGCGGAATTCCTTGAGCACATGGCCCGCCTCGACGCCCGCCTTGGCGAGGTGTCCGGCGAGCGGCTTGACGACGCGGCTCGCGCGGCGCTTGCCGAACGCGACCTGCACGGCGGCATAGCCGTCCTTCTCGGCGGTCTTGATTTGCGTCACGCGGTTGTCGGACACGTCGAGCACCGTCACCGGCTGCGTCACGCCGTCATCGGTGAAGATCCTCGTCATGCCGACCTTGCGGCCGACCAGTCCAATCGTCATACATTCCTCTTCTGTTTACCTGGCTCATCTGTCAAATGAGTTTCCAGGCGCCGGCTGCAATTGGCCGGCCCTTCACCTCATACTGCGTGTGTCCCGCAGCGCTTTGCGCTGCTCCTTATTTGACCTTGATCTCGACGTCCACTCCAGCCGGCAGATCGAGCTTCATCAGCGCATCGACCGTCTTGTCCGTCGGGTCGATGATGTCCATCAATCTCAGGTGGGTGCGGATCTCGAGCTGCTCGCGCGACGCCTTGTCGATGTGCGGCGAGCGCAGCACGTCGAAGCGCTGTCTGCGCGTCGGCAGCGGCACCGGGCCGCGCACGACGGCGCCCGTCCTCTTGGCAGTATCGACGATCTCGAGCGCCGACTGATCGATCAGCCGGTAATCGAACGCCTTGAGACGGATACGGATTCTTTGGCTTTGCATTTTCCTTACTCGATGATCTTGGCCACGACGCCGGCGCCGACGGTTTTGCCACCCTCGCGGATGGCGAACCTCAGGCCCTGCTCCATGGCGATGGGGGTGATCAGCGTCACCACCATCTTCACGTTGTCCCCCGGCATCACCATCTCGGTGCCCTTGGGCAGCTCCACGCTGCCCGTCACGTCCGTGGTGCGGAAGTAGAACTGCGGCCGGTAGTTGTTGAAGAAGGGGGTATGACGGCCACCCTCTTCTTTCGAGAGTACGTACACCTCGCACTCGAACTTCGCGTGCGGGGTGATCGAGCCTGGCTTCGCGAGCACCTGGCCGCGCTCCACTTCCTCGCGCTTGGTGCCCCTGAGCAGAATGCCGACGTTGTCGCCCGCCTGGCCCTCGTCCAGGAGCTTCCTGAACATCTCCACGCCCGTGCAGACGGTCTTTTGCGTGGGCTTGATCCCGACGATCTCGATCTCGTCGCCCACCTTCACCTGGCCCCGCTCGATACGCCCGGTGACCACCGTGCCTCGGCCCGAGATGGAGAACACATCCTCCACCGGCATGAGGAAGGGCTTGTCGATCTCGCGCTTGGGCGTCGGGATGTAGGAGTCCAGGGCTTCCGCGAGCTTGAGGATCGCCTTCTCCCCCAGGTCCGAGGTGTCGCCTTCGAGCGCCTTCAGCGCCGAGCCGATCACGATCGGGGTCTTGTCCCCCGGGAAGTCGTACTTGGACAGGAGCTCTCTTACTTCCACCTCCACGAGCTCGAGCAGCTCCTTGTCATCCACCATGTCGGCTTTGTTCAGGAACACGACGATGTAGGGCACGCCCACCTGTCTTGCCAGCAGGATGTGCTCGCGCGTCTGCGGCATCGGGCCATCGGCCGCCGAGACCACCAGGATCGCCCCGTCCATCTGCGCCGCGCCCGTGATCATGTTCTTGATGTAGTCCGCATGCCCCGGGCAGTCCACGTGCGCGTAGTGCCTCTTGTCCGTCTGGTACTCCACGTGCGCCGTGTTGATCGTGATGCCGCGCGCCTTCTCCTCCGGCGCCGCATCGATCTGGTCGTAGTTCTTCGCCTCACCCCCGTACTTCTTCGCCAGGATGTGCGTCATCGCCGCCGTCAGCGTCGTCTTGCCATGATCGACGTGCCCGATCGTGCCAACGTTCACGTGCGGCTTGGTTCTCTCAAATTTGCCTTTGGCCATAGGAGTTCCTACTTCTTTTCTTTGTCGTCTTTGTTGATGATGGTCTCCGCCACGTTCTTCGGAGCCTCGGCGTAGTGCTTGAATTCCATCGTGTACGTCGCGCGCCCCTGCGTCAGCGAGCGCAGCGTGGTCGAGTAGCCGAACATCTCGTTCAGCGGCACTTCGGCCTTGATCGCCTTGCTGCCCGGCAGGTCGTCCATGCCCAGGATGACGCCGCGCCGGGACGACAGGTCGCCGATCACGTCGCCCATCTTTTCCTCAGCCGTCTCGACCTCGACCGCCATGATCGGCTCGAGCAGCGTCGGGGTGCCGGCGCGCATGCCGTCCTTGAAAGCGAAGATCGCCGCCATCTTGAAGGCGTTCTCGTTCGAATCCACCTCGTGGTACGAGCCGTCGATCAACGTGGCCTTGATGTCGACCACCGGGTAGCCAGCGAGCACGCCTTCGTTGATCGCTTCGTCGACGCCCTTCTTCACCGCCGGGATGAATTCTTTCGGTACCCGGCCGCCCTTGATGCCGTCGACGAACTCGTTGCCTTTGCCGGGTTGCGGCTCGAGCTTCAGCCAGACGTGACCATACTGGCCGCGGCCGCCCGACTGCTTGACGAACTTGCCCTCCATCTCGAGCGTCTTCTTGAACGTCTCGCGGTAGGCCACCTGCGGCTTGCCGACCGAGGCCTCGACGCCGAATTCACGCTTCATGCGGTCGACGATGATCTCGAGGTGGAGCTCGCCCATGCCGGAGATGATGGTCTGGCCCGATTCCTCGTCGGTATGCACGCGGAACGACGGGTCTTCCTGCGCCAGGCGTCCCAGCGCCACGCCCATCTTTTCCTGGTCGACCTTGGTCTTCGGCTCCACCGCCTGCGAAATGACCGGCTCCGGGAACACCATGCGCTCGAGCGTGATCGACTTCTTCACGTCGCTGATGGTCTCGCCGGTAATCACGTCCTTGAGGCCGACCACCGCGGCGATGTCGCCGGCGCGCACTTCCTTGATTTCCTTGCGCTCGTTGGCGTGCATCTGCAGCAGGCGGCCGATGCGCTCCTTGCGGCCCTTCATCGAGGTCAGCACCGTGTCACCCGAGACGAGCACGCCCGAATACACGCGGATGAAGGAGAGCTGGCCGACGAACGGGTCGGTCATGATCTTGAACGCCAGCGCGGCGAACGGCTGGCTGTCGTCGGCGCTGCGCGTCGCTGGCTCGCCGTTCTCGCTCTCGCCTTTCACCGGCGGGATGTCCACCGGCGAGGGCAGGTAGTCGATCACGGCGTCGAGCATCGCTTGCACGCCCTTGTTCTTGAATGCGGTGCCGCACAGCATCGGCACGATCTCGTTGTTGATAGTGCGAAGCCGCAGGCCCTTCTTGATCTCCTCGACCGACAGCGCGCCGGACTCGAGGTACTTGTTCATCAGCTCTTCGTTCGCCTCGGCCGCGGCCTCGACCATCTTCTCGTGCCACTCCTTCGCCTCGGGGAGGAGCTCTGCCGGGACCGGCTTCTTGTCGAACTTCATTCCCTGGGACGCTTCGTCCCAGTAGATCGCCTGCATCGTCACCAGGTCGATGACGCCCTCGAACTTGTCCTCCAGGCCGATGGGCAGCTGGATCGGCACCGGGTTGCCTTTCAGGCGGGTGCGCATGTGCTCGTAGGACTTGAAGAACGTCGCGCCGACGCGGTCCATCTTGTTGATGAACGCGAGCCGCGGCACGCGGTATTTGTTCGCCTGGCGCCACACGGTCTCGGACTGGGGCTGCACGCCCGCCACCGCGTCGTACACCATGCAGGCGCCGTCCAGCACGCGCAGCGAGCGCTCCACCTCGATGGTGAAGTCGACGTGGCCCGGGGTGTCGATGATGTTGATGTGGTGCTCGGGGTAGGAGAGGTCCATCCCCTTCCAGAAACAGGTCGTCGCCGCCGAGGTGATGGTGATGCCGCGCTCCTGCTCCTGCTCCATCCAGTCCATCGTCGCGGCGCCGTCGTGCACTTCGCCGATCTTGTGGTTGACGCCGGTGTAGAACAGGATGCGCTCGGTCGTGGTCGTCTTCCCGGCGTCGATGTGCGCCGAGATGCCGATGTTCCGGTAACGCTCGATGGGGGTTTTCCTGGGCACGGCCATTTCCTCAGAACCTGTAGTGGGAGAAGGCCTTGTTCGCTTCCGCCATGCGATGCACCTCTTCCCGCTTCTTCATCGCACCGCCGCGGCCTTCGGCCGCTTCCTGCAGCTCGCCGGCAAGGCGAACCATCATCGATTTCTCGCCGCGCTTCTGCGCCGCCTCGCGGATCCAGCGCATCGCCAGCGCGACGCGCCGCACCGGCCGCACTTCCACCGGCACCTGGTAGTTCGCCCCGCCGACGCGCCGGCTCTTCACTTCCACCACCGGCTTGACGTTCTGCACCGCCTGCGTGAATACCTCGATCGGGTCCTTGCCCGACTTCGACTTGATCGTGTCCAGCGCGCCGTAGACGATGCGCTCGGCCACCGCCTTCTTGCCGCGCGTCATCAGCACGTTGACGAACTTCGCGAGCTCGACGTTCGCGAACTTCGGATCCGGCAGGATCTCGCGCTTGGGGACTTCGCGGCGACGGGGCATCTAGAGTTCCTTAGGCCAGCTTCGGCGCCTTGGCGCCGTACTTGGAGCGGCTCTGCTTGCGGTCCTTCACGCCCTGCGTGTCGAGCGAGCCGCGCACGATGTGATAGCGGACGCCCGGCAGGTCCTTCACCCGGCCGCCGCGGATCAGCACCACCGAGTGCTCCTGCAGGTTGTGGCCTTCGCCGCCGATATAGCCGATCACCTCGAAGCCGTTGGTGAGGCGCACCTTGGCCACCTTGCGCAGCGCCGAATTCGGCTTCTTCGGCGTCGTCGTATAGACCCGCGTGCAGACCCCCCGCTTTTGCGGCGAGCCGGCGAGCGCCGGGACCTTCGACTTGGCGCGCTTGGGAGCGCGCCCATGACGCACTAACTGATTGACCGTAGGCATGTTTTTAAGATTCCAGAAACGAACCGGGCGGCCACGTGTTGGTTCTCCGTAGCCGCCCTGGGGCTAAAAAAGAGGCCGGATTATAAAGAGGAAAATGGCGCGGTGCAAGAAAAACCACCGTGCGATTTCAGGTCTTCTGCGGGTCGGGACTGAAGGCAAAACGGGCTGCGACTTCGGCGCGATTTATCCGCGGCAGCTGCTCGCCGGACTCTGCGTAACGCTCGAGGTCCCGGTCGTCGAGCAGGCCGATTCCCTGCTCGGCGCGAATGAGGACCGACCCTTCGTCGTCGAGCCACGTCTCGAGAGCTTCGACCGGCATCCCGCGCTGGTCGAAAAGACGCTCGCCCTCATAGTGAAAAACGAAAGGCGTATAGGCGAGCGCGACGTAGACGCGCTGCGGCCCGTTCTGGAAATACCAGCAGCCCCGTCCGTCGGCGGCGTAGTTGCGGGCGATGAACTCCCGCAGTGCCGCATTGCCGATGCGCTCGCCCTTGATCCGCCAGTTGCCGCGCCGGTCGAGCTCCAGCCAGCCGTAGACCGCCGGCACGTTAGGCCAGCGGGCCAGGCTGCGGACGACGGCATCATCCATGGCGCATAGAATCTTCGGCGGGAGGAGCAATGAGCGCAATCGACGTTTACCTGTCCCGGCCCTGGACCAAGCATCAGGCTAGGCCGGCCGGCATCGAGGTGCCGCTGCGCTCGGTGACGCAGGCCTTCGACGAGGCGACCGAGCGCGATTCCGGCCGCGCCGCCGTTGCGTTCTACGGGCGCTCGATCAGCTACCGCGAGCTGCGGGAAGCGGCGGACCGCCTCGCCAACGCGCTCGCCCGGCTGGGGCTGAAGAAGGGCGACCGCATCGCCCTCTACCTCGTCAACAGCCCGCAATTCATCATCGCCTACTTCGCGGCGCTCAAGTGCGGCGCGACCGTTACGCCGATCAGCCCGGTCTACACCAGCCACGAGGTCAAGTACCAGCTGCAGGACAGCGGCGCGCGGGCGATGATCTGCCAGGACGTGCTGTACGAGAAAGTGGCGCGCACCGGCGTCGAGCTCGACTTCGTCGTCGTCACCAACGTCAGCGAGTACCTGCCGGCGCTGAAGCGCCTGCTGGCGAAAAAGACCCCGGTGGCGGGCAGCAAGGTGCATTGGCTGCAGGACCTGCTGAAGGACAGCCCGCCGCAGCCGCCGGCGGTGACGATCGATCCGAAGAACGACATCGCAGCGCTGCCGTACACCGGCGGCACGACCGGCAATCCCAAGGGCGTGATGCTGACGCACTTCAACCTGATCGCGGCGCAGAGCGTCGGCTATGCCGCGTTTCCCAATCTGCAGCGCGGCAAGGAAGTCGTGCTCGCCTTCCTGCCGTTCTTCCACATCTACGGCCAGGTGGTGATCATGCTCAACAGCCTGTGTCAGGGGCACCTGCTGGTGCTGTTCACCAGCCCCGACACCGAGGCGATCATCGCCGCGATGGAGCGCTACCAGGCGACCGTGTTCTACGGCGTGCCGACGCTCTACGAGTATCTGAAGGACCACAAGGACACCGACAAGGCGAACTGGAAGCGGCTGAAGCTCATCCTGTCGGGCGCCGATACGCTGCACGAATCGACGGTGAACGGCTGGATGCGACGCACCGGCTCGAAGATCATCGAAGGCTACGGCATGTCCGAGACCGCGGCGATCAGCCACATCAACCCGCTCGAGCGGCCCAAGACCGGCTCCTTCGGCTGCCCGGTGGAGCTGGTCGAGGCCGCCGTGATCAACGCTGAGACGCTCGAGTTCACCCCGCCGGGAGAGACGGGCGAGCTGGTGCTCGCCGGCCCGAACGTCATGGCCGGCTACTGGAACCGCCCCGCGGACACGGCAAGAGCCTTCGTCGAGCGCAACGGCCGGCGCTGGCTGCGTACCGGCGACATCGTGCGCATGGACGAGGAAGGCTACTTCCACTTCTACGACCGCTCCAAGGACCTGATCAAGTTCAAGGGCTACTCGATCTTCGCCAAGGACGTCGAGGACGTGCTCTACGGCCACCCGCAGGTGAAAGCGGCAGGCGTGATCGGCGTTTCCGACCCGGCGGTCGGCCAGCGCATCAAGGCGATCGTGGTGCTGCAGGGCGACGCGCGCGGCAAGGTGAGCGCCGACGAGATCAAGGCCTATTGCCGCCAGACCCTCGCCGACTACAAAGTGCCGCACATCGTCGAGTTCCGCGGCGAGCTGCCGAAGACCGACGTCGGCAAGATCTCGCGCCGCGAGCTGCGCGACGAGAGCGGCGCCTAGCCCGGCGGTGCCGCGACCTTGTCGATGGGGTGCGGCTGAAAGATGCCGAACCCTTGCGCGTAGCCAACGCCGAGCGCCTTCAGCCGCAGCAGCACGTCCTGATCCTCGACGCACTCGGCGACCACCGCGAAGCCCAGCGCTTCGCCGACGCGCAGCACGGCATTGATCTTGTTGCGCGCCACTTCGTTCGCCAGCAGCTTGCGCGTGATACTGCCATCGACCTTGACGAACGCCACGCCCAGCGCCTGGATGACGGAGAACGACACGGCGCGCCGCCCGAACCCGTCGACCAGCAGGCGCACACCGAGGGAGCGGAACGAAGTCGCGAATTGCGTCGCCCAGTCCTGATGCAGCAGCAGGTCGCTCTCGTCGAGCTCGAACATCAGGACTGGGCGACGCAATTCGCGACTTCGTT
>Ga0137409_10007798_pt1 | contig 10974 bp, 8 predicted proteins | sample CZODoug1_16funga_FD_122059 | JGI IMG/M metagenome (GOLD analysis project Ga0137409, IMG submission 122059) | Vadose zone soil fungal communities from Angelo Coast Range Reserve, California, USA - CZODoug1_16fungal (Hybrid Assembly) | ecosystem: Environmental > Terrestrial > Soil > Vadose zone... | reverse complement strand
GGCTCAAGTCGATGCAAATTGTTATTCGCATATGTCCACTCGGCTCGTGCCCGATTGACACCCTGCGCTGAGTTTGTCACGTCGGCCTCGGAGCTATGGGTATTTGCCTGCGAAACGGAAACCGCGCTCATTAATGCTGCAATCTTCCGTTGCTCGTCTCCGATTTGTCCTTCCAGAGTAGCCTGCTCGGAGAGGGCTGTTTCGAGGGCATACTGATACGGGCGTTCGTCGATTTCGTACAGCAGTTCGCCCTTTTTTACAAACTGGTTGTCGAGCACATTCAACCGGATGAGCGGGCCGTCTACTTGCGGCGCTATCCCGATGAAGTTCGCAAATACTTCGGCATCATCGGTTCGTGGATGGTGGATCGTGCGGTCAAGCGCCACCAGCCCCAGCACGACGGCAGCTACCGCGAAGCCAATGCTAATACGGCGGCTAAGCACCTTCTGTGGTTTGGTATTCGTGTCGAAATCCATAATCCCCTCCCGGTTAGTGAAAGAAGATCAGCCACAGCGCGAATGTGAGAAATGCCGTAAGGCTCGGATAAGCCACAACCGGTAAATCAAAATTCATGTGGAATCGCAACAGCACCAATCGGCCGATAGCAGTGAGGAGAATAGCTGCCACCAAGCAGACCAGCCATCCGGGGAAAAACGATCCAAGAATGTCCACCGCCGGAGCTCGGCCGCAACCCGTAAATAGCAAGGGAGCCAGGGCCGGCACGCAAGGCGCAAATCGGGTTCGAGCGCGAGTCATGGTTGAGTTCTCCTGTTGTTGAGTTGGATAGAGTCCGCAGTTCGAAACGCTAGGTCCCTCAGTGCAGTCAGTACTTGTGTACGCGCCTGCACATCAGCCGAGCGGGCTTGCGCGAGTCCGCGCTGGGCGGCGGTGACATCCAACAAGCTACGGACACCATAGTTGTACGATTCCAGCGCGGCACTGTAAGACTGATCGGCCGCTTGCAAGAGCGCGAGAGCTGCCTGACGCTGCCGAAACGCAGTATTCAAGTTTGAGTAAGCCGCCCAAACTTCGTCGGCAATTTGGTTGCTGGTGACCTTGCCTTGTGCTTCTGCCGCGTGGACGTTAGCTCGCGCCTGTGCCAGCGTGTTTTTTCGCGCCCCCCCATCAAAGATCGTCCACTGCAGACTGAATCTCACTCCTCCGGCCAAATCCCCTCTCTGCGACCAGGGATTTGGCTTTTGAAGGCCATACAGTGATTGCACGCCTGGATTGGCATTCACGCTCAGTACAGGGTAGTAGGCAGCGCGCGCTTCCGTTACTCTTGCGCTTGCGGATCTGACTGCGGCGACTTGTTGCATCAGATCGGGACGTTTTGCGAGTGCCCGGTCGATTGCCTGATCGACGGTATCGCCAATCGAGTCCGGCGTCGTCACCTGATTCAGCGGCTGCACAGGAATTGTGGCGGTTGCAGACACGCCAACCGCCGTGGCCAGATCTCCTCTTGCGATCTCCTCGGCTCCAAGCACTGCTTGCAGATCATATTCCGCCTGCGCGGTCGCGCTGCGCGCTTCCAATACGTCCGGCAAAGTGGCCAAGCCATGGGCCAAGCGATCTTCGGCAGCTTGTTCGACAGCCCGCGCGTTGGCGAGACTTGCTCGCGCCGCCTCCTCCTGTCCCATCGAACTCAACAGGCGGTAGTAAGCTTGATCTACCTGGAAAATGACATTGCGGTGAGTGTCGTTGAAAGCGAAGTTTGCCGACAGGACCTGTGCTCTTGCCGCGTTGATTCGCCCCGATCGAGCGCCGAAGTCAAAAATCGTGTAGTTGAGATCGAGAGCAACCTCGAAATCCTGAATGTTCTGGCGAAAGAACTCGTTTCCAAACAGGACATCGAATCGGCTGGTCTGGGAGAGAACTGCTGCCGCCAACGTGGGAAACAACTCGCTGCGCGCGACACCCAACGCGGCCGCCTGACTGCGGGCACGCTCCCACGCCAAACGGGTCTCGGGATTGTGCGCCTCCGCCAAATTGACCAACTCAGCCAACGAATAAGTCTTGCCTGGATCGACGTTGAACCTGGAATCACGAAGATTTTTCGCATCTGCTGCGATTTTCCGCTCATCGGATGCATGCCACGGCTGATCAGGAGAAACAGGCGCGCTCTGACCGAGAGCACGGCTCGCAAACGGCAGAAGAACGAACAAAACTGCTGTAGGAAGCAGATTTCCCACGATACCTAACCAGAAGCGCGACGCTAGCATTGATTCTCACCGCCGTCCTGTGGGAATTGAGACAGCCTCACCCAAATGAAAACTCCACACCGCAGTTTGTACGATCCTCATATCTAGTTCGCCAGCGTTGGGTTATTGATCAAGCTTGATATGCGCATTCTGACGCACAAGCTCTTTCTGAACTAAGATGTACTCACTTCCTTGTGATTGCGCATAGAGCGCCGCCGCTACACCAGCCGCATGTCCTGTCCCGAAAGATGTTCCCATGACACGCAGTGAACCGCCTGCATAGCTGTCGCCATCCGTCAGACGGCCTCCCACAAACAGGTTGAGTGTGTCTTTGCTGCACAGCGTCCTCAAGGGAATGTCATAGGTACTATTCTCGTGAACCATCCGCCACATCGTCGGTTGCCCTGGTTCGGTGTGATACTCAATTGGCCACGCCCCCAGGCACACCACATCGTCGAAGCGCGCTCCGTTCTCGATATCCTGTGTCGTGACCTGATAGCGTGCATTCACGTGACGGGACTCACGTGTGCCGATTTCTGGTCCCGTTGCCAGGATGTACGCATGCTCACAACCGGGTATCGTGCGAATGGCTTGCAGATAGGCCCTGGCCTGTTCTCGCCCATGGATTTCTGCTTCAGTCAGACTTTCTGCGTCTCTGCCGTCGTATTTCTGATCAATGAAGTAGGTTGCCACGTCGTTTGTAATCGGAACGCGGAAGAATAACCCGGACTCGGAGACAAGCGGTTTGACCCCGCGCTGTTTCGCCTGCTGAATGGCGGCTGTCCAGCGAGTTGGCGAAAGATCGGCATCTGCCGTAATCCCACCCAGACGCATACTTAACGTCCCCGTCTGGACGGTCCCATGATTCCCATAGCGTACGGAGGCTCCACCAAAGAAGGCGAGGTCTCCTTCTCCGCTGGCATCGACGAAGGCTTTCGCCCTGACCTCGTGATTGCCCCCGTGATCGTGGAGCGTGACGCTCGTGATGTGATTTCCGTTACGCGTGGCGGAAAGAAACATGGTGTGCAAACAAACCTGCACGCCCGCGTGCTTACACAACTGGTCTAAGACATATTTCACGGACTCGGGTTCGATGAGAACGGCCACTCCGTGAAACTGGATCGGTTCCGAGACGGCGCCCATCTCACGTAACCGTTGGAGCACCTGGTCGGCAACCCCAAAAACAGCCTGTTTCTTCTGGTAGTTCGTAAAGAGACCACAATAGGTAAGAACATTTTTCAGCGTGGCCGCTCCCCCCAGAAACGGGCCGGACTCGACGAGTAATGTCTGGGCGCCAGCGTTCGCCGCGCCTACGGCTGCCGCTGTTCCTGCTGCACCTCCCCCGATGACGATGACATCAAACGATCGAGCTAAACTCATGCTTCAACTCCTCTCTTCTCCTTGTCGGCAGTCATCATCATTCAATTCAGCTGACGGATTATTGGAGATCACCGCATCTTCGCAGCTTTGCTATGCGGGAACCGGTTCCCTGTTCGGACGTGAGATGACAAGCTTTTGCATGCGGAAGTAGAGCGTAGATCTCTTGATTCCCAAACGTACGGCCGCCCCGTTGGGGCCGGAGATAACCCACCGGGTCTGCTCGAGAGTCTTGCGACTGTGATCTTGCTCCGCGTCCTCCGGGGTAATTGCCCCGAGTGATTCCGCTACGGCGGCACTCTTCAAACTAGCCAGAGGCGTGTACAGCACATTGCCCGAAGAGAGGATTACGCTCCGCTCGATGAAATTCTGGAGTTCACGGATATTTCCGGGCCAGGAATGGCTTACAAGAGCCTCCATTACTTCGGCAGGAACGTCGTGGATCTGCTTGCCCATCTGCTCAGAGAATGTTTTCACGAAGTGCTCCACGAGGAGTGGGATGTCCTGAAGACGGTCTCGCAGGGGAGGCACGGCGATAGGAAACACGTTGAGCCGGTAATAAAGGTCACTGCGAAACTGCTTCTTCGAAACCATGTCAGCTAGATCGCGATTGGTCGCAGCTACCAGCCGTACGTCAACCCGCTGCGTTTGCGTGCTGCCCAGCCTTTCGAACTCTCCCTCCTGAAGCACGCGCAGTAGTTTGGCTTGCAGTTCGAGCGGTATGTCTCCGATCTCGTCGAGAAAGAGAGTGCCGCGGTCAGCGGTTTCGAAACGGCCCACTTTGCACGCCACGGCGCCCGTGAACGCTCCTCTTTCGTGGCCGAAGAGTTCGCTCTCTAAGAGCCCCAGGGGAATGGCCGCACAATTCAGTTTCACGAAGGAGCGGTCCCGGCGTGAGCTGTGTTCATGAATGGCGCGCGCGATAAGTTCCTTCCCCGTGCCGGTTTCGCCTTCGATGAGAGCAGTGGAATCAGTTGGCGCGACGATTCGAACGAGATCCAATACCTCTCGGAGAGCCTCGCTTGCTCCGATGATGCGCGCAAAACCGTCGTTCACACCTTTGCCCCTCAGTGCCTGACGGCCTCTGGATGCGACAGTTGAGAACAATGCCGAGGAGGTGGATTCGGCTGTCACGCGCGTGGAAATGTCGGCCTGATATCCTCGCTCGGTGAGACAGGCCTCGACATCATTTTGATTTTCCGAAAGAACTGCATTTCCCCAAGCCATGGTCGCTCCTCTCACTATTCGCCGGGCCTTCTGTTCTGTTACCCCAGGATCCACTCGTGGATGCCTGTTGCCATTCTGGTTTCTGTGCTCATTGCCGTTCGCTCTCGCTCATTGTTTGCTACTCCCTTCGTTCTTGGCAGGCAGTGTGAAACCAATTCCGCCAGCGCACAACCCCAGATGGTCGGATGGTTGATTCGCTATATCGTGAGACCCGGTGGTACGACTTTAGGGGGAGATAAAAATGCCTCTAGCGTTCCGGAATATTGATGAGCTTTCTGCCAAAGAGCCGGGCATCGATGGACCAGGCACCCGGTCCGACCATTGCCAGAGTGGCGCCAAGGGTGGCCAACATGATGGGAATCCAGGGATCGCCGGCACGCGAGAAAGCGATCCACACCTCAGCGAGGGCTACTACAGCTCCGGTCACTGGGGTCCACAAGCCGACGAGAAGAAGTATCCCCGCACCAGCTGCGATGATTTGCAGGGCTATGGATGTAAATTGATGTGTTTCACGTAAGTCGACGATGCCATAGTGAATTAAAGCGAAGCTGGTGAGCATCCGGAGGAGCAGAAGGCCATTGCCAGGCCAACCATGCGCGAAGGTCGAGAATAGACGTTGCAAAACATCCCCTTAAACTCCACATGTAGGATAAGAGGCTCGCAACACGCCCAAAACACGTGATAGTTGGATCGGGCTATCCCTCTTTCGGGGGATTTATAGTTCGATGATTCCGCGCTTGAGCGCAATCGTGACAGCATGGGTCCGGTCGTTAGCGCCAAGTTTGGAGAGTATATTCGTGACGTGGCTCTTGACCGTCTCTTCCGTGATTGCGAGTTGGTCAGCGATCACTTTGTTCGCATTACCGCTCGCGATCAGTCGCAGCACATCGATCTCGCGTGAGGTCAGGTTGTCATCCGTGGCATGGTCCGCGAGCTCCGCGGCGACCTCCGGGGGTATTCGCTTTTTGCCGGCATGCACAGCACGGATGGTCTCCAGAAGTTCTCTATGCACATGCCCTTTCAATATGTAGCCCTGCGCACCCGCTCGCAGGGCCCGCAACACTTGAACGTCGCCTGTGTACGTGGTCAGAACAATGATTCGGGCGCTAGGAAATTCGTTGTGGATGTCGATGATTGCCTCGATGCCATTGAATCCCGGCATCTGCAGGTCCATTAACGTTACATCTGGACGGTGCAATCGGAACTGTTCAACAGCTTCTTGCCCGTTGGACGCTTCCGCAACCAGCTTCATATCAGTTTCCGCGTTGACCAGCGCTGCGATCCCTTCGCGCAGGAGCGGATGGTCGTCGACGCTAAGGACCCGAATCGGCTTAGGATTGCTGCTCATGACTTCTCGTCTTGCGGAATAGCCGGAATCTTGAGCCATCACGCGGTCGTTCGGAGCCAGCGGATACGGGAACAGTCAGTTGAACTTCCGTGCCTGCTCCGGCTTCGCTCCAGAAATCCAATCGCGCGCCGATTTGCTTCGCACGTTCACGGACACCCGGCAATCCCCAATGTCCGGCCTGCCCGCCTTCCTTCAGGACCTTTGGGTCCATACCTTTTCCATCGTCGCGGATTAGCACCCGAAAGAGATGATTATCGTATCGAATCTCAGCCTCAATGCGACGTGCAAGCGCGTGCTGAAAGGCATTTCGTAGCAATTCACGGGCAATTCGGTACACCTCGTCCTGAAGAGCGGGAGACAAAGTTTGCCGCTCGCCCTCGACGATAACGCGAAAGATCGGAGGATTGCCGTTTGCATCCGCAGCGGTCTCCAGTTCTTTACCGGTTTGCGTCAGCAATTCCGCGAGATCAGTCGGAGTGACCCGTTCGGAGCGTAAGTCCTTAATCGTGTCCCGGCTCTCGGCGATTGCCTGTTCGGTCCTCAGGATCGCGCCATCAAGAGCTCCCATCGCCTCTTCGGTGCGTCTGGGGAGCATATTCCGGGCAGCCTGAAAACGAAACAGAAGACCGTGCAGGTTTTGTAGAAGAGTGTCATGCAGTTCCCGCGCGATGCGTGTGCGCTCGTTGACGCGCTCTTCCAGACGCATGTTGAACTGCCGCGCCACCTGGCGCAGCCGCAGTTGATACAGTGCCCAGAGCAATAGCACAAAAGCGGCCACGCACGACACACGAAACCAAGTGGTTTGGTAGTAGGCCGGAGCGATGGAGAAATCCAGAAATGTTCCGGCCTCGTTCCACACGCCGCTGTTATTGCAAGCGGTGACACGGAAGCGGTAGGGGCCCGGGCCGAGGTTCGAATACTCCACCTGGCGGTCGTTCACCACCTCCCTCCAGTCCCGGTCCTGCCCCTCCAGTTTGAAGCGGAAGTGAACCTTTCCCGGCACAACCAGGCTCAGCGCGGTGTAATCAATCGTCATATCGTGAACCAGCGGCGGCAGCCGCAGGTGCAAGGATGATGCATCGCCGGACAAGTTCTGCCAGTAGGTCTTGCGGTCCGCGGTGACTTGCTCGATGTGCACCGGCGGCGGTATCGGATTGCCGTCCAGGTGAGCTGGGTCGATCATCTGGACGACGCTTTGATTTGCGAACCACAATCGTCCGTCCGGAGACTGGGATGCGTTTGGCCGGAAAGGGGTAGACATAGGTTGGGCGCCGTCAAACACGTCAAGGAGTCTGGACTCCACCGTCGTGTCAGGCGATTTCCACCATCGCTGCAGCTCCGCATTTGGGATCGCAATGAGTCCGCACGCCGCGTAAAGCCAAAGGCTAGCTTTCCTGTCGAAGATGAGGGCGTAAATGATATCGCAAGGAAGGCCATTCCGCACCGTCAGACTCTGCACTCTCCCGTTTTGCCATCCGACAAGTCCCGACGTCGTCGCTGCCAACACCGAAGCGTCGGAATTCACAAGGAGGCCGTGGACTGGGCCGCTGCGATTTAAAGAGAAGAATTCCATTTGGCCATCTCGGTATCGGGCCAAGCCACCGCTCGCAAAGCCTAGCCAGACACCACCGTGCGGATCAGCAGCAAGCGTGTTTGCGAGTGGCAATTGAGGGGAGGAGATCTCTTCACGAATTCTGAGATCCTGAATGTGAAGGAGCCGACGACGGGTTTGGTTTGCGTTGCTGGTCGCGACCCAGATGCTGCCATCGACATCTTGGGTCATTGCGCGAACCCCGCCTAAGGGACTGTCATCACGCGCATAAATCTTTCTGAACTTTCCCCGCTCATAAACCGACAATTCCTGGTCGACGCCGACCCAAAGCCGACCGGCTCGGTCCTCTAGCAGCGATGTGAGCGCCCGTCCTGGTAAACCGTTCCGTGGCTGAATGGAAGTGATCTTGCCCGACCGGAGAACATCCAAACTATAACTTCCAATCCACACAGTACCGTCTCGCGAAGCGAGAACGGAATTGACCTGATCCGAGTTCAGCCCTTGCCGTGTGGAAAAGCTGGTCACTCGAAGGTCATGGAATTTATCGATTCCCCTGGATGTCGAAACCCAGATGTTCCCTTCGCGATCTTGGAAGAGGCCGTTCACGCTCACGGCATCACCCGATAAGCCATCCGAGCCGCGAAAGTGATCTACCCTGTTTCCTTGAATGCGGTAGATACCTCGGTTTAAGGTTCCGACCCAGAGAGAGTTGTCTCGGTCTAATAACAACGCTGTGACCCTGAGCGTACTGCCTTCGAACTCCGGAGTGACGAATGGTTTCCATACCCCGTGCGTGAGTTGCTGTAGCCCCCCGCCCTTTCCCGTGTGCACCAGCCCGACCCAAAGAGACCCATCTGGTCTGGCCGCGAGAGCTAGTACTCCGTTGAATATCTCCGCTGGGTTTAGCCCGGCTGGTACATACGTGCCGCCGGAACTTGTTTGCCAACGGGAAACCATGAGACCACCAGCCGCCCAGACATTGCCGAGGCTATCGTTGGCCAGTGTCACCGCATAAGGAAGCGCAAGTCCATCGTCTCTCCCGTAGCATCGCAGTCCTGTGCCTGTGACTTTACAAAGAGGACCTTTCGTATCAGACAAGTTCGCCCGCGCGATCCAGATTGTGCCGGCGCGGTCTTCAAGGATCGCCATAATACTTCCACTCGCGTCCCTGTAGTTGGTCAGACTTCCATTCCGCCAACGCGCTAACCCCATACTGGTTCCAATCCACAGGCTTCCATCCCGTCCTCCGAGCAGAGAATTGATGCGGGATGACGGCAATTCATTCCCCTCCGGCGGTCTCCATGAGACGAACCGAACCCCATCAAAGCGCATCAATCCGGCTTGCGTTCCAATCCAAAGATATCCGTCGGCGGTTTGGGCGATCACGTTGGGCGTCCCAGCAAAAACTCCATCCTCCATCCGCCATGCGGTGTGCCCATACTGAGAGATTTGTTTACTGGTATTGAGTGCGCCGACCGGACTTATGTTTAAGAGAAACAAGACAAAACAGAACAGAAGCAATCTCGGAGTGTCTAGCTTCACTGTCTTTGAAGCGAGACTTACAATTGGTAGTTGACGCGGTTCCCGGTCGAACCCTTCAGCCGCCTGCTCGCAGGGGAATGAGCTGCGGTCTGTTCGTGAGATTCGCATCGCAAGGTAACCATCACCCGCCAAATTTTCGCGGCTCAAAACCTCCAGCTGATGGTTGTGTGAATTGACAGTGGGCTTCCCGGTTGCACGTACACATTATTATAGGAACCCGTGAAATAGCGTTTGTCGGCCAGATTGTAGGCATTTACCTGCCAACCCAGATGCCCCCTGCGATAAAAAATCGAGGCATCCATCAGACCATACGCGGGAATGGAGAATGAGTCCAGCAGATCGCCAGACTGGGCCGTGTAGTATCGTGCGCCAAAGCCGAAACCCGCTCCTCTCAGCCATCCATGCTGCAGTTCATAGCTGCTCCACACGTTGACGCTGTGCTTGGGAACATTCTGCGTAGGCGTTCCAACCGGAATCACATTGTCCTCTACCACATCCGCTTCCGTGAAGGCGTAGGCCAGGATTAGATTCCAGGTTCTGTGCAACTGGAAAGTCGTCTCGAGCTCCACACCTTTGCTCCGCTGCTTGCCGGTCAACACGTAAAAGTTCGGATGGTTGGGGTCGGGTGTGAGCACGTTGCTACGCGTCAACCGGTAAACCGAAACGGTATTCACCATACGGCCTGAAAGCAGGGAGGTTTTCACTCCGCCCTCCCACTGATCGCCCCTCTCCGGGCTGGCAAAGGCGCCACTGGATGAGCCGTCGTACACCATTCCGGTTTGTGGCAGAAATGATTTGCTGTAATCCGCATAAAGGGCCACGCTCGGTACTAACCGGTAGGTTCCGCCCACTCGTGGAGAGAAGGCGTTGCTGTCATTGCTGTCAGTTTGCGAGAAATCCCGGTTAGACGCGAAGTCCAAACGGCCACCCGCGGTAAGGGAGAGCCGCTCGGTCAATTGCATGCGGTCCTGAAGATATAATCCAACATCTTGTGTCAGAGTGTCGCCGCTAGCAAAAGGATGAATTGGTGAAAAAGGCGTTCCATAGACGGGGCTGAAGACATCGAGAGGCATATAAGCCGAAGGGTCGTTAAAATCGATGGATTCTTCGTTGTACCTGTTCGGCTCGCGGTAGTAGTCTACTCCGCCCACAAGATTATGCTGAATGCGGCCGGTCTCCACACGAATGCGCATTCCGGTATCTGCGCCATAGGTGCTCCATTCTTGTTGGTAGGAGAGTGGAAATCGGTACAACGTCCGCTCGTCGCTCCCCAAGAAAGCCGGATAGAGGAGTTTGTCCCAATGGTTCTCGTACCAGGCGACGCGGACATTCTGGTAGAACGAAAGGGAATCGTTGAACCGATGGCTCAGCTGATAACCGAACTGCTTGTTGACCTCGGACACGGGATTGGGATTGGACGGCTCACCGACAAAGAGGCTGATCGGGATCTCACCGTTTTGGTTAGGAAGCACTGTCCCTTCAGCGGGAAGCGGGAACCCCAGATGGCCAGTGTCGTGCTGATACCTTCCAAGGAGCGTTAATTCGGTACCCGGACTGATATCCCAGGTCAACGCTGGCGCTACATACACACGGTGGCGGTTTAGGTAGTTTACGAAGGAATCTTCCGGGCGGTAGAGCAGATTGATACGAGCGTAGAGCGTGTGCGATCGGTTCAACGGTGCCCCGGCATCGATCGCCGGCTCGTAGAATCCATAGGAACCGCCGGT
>Ga0137409_10003146_pt1 | contig 10974 bp, 14 predicted proteins | sample CZODoug1_16funga_FD_122059 | JGI IMG/M metagenome (GOLD analysis project Ga0137409, IMG submission 122059) | Vadose zone soil fungal communities from Angelo Coast Range Reserve, California, USA - CZODoug1_16fungal (Hybrid Assembly) | ecosystem: Environmental > Terrestrial > Soil > Vadose zone... | reverse complement strand
CGAGTCGATAGCCGCCTTCGAGTACCGACACGACGCGTCCTTGACACAATTCGTCGGCAAGATTGACAACGACTCGCGCGATGGCGGCGAAGCCCGAGGGCACCGCTCAGGTAAAACGCGATCAATAACCGCACGAGCCTTGCGGGAGCACGCGGACGCCTGTGTCCGTGACGACTGCGCTGACGTTTCCCGCTTCGTCGTGGATCTTCAGCGTGACCGTCATCGTCAATGGCGTGCCGTCGGCCGGCAACGGGGGCGGCGGCAGCATGCTGCAGCTGAACGCTGGTCTCGTGAGCTTCGGGTTCGTCGTCGTCTGCGCGCGCGGCGTGGTGTTTCCGTATGTCCAGTCCCAAGCGACGATCGTGGCCGGCGCGGTCGACGTGCTGCCGTCGAACGTGCAGTCGATCGCATTGCCGTTGTCCGCGACCACGCACGTTTCCGTCTCATGTGGCCCAGTGACGCCGAAGCTCGCCGTCGCCGTCGTCGGCCGTGTCACGGAGAGCGCGACCGACGCGGATGCGCCGCCGTACGAGCCCGTGATCGTCGCAGCAATCGTCCCGCCGACGGCTCGCGTAAGGACCGTGAACGCCGTCGTCGTCGCTCCGGCCGGCACGGTGACGCTCGGCGGCACCGTCACGGGGTCGGCGCTCGACAGCGACACCACCGCGCCGCCTGCAGGCGCGGCCCCCGTCAGCGTTGCCGTGGCGTTCAGCGTATTGCCGCCAACCACTGTCGGCGCGCTGAGCGTGATCGACGAGAGCGCCGCGCCGCGGGTGACGCTCAGCGCCGGCGACTGACGGCTGCTGCCGCTGAACGTCGCGGTGATTGTGGCCGTGCCGGCGCCGACGGCGGTGACGGTGAACGCCGCGCTCGTGGACCCTGCGGCGATCGCGATCGAGCTCTGCACCGTCGCCACGGCGGGATTGCTGCTGGTGAGCGCGACGTTCGCGCCGCTGGCGGGCGCGGCAGCCGCGAGGGTCACCGTGCCCTGGGTTGTCGAACCGGCCGCGAGGGTCGATGTGTTGAGCGTGACGCTCACGACCGCAGATCCTCCGGTCGTCGGAGCGCTCGGCGACCCCGAACTCGAACACTGAATCGTGGACAGCGCGGCGACGAGCGTCGCGACCATCGTCGCGGACGGTTTGCGGCGGTTGATGGCGTTGGCGGTTGAAATGGTCATGAACGGCTCAGGCATCAACAGTTGTGCCATGCGCGTTGTGCGCACAAACGTGAAAGAAAGTGTCGCAGTTGTCATGGTCGCGGAACCAGCCCGACCAATGTGTGTAATGGAACACCGAACGAATCGATAGGGACGCCGGCGGTGCCCTTGGCTTGACGCGCTCTGACGCCGACGTGATCCCGGACGAGGTGGAGGCGGCTAATTCCGACGAGGCCCCAGGCGTGATCTCCAATTGGGCCTGGATGTGTACTGCTATCGTCCAGTCCACTGTGAAACCGAACACTCCGACGTAGTAGTTGAGGCTGGCCTCCAGATCGCTGACCCGCAGAATGGGAGTGCTTCTAAACTATTTACCTTGGAGGACCCTTACGTGCGCGGCGACGCTGTCGGCCAACCCATCGAGTCGATAGCCGCCTTCGAGTACCGACACGACGCGTCCTTGACACAATTCGTCGGCAAGATTGACAACGACTCGCGCGATGGCGGCGAAGCCCGAGGGCGTCACGTCGAAGACGCCGAGACCGTCGTTGCGCATGGTGTCAAAGCCTGCGCTGATCAGAATGAAATCGGGTTTGAAGGCGCGCGCGGCCGGGACCAGTTTCGTCTGGAATGCTTGAAGAACCAGCTCGTCGCCTGCGCCCGGCGGCAGCGGCACGTTCAGAATTGTTCCTGAACCCTTGCCTCGGCCGGTTTCGGATGCCGCGCCGGTGCCGGGATACGCGCCGTAGTGGTGCGTGCTGAAGTAGAAAACGGAGCCGTCCTCGTAGAAGATGTCCTGCGTGCCGTTGCCGTGGTGGTAGTCCTGGTCGACTATCAGCACTCGCTGAACGCCGTACGTCTTCTGCACGTAACGGGCGGCGATGGCGACATTGTTGAAGATGCAGAAGCCCATGCCGCGCGTCGGGCCTGCGTGGTGTCCGGGCGGCCGGACGGCACAGAACGCGTTCTTCACTTTGCCCGTCATGACGGCGTCGACGCCGTTCAGCACGCCCCCCGACGCGGACAGCGCCGCGTCGAGCGAATCGGCAGACACGAGCGTGTCGCCCGTGCTCAGCTCTTTGTAGCCGCGCACGTTCGCCAACTCACGGCGAACGAGTTGAATGTACGAACGTTCATGCACCAGCGCCAACTCGTTGTCGGTCGCGCGGCGGGGCGCCAGGCGGTAGATGTCGTTCATCAGACCGGCGTTCTGGAGGCCGTTCCAGATGGCGGTCAGGCGTTCAGGCCGTTCGGGGTGGCCACTGTTGCCCGATAGATGCTTCAGATAGATGTCGTCGTAGAGCAACCCGGTCGGTCGTGCCGACCTCGTTGACGCAGCGGGCGGCGTAACGCGCGGTTCTGTCTGAAGAGATGCCCCCGCAGCAATAGCCAGGAGGACAGCAAGTGGTTTCACGCGATTGGCCTACTGTTCCATTGAAGGAGCGCCGACTGGGTTCGGCCGACGCCGATGCCGGCGATGATTTCGTAGACGCCGGGGCGCGTGCCTGGTTTGAGGGCCAATGGATGTGGATTATACGGCCCGCGGTGGTGCGGAGCCGTCGCCGATCGCGTTGCGTACGAGTCGGAAGCCGCATTCAGCAGAGCGTACAAAAAAAAGTGGTCGGAATGCCCCCAGGCCAGTGGCGGCGGCGCCGCCCTCATTGATACCGCGCGCGGCAGCCGTGGGCTATGCTACTGGCCTCCGGCATCGCCCTCGAGAAACGCCGAAAGGAGGTACTCCTGCGAGACTCTGACCCGGTGACGTGTTATCGTGCTGGCGGTTTGGGACGTGCAAGATCTGAGCGGATATTCGATTGGAGGCCTGTATGAAACGCACTGTAAGGTTCGTCCTCGTGGTCATGGCGGTTTCGACGAGCGCGTTGGCACAGGGAGGGCGCGGCGCGCCGCCTCCGCCCGCGCCGCTGGAGCCGGGGGCGTCGCAGGCCGATGTCGACAAGGCTGTGCTCGCCCTACCCGAAAACCTGCGCAACCAGGCGACGGTCATTAAGTGGAAACCCGACTTCACGTACGACACGCTGAGGAAAGGCGCGAACGGACTGGTCTGCTACGACCGCTCGGGCTTTCCTTTGCAGCAGCCGTTCTCGGTTGAGTGCACCAGCGTCGCCAACCTGGACCGGCAGGCGCAGAACCTCAAGGCCGAAGCACTCGGTGACAGGACCAAGACACAGGCGATGCTCAACGACCAGGAAACGAACGGAACCCGCGTAAAGCCCGCGTTCGGCTCGGTGTGGTATCACATAGCGGGTGCCGATCGAGAGCATGCTCGCCCGCACATGACCATCGCTGTGCCGGGCGCCACGGCGCAATCACTCGGGCTGCCGGACAAACCCACGCAGAACGGCATATGGATCATGAACGCGGGTACGACGACGGCTCACCTCATGATCCCCGGCGAATAACCGGACGCATGAAACATTTGAGCTGGAGTCTGCTTGCTGTCGCTGCGCTTTCCGCAGCTCCCGGCAAGCAGACACTCACCGGCATCATTACGGACGACATGTGCGGGAAAGCCGGTCATGCCCAAATGCGAATGGGGCCGACCGATGCCGAATGCACCATTGCCTGCATCAGTGCCCACGGTGCCACGTACGTGCTATATGACGGCAGGGAGGTCTACACGCTGAGCGACCAGCGGACGCCGGAACAATTCGCGGCACAGAGAGTGCGGGTCACAGGCACGCTGGACGCCAAGACCAAGACGATCCAGGTGGAGTCGATTCGCGCAGCAAAGTAAGCTGCGCATTTGGAAGAACTGACAGGTCAGGGTTCACGACAGCCGCCAGCCGTTCGCGGAAATGTTCCGCGCACAACGGATCATCTAGCCGGTCGCGTTCAAACGCCGCAGTGATGAGTTGAGGTCCCGGCGAGGATTGGTCGCCACTTCGCGACTACTCGCCGTTATTCTCCAACTGATCTAGTGGTCCGCAGGCCGGGGCGACACTGAATCCGATTGCGGTCGGGGGGCCGCTAGCGCCTGAAGAACGAGTCTTGTGTTGTGCTGGATCAACGACCGGAGCTTTGCGGTTGCTGCAGCGAGCATGCTGCCGAGCAGGACGCAGATAGTGGCCTCGACGCGCAACTCAGGACTGGGAGGTCGGAAGGCAAACCAAATCGCCGCACTGACCGCGGCAGCACCTGCGACGACAACGCGGACCCGGTCCCAGCGTTCCGCTCGCGCAGCAGCGGCTAGCGCTTGTTCGATGAATGCCTGCTCTTTCGGATCGAGGTTGATGGGTTTCATCGTGTTCCTTTCTGATTGATACGTTTTCGAAGGACGGACACGCCGTAAGCGAGGCGCGACTTGGCCGTTCCAACGGGGATGTCGAGAACCATCGCCGTTTCTTCGATAGAGAGGTCTTGCTGATAATGAAGGAGTAGTACCGCCCTGCTGGCGGGCGACACCTGGTCGATAACGGCGAGTAGCCCAGGCTCCAGAGTCTCCGGCAGCGGCTCGGGCGCGGGCAGGGAGGAGATTAAATCCGGATCATTTGCCAGGAGCTTCCACCGCGCTTCGCGTTTCAGGTGGCGGAAGGCACGGCGGGATGCAATGCGGAAGGCCCAGGAACGAAAGGCCCCCGGATGACGCAGGTAGCGAAGATTTTGGAAGATGGCCAGGGCGATCTCTTGGAGCACGTCGTCCGCGTGGGATGAGCCAACCATAGGCGTGACAAAGGCGCGAAGCGGCCGATAGTAGCGGCGAAGCAACACCTCCAAAGCGTCTCGGTCGCCATTTTGGGCGAGGGCGACAAGGACGGTTTGGCGGGTATCCTGGAATTCGGGCATCTGTTCATCTAAGAGACAACAAACCCCGGCAGGTGTTCGAACAAGGCCGACAAAACGTTGCGCGTCCTATTTCGGAGGCTGATTGCGTCTGTGTTGGCGGTTGGAGAACGACGATCGCTTGGCCTGCAGGCGAATCCTGTTAGATCCGGATAGCGCCTCGATAACGGCGATCTGTTTACGGACCGAGCGTCACTGGTGTCAGCGAGGCCGTCCGCGTGCGATCGTGGGACGTCGAGCCCGCTCGGCAGGTTTTCGCACGCCTTTGTCAGCATTCATCCATGCGGGAACGCAGCCCGCCGGCGGAAACCTCACGGCAACGGCACAAACCACGAATGCCAGTGCGACGCGCACACTTGAACCGCCTCGGGATCGTCGGGGACGAGCGTGAAATGGAATTCGCCTTGGGCGGCACTGAAATCGCCCGCGGGCGCGTACTTCCCGGGGTCGCGGATCGCATTGGACCAGAAATACACACTGTGAGGGTGCGCCCCTGAACATGAGATGAATCGGCGCCCGACCGCGACGCGTTGAGACTGAATCAGGTCATTGCAGTCAGGGTTCGTGCAGGCCACCACCGCCCGATAGGCGCCTTGCGGCGAATAGGGAATGCCCTCTCCATGCCAGTTCACCTGCATCAGCGTCTTGGCCGGTTGAAGTTCTTCCGGCACGGCCGGTTTGCCTTCCGGTCCCCAACAGTCGCTCGCGATCCGCGTGCCGCACGCGCGGCCTTCGATCGTGACCAGCGTAGGACGCTCAGCGTAGAACCCGAACACCGGCGAGAGTGCATTTGCTGGAATTGTCCGCGTGTCATTGCGAAGGCCTGCGGGTCTCGAGATGCCGCTGTCCAGCTGCCGATACAAAGCGAAGCAAATCGACATCAAAATGAGCGCTCTCCAACGGGCATCCATTCCAGATCGCTCCTGATCCGCCAACAGCCGATGCGGATGGCGGGTCGGCTTCAGTTCGCGCCGTCACTCCTTCGCGCTTAGACACCGGATCACGGGCATTGGCCCTCGTCTGCTCGCACTGCCGTTCTCACTAATGCCGATCTGTTTCCCAGAGGTGTACCTTGCGTTCTGTTCGAGCGGATCGCGACGACCTGGTCGAGCGAGCGGACCAGTGGATGATGCGCGGCTGGCAGGGCATCCTGTGGCCTCGCGACATTCGAGATCGTCTGGGGTTCGGGAGTTCGGCCCGAACCGTGGGGCGGACTCTTGGATCGACTGGAGCCGGACGCAGGGTGAGTGTCGGTGAGCAACCGGAAACATGGGCAACGACGGCGCAACACCCAACTGGATCCGACGCGCCCGACGTATGCGATCATGTCGCTGCGGCGCCCGGCTCAGTTCGAAAGTTGGGCGGCATGAGAGGAGGAGGACCACGGGACTTCTAACTGCCGACATGAAGCGAGTCGTGGAGGAGCAACGCCTTGGCTTCGTCGCCACGGTCTGTCCCGACGGTACTCCGAATCTTTCGCCAAAGGGCACCACTGCGGTTTGGGACGACGACCATCTGGTGTTCGCCAACATACGGTCGCCGGGCACCCTCGCGAATCTCCGACAGAACGCCAACGTGGAGGCGACGTCGATCCGTTCCTCCGCAAGGGCTATCGCTTCAAGGGGCTCGGCTCTGTTCTCGAATCCGGAGCGCTCTATGACAAGGCGATCGCCTTTGAAGGGTCTGCTGACGTCCCACGCTCGTGCGTTTCAAGTGCAATCGGAACTGCGGGCAAGCATCCTGAGGAGCATCACGCCCACTGCCATGTGTGGGGCATTCTCAGGGCCGTTGCGCTCTAACACTATTGCCCTGATGGCCCTTTAGACATTGCGCCGCTGCCGCCATTGCGAAGAGTCTTGGTGTGAGCAACCAACCATGCGAAGCACGATATTTCTGATGCTTGCTGTTGCCATCGGCGCCCGTGCGGATATGTTCGCTCAGGGAGGAGTCGCAGCATCTAAATTCGTCGAAAACGTCGAAAAGGGTAAGGGTGGCAACCTGTTCATCGTCTTCAGCGATCGGACCCGGGTAGCCGCGCCCAGGCGAAAGGATTGGCACAAGAAGGATGGCCCAACGTTTTACGACGAACCCGCGATCGCGAGCGATCGTCAGACGGTCGGTTGGCTCGTGAACTTCAAGAACTCCGACACGTCCTACGACATTCCGCTCTCCCTGATGATTTATCGTTCAGGCTATCTGATTCGAGAGGCCGGCGACGGGTTCATGATCTCCGAGTGGCACTTTTGGGCAGGTGGGAAGGAAGTCGTCTACCACTCAGGCACGGTCCACGGAGATGGCGCCGACCATAGCACCCGCGTCGACATCGCCACGGGCAAGGTCCTTGCGACCTACATGGGGGTCCTCGACGAAAACTCACCGGACTGGGCGAAGCCGACAAAATGAGGTTCGTCACCATCATGGAGTTGGGCATCGTCGTGAATGTTGCGCTTGTTCGGATGCCGTCTGACAGCGCATGCACCAGACGGTGCCGATGTGAGAGGGAAGCGCTGCTGGTGATGCGCGGCCGTTCGCCGTACATTCGAGCGGCGGATGGAAGGAGCTGATGTGCCGAGAGAGCTCGGGGCTGGTCGGGCGATCATTGCTGCATGGCGGACGAACAACCGGGCGACGACCTACCTTGTCGAACACCTCCCCCGTGCTGTCTGGTCGAAGCAGGTCCCGGGCATCTCGCGGCTGACGGTCGGGATGATTGCTGCCCACATCCACAACAGCCGGTGCAGCTGGATCAAAAGCATGGGCGCTCGACATGGCGTCAAAGTGCCGCGGCTGGTCGACTTGCGTCGGGTCCGACCGAAAGAGTTGGTGCTGGCGTTGTCGCGCAGCAGCAAGGGCATGATTGGCCTCATTGAACTTGGCGTCGCCCATGGTGGCCGCGTGCCCCGGGCGACATGGCAGAACTTCCCGACGGATTTGGAGCACTTCTTAACCTACTTTGCCGCGCACGAGGCTCATCATCGGGGACAGCTGATTATGGTGGCACGGCAACTGGGGCACCGGCTCCCGCGAACAGTCGCGGGGGGTGTCTGGCAGTGGACGAAGTTCGCTCGGGAGTAGCGTGACGCCGAACAAGGCGATGAAGTGCACCTGCGTCCGCTCTGACAGGACCTCAACACGCCTGGAGGAGCGATGAACCCTCATTTGGCAACGCTCGTTTTCGGCTACGACATCCTGGTGATTGTTCGAGAAGGCAGGCCTTCCACGGAGATTCGTTAGAGTCGGGAGCGTGCGCATGCGTCAGTCCTCGTTCCAGCCTGTTGACGTACACGTACGTTCAGACATCGGCCAGCGTCAGGGGACGAGGGGCCTTGCCGTCGATGTCTGTGAAGCCGTACGCCACCGCAAGGCCAGCGGCCACCAGCACGGTTCCGGTGTGCCGCATGACGTGGGGATCCGCGGCAAGCGCCGCGACGGCACGTCCGACGAACTCGGGGGATTCTGAATTCGTGAGGTCGAGCCACGCGGCCGCCTCCATGACCTTCTCCGTCCTGACCAGCCCCGGGTACAGCGACACTGCCGTGACTCCATGGGGCCGCAATTCGACGGCCATATCGGCGGTCATCTTGTCGGTCGCGGCCTTCGACACGCCATAGGCGACATTCGCGATGTGCTTTTGTGCCGCCCAGAATGAGATGTTCACGATCAGCCCGCGCCGGCTGGCGACCATCGTCTTTGCCGCCAGCTGGCTCGCGTGGTAGTGCGCGCGCACTCCCGCGCTGAACATCGAGTCCCAGCGCCACAGGGGCTGCTCCCAGAACGGCTTGGCCCACGTGAATGCGCCGTCCTCGACCATCCGCTCGTATCCACCCCATACGTTGTTCACGAGGATGTCGATCCTGTGAGCCTCCCGAGTGACGCGCTCGAACGCGGCCGTCACTTCGGCATCCAGCCGGTGGTCGCAGCGAATACCGGTGATGTGCTCATCGATGGGTGCGCCATCGTGCACCGAGCGGCCGGTCACGAACACCTGTGCCCCGCACTGGGCAAGCGCGGTTGCGATCCCGCGGCCAACGCCAAAGGTCCCCCCAGTGACGACGGCCACGTTGCCTTCTAGAGTTTTCATGGGCGAACATATAGCGAAAATACGACCCAATTGTCAAGAAACGGGCTCATCGAGGAAATCAGCTGCGATCAGCTCACCTTGACGACGTTAACGAGTGCTGCTCGCACGCTGACGCTGCCGAGCGCCACTGTCGGCGCCGTGATGATGTAACCGAAGCTGCCGGTCATGGCCGTCCCGCTCACCTGCGTGCTCCAGTTCGAGAGGTCTCCTATGAACACGGTAGACGTGCCACGACCCGTCAGGGACACGGCGCTCGAAGCGCTCACCGGACCACTGACCGTGAACAGGAAGGTGCCAACGATGAGCGTGCCTGAAACAGTCGAACCGGTTTGGGTCAGGATCAAATCAAAGCTACTCGTCGCCGGAAAGCCGACGCAGGCGCCGGTGGTCAGGAAGTCCGCAAGCGCCGTGCAGTTCTGATTCGTGGTGGTGCCCGTCCAATGGCCTTGCGCGGACGGCGTGACGGAGGCAGGTGAGTTCGGATTCGAGCCGCACGCTGTCACCGATATTCCGATGACGATCCAACAGGCGAGGCGTTTCATGGTCAGACCTCTCACCTGTCATGATCGATAAACGCCGTGTCGGGACTCAACGATCAGAATTGGGGTTCCCACACGGTTCCGCACGGCGGTGCACAGGAAAGCCACACGGCACGCCGAAGCGCCGAGTGCACGTGCTGCCAACGCCCTGGTGAGGTGTAGCGCAGGACACCAGACGCCGTTGAACTCGTCTGCGATCGGTTTATGACGGTAGCTCTTCTAAACCGCGTCGCCACCGGAAGACAGAAGTCTCGCTTGGTGCAGACTTCCCGCTGCCGGTCTTGGCCGGAAGCGTCGCAGGGCACGCAATGCGTGCATTCTCGCAGTCAGGGTTTGGCGCGTGCTTTGCGGCGTCCATTGCACCGCCATGTTGGCGCGCTTCCAGGCTCATTCGCTGGCGACGCTGACCCTGCCCGGATCCGCTACCCGCGGCATCTCCGCAGTAGCTCTGTTCGCGGCCGTACAGATGGCTGATGGAATCCTGACCTTCGCGGGCGTCGCTCGCTTCGGGCCAGCGGTGGAATCGAATCCGATTCTGTCGCTGTCAATCATGGCTGTAGGCGCGGGAACCGCCCTGTCGATCGCAAAGCTGGCGGCGATAATGTTGGCGGCCGTCCTGCACGGCACGCGCTCGCACCTCCTCCTGGCCCTCCTCACCGTCTTCTATGTCTTCGTTGCCGTGCTTCCGTGGATGTGCCTCTTGTCGCTGTAACAGATCCAGAGCTCGTGGTTCCAGATGTTCGACCGTAACCCGCAGACCTTCGTCGATATCTATCACGCGAAGGAGGCCGACTATCGTCGAGCCGAGCACAAAGTGCTTCGGTCGGCATCCTTGCCCTCGTTCGTGACGCTCCCGGTGCTCGCTTCTTCCAGCTCTCGCTCGCAGCCTCAATGAAAGGAATGGGCCCCAGCGAGTTCGATGTGGTCCACACGCTCGCCTTCGATTCCCGAGGCCGGTTGTTCGTCGGCGATCGGCAGAACAACCGCATCCAAATCTTCGATCAGGACGGCAAGTTCATCGCCCAGTGGTTCCAGTTCGGGCGGCCGAGCGGGATGTACATCGACAGGAGGACCGACACGATCTATGTGGCGGATTCGGAGTCAAGGGACGGACGGACCAACACCGGAGCGTTTGCGCTCGCGCAGACCGGCTATGGCTACAACCCCGGCATACGGCGCGGCATCAGGATCGGCAGCGCCAGAGACGGCTCGGTGAAATACCTCATCCCGGATCCTTGCCCATATCCGTACCCGGCCGCCTCGAGCCTGGCGGAAGGCGTCACAGTGGACGCCGAGGGCAACGTGTACGGCGCCGACTTCCTCATGGATGTGCGGAAGTTCGTCAAGAAGCCGGGCCACTAGCACGTGCGCTCTTCGCCGAAAAGGGCCGGGCC
>Ga0137409_10007797_pt1 | contig 10975 bp, 10 predicted proteins | sample CZODoug1_16funga_FD_122059 | JGI IMG/M metagenome (GOLD analysis project Ga0137409, IMG submission 122059) | Vadose zone soil fungal communities from Angelo Coast Range Reserve, California, USA - CZODoug1_16fungal (Hybrid Assembly) | ecosystem: Environmental > Terrestrial > Soil > Vadose zone... | reverse complement strand
GTCCCCAGAATCACCGAGTGCGAACCACTGTGATCTCGATACTCCCAGACCCAGACATGCGGACCAGTCTTGCGCTTTTTCTGGCGCACATATCCGAACTGGTACCTCTTGCGCTCAAACACCATACATCCTCCTTGTGTTTGAGCCTCAAGGGTGGCGATCAGAGTTTAGTTCCAACCGCATCCACGAGTCTAGTTCCGAGGAATAGAAAAACCATCGTCCGAAACGGAAGTGGCCAGGAATCTCGCCACGCGCGGCCATCCTTTTGATGGTTCGGGGATGGACCCTTAGGAGGTCACCTGCTTCATCGCAGGTTAGAGGGCGCTCCACGCCGAACGACGCGGAATGTGATTCCGCGTCAGTCAGCTGTAAGGATGTTAGTCGGGACACATGTCCCGCTTGCATGTTCATGGGACGACTCCTGGCGCTTACAAGAAATGACTTCGTCCAACTATGCAGGCTGACTGTAGGGTGACCCGAGATCTAGGTCTAATAGTTTGTTCGACGGATCTTATAAGGTCGCCCTATGAGCTCCACGGACGCATAAAATGCGTCTATGTCGATGTGAACGATTTTCCGCACTTGCATCCGTTCACTATCTTATTCCGGAGTTCCCGCTGACTGCGAGCAGCACCTTCACAGCGTAGGAAGCGCCGAAACACTCGCGCTCGAACCAGATGTGGTTCCTGCTATGTTACAGTTCGGCGCGCTAAGCCGACCAAGGAGATCCCCCAATGCCAGGTGCTCTTTTCTCACGCCTCAATCGCTCTTTTGGCCCCGCTCCATCCACTCCTGAGCGTCGCACCGCCGCACTGCAAAAGATAGAGAGCGCAACTGAGCGCTACCCTCTCCGGCTCAAATCCCTCGCGGAGATAGCGCCGCGCATGGCGGAGAAATCCGTCATTGTGATCGGCGCTGGATTCGCCGGTCTGACAGCCGGCTGGTGGCTCGCGACGCACGGATTCAAAGTCACTGTTCTGGAAGCCAGAAAGCGCATCGGGGGACGGGTTCACACAAAGAGAGAGGATGGACGCGTTTTGGAATACGGGGGTGAGCTTATTGGGCGAAATCACGCCAATTGGCTTCGGCTGTCGAGTTATTTTGGTTTAGGGCTGAGTCCGATCACCACCGAAGAAAACTATGCCGCAGCTAGCTTGAAGAGTCCCATGCTCCTCGACGGACAACTAATCAGCGTTAGCGATCAAGAGACGCTGTACGACGAAATGAGCCGAGCACTAAAAACATTAGATCCCCTTGCCGCCAAAGTCGACGCTCTGACGCCGTGGCAATCGAAACTCAAGAGCGAGGACGACGAAAGCGTAGCTGGCTGGATCAAGACTCTCAAGCACCTGAGCGATCGGACGAAAGCAGCTCTTCGCTTTCAACTCGAATGTGACCAGACACTTCCTGTCGAGCAGCAAAGCCTCCTTGGACTTCTCGCCGCCGTTCGCGGGGGCAGTCTCACAGACCTCTCGGATCGTCGAAGGCAGGAACCTTCTGAGTTTTGGACGGAAACGGAGGTTTATCGCTGTGCGGGAGGCAATGACCAGCTGGCGCAATGCCTGCAGAGCGAGATAGAGGAGCGCGGCAGCAGAGTGCTGCTGTCGACGCCAGCGTCAAAGATAAGCGTCACTTCGAACGAGGTTTGTGTCCACGCCAACGGCGAAGATTATCGAGGCAATTGGGTCGTCGTTGCAGTTCCTCCCACATGCTGGAACCGTATCGAATTCCCGTTCGAGACCGTCCCGTATCGCATCTCTACCGGCCCCGCATTTAAGTTTCTCGCGGACACGAAAAAGAGATTTTGGATGCGTGACAGCCTCTCGCCAAACGGTACGGACAATCAGTTCGGGATGGTCTGGGAAGGCACCGACAACGAAGATGGTTCACGCGGCGATCCTGAGCTCACGGTATTCGCCGGCGGCCCTTCCGCCGACCGCGTCAATTCCTCGGATCCCGACAAGCATTTCCGAGCGGGCCTTGAGAAACTCTACAAAGGGTTTGGGAATGAAGTGGGGAACACCACACCGGTGAACTGGACCACCAAGGAGTGGACGATGGGCGGATACAGTTGTCCCTCGATTGGCCAGGTTACGACCGCTGCAAAGGCCTTGTACAAACCCTGTGAACGGCTCGTTTGGGCCGGAGAGCACACGTGCATGGCTTTCTTCGGCTATATGGAATCGGCGCTTCAATCCGGGATGCACGCCGCCCAGCTCATCGCAGAGCAGGAAGAAATTCCTGAGGTCCAAAGAATCTGCGAAGCCCGTCTTCGCAGTTCTTGCTAGGCCCTCCCTTGCGCCTCGTCAAGCGAAGCAGCTCTGCGTAGTGAATGCGCTCTTATGGTCCGGTTGCTCTTTCCGGACAAGTCATGCTTGCCGAAATTGTGCACTGCTTCTCGCAGCAGCTGAAGAAATATGACGCGAAAATTGTTTTTGCTGAATGGGACAAAATGCAATCGCGTGCCGTACATATAGGGACAGGTTGCTCGTCACATTCGTGGGTCAGAAGAAGAAAACTGCTCGGAAGCTGGTGATGCAGTTCGGTTTATAAAGTAGATACTGATACTGTCCTACACCTTATAAACCTTCTGTCTGCATACTCTAACGGCTAATATATCCGCATGCCAAATCCAGCTCAGCTCGCAAACGCCCGTGGCTCCCTCTGGAACCGCTGGGACCCGCATATTCATACGCCGGGAACCATTCTTGGCGACCAGTTCAAAGGCTCAGATCCTTGGAATGATTTTCTCACGCGAATTGAACAATCGGCCCCTCCAATACGGGCCCTTGGTGTTACCGACTACTACAGCATCGGCGCGTATGAAGAACTTCTCCGCTTTCGAAGCAAGGGCCGGCTAAAAGGCATTCCACTGGTTTTTCCAAATGTCGAGATGCGATTCGGTATCGAGACCGCGAGAGGGGCCGGTGTCAATGTTCACGTTCTGTTTTCGCCGCAAGATTCGGACCACTGTGGCTCGATCAAGCGCTTTTTGTCAGAGCTTACGTTTCAATTCCAGGGCGAGACGTACCATTGCAGCGCCGCTGACTTAGTTCGCCTCGGAAAAGCTTTCAACAAATCGATTAAAGACGAACGAAAAGCCCTGCAGGAAGGTACAGCGCAATTCAAAGTGAATTTCGACCAGTTGCGGGACGTATGGAAGCGCAGTACATGGATTCAAAATAATGCGCTCGTAGCTGTCGCCGGTGGCAGTACCGACGGCACAGCAGGCCTCAAGGAAGACGCTTCTTTTGCTGCGCTGCGAAGGGAGATTGAAGCCTTCTCAGATATCATTTTTTCAAGCCATGCACAGCAGCGCGAATTTTGGCTTGGACGAGGGGCGGTAGGAATCGACGAGCTCACATCCAAGTGGCGTGGTCCCAAACCTTGCCTGCATGGCTCGGATGCACATGCCCCTGACAGAGTGGGAAAACCCGATCTCAATCGCTTTTGCTGGATAAAAGGCGAACCTATCTTTGAGTCGCTCCGTCAAGCTTGCATCGAGCCGGATGGCCGCGCAGTAGTCGACACGGAACCCCCGACCGGTGCTGTCCCTTCTCAATCGATTGCACAACTTCAAGTTTCGAAGGCCAGCTTTTTGAAAACTCCGGTGATCCCGCTCAATCCGGGCCTGGTTGCAATCATCGGTGCCCGTGGGTCTGGCAAAACTGCATTGACAGACTTCATAGCCGCCGGAGCATACGGGTTGTCAAATGCCAGCAACGACGCCTCGTTCATTCGGCGCGCCGCCGACCATTTGCAAAGCGCTTCGTCCACTTTGACATGGGATTCGGGCGAAACAACCAAAGCTCCGCTGACGAACATCGCTGAAGATGAGTCGACGGACTTTCCCCGTGTGCAGTATCTCTCGCAACAATTCGTTGATCAGCTTTGTTCCGCGGAAGGCCTCAAAGACGAGTTGCTGGCTGAGATTGAGCGTGTAATCTTCCAGGCTCATCCCATCGAGGACAGGATGGGAGCTTCCAGCTTTCGAGAATTCCTCGAAATCCGTACAGAACGAGCCCGAAGCGCGAGAGAGCGCCAGGAGCAAGCCCTCCAGCATGCCGCACAGTCCCTTACCGAGGAGAGGGCAAGGAAAGCAAACCTTCCAAATCTGATGAAGCAATGGGGTGACAAGAAGAAATCAATCGAGAAGGACAAGAAGGAACGCAGCACACTCACCAGCAAGAGCAGTAAAGAACGTGCTCAGCGATTGGAGGAACTCTCTACTGCCGTAGATGCCGCGCAGCGTCGAGTCCAAGACGCACAAAGTCGGCACAACTCCTTGCTGGCCCTACAGCAAGCTGTGAAGGACGCTAAGGCAAACACCATTCCTGCACACTGGAAGGGACTTCAAGAAAAGTACGCAGATGCAGCCCTTAGCGCGGAACAATGGAAAGCATTCCGCCTTGCGTTTACCGGAGACGTCGAATCTATCCTTAGCGATGAAATAAAGGTTGCGACCGCAAACGTCAAGTTACTCTCCGGGCCCGCGAAAAATGAGGTCGAACTTGATCCTAAGGCGGCTCCCACAGCAGCCCCGCTCTTCCCGCAAAGTACAGACTTGTCAAAGCAAACGCTGACCCTGCTGAGAAAAGAATTGGCCCGATTGCGATCGCTAGTTGGTATCGATTCAGAGAATGCCAAGAAATTCAAACGACTTTCCGACAAGATCTCGAAGGACGAATCGGCGCTGGCCAAACTCGGTAAAGACGTTGAAATGGACAAGAAGGCCAAGGCCGCATCACTCAGCTTCTTCAGGAGCGCAATGACGCATACGCTGGCATTTTCTAAGCGATCATTGAGGAAGAGCGCGAACTATCCAACCTCTATGCTCCCTTGAAAGCAAACCTCTCCTCCCAAGGTGGCGAGCAACTCCTCGACCTTCGCGAGCTAGGGCCGTTCAAAGGAAAAGGAACACTGGAAGAGACTGCCAGGACCGAGTTGTTGCCAGCATGGGCACAAGGTACGGCAGCTCAAATCGCCACAGCAATGGCCGATTTTCGCAAGAAGCATGAGCACCATCTGCTGGAACACGCGCCTGTAAAACGCTCCGATGGAGAAGCCTTTTCAGTTTGGGCCCGCAGGATTTCAGAATGGCTGTATGGAACGTCGCACATTAGGGTGTCTTATGACCTGCAATACGACGGCATAGACATCGAGCAACTTTCGCCCGGCACCCGCGGTATTGTCATGCTGCTTCTATACGTCGCCATTGATACCGAGGACGATCGACCGCTCATTATCGACCAGCCCGAAGAAAATCTAGACCCCCAATCCATCTATCAGGACCTCGTCGAGCGATTCCGGACAGCGAGACGTCGTCGGCAGATCATCATCATCACGCACAACGCCAATCTCGTCGTGAACACAGATGCGGACCAAGTGATCGTAGCGGATTGCGGGCCTCATCGACCGGGTTTTCTCCCCGAAATCTCCTATGAAGCCGGTGGTCTTGAGAATCCCACAATCCGCAAACGCGTTTGCGAGATCCTGGAAGGCGGCGAAGCGGCATTTAGGGAACGGGCACGTCGACTTCGCGTTCGTATCTAGAGGTCCTAAAGAGTACAAGACGACGTACCGCCTTCGTTTCGCTGTGCCGTCTTGACGTACACATGAGAGACAGCGAAGGATTTCCGGAAATGGCGGCCGGCGCCTGCTCGACGAATTCACTACTGGCGTTATAACCGACCAATATCAGTCTCTCTGACACCTTTCTAAGCGATCTGCCGAAGGCCAAGGAGTACCAAGCTGCGGTCGATTCTTATGCCCGCGCTGTCGCTGGCCGACTCAAATGCGGATCCCCAGAGGTTTTCTCTTAGCCTCTCCAGCCTTCAGCTAGCGTGGCTTTTGACGCCATCTAATTCTGCGATACCCTAGCGCTAACCCGGATTGCCGCGCCAAAACGCGTCCGGGGTTCGGTTTTTACTTGACATACACACCAGCATGGTGCATAAGTTGAGAAACGAGAAAATCTCGATTTCAGAGACGGCAAGGTTGTTAGGAATTCATCGTGGGACGATACGCAGGTGGATTAACAATGGCTCAATTCCGCAACCGATTTCCGAGGACACGGCAGGTGCCCGCCTGCGTTATTGGAACGAGGATGGATTCGCCGAAGTGAAGGAGTATAGAGACAAACACTTTGGTGAAGGACGAGGAAAAAGGAACGATCTTAAAAGGAAAAGAAGCACAAGAACTAAATGAGCTGTCGGGACGCGTCGGCGCTAGTAACACCGACCGCGCCCCTGACCACCATCACCTGTTTGGAGGCAACGATGGCTAGCAATGAAGGTATCGGTTCCCCGTTTCTCAAGCAACCCTCCGCACGCTCCCCGAAACTACGTATCTATGAAAGTCTTTTTCTCTTGAACGAGGGCATGGACTACATCATCACTATCTTGCGCGAGATGCAAAAACTTCCCTTTGCCGACAAGGAGTCGGTGCAGTGTGCCGTTGTCGAGATCGAAGAGGTCCGATGCGATGTGAACGCCGATTTCGCGGAGAAATTGGCCGACAACGAACGCTTCGACGAGGGCCATTTCTGGAAGCAGCGCCGGGAGTTCGAGAAGAAATGGCGTGACCCAGACGACGTTTACATCGACGTCCAACGGCGCGAGGAAGAACGCCAGAAGCAGGGCTTGCCTCCGCGTGTCGGTGTTCTCCCGCATTCAGCGGTGGCCGAAGAAGAAGAGGATCGTTGGGAGGCCGAGCAGGAGCGCAAAAAAGAGCGACCCAAGAAGCGCGGAAAGTGACGGTGTGGGAGAACAGCCATGCCGAAGAAGCCAAAGATCGTTTGGGTTGGAACCACTCCTGTTGCCCCAATAACTCCCAAGGAGCGGAGGAAGCTCCACAAACTCATGAAAAAACGCCTGGACATGCGTCGCAGGAAGTACCCGGAGGTGCGAGGCAAGGTCGTCGATTACATCAGCCATTCCATCGACGACGGAGTTCTTTGCATGAATGTCTGTTTCAAGGATAAGACTCTGTTGTCTTTCCGCTTCGCCTGCGACATGTTTATCGTCGGAGCCGATCTCAGCGATTTGGAAGAGGGGCAATTGCGACATCATTCGCGAATACATGAAGCCGATTCCGAGGTAAGGACCGTGGAGATTAAGTAGATCCTTCTCGGATCCGGGAAAAGAGACCTAGTGCGGTACTTACCCGACAACTACCGCAACGGGCTCAATCGACCAGTGATTTCCCAAAGTAGGACTGTTGACATTGCGAAAACGAGGTGTCTGCAAATACGGTCACATACTTTCGCAATCGTTTCTCTGTGCAGTCCCAAATGTGCGGCTTTCTATCGATGTAGATCGTCCGTAAATCAGGACACTTTTTAGAGGTTCCCGCAATTCCCCCTCCTACCCTTTACGATGCGAGAGCAGAAGTTCGATGTCGGACTTTTGTGGCCTCCCCGAGTCCCCGCCGGGGAGGTGCACCCATGTCTCCAGGCCCGGGTTCACAACGAGGTGTGTATGTACCCTGGCGTTGAGCTTAGGCTCTACCGCTACGTGACGTTGCTCGCCGAAGAGCTCAACTTCACGCATGCCGCGAGCCGTCTGCACGTGTCGCAGCCCACGCTCAGCGCCCAAATTCGCGACCTGGAACAGGAACTTGGTGTAAGGCTGTTTGACCGCGCGAAGGGCGGACAACGTGTCGCCCTCACCGCTGCGGGCGAAGCATTTGCGGCGGAGGCACGGTTGACCCTCTTCCACGCGGAGCGTGCGGTCGAAGGCGCGCGAGCCGCTACGGGGCAACACAAGGGGCCGTGGAATATCGGGTATTCACCGCTGATCGATCTCCGTATCCTCCCAAGGATTCGCCAGCATCTGACGATGGCCTTCCCTGCCGCGGAAGTGCGGCTTGTGAGTGCGTACACGTCGGAGCAGGCGGACGCCTTGCTCAGGGAAAGTTGGCTGCCGGTATCGTAATTCTGCCGCTGCCGGCGAGGGGTTGAGTTGCGACGGACTGTATCGCGAGCGGCTGCTGCTGGCGTTGCCGGAGCGCCACCCGCTTGCGGGGAAAGTCGAAGTGGAGTTGGAGGATTTGAACCGCTTGCCGTTGGTAACGATTCGAGGGGACATCGAACCTCGTTTTGGCGAAGCGTTGACGAGAGTATTTGCCTCGACGCGAACCAAACCTCGCATATTCCATGAGGCAACCACGCAAGCCGAGGCTCTATCGCTGGTTGTGGAAGGCACCGCGGCGGCGCTCGTGTTGCCTTCGGCCACACATCCGAAACCAACGACGATTGTGTTTCGCAGGTTTGCCGACGACCTGTTGACGGTCGAGATGGGTTTGGCGTATCTGGGCGAAAGCGGTTCGGCTGTTTTGCGGTCGGTCCGAAAGTTCTTGCTGGAAACCTTTCAGCCCCTGGGCGGCGACGGTCTTCGCGACCATCGCGTGCGCCAGTTGGTTCTCTTTGAGTAAAGGTTTTTCGCGAGCGGTTCGCTTGCATACAAATTTGGCTGCGGGTCACACTCATAGTGGGTAGACTCATCGTGGTCATCAATTCAATGATGGCCGCGTGCGGACACGCGATCCCAGGTCAATTTTCGGAAAAATGTCTTCGTAAGCTGCACTTGGCGCGCGGCCTCTCTCAGGAAAAGCTCGCGGAACTAGCGGACTTGCATCGCAACTGCGTCGGCGGGGTAGAACGCGGCGAGTGCAACATCGCCTTGCTAAATATCGTAGCCCTCGCCCGCGCTCTTCGCATCAAACCCGGCAAACTCCTCGAAACTATTTTCTGACGTCTTCCACTTGCAGTGGCAAACTCATGTCAGCCGCATGGCGTGTGAATCGATTCTCAAGATTTCAAACGGAGGAAACAACCCGCGTTGGCAAGGAAAGTTGCTCTCGAACTGTTCATCTTAGTTCGCTAGTTCCTTAATGCAAAGCCGCAGCTGAGTTCTGACCTCTTGATTTACAGTTGCCCCAAGGCTTTCTTTCAATGCTTGCAGGAGTTTGCGATCCGCGGATAACTTTTGATCTTCCGGGGCAGAGGAATCATCGTAGGCAATTCTCGATTCCAAAAGCGCTTTCCCGAGTCGCGCGGGAATACATGAGGGCGTACGTTGCAGCAGCTCTTCATATTCATGAACCAACTCAGTTGGGCCAAATTCCAGTTCTCCTACTTCACGCACAAGAAAGAAATGCTGAAAAGCCGTTGAGAGGTATCTCTTCATGAATTCCACGTCTGCGTCTCGACCGGTTGGAATCCGACCGACCGCCAAATCATATAGAAGTTGTTGATCGCATCCCTCCAGTTCAGCAACTCTCACCCGCAATTTAGAGAACGTCTCCCTTGCCTCTCGCAATCTCCCTTCTGTAGTCAATGCGAGCGCTAGACCAGCAAAAATGGTTTCTTCCTGCCAGCGACGATCCTTCCCAGTAAAGTGGGTACGCGGCAATAGAGATGCAAGCGTCGAGAAGAAAGTTGAGCGTTCTGCATATCTCCAACAGTCGGGATCTACTCTGAATGTATTGACAAGATAACCCCAATACTCCTTCGAAGTAGGTTGATGCCTCACTGCTTCCAGAAAGCAATCTTCTGCATCCTTGTACATCCTAAGTTCTACTCTGTAGACGGTTCCACAAGCGGACCATGCTTCGTCGTCGTCAGACTTTTGCGAAAGATATTTGCCTTTTAGGATTTGAACGCCTTCCAAGGCCGTAGGAGGGTATTTTGCACAATTGAGCAGAATGCCCGCGTGGTTGTATATCGCCGTAACATAACCAGGCCCGCCGAATTCACGCGATTGTTTAATCGTTTCAATTGAATCCTTGGAGCAGAACTCTTTCTTTGGGTCGGCGTTCGCATCTTCACTCTTTTTCTCCTCCTTCATAGCCAAGACAATCGCCTTGTTATTTAGAGTCTTAAAGCTATGCGAATCCACTTGGAGTGCTTTATCAAAGTAACTGAGCGCTTCGTCCAAGTTCCCAAGTTGTCCCAGCAATGTTCCGACGTCGTGAAGCGCTTCCAAGGAGGCCTTGTCTGTCTTCTCTGCGTTCGTCAAATACTGCCTAGCTGTTTGCACATCCTTAAGCGCGAGGCTACATATCGCCAAATAGATATACACGTCGGAACTCGGGTTGGTCACGGACGCTAACACTTCAGCCGCACGGCGATAATCCGCTTTGTGATAGAAGGAAAGTCCCATCAACAACGGAATGAGATCAGAGCCGGCAGCCGACGCCGCGGGGGCGACATCGGCCCGGACTGCCTCTATTGGTTCAAATCGATAGGTGAACGAGTACTGCGTCGCCGCATCCCTGAATGCCTGACTGCCCCCGAAAGCTTGGACCAGACGAATCTTGGGAGTGAAGCTATCGATCCCCCGATCCCTGACCCATTCTCCCCAGACGATGAGGTGAACACCAAGCTCTTGGCCGACCTCGTCCGCCTCGCCGTCTGTTGAAATACACTTCGTGAGCTTCGTAGGAAATATTCGGAACGGCCTTTGCATTGTCCCTAAGGAATTCAGTTTGCGCTCCATGGCGACTTGGATGTTCTGCAGTTGGTCGGAAACACCTCCGCAAAAAGGGGCTATAGCGATGATGAGTTCTTTCGGCTGGTGCCGGTCCAGCGTTGTCCATAGAATCTCCAACTGCTTTGAGTAGTTTGGGGCATCCTTCGGAGTCGATGGGATAGCTGTCTCGATTTCCTTCTTAATCTTCGGCGTTGGGACGAAACGGATACCTCTCTCCTTAACGAGTCTTATTGCCGCGTCTAACGGATGGTTCGCAACGTACTCCTTGAGTTGTGACACCTCCAGCGGAGGGCCCGTAACCGCTTCGACGAAATTGCCGCTAAAACAAGTAGCAAGGAGCGTTGATATGGCAACTATTCTGAGAGTCTGGAGACATTGTGCCAGCATTTTGGTTCACTTCTTCTTTGCGCTCCCTGGCGCCGTCTTCCACAACAAACACAACTCCTTGGCCTTCAAAAGCTTGGTCCGCTCCGGTTCGTCCA
>Ga0137409_10007796_pt1 | contig 10975 bp, 8 predicted proteins | sample CZODoug1_16funga_FD_122059 | JGI IMG/M metagenome (GOLD analysis project Ga0137409, IMG submission 122059) | Vadose zone soil fungal communities from Angelo Coast Range Reserve, California, USA - CZODoug1_16fungal (Hybrid Assembly) | ecosystem: Environmental > Terrestrial > Soil > Vadose zone... | reverse complement strand
CGACAGGTCGTGCCCATTCTGCCCGAGTTGACTTGCAAGACCCTAGCGCCTACTGCAACATGTCTGCGCGCCACAGGGCCTGATGATCCAGATGGAACACCGAAATTCCGCAACCTCAAGCGGCAGCACGGGAAATCAAACGCCCTCGCCGGATCTTCCGGGTACCACCGCGATGATGCAGCAGTACCTGCGCCTGAAGGCGCAGCATCCGGACATCCTGCTGTTCTACCGCATGGGCGACTTCTACGAGATGTTCTACGACGACGCCGAGCGCGCTTCGCGCCTGCTCGATCTCACGCTCACCACGCGCGGCGCTTCTGCCGGCGCGCCGATCAAGATGGCGGGCGTGCCCTATCACGCGATCGACCAGTATCTCGCGAAGCTGGTGAAGATCGGCGAGTCGGTCGCGATCTGCGAGCAGATCGGCGATCCGGCGACCTCCAAGGGTCCGGTCGACCGCCAGGTGACGCGGATCGTGACGCCCGGGACGCTCACCGACTCCGAGCTGCTCGAGGAGAAGGCCGACAACATCCTGCTCGCACTCGCCCGGACGAAGGGCGCGGTGGGACTCGCGTGGCTGAACCTCGCGAGCGGCGACCTGCGCGTCACCGAGATCGCGCCACAGCTTCTCGAGGCCGAGCTGCGCCGCATCGGCCCGGCCGAGATCCTCGCGACCGAGGGAACGGAGCTGAACGGCTTCGCTGTGACACGCCTGCCGGAATGGCACTTCGATTTCGACGCCGGCCGGAAAATCCTGCTCAAGCAGCTCGGCGCGGCGAGCCTCGCCGGCTTCGGCTGCGAGGACATGGAGCCGGCGATTGCCGCCGCGGGCGCGCTGCTCGAGTACGCGAGAAAGACGCAGGGACAGGCGCTGGCGCACGTCGCCGCGATCGTCCCCGAGCGCGCGAGCGAGTACGTTCGCATGGACCCGGCGACGCGCCGGAATCTCGAGCTGACCGAGACGCTGCGCGGCGAGCCCGCGCCGACGCTCTTTTCGGTGCTCGACGCCTGCGCGACCGGCATGGGCAGCCGCCTGCTGCGCCATTGGTTGCACCATCCGCTTCGCGATCAGGCCGCGCTCGCCGGGCGGCACGATGCCGTTGCCGCGCTCGGCGGCGCGCACGAGGGCATCCACAAGCTGCTGCGCCGCTTCGCCGACGTCGAGCGCATCACCGGCCGCGTCGCGCTCAGGAACGCGCGCCCGCGCGATCTCTCGTCGCTGCGCGACAGCCTGGCGCTGCTGCCCGAGCTCGCGCCCGCCGTCCCGAAGAACGCCACGCTCCTCGCGACACTTCTCGAGGATCTGAAAGTACCGGAGGACTGCCTCGCCCTGCTCCGCCGCTCGGTGATGGAGGATCCCTCCGCGATGGTCCGCGACGGCGGGGTGATCGCCGACGGCTACCACAAGGAGCTGGACGAGCTGCGCGTGCTGCAGACCGACTCCGGGACCTTCCTCGCCGAGCTCGAGGTCCGCGAGCGCGCGCGCACCGGCATTCCCAACCTGCGCGTCGCCTACAACAACGTCCACGGCTTCTACATCGAGATCACCAACGCGCACACCGGCAAGACGCCCGCCGACTACCGCCGCCGCCAGACGCTGAAGAACGCCGAGCGCTACATCACGCCCGAGCTGAAGGCGTTCGAGGACAAGGCACTGTCGGCCCGCGACCGCGCGCTCGCGCTCGAGAAGACGCTGTACGACGAGCTGCTCTCACTGCTCGCGGCGCACGTGCCGGTACTGCAGCGCATCGCCCGCGCGCTCGCGCAGCTCGACGTGCTCGCCTGCTTCGCCGCCACGGCGGCGAGCCGCGGCTACTGCCGTCCAGAATTCACGGCGGACGTCGCGGTCGAGATCAACGCCGGGCGTCACCCTGTGGTGGAGTCGCAGGTCGAGCCGTTCATCGCCAACGGCGTGAGCCTGTCGCCCTCGCGACAGCTGCTGCTGGTCACGGGTCCGAACATGGGCGGCAAGTCCACCTACATGCGCCAGGTCGCGCTGATCGTGCTGATGGCGCACGTCGGCTCCTTCGTGCCGGCGAAAGCCGCGCGCCTCGGACCGATCGACCAGGTGTTCACGCGCGTCGGCGCCGCCGACGACCTCGCGGGCGGCCGCTCGACCTTCATGGTCGAGATGACCGAGTCGGCGAACATCCTCCACAACGCGACCGAGAAGAGCCTGGTGCTGATGGACGAGGTCGGGCGCGGCACCTCGACCTTCGACGGCCTCGCGCTCGCCTGGGCGATCGCGCGGCAGCTGCTGGAGAAGAACAAGGCGCTCACCCTCTTCGCCACCCACTACTTCGAGATGACCCGCCTCGCGCTCGAGTACAAGCAGGCGGTGAACGTCCACCTCGACGCGGTCGAGCACAAGGACACCATCGTCTTCCTGCACGCGGTCGAGGAAGGCCCAGCGTCGCAGAGCTACGGCCTGCAGGTGGCGCAGCTCGCCGGCGTGCCGAAGAACGTCATCCGCAACGCGCGCCGGTATCTCCAGATGCTCGAGGACGCGAGCCTCACGCGCGGCGGGCAAACGGATCTATTCGTCGCCGGCAAGGCAGAATCCACGGAACCGCCGGAGACCGATGCGTTGCGCGAGGCGCTCGATGCAATCAACCCGGACGAGCTGTCGCCGCGCGAGGCGCTGGAGCTGCTGTACAAGCTGAAGCGCTTGTGACTCAGGGTTGCGTGAGGCGGGCGACCTCCGGGTCGCTGTCGTATTTCGAAACCTTGACCTCCTGCTCGACGGTCGCGCCGACGTAGTCTTCCATCGCCGCGACCATGACGGGGAACACTTTGGCGAGGTTGTCTCCGGTGCCGCGGCTCTGTGCGCGAATGCTCCACACGACGGTGGGCTTGCCGGCCGCGGCGGACGCGGCATCCAGCGCCTCGATCTGGATCGTCCTCAGATTGGTCGTCGAGACGCTCGTGGAGTCCGTGCTTCCTCCGTCCTTGGTCGGCGTAGTCGTCGTCGATACCGACGTTCGAGTGTCGCCAACGCGGTAGCTGACCCGAATGATCAGGTCGGGAGCCGAGGTAACGGGCACAAGGCCCTTGGCCTCGAGCGCTCGCGTGAGAATTCGCGCGTAGGCCGGCCACGAAGGATCACCACCGGGGTATCGAGGGTCCGGTCCCTGAAGCACAAACTGCTTGCCGGGGGGAGGCGCCGATTGCGCGTAGGCGGTAATGCCCATGTCGACGCGACCGATCGCTGCGATATTTTGGCCAAGGATCACAAGCATAGAGATGACGCTGGCCACGCCTATGGCTACGGCTGTTCCCATGTCGACCTCCCGGATCTGATGTGCTCTATTGGACTGTTAGACCGCTCCTTTCGGCTTCCGGCACCGGCGTAGTGAGTAACAAAGTTTTCGAGCGTTACAACGCAGCAACAACGCCAAGTCCGCCGCCAAGCGTCTATCTTCCCGGGAGAACGATCCGGAACAGGCTGCCCCTGGACTCCTCGCTCTCCACCTCGATGCGGCCGCCGTTCGCCGCGACCGCCCAGCGCGCGATCGCCAGGCCGAGCCCCGCGCCCGGGGATTCACCGTTGAACCCGGCGTCGCCGCGGTAGAAGCGCTCGAAGATCCTCTCGCGGTGCGCGGGCGCGATTCCCGGTCCCGAGTCCTGCACCTCGATCGAGGAATGCCCCGACGCGGTTTCCCGGGCGCGGACGCTGATCGCCCCTCTCTCCGGCGTGTACTTGATCGCGTTGTGGAGAAGGTTCATCAGCCCCAGCCGCAGGATCGCGGGGTCGCACAGCGCTTCGACGCGCGCGCCGGGATCGACGACGAGGCTCTGCCGCTTTTCCTCGGCGAGCACGCGCAGGTGGTCGGCGACGCTTCCCGCGAGCGAGCCGAGCTCCACCACCTCGCGCACGGGCGGAGTCGCGCCGCAATCGGCGCGCGTCAGCACCAGCAGGCTGTCGACCAGGTGCGTGAGCCGGTGCACTTCCTCCAGCATGCTGCCGATGACTTCCCGGTATCTCCCCGCGTCGTGCGGGGCCTGCAGCGCGACCTCGCCCACGCTGCGCATCGCCGTGAGAGGAGTGCGCAGCTCGTGCGAGGCGTCCGCGGTGAAGCGGCGGAGGCGGTCGAACGAGTCGTGCAGGCGCGCGAGCGTGTCGTTGAACACCGCCGCGAGCCGCCCGAACTCGTCCTGCGGGTTGAGCACCGGCAGGCGCTCGCCGAGCGAATCCGCGGTGATCTGCCGCGCCTTGTCGGCCATCGCGCCCACCGGGGCGAGCGCGCGCCCCGCGAGGAAATAGCCTCCCGCGACCGCGAGGGCCGCGGCGAGCGGGATCCCCGCCGCCAGGATCACGATCAGCGTCCACAGCGCGTCGCGGCGAGCTCCCTCCCGGACGGCGGCTGCGATGGTGTACGAAGGTTCGGCCACCGCCTGCACGCGGTACCAGGTACCGTCGGATCCCTTCCAGGAGTCCGGCGCTGCCCCCGGCTCGACGGGCGCCCCGGTGAGCCCCGCGCGCTCCCAATCGCCGGTCTGATATAAGAGCTTCCCGTCGACGACCACGCGAAAGAACGCGATCCCCGACTCCGATGCGAGGTCGTGTATCTCCTCCGGCTCGTGGTGGTAGACCCAGTCGACGGTCGTGAGCGCGCGGTACAGCTGGCGGTCGATGCCCGCAAACATGCTCTCGCGGACGAAGAACAGTATCCCCGCGGAGAAGACGCACACGATCAGCGTCAGCACCCCCGTATGCCACAGGGCGAGGCGCGCTCGCACACTGAGCCGCTGGCCCTTCATTCCCGCCTCGCTCCCAGGACGAACCCCACGCCGCGGACCGTGTGCAGGAGCTTAGTCTCGAACGGGTCGTCGATCTTGCGGCGCAGCCGCACCATCGTCACGTCGATGACGTTGTCGAGCGGGGTGGCGCGCGCGGTGACATGCCACACCTGCCTCGCGAGCATGTCGCGCGAGACGGTCCTGCCGGGGTTGCGCAGCAGGCATTCGAGGATATCGAACTCCTTTGCCGTGAGATCGAGCGCCTGCTCCCCCCTCGCCACCTTGCGGGTCGCGAGGTCTACCCACAGATCTTCGTGCTGCAGCCTCAGGGCGGACTCCGCGCGGCCGCGGCGGAGCAGCGCCCGGATTCGGGCGAGCAGCTCGGGAAAAGTAAACGGCTTGACGAGGTAGTCGTCGGCGCCCGTGTCCAGACCGAGCACCCGGTCTTCGACCGAGTCCCGCGCGGTGAGGATGAACACGGGAGTCATGCAGTTGCGCTTGCGCATGGCGGCGAGCACGTCGACGCCGTCGCGCCTCGGAAGCGCCAGGTCGAGGAGCACCAGGTCGAATGCTTCCCGGCTGACGAGACCGAACCCTTCCTCGCCGTCGGCGGCCAGCGTGACGGTGTAGCCGTCGGCCTCGAGCCCTTCCCTCAGCGCGTTCGCGACCTTTTTTTCGTCTTCGACGACCAGGATGCGCACGGCAACCTCCTCCAGCCCCTCGCAACCTACCCCCCGAAGTATAGGCGCCGCAAGCCTGCTCGAACCTTGCAATGACAAAACGCTTGAAGACGACCGGTCAAGCTCTTGTTTCAAGGATCGTCCGGCACGGTCCATCAACGGAAGCCGAAGCTGTCAGTTTTTTAAGGTGCGTGCCCGGTGGAATTGGGGCAGAGTCGGCTGCAGCATCGAGCAGTGAAAAAGCGGTCCCGGAGGAGAGCTAAAAAAAGAGTGCGCAGGCCTTCGCCTAGCGCACGGACGTTCGAAACGCGCTCGCAGTTGAGCGGGCTTCCTCGGGCGCGATCTTTCGCGGCGCCCGCCGCACGGGACGGCAGCAGCTTCCCAAACAGTCAAGAAATCTTGGTTCTACGGTTCGCTTCTCGCGACGCGTAGGCGCCGGCGGCGTTGCCGCGCGGTGACCGGGAGAGCGTCGTTCCCATCATCAAAAGGAGGCAGCACAAATGTTCTCAAGATCTTTTCGCACCTCGCTCGCCGCGGGCCCGGCGTTGCTGGGGCTTTCAGCATTCGCCCTCGCCGGTCCCTGCACCGGCCCCGGAGCACCGACCACCACGGAGACCCGTTGCCTGACCGCGGTCGCGATTCCGGGCAATCCGATCCGGTCATTCGACATCAGCTGGGTCAATCCGCATCGCGCCGAGTACTACCTCGGCGAGCGCTCGAACGCGGGCATCGTCGTCATCGACACCCGGACCCTCACGTGGAAGCGGACCATCGGCGGCTTCGTCGGCATCAAGCCTGCAACCGGCCCGGTGAACAACAATATCTCCGGTCCGGACGGCGTCACCTCTCACGGCAGGTGGCTCTACGCCGGCGACGGCGACAGCACGCTGAAGGTGATCGACCTCGATGCGCCCAACGCGTCCGCCATCAAGCAGAGCATCCCCACCGGCGGCTCCACACGGGTCGACGAAATGGCCCTGGACAGCGACGGCGAATTGCTGCTCGCTGCGAACAACGCCGAGGACCCGCCGTTCGGCACGCTGTTCCTGGCCAACGGCGACCGGAATTCCAGCTCGGTCACGATTTTCACCAAGATCATCATCGATAACGCAATCGTTCCATCAGGTGCTGGCCTGTCAATCGAGCAGCCGACCTGGGAACCCAAGACCGCACGTTTCTACGTGTCCGTTCCCCTGATCGCCAACAATCCGGCAGGCTGCACGTTCGATAACTCGAACGGTATCCAGTGCCAGGGCGGGATGGCGGTGATCGATCCGAAAACGCTGACCGCGGGGAGTGCGACGATCGGAGCGTTCAATCCGGCCACGAACACCGGGGTGGTTCCATTGAGCGATTGCGGGCCGAACGGCCTCTCAGTCGGACCGAATTCCAACATGATGCTGGGCTGCACGCCGCAGAACGTTCCGAGCAACACGACGACCCAGGTCATCAACGCGGTGACCAAGAACTTCGTCGAAGTGGGCGGCCTGACCGGCTCGGATGAGGTCTGGTACAACGGCGGCGACAACCGCTACTACACGGGCTCGAGCAGGGCCTGCGGAAAGGCGGCCGGCTGCAACCCACCCGCGGGTAGCCGGGCCCCTGCCGGAGCGGCGCTCGGCGTGGTCGATGCGGCGACCAATTTCCTGGTCGAGAAAATCCCGGCATCTTCCAACTCGCACTCCGTTGCGGCGGACTCCAAGCGCAATCTGATCTTCGTTCCGCAGGTGGCGCCGAATACGGTGGTCCTCGGCGGCGACAGCACGGACGTGGGCGCGGGGGTCTGCGGCAGCAACAACGGCTGCGTCGGCGTCTACATCCATCGCGTCGACCGCGACCGGGATCACGACCGGGACGACGACCGCGACGACGGGCACGGGCACGAGCACGACCACTGAGATCGAAGTGTCCTAGCTGTCGCGCAACAACGAAAAAGGGCCGGCGAACCGCCGGCCCTTTTTTTTGCGCTTCTCAGTAGCTGCAACGCTCCTCGCAGAATTCCTTCGTGGTGCCGCTCCCGAGGCAATCGTTGAAGCACAGCATGTCCATCCCAGGGCGCTTCCGGGCGGGCGCAGCGGATTTCGAAGAAGGCGCCGGCGCCTCGTAGCCCGAAGCGCGGGAAATCACCAGCTTGTACAGATTGAGCGGAAGACCGCGAGGCGACTGCGCCGGCTGCCCGGCCGGCGGCGGAATCTTCTCGACGAAATCGACCTTCCAGCCCTTCTGCAGGATCTGCTCGCGCGTCAGCGCGCCCAGGCCCGCAGTGCACTGGAACTGCTCGTCATCGCTGGGGAACTCGTCGTAATAGATCGCCGTCGTGCACGCGGCCGCTCGGGGCCCCGCGGCGGGAGCCGCCTCGCCGGTCGGCTGCAACTGCTTCACCATCTCCGGGTCGTCGCGGATCTTTTTCCACTCTTCCCAGGTGTAGCGCTTGCCATCCACCCAGACCGAATCGCCCGCGCGAAAGATGAACGCTGCTGTCGCGGATGAGCCCGCGGCCAAGCCGGCTGCCAGCGCCAAAACCACCATGACGCGCTTCAATCGATCCTCACCGAGACGGGAAAAAAGCGGGCGCCTCGCGGCGCCCGTCAAACTACCACGAAATCCGAAGAGGAGGCTCGCGGTCTCAGAACGAGTACATCCAACCCACCGATACGGCTTGCAGCGTCGTGCCGGTGAAGCAGGCAGACCCACCCGGCGGAACAGCACTGGCGTCCTTGCAGTCGGTGGTAATGCCGTGGCCGCTCGCGCCGAGGTCGTAGTGCGCGCCGGTGTGATTGGCTTGCCGGGCATATACCGCGTACCAGTTGCTCTGCTTGTCGAAATGGTGCTTATAGCCGACGGTGTACATGTTGGCCGCGTTGTCGATCGGGCCTACCCCTGGATCGCCCGGCGTCTTTCCGGCACGCGCCCAGCCGATGTTGACGTCGTCCTGACCCGTGACTTTCTGTGTCAGCGCCAACCAGGAGGCGTTGTGCTGCCGCTCGTTGAAGTTCGGATCCGGGGCCTTCCGGGTCAACCTCTCGAAGATCACGCTGACGATGGTATTGGTCGGAAACATGTATTGAACCCCAACCTTCGCCGCAGCTTCATCGACGACACCAACTGAACCGAGAGGAGCCGCTGGCGGAGCGGGAGGATTGACCTCATCGCCAGTGCGGTTGGTGTTCTTGTGCAACTCGTAGGCGACAATCGCGTAGAGCGAACCCGCCTCGTAGACGCCAGCCACGCTGAAGGCGTTGCCGAATGCGCCGTCATTACAGACGGGAGGAGATCCTCCCCCTGTGCAATCGGGCTCGCCGCTCGCATTGAAGCTGTTGTCGCTCGAACGGTTCTGTCCGGGCGAGACCAGGGCACTGAAGGAAACGCCCCCCCATTTGGGAGATTCGTACCATATCGAGTGGGAGAGACGGGTATCGAACTCGGCGCGATTGTCCCCGCCACTGTTGCCCATGATGCTGTTGTAGTCGCCGACCGTCGCCGAGAACGGATCCATGCGCGCGGTCGACAGCTTGTAAGGCGCATCCGTCTTGCCGATCTTCAGGGCGCCGAAGCCGCCAGCCATGCCGAGGAAGCTGTTGCGTGAGGCGAGCGCCCCCTGCACCTTGTTGTCGGCGTTTCCCGGAGAAGCCTGGTTGACCGGGCTGGGTCCTGGCGTTGCCGCCACGTCGATCTGGGTTTCGACCTGGAACACCATCTTGTATCCACCGCCGATGTCGTGATCGCCGCGGAAGCCGAAGTACGACAGGTTGCTCGATACATCTGGCTGCCAGCCCAGCTTGCCAACGGCGGCCGGATCGTTGATGCCCTTCGTTATGTAATCGACCGACAGGTCGAGGTGGCCGTAGAAGTGCAGCCCCGTATCTCCATCGGCCGCGGCCACCTGTAAAGGCGAGCTGACAGCCAGCGCTGCGCCCACGGCGATCGTCGCGATTCGTGTTTTTCTCCGCTCCATTTCCTCTCCTCGACACGAGTGATTGATAGGCGAAGCTTCCGATCGGCGCCCCCATGTGCACGCCTGTGGAGCTTCGCGAAAAATTGTATGCACGCGCGCAACCTTCGAACAGCGCATACGCTGTAGCCCTTCGGTGTTGGCGACGGATGGGATCCGCGGCTCACACGGCGCGATCGTGCGGCTGGAAAGCGGCGGTGGCTCCGACGCGTCAGCTATGAGTCAGCTTGGAGCGCGAAGGCCAACACCGAACGTGCACAGAAATATTTTTTTCCCAGATGCGCCTTACGTTTCCGTCAGGCTTGACCTCAATCAACTTTTTTCCCCTCGCCGGAGACGATGATGCCCGCCGAGAAACCACCGTCGCGGCGGGTCATGGCGTCTGAGCGGGTTGCTTCGGAATCCTTCCCCTGCGCGCACTGCGCGTCGGACCGCATCGTCCGCTGGGGCGCCGCTCACGGGCTCCCGCGCTTCCGCTGCCTCGCTTGCAAGCGCACTTTCAATGTGCTCACCAACACACCTCTCGCGCACCTGCGCAATCGGGAACGCTGGCTCACGTACGTCGGAACGATGATCGAGGGCAGGAGCATTCGCGGCAGCGCGGCCGCGTGCGAGGTGAGCGCCGCGACCGCTTCCCGGTGGCGCCGGCGCTTCGCGAACTGCAGCGGCGAGCAGCGCGCGAGACTCCTCGGCACGATACTCGCCGCGTATTCGAACTCTCTCGGGGTCATCGGCGCTGCGGAGGACTCGAACTCTGCTAACCTTTCCTGGTGCAAGGACCTGCTGCCCGTCGTTCTGTCCTGGCTCGTCTGAGCCTCGTCCTCCTCCTGGCCCTCTCGGGCTGCAGCGCGCACGTCCCGCCGGCCCTGCCTTCGGCGTTCCATCCCCCGCTCGCCTTTGCGCTGATCGGCGACACGCCCTACAACGAATCCGAAGCCGCGGTCCTCGACCGCATGATCGACGAGATGAACCGCGAGGACCTCGCTTTCGTGATCCACGTCGGCGACATCACCGGCGGACTGGGGCCGTGCACCGACGCCTGGCTGGAGGCGAGGAAGCGCCAGTTCGAGCGTTCGAAGCACCCTTTCGTCATCGTCCCCGGCGACAACGAGTGGGTGGACTGCCACCGTAGCGGGATGGACCCCGTGGAGCGTCTCGCGAAATTCCGCGAGCTGTTCGAGTCGGGAGACTCGAGCCTCGGCGAGCGCAAGCTCGGGCTCGAGCGCCAGTCAGGCCGCTATTCCGCGTACCGCGAGCACGTGCGCTGGATCGCGGGCAAGGTGTTGTTCGTCGGGCTCAACGTTCAGGGTAGCAACAACAACCTCGGCCGCACCGCCGCGATGGATGCCGAGGTCCAAGAGCGCATGGCCGCCGTGTTCGACTGGATGCGCGACAGCCTGCGCGTCGCGCGCGAGCGCGAGGTCGCCGGGATGGTGATCTTCGCGCAGGCCGACCCGGACTTCGAGGGCAGGATGCGGCGGAGGAGCGGAGACGGGTTCGCCGGATTCCGCGACGCGCTGCGCGACCTCGCCGTGGATTTCGGAAAGCCCGTTCTGTTCGTGAACGGCGACACCCACCTCTACAAGCTCGACAAGCCGCTCCT
>Ga0137409_10007795_pt1 | contig 10976 bp, 19 predicted proteins | sample CZODoug1_16funga_FD_122059 | JGI IMG/M metagenome (GOLD analysis project Ga0137409, IMG submission 122059) | Vadose zone soil fungal communities from Angelo Coast Range Reserve, California, USA - CZODoug1_16fungal (Hybrid Assembly) | ecosystem: Environmental > Terrestrial > Soil > Vadose zone... | reverse complement strand
CGGGCAAACTCGGCTAACTCAGGATGATCCCAGCGATGACGAAGACGAACCGCGAGCACAATCGCATGCCGAAGAATCCCACCGGGCAGCAACGCATCGATTGGCACGTTGCGCACGCGGCCAATTGCGCGTGCCGGCCGATTCCTCAAGGGCTTACAGCTCTGATGGCCGCGGCGCCCAAACAAAGGAGCGCGCCATGACGGTTCGTCGTGCCACATTGTCCGAGGCGCCGCTGTTCGAGCGCTTCACGCGCAACCTGTATGACGAAGTTGCGACGACCACCCGCGATCCCTTGCTTACCGCCAGCGCTGAATCGTTCGTCGCCAACTGGTTGTCGTGGTTTCAGTTGCACGTGGGACGCGAAACCGGACTGGTGCTGGTGGGCGAGAACCCCGAGCCGGTGGGTTTTATCGCTGCCTACGTGAGTCCGCCCATCTTCGGCTCCGAGGTTTTTCCGCTCGTGGGTGTGATCGGCTTGTGGTGGGTGGAAACGAAACACCGGCGTACCGGCATCGGGCGGCAGTTGCTCGATCAGGCAGAAGCGTGGCTGCGTGAAGGCGGCCTGCAGTTCGTGGAAACGCACTACATGAGCTCGGCGCATAGCGCGCAAGCGTTGTGGAAGAGCGCCGGCTATGCGCCCTATTTTGTCGCGGCACGCAAGCCGCTCGTGCCGTAAGTCCGCGCGTCCGGCACGATGAGGCCTTTTGCCGACGCGGCGGTGGAACGCACATTCGCCGCCTACCCGACGGCCATGCGGCGCAAGCTCCTGGCGCTGCGCTCCCTCATCTTCAAGACCGCCGCGGCAACGGACGGCGTAGGAGAGCTCAACGAGACGCTCAAGTGGGGCGAGCCCGCTTACGTTACGGCACAAAGCGGCAGCGGCAGCACCGTCCGTATCGACTGGAAAAAAGCGCGCCCGGCGCAGTACACGATGTACTTCCACTGTCAGACCAATCTCGTTGCAACTTTCCGTACCATCTTTCCGCGTGAGTTCACCTACGAAGGCAACCGGGCCATCGTGTTCGAAGCCGATACAAAGGTGCCGATGGATGCGTTGGCGTTCTGCGTCGCCGCTGCGCTCACGTATCACCAGCAGAAAAAATCCAGGAGGTAGTGGTGCCGCTCGAACCTTGGCTCGCTTTTGTCGCAGCGTCGGTCGTGCTGCTCATCATTCCGGGACCGACGATCCTCACCGTCATCAGCTATTCGGTCGCGCATGGCCGGCGCGCCAATGTCGCGCTGGTCGCGGCAGTCGCACTGGGCGATTCGACGTCGCTGGTCCTCTCGCTGCTGGGTGTCGGTGCGTTGCTCGCCGCGTCCGCGTTCTGGTTCTCGATCGTCAAGTGGGCGGGCGGCCTTTACCTGATCTATCTCGGCGTCAAACTGCTGCGCGCCGGAGTGTCCGCCACCGAGATCGTTACGCCTTCCGCGCCGTCGTCGCGCTGGAAACTCTTCGCCAACACTTACCTCGTAACTGCGCTCAATCCCAAGGGCATCATCTTTTTTGTCGCGTTCCTGCCGCAGTTCATCAGTGCGCAAGCCGACGTGACGCGACAGCTCTGGATCTTCGCGCTCACCTTCGTCGTGCTGGCGATGGTGAATGCTTCGCTCTACGCCATGTTTGCGGCCAGTGCGCGCCGGTTGCTTGCGTCACCGCGCGCGCAACGCCGCTTCAATCTTGCGGGTGGTTCGCTGCTCTCGGCTGCCGGCATCTGGGCGCTCGCAGCGCGGCGCGTGGCGTAACGCGGCCGCGCGCGATAAGCGCGTCAACCGACTACAACTTCGCTGAACTGGATCACCGGTGCGAGATCCGTGTAATTCGGGATGTCGCCCATGATCTCTTTGGCATGCGGACCGAAGCCGGCCTGAAACGCCTCGACCGAGTCGCAGAAGATATGGCACATGCCGATGTACGTGGGCCGCGATCCGGGCGTGCCCCCGGCAAGCCCTTTGTCGACCGTGTAGTACTTGCAGCTCTCGCCCATTTTCGCTTTCAGCAGCGGCATGTGTTTGTCGGCGTAATAAGCGTGGTCGAACCGCGCGCCGGGTTTGTCGGGATACATCACACTGACCTTGATCATCGGTGACTCCGTGTTGTTGGACCATCAGAATAGGAGCGCCCGCCCCGTGCCACAACCGCGTCTGGAGGCGAGCGCCCGACGCAGCGGAGCCGCGCCGCGATGAAGTACGTGGCCTTTTTCCGCAACGTCAATCTTGGCCAGAAGAACTGCCCGAACAAAACCGGGTTCGAGGCCGTGTTCACGGGCTCTGGCGCCGAAGGGGCACAGTCGTTTCTCTCCAATGGCACGCTGGTTTTCGCTGCGCCCAGCGATACCGCGGCGCGCAGGATCCTGCGCGCGGCCCGCGTGAACCTTGCAGCAAGTTGCGGGATCGAGGAACCCGCATTCCTGCGCCGGCTGGAGCAAATGGCACGGCTTGTAGCGGACGATCCATTTGCAAAGGCCGATCGCCGCGGCGTGTATCGATTCTGCGTGTCGTTCTTCGACAGCAAAACAAGTCCGCGTGGCCTGCCGCGCATGTCCAATCGCGGCGATGTCGAGGTGGTGCGCTTGACCCGCGGCGAGTTGCTCAGCGTCGTGCGCAAGCTCGGCAGCAGTCCGGGTAGTCCGACCTTGCTCCTGGAGCAGAACCTCGGTCGCCCCGCCACGACACGAGTGTGGAACACACTCGTGCGCCTGGTCGCCAAACACCATCAAACTCCGTGCGCGGACTAGCGCTGCTGCGTGCCGGCCGCTTGCTGCTCGCGCGCCTTCACGGCACCATGCGAGCCTCATTTCCCCGACGCAATCCATGCGACCACCCATTTGTGGCGTCACGGTCCGGACCGCAGCGCTTCTGCTCGCCTTCGTCGTCACGGAAAGCGCTGCGATGACCATCGATCCCAAGGCGATGGCCCGGTTCGATCACAGCTACACCAAGTGTGAAGCCAGGTATCCGGAAATGCGCGGCGCGCGCGACGAGGCGTATCTGAGCATGTGGCGCGCCAAGGCGGATGCAAAGGCACGCGCCGAACTCGCGGCCGTGCGGAAGGGCGCGCCGTACCAGTCGGAGAGCAAGCGAATTCGGCAGGACGAGGCAAAAAAAGCCGGTGCGCCGATCGCAACCATCGAGGCGCAGTGCCAGGCGTTATGGTCGGAGACCCAGCGCGTGCGCAGCCTTGTGAAGTAGGCCAGGCCAGAACACCAAACAAAGGGGGAGAGCATGTTGATCGCCGCGAACGTTGTGGTCGCACTGGTTGCACTCATGCACGTCTACATTCTCGTGCTCGAAATGTTTCTGTGGGACAAGCCGGCCGGCTTGCGCGTGTTCCGCCAGACCCTGGAAGTGGCCACGGCAAGCAAGGTGCTGGCCGCGAACCAGGGCCTTTACAACGGATTTCTCGCCGCGGGTCTGTTCTGGGGCCTGAGCCTTGGCGCAGCCGGCACGAGCGTGAAGGTGTTTTTTCTCGCCTGCGTGCTTGTTGCCGGGTTGTACGGAGCGGCGACGACGGGCAACCGCCGAATCCTCTTGGTCCAGGCCGCGCCGGCCGCGCTTGGCCTGGTGCTGCTCCTGCTCGCGTAACCGGCTCACACGTATGGCCTTCGACGAACAACTCGCGGATCGCGTGCGCGAGGTGCTCGGCCGCCGCGCCGGCGTAGTCGAGAAAAAGATGTTCGGCGGGCTTGCGTTCCTGCTCAACGGAAATATGAGCGTGGGAGTGCATGGCAGCGAACTCATCGTTCGGGTCGCGGCGGAGGAACACGCCGCCCTGCTCAAGGAGCCGGGTGTGCGCGTGTTCGATCTCACGGGTCGCCCGATGAAGGGCTGGCTTCTGGTCGGCAGTGCCGGCATCAAGGAGCCCGAGCGCCTGGCGCAGTGGATTGGCCGTGGCACCGCCTACGCGGCCTCGCTGCCCAAAAAATAGGCTTCCGCGTGAATCGGGCGTGCGCAGTACGCCCTTTGTCGAGTTTGTGCAATCTCTTCGCGCCACGGCGTTTGTCGAATAGTCGGTAGCGCCGGCGTGTTTATCGGCGAAGGATTCCCCTTGGCCGCGTGCCGCATCGGGTTGTCGGCGCGCGGCGCACTTCGCACCAGACGAATCAGGGGGGACAGAACCATGACCAACCCAACGCGCACGCGGGCGCACGGCACGGGCGTGCGCGGCGCGGACCTGTCGCGCGGCTCGACGCTGTTCGAGGGTCCATTTGGCCGGATTTTTCGTGCGCTGCCACCAGCGGACTTCGGCCACGACGACGCGGTGTCACAGGCCGCGCTGAACCAACTCGCGGTCAGGATGACGGCGGAGCCGGATGCGCCCAAAGATGGCCCGGATGCGGAGGAAAGCGGGATTCCCGCCGCGTTCACGTACTTCGGCCAGTTCATCGACCACGACCTGACGTTTGATCCCGCCAGCAGCCTGCAGCGGCAGAACGACCCGGACGCACTGGTCGACTTCCGCACTCCACGCCTGGACCTCGACAGCCTTTATGGGCGCGGGCCGGATGATCAGCCGTACCTGTACGAGGACGGTCGGCGGTTTCTGCTGGGCCGTCCTCTGACTGGCGCGGTCGCGAATCCAAAGTCGCGCGACCTGCCGCGCGGCCAGTTCTTTGCCCCGAGTGGTGCAGCGCAGGCACTGCGCGCGATCATCGGCGATCCGCGCAACGACGAGAACGTGATCGTCTCGCAGTTGCAAGGGTTGCTGCTACGCCTGCACAACAAGATTTCCGATGCCCACGCGACGGGCGCGGACGCTTGGACCTTCGAACGCGTGCAACGCGAAGTGCGGTTCCACTATCAGTGGGTGGTGTTGAACGACTTTTTGTCGACGATCGTTTCCGAACCCGTATTGAAAGAGGTGCTGCCCCAGATGCAGCACCACGGCGACGCAAGGCGGCACAAGCCGAATCTCGAGTTCTACCTGCCGCGCAAGGACGTGTTCATGCCGTTGGAGTTCAGCGCGGCGGCGTACCGTTTCGGTCACTCGATGGTGCGCCCGGGTTATCGGCTGAGCGAAACCGTGCGTCCATTGTCGATCTTTGGTCCCAATCCAAACCAGTCGCTGACCGGTTTCCGCGAATTCCCTGCCAACTGGGCGATCGACTGGAACCTGTTTATCGACCTTCAGCCGCGCGATCCGGACGACACGACGCGCACGCAACTCGCGTATCGCATCGACACCTCGCTGGTCAATCCCCTCGGCAACCTGCCTGCGTCGATTGCGAACGGGGTGTTTAGCTTAGCCGCGCGCAACCTGCTGCGTGGTTGGCGCTTGCGCTTGCCGAGTGGGCAAGCGGTCGCGCGCGCGATGGGGCTCAGGCCGCTTGCCGATTCCGAAGTCCGCATCGGCAAGTTCACGGGCGCTCCGGGCGACATCGTCACGACGATCGACCGGGTGGCCGACGGCGCTTTCAGGGACAACTGCCCGTTGTGGACCTACATCCTCGCGGAGACGGTCGAGTCCGGCATGGCGTTGCGCACCACCACCGGTGTGAAGCACATCAAGACGCGCAAACTCGGCCCGGTGGGCGGTCGCATCGTGGCCGAGACGATCGTCGGCATCCTGCTGCAGGACAGCTCGTCCTTGCTTGCGCTCGATCCGCTCTGGTCGCCCAGCCTCGCCGTCAAAGGCAGGTTCGGGTTGCGCGAACTGATCGCCACCGCATTGTCCTGACCCTTCGCAAGACCGCGCGCCGCCGCGCGGGCGGTAAGCTTGTGCCCGGCCCTGCGCGCAACAGGCGCGGCCGCGTCAAGGAGGGCCGATGGGCAAGGGACGTCTCGAGGCGTTCAGCGACGGCGTGATCGCGATCATCATCACGATCATGGTGCTGGAGTTGAAGGTTCCGCACGGCGACAGCCTCGAAACGCTGTTGCCGCTGCTGCCCGTGTTCCTGAGCTACGTGCTGAGTTTTGTTTATGTCGGCATCTACTGGAACAACCACCATCACATGCTGCACGCGTGCGCGAAGGTCACGGGTGCGATGCTCTGGGCCAACCTTCATCTGCTGTTCTGGCTGTCGCTGTTTCCGTTCGCCACCGGCTGGATGGGCGAGAACCACTTCGCCGCCGTGCCAACCGCGATCTATGGGGTCGTGCTGCTGATGGCGGCAATCGCCTACTACGTGCTCGAGCTGGCGATCATCCGCGCGCACGGGCCGAACTCGGTGTTGAAGCAGGCGATCGGGCGCGACTGGAAGGGCAAAATCTCGCCGGTGCTGTACATCATCGCGATTGCCTCCACCCTCTTGTCGGCGTGGATTGCCCAGCTGATCTACGTGGCGGTCGCGCTGTTGTGGCTGATCCCCGATCGCCGCATCGAAAATGTCCTGTTGCGCAAGGAAGCCTGAGCCATGGTTCTCGCCCGCGTCATCCTGTGCGCGCTGGGCGCGGCGGCTTTGCAACTGCCCGCTCGCTCCGCGCACGCTGAAGATCTGCCCGCATTTCGCGCCGGCATGTGGGAGTTCGTGCGCAATGTTGAAGGTGGTCCGGGCGGCAAGCCGCAGATCCTCACCGCGACCCGTTGCACCAATCCGGGCGAAGACATGAAACGGCAACACGAAAAACTGGGCCAGCTCGGCTGCAAGTTCTCTCCGGCCACGCGCGGCAGGAACGTCTACACGTTTGCCGCCCAGTGTTCGATGCCGGGCAAGACACAAGGTGAATCGAAGAGCGTGATCACGGTCGAAAGCCACCGCGCGTACAGCCTGCGCGTCGAAACGCGCCATGGCCCGCAATCCACGGTCGAAACGCTGAAAGCGCGCCGCACGGGCGATTGCAGTAAATGACTACCGACGACAAAGACTGGCGATGAACGACGGCGACACCGGGGGCAGGCGCTTCCCGTTTCTCGATCACATCGGCCTGGTGGTGCGCGAACACGAGCTGGGGTCGAGCGTCTGCGCGCTGACCGTAGCGCCGTTTCACTTCAACTCGTCCGGCCTGGTACACGGCGCAGTGCTTTTTGCGCTCGCCGACACGGGCATGGGCGCGGCATTGATCAACACGCTCGAAGAGGGCGAGACCTGTGCCACGGTCGAGTTGCAGATCAACTATTTCCGCCCGGTGCAGAGTGGCGAGCTCACCTGCACGACACAGCTGGTCAACCGCGGCCGGACGCTCGCCAACCTGGAATCGAGCATCTATGTCGGCGAAAGCCTGGTCGCACGTGCGACCGGCAACTTCGCCATCCTCCGGCGCGGCGCACGTACCGCCGCGACCGAAAATTTGTAACCCGCGAGACCCGCATGACGACCAACGAAACCCCATACGACGGTGGCTGTGCTTGTCGTTTCGTCCGTTATCGGATGAACACCAAACCCTTGTTCGTGCACTGCTGCCATTGCCGCTGGTGCCAGCGCGAAACGGGCGCGTCGTTTGCACTCAACGCGATGATCGAGGCCGATCGAGTCGAGCTTTTGCGTGGTGAAGTCGACGTGGTCGATACACCGTCCGCAAGCGGCAACGGGCAACGGATCGCGCGCTGCCCGCGCTGCCGGATCGCGGTCTGGAGCAACTATGGAGGCGGCGGCGATCTGGTCCGATTCGTCCGCGTAGGCACGCTGGACGAGCCCGATCGCCTGCGGCCGGACATCCATATCTTCACGATGTCCAAGCAAGCCTGGGTGGTGTTGCCGCCGGAAATCCCGGCCGTGCACGAGTACTACAAGTCGTCGGAGATGTGGCCGCCGGAGAGCCTCGAGCGGCGCGCCAAGCTGTTTCCAAGCCAACCGAAGCAGTAACGGTGCAGGCGCGTTCCGTCCTGTTGTTGCTCGTGCCCGCATCACTCGTGGCTTGCGTGGTCGTGCCGCGCACGACCGAGACATACGACGAGGACTGCGGCATCCAGGCCAGGCAGATGACACTCGAGGTGCAGCAGGTTGGAGTTCTTGTCGGCTGCCGCGAGCGGGCCTGCAGTGCGCTGCTGGTCACGCTCGGTGTGGTGACCGTGGCGAGCGCGGTCGTCTCGGGCAGCATCGTCGTTGCCGGCAACGTGGTCTACTGGTTCGAAAAACGTGGCCGGTGTTTCGCGCAGGACACGCAGTGACGATCGCACTTGAGGTACGCGCCGCGCACGCGGGCGACGTGATGGCGCTGCACCTGCTGCTGTCGAGTGCTTTTGCCGAATATGAAGGCAAGCTCGATCCACCGTCCGGTGCCCACGATGAAACCCCGGATTCGATGCGCGCAAGCTCGGTGAAGGAGGCGCGTTTATCTGCGGCGAGTGCGACGCGCCCATCGGATGTGTCTTTTACGCGCCGAAAAACGATCACTTGTAATGCGGGTTACACGCGGCCGACGTTCGTGGAGACGAAAAAGCGCCTGTGATAAAGATCCAACTACTCTAGAAAGAGGACCATGCTCGAACTTCGCCCCACCTGTGAACATTGCAACAAGGCACTGCCGCCGGCTTCGCTGGAAGCGCGCATCTGCACCTACGAGTGCACGTTCTGCGCGAGCTGCGTCGATGCCGTTCTCGGCAACGTGTGTCCAAATTGCGGTGGCAATTTCGTGCCGCGTCCGATCCGGCCTGCGAGAAATTGGAAGGGCGACAACTATCTCGGCAAGGACCCGGCGAGCACCAAGGTCAAACATCGGCCGGTCGATCCGGCAGCGCAGGCGCAGTTCGCGCAGCCGATCCGCTCGATCCCGCCGGAGCAGCGCTGAAACCGGGCGGCGTCGGCCACCACCGGTGCGGCGCGGCGGGTTCGACGGCGCCGTGGTGCGTTCAATCGCGTGAGCCTTTGTTTCTTAAGCCTCGCTCAGCGCGTGAATATTCACATGGAGTATGCAGGGAGGTCTGAGAACGCGGCGCGCCCACTCTCTGAGTCGCGTCCCGGGATCCATCGACGCGGATCCGCGAATATCGGATCAATTGGAACCCGCGCAATCGCGCTGGGTCACAAACAAAGCCAAAGTGAGTGGCAGGGCTGCATACCGCAATCGCGGTGCGCGTAAATCCTGCCCCTTTTCGCGCGCGAGAATCGATTGCCCGAAGCGAGCCGTCTTGCGGCGCTGCGCGCCGCGGAATGCGGTTGTGTCGAAGGACGCCACGATGTTGCGGGACGAACTGCGCTGGATCAAGGAAGTCGAGCCGCATCGGCTCGCCATCAGCCCGCGTCCGCGCGGCGGACAGTGGCTGGCTGGGGACATCAGCGCGTGGCGGGCGGCGGGCGTCGACTCAGTGATTTCGTTGATCGATGGCGCCGAAGAGCGCGACCTGGAACTCGAGCAGGAAGGAGTGTTGTGCCGTGCCTGCGGCATCGAGTTCGTTTCGTTTCCGATCAGGGACCGGGGTGTTCCGAGTTCTCCCGACGCCACTGCGTCGCTGGTCGATTGGGTCATCTCGGATCTGCGCCGCGGCCTTGGTGTCGCGATTCACTGCCGCCTCGGCATAGGCCGGTCGGGCTTGATCGCCGCCTGCGTGTTACACGGCCTTGGCCATGCACACGACACCGTGTTTCCCATCCTCAGCCGCGCGCGCGGGTTGTCGGTGCCGGACACCGAAGCGCAGGCGGAGTGGGTGCGACGCTTCGCGTCGGCGCCGGCGTAACCATCGTTCGATCGTTACTCGGGCCCGCGCCGTCATCAGCGGCGCTACCGGATGCCGCGGTAGAGTGTCAGGGTCTTGCCCGAGCATCTCCATGGCCAGTTACCTACATTCCAGTTACCTCCATTCCCGGGTCCGCCTGCCGCTGATCTTTGCGGCGTCCTTGATCGCCGCGGCTTGCGCGACGACACAGGCACCGCCGCCGGCGGCGCCCAGCCCATCGGGTTCGCCGCTGCCGACAGCGCAGGCTGCGCCGGCGACCTGGGAACCTCCATTCTGGGATCGCGCGATGCGCGAAGCACAGGAGGCGCGTGACCATGGCGACCGCGCCACCGCCGAGCGCGCGTGCGCGCGCGGCATCCTTTATGTCCAGGCGCAGGTCATCAAGGTTCTTTATGGCTACGCCGAGGTGCTCGACCGGCAGAACTACGGCACCGGCATCAACGTGCGCAGCAAGGCGCAGAAGCTGGAGCAGGCGCGCGACGAGCAGAGTCAGGCACGCAAGTCGGGAGGCAACACGTATCTCGGCTTCGACCCGGCAGCCGAGCTGAAGGCGTACGCCGATCTGCTCGCCAGCGCGAAACGCAACAACGATTCCCTGCTCGTCGAGGCGCTTTCGTCTGCGTATCGCTACGCACAGGAAGCGAACCTGCGCCGTACACTGCTCCAGCGCGAGGGCAGGGATCCGACCGGAGAATGCTGAACGCGTGCGGAGATGGATCTGATGGCTCGCATTGAGGAACGTCTACGGGAACTTGGGCTCACGCTGCCACCGGCGGTCAAGGTGCCGGGCGGACTGGTGTTGCCATTCCAGTTCGTGCGTGTGGTCGGCCGGCGCGCCTTTATTGCTGGTCACGGGCCACAAGGCCCGGATGGCGCGCTCGCGCCGCCGTTCGGCAAAGTCGGCCGCGATCTGACGGTTGAACAGGGCTACGCCGCCGCGCGCCTGACCGCCCTTGCCATCCTCGGCAGTCTCAAACGAACGCTGGGTGATCTGGACCGCATCGCGGCCTGGGGACGGGTGTTCGGCATGGTCAACTCGGCGCCCGGCTTCAACCAGCAACCGCGTGTGATCAATGGCTTCTCAGACCTCATCCTCGAGCTCTTCGGGGCCCAGATCGGCGCGCATTCGCGCAGCGCCGTCGGCATGGCCGAGCTCCCGTTCGACATGGCGCTCGAAATCGAAGGCGAGCTCGAGCTCGTGGATTAGAACTTCGGGTGATCGGATGAAACGACTCCTTGTTGGCGCCGGCCTCGCGGCCATGTTCGTCCTGCCGCTGGCGGCACAAGCGCAGGTGGCGGTCACGTCGAATCCAAAACACGAACTCATGCTCGCATCGCCGGATCCCAAACTTGCGGCCAACAAGCGCCTGGTCTACGACTTCTGGCGCGAGGTTTTCGAGGGCGGCCACATGGAGCTGGCCGAGAA
>Ga0137409_10007794_pt1 | contig 10976 bp, 10 predicted proteins | sample CZODoug1_16funga_FD_122059 | JGI IMG/M metagenome (GOLD analysis project Ga0137409, IMG submission 122059) | Vadose zone soil fungal communities from Angelo Coast Range Reserve, California, USA - CZODoug1_16fungal (Hybrid Assembly) | ecosystem: Environmental > Terrestrial > Soil > Vadose zone... | reverse complement strand
AACTTCGACATCAACAGCTATTGGACCAAGACCTCGACCGAGCAGGTCAAGACCCAGGGCACCAACAGCGCGATCTCCGGCGCGCTCGGCGTGCCGCGCTTGTTCCAGATCGAGACCATCGGCATCGACGCCAACAACACCTCGCGCTTCGATCTCGGCCCGTTCCAGAACGCGCTCACCGTCGGCGTGGACGCGTTCCGCGACCAGGTCAATGTCGTCGATCCGACCGGCACTGGCGATTTCTTCACGCCGTCAGGCGAGCGCACGGTGTCGGGTACGTTTGCCCAGCTCAAGGCCAAGTACCAGAGCTGGCTCGAGGTCATCACCGCCGCGCGTTACGACCGCTACGAGCTTAGCGGCAGCACCGGCGGGCAGAGCTCCGGCGACCGCGTCTCCCCGAAGGTCACAGTCGGCGTCACGCCTATCTCTTGGTTCACCGCCTACGGGACCTACGCGGAGGGCTACCGGGCGCCGGCGGTGACCGAGGTGTTCGTGAGCGGACAGCACCCGAACGCCGGGCCGGGCTCGAACTTCGATTTCTTGCCGAATCCCAACCTGCGTCCGGAGGTCGGCAAGACCAAGGAGGCCGGCATCAATATCCGGCAGGACGGCCTCTTCGTGCCCAACGATGCTCTGCGCTTCAAGGCCAACGTATTCCAGAACGACATCACCGACTTCATTCAACAGACTAACGTTTCGGCTTCGCCCTCACCGCCCGGCAACAATGTCGGCCAGGGCGGCCTGGTCTGTAACTCGCCAGCGGGCTTTTGCATCGAATATCAAAACGTCCCGTCAGCGCGCATCACCGGCGCCGAGTTCGAAGGCAACTATGATGCCGGAACCTGGTTTCTGGGGCTGGCGGGAACGATCCAGCGCGGCAAGAACCTGACCGAGCACCAGCCGCTGGTGAAGATCTATCCGGAGCAGCTCGCCACCACGTTCGGCGTACGGCTGCTCGATCGCAAGGTGACGATGGCGGTGCGCTGGCTGGCGGTCGCCGCCAAGGAGGCGAAGGATATTCCGGCAGGCTCGGCGCTGCCGACCGACGGATTCAATGTCGTCAACCTGTACCTGGACTATCGGCCGAGCGAAGACGTGATCCTGGGCTTCGGCATCGACAATTTGTTCAACGAATACTACGTGCGCTACCTCGATCTGCGCACCCAGGGGGCAAACAGTCTGGTGCCATCGCCCAGCCCTGGCGTGACGTTCAAGGGCTCGCTCAAGGTTCGGTTCGGCGACGAATTCTTCAGGCGAGGATGACAGCACAGCGTCCCACCAACTCCGGCGACCTGTTCGCCTCTCGTGCCGACCGCGGCAACGTCGCCAACCTCCTGGGCGTTGCCGCGGTCGTGCGGTGGGATGGCTTGCCTGACGGATCGGCTTCCGCGGCCGAGCTTCGCGCCTCCGATCTTGGCAATGTGGTTGCATTTGCGCGAGCCCACCGCGGCGACTCGAGCGCGCCGCCGGTGATCATCAGCCCGCAAGATCGTCCGGCGCCGCTGTTGCCGGGCGGTAGATCGTGGCTGCAGGGCGTGTTGATCCTGTGCTCGCTGATCATCCACGGCGGAGCGTTCTACGCGTTTTGGCAAGAGCCAAAGCCCCTGGAGGGCACCGGCATCGAGGCGATCACGATCGACATCGTGATCGGCGACAACAGGCCCGCAGGGCCTGCGTCCAACCTGGGCCCGCACGAGATCGACTCGAAGCAGGTCGAGGAGGTCAAGCCTGACGAGAAGATCGTTGAACAGGAGCGAGTTATCGACGCGCGCGAGGTGAAGTCGGACGTGGCGCGGACCGACCTTGCCAAAGAGCAGCCGGTCGAGCAGCCCAATCAACAGCAGCCCGAGCAGCAACCGGAAAACCAGCAGGCCATTGCGATGGTCGAGACGCCGCAGGCGGAAATTCCGACGGTGTTGCCGCGCGAGACACCACCGGACGCGCAGGCAACTCTTGCGGTGCGGCGCGAGCAGCCAAAAGTGGCGCGGCCGGCCGAACCAAAGCAGAAGAAGGCGCCGCAGCCAAGTGAAGCCAAGGTCGCGGCCGGCGGTAGCGGCCGAACTGCTGTTGCGTCGCTCGCGAACTACGATGGCCTGGTGTCCGCTCACTTGCGTCGCCACCAGTCCGCTGCGCGCAGTGGTGGAGCTGCCGGGTCCGGAGCGGTGACGTTCTCGCTCAGCGGCAGCGGCAGCGTCACCTCAGTGAGAATCGCGAAGGGTACTGGCGCCGCGGTGCTCGATCAGGAAATCCTCGCTATGGTGCGCCGAGCCTCGCCGTTCCCGGTGCCGCCCGATGGCCAGCCGAAGAGCTTCACAGTGCCGGTGAATTTCAGTTTGCAACGATAGTCCCCGGTGACAAGTTGTTCCGACTTAACAAGAAGGGAGAAAGTTCCATGTTCATCGCCATGAACCGCTTTCGCGTGAAGCGCGGGTCAGAAGCTGCTTTCGAGCACGTCTGGCTCAATCGCGACTCGCAGTTGCAGACGGTCCCGGGCTTCGTCGAGTTCCACCTGCTCAAGGGCCCGCAGGACGAGGACCACACGCTCTATGCCTCGCACACGGTGTGGCAGAGCAAGTCTGCATTCGAGGATTGGACCAAGTCGGAAGCGTTTCGCGTGGCGCATGCGCGCGCCGGCAACGAGACCACTGGTCCGCTTTATCTCGAGCATCCCAAGTTCGAAGGCTTCGAGGTGAAGCAGACCGTGACGCGGCCAGAAACGGCGGCGGCTTAATACGATGCTTGCGCCAGCCAAACCTGAGCTCGTCCGCTACCTGTCGGACAATCCCGGCGCCGTGATCGAAGAGGCCGCCAAGCTCCACGCCGTCACGCCGCGCGACGTGGTGGAGGCGCTGCCGGCCGAGATGCGGCGTTTCGCGCCCGCCGAGGCGTTCATCGCCGCCATGCACGACGTCGCGACCTGGGGCGACGTCACGCTGATCATTCACACCGACGACGGCATCATGGAGTTCGGCGGGCCGATCCCGCGCGGCGAGGTCGGCCGCGGCTATTTCAACCTGATGGGCTCGAAGGGCTTCCACGGCCATCTGCGGCACGAGCGCTGCGGCGGGCTCGCGTTCCTGGAGCGGCCCTTCATGGGCAAGCTCTCGGCGCTGATCGTGTTCTTCAATGTCGACGGCGGCATCATGTTCAAGGTGTTTGTCGGCCGCGACGACAAGCGCCAGCTCAAGGCCGAGCAGCTTGCGAAGTTCCGCTCGCTCGGCGGACAACTCTGCGGAAGCTGATGCCGCAAATTTGGTCGTGGTCCGCGTCCGTCCGTTCAAGCGGATGAACGCAGGATAGTGGGGTGGGGTATACGCGCGCCCGAATTTTCGCTTCACGCATTGCCAATTGTTCCCTGGTCGAGGCAGGCACTGTTCGCTAACGTGGAATTGCCACGGTGGTAGCGTGTTGGCTTGAGCCGGGAATGACGGGACAACTACAAACGCGATTGGGAGGGCTTACCGCGACGCGCGTCTTCCGAGACAGCGCGGCGTCTGCCGTTGATCTCAGCAATGTGATCCCGTTCGCACGTGCCCGCCGCGCTGCCGCTGAACCCTATACACCGCCCGTCACCATCCATCCGGCGGATCGGCCGGCGCCGCTTGTGCCCGGTACAGGGTCGTGGCCTCGGGCCTTGCTGCTGCTGATCTCGCTGATCGCGCACTCTGGCCTGTTCTACCTGTTCTGGCAGGAGCCGCAGCCACTGTTGGGCATTGGTACCGAGACGATCACGGTCGAGCTCGAGATCGGTGACAACAGGCCGACGGGTGCCACTCCTAATCAAGGCGCTTCGCAGGTCGACGCGCCGCGGGTGGACGAAGTCAAGCCGTCCGACAAAGCGACGGAAGACCAGAAGGCCACCGAAGCGCGCGAGGTGAAGCCTGAGGAGATACGGACCGAAGTTGCCAAGGAACAGGCAGTCGAGCAGCCAAAGGAGCAGAAGCCAGACGAGCGGCAGCGGATCGCCATGGTCGAAACGCAGCAGGCCGAGGTACCAACGGTGCGGCCGCGCGAGACGCCGCCGGACATGCAGGCCGTCATCGCGCCGCCGCAGGAACGGATCGAGGAGGTGAAGCCGGTTCAATCGCAGCACAAGGCGGCCGAACCGAGCCTGGAACAGCAAGCCGCCAGCGGTGTTGGTCTTGTTATTTCTGCGTCGGCAATGGCGAGCTTTAACGGTCGCGTGTTCGCTCATCTCAAGCGCCACCAGCAATATCCGGACGCCGCGAAGAACAAGCTGATCACTGGAAAGGGGTCGGTCAGGTTCGAAATTGATGCGAGCGGGCAAGTAATCTCGGCCGGCGTAGCTGTCAGCAGCGGCTCGGCGATGCTCGACCAGGAAATGACCGCGATGGCGCTCCGCGCCTCGCCATTCCCGGCGCCGCCGGACGGTCAGCTGAAGAAATTCACGGCTCCTGTGGTCTTTGAGTTCAAAAAGCTCGTGCAGTAAGGACCACTTCAGAGTCCGCGTGCCTCCGGCTATCATGGCGTCAATACCATGCATGACGGGAGGATCTGCGATGCTGAAGGTGATGCTCAACTTGGGTCAATTCGCCCGGCCGTTGAGGGCTTTATGCCTTGGTCTCGGCTTGGTGGCGATGGTCGCGGGCGTCACGCCAGCGCGGAGCCAGACCAGCCCGATAACCCCGACCCCGATCCCCACGCAGGCGCCCGCCAAGGATGGCATGGCGCCGGTGCCGGGCAGTCAGATCTGGTACTGGGACACGGGCGGGCAGGGCACGCCGATCGTGCTGCTTCATCCGGCGACCGGCAGCGGGCTCATCTGGGGCTATCAGCAGCCGGTGTTCGCCAAGGCCGGCTACCGCGTGATCGGCTATTCGCGCCGCGGCTACATCAACTCGGCGCCGTTCGACCGCAACAATGCCGGCATCGGCTCGGAGGACCTGCGCGCGCTCGTGGATCATCTCGGCCTTGGCCGCTTCCACCTCGTGGCCTCGGCGGCGGGCGGCAGCATCGCGTCCGACTTCGCGTTCTCCTATCAGCCGCGGCTCTTGAGCCTCACCATATCGAGCAACTCGTTTGGCGTGCGTGACGGCGAGATCGCCAAGGCTGCGACCTTCATCCGCCCGAAGGGCTGGGACGAGATGCCGGCCGAGTTCCGCGAGCTCGGGCCCTCCTATCGCGCCGCCAATCCGGAGGGCGTGAAGGCCTGGATGGAGCTGGAGCACAAGGCGGTGATCGGGCGCGAATTCCGTCAGCCGCTCAAGAACGAGATCACCCAGGCACGGCTCAAGGAGCTGAAGCTTCCAACGCTGCTGATCGCCGGCGCCGCTGATATGTCCACGCCGCCCTCGATGTCGCGCATGATCGCGGCCGAGATCGCCGGCAGTCGCGTGGCATTCATTCCGGAGTCCGGGCATTCCAGCTACTGGGAGCAGCCGGAGCTGTTCAATCGCGCGGTGCTCGATCACGTCGGTGCAGTGAAGTAGAGCACGAATGCAGTTGGCGACTTGTGTCGCCAACTGCATTTCTTCAAAGAGCGCCCGGTGCGGGCGCCGGTCACCCCCATCACGGGCTTTTCGGCGCCTGGGCGAGCGCAGCCGCGTCCATCCAAATGATCTCCCAGATATTGCCGTCGGGATCCTCAACGGTGCGGTTGACCATGAAGCCATGATCCTGCGCCGGGTTGGGGTCGGCGCGGCCGCCCGCCGCAGTGGCGCGGGTCACGGTCGCATCCACGGCATCGCGCGTGTCGACGCTCAGCGCGAGTAGCGCGTAGCTTTCGCGCCGCGCATCGCCGATCGGTCGCTTCGTGAACTGGCGATAGCGCTCATGCGTCATGATCATCACGCCGATCGCGTCCGAGAACATCACCGATTTTGCCTGCTCGTCGGAAAATTGCGGGTTCACCTCGCCGCCGAGCCCGACATAGAACGCGGTCGAGGCGGCCAGATCACGCACCGGCAGGTTCACGAAAATCATCTTGGTCATCACTTCCTCCTTCACACGGGGCACGAGTCACGCTATTACCTCACCGTCATGTTAGTACACGCAATGTATCTTAATGTCAAGATACTTTGTGTCGAGAGATCGATTATGGACCGCGCCGATATCGCCGTTGAACAATGGGCCCGCGAGCGCCCGGACCTTCCTGCCTTGCCAATGGCGGTGTTCGGCCGCCTGTTGGACGCAGCCGAACGCGTAACGCGCGATCACATGAACCCGTTGTTTGCCGAAGCGGGGCTGCAACCGGGCGAGTTCGACGTGCTGGCGACGCTCAGGCGCTCGGGTGAGCCCTTCATGCTTTCGCCGACCAAGCTCTACGAAGCCGCGATGATCTCGTCGGGCGGCATGACCAATCGGCTCGACCGCCTCGAACGCGCCGGGCTGGTCGAGCGTTGCCCCGATCCCAGCGACCGTCGCGGCAAGCTGATCGCGCTCACGGACGCCGGCCGGCGCGTGATCGACGAGACGATCGGCCGCCATGTGGCGAATGAGGAACGGCTGCTGTCCGTGCTGAGCCCTGCCGAGCGGGACAAGCTCAACGCGCTGCTCAGAAAGCTGATCGCCGGTCTCTAGATCGCGGTGTCTGCTCAGCCACCACCTCTTCCAGAGGCTGCTTCATCGTGTCCGGTTCAACCGGCGCTATGCGCGCCTCTGTCGCTGTGCACCGCCCGGCATGCTGGCTATGGTAATGCGATCAAGAACGCAAGGAAGGGAGGATCCGATGCCGGTTTCGCGCCTGCGCGCCGCGCTCGTTGGAGCCTGCGTGATCCTCGTCAGCGCATCATGCGCGCTTGCGGCCGACCCCTACTACAAGGGCAAGCGGCTGACGCTGGTGATCAACTTCGCGGCCGGCGGTCCGAGCGATATCGAGGGGCGGCTGCTTGCAAAGCATATCGCCAAGCACATCGACGGTGCACCGCTGATCCTGGTGCAGAACAAGGATGGCGCCGGTGGGCTCGTGGGCACCAACTTTCTCGGCGAAGTCGGTCCGCGCGACGGCAGCATGTTCGGCTACTTCACAGGCGCGGCGTGGAAGTATGTGATCGAGCCGGAGAACCACCGCGTCGATTTCAAGACCTACGAGTTCATCGGCTTCCAGCGCGGCAACGCGGTCTACTACGTGCGCACGGACCTCGCGCCCGGAATGAAGCAGGGCGTCGACATCCTCAAGGCGCAAGGGCTGGTGGCGGGCGGGCTTGCAGTCGAATCCTCGAAGGACCTGCTGATCCGCGTCACGCTTGACATGCTCGGCGTGCCCTACCGGTACGTGACCGGCTATCGCTCGAGCTCGACTGCGCGCCTTGCGCTGCAGCGCGGCGAGATTCATCTGCACTCGGAGACGACGCCAGGCTTCTTCAGCGTGGTCGAGCCGAGCCTGGTGAAGCCCGGCGCCGTGATCCCGCTCTATTACGATGGCAACTATGACGGCGACCGGTTCAGCGTGCCGAAGGTGATGGCGGGCTATCCACTGGCGCAGTTCCAGGAGTTCTACCGCAGTGTCAAAGGTCGACTGCCGACTGGCCGCCTGTGGGACGCCTACCGCACCAATCTGGCGGTCGATTCCGCAATGCTGCGCACCGTGGTGATGCCGCCCGGCGCGCCGGCGGCAGCGGTCGACGCGTTGCGCACGGCGCTGGCGCGGCTCAACACCGACAAGGATTACGCCGAGGAGGCGATGAAGGCGATGCAGTTCGTTCCGCATTACGAGACCGGCGCCGACATCAATACGCGCGTTCGTCACGCGCTCGCGGTGCCACCCGAGATCAGGAGCTTTGTGCTCGAGTATATGAAGGGCGGGAAGTAGCGTGCCGGGTTTGTCGGCGTCAGGCTGGACTGATCGGCAGCGCAGCGTCAGCGCTTGCGGATGTGAAACGTCAGGACCTTCTTGCTGCGATTGGTCTTCTCCAGCACATCGCCGGTCTGATTGACCAGGTTCGGGATGTCGATGGCGGCGAGCGGGTCGGTGCATTCGACGACCAGCACGTCGCCGGCCGCGAGCCCAGCTAGCGCCTTGCGGGTGCGCAGTGCCGGCAACGGGCACTTGAGCCCACGGAGGTTCATTAATCTTTCCGCCATCAGACCTGTCGGGCTCCCTTCGTTGTTGCGCGGCGAGATCATACTATAAGCGGTCATGGCCGCCGAACACGACCCGCAACAGATGACCCGGCTGACCCCGCTCGCCGAGGTGAAGGCGCGCATCGACGCGCTGGTCAAGCCGATCGCGCCACGCCGGATCGCGATCACGGTGGGCCGCGTGCTGGCCGAGGATGTCGTCGCGCAGGCCGCGGTTCCGACATCGGCGCGGGTGATGCGCGACGGCTTTGCGGTCGCGGCCGAGGCGCTCTCGGATGCAAGCTCCTACGCGCCGGTGCAGCTCGCGCCGACGAAGCGCGTTGACGCGGGCGAGGCGATGCCGGCTGGCACCGACGCGGTCGCGTTGCTCGATACCGTGGTGGAGCGCGACGGCCGGTTCGCCGCCATCGCGCCGGTCGCGCCCGGTGATGGCGTTCTGACTGCGGGTGGCGATGTCAGAGCTGGCACATTGTTGCTGCGCGCCGGCGCGGTCGTGCGTGGCACTGACGTTGCGGCATTCGCTGCGGCCGGGATCGCGGAGGTCGCGGTGCGGGAGCCACGCGTCTGCGTGGCGCCGGCGCGTGCCGCGCATGATCCGATCATCACGGCCGCGGTTGAGCTGCTCGCCGGCGCCGCTGCTGCCGCCGGTGGCATGGTGCATCGCGCCGCCGATGGCGCAGCCGCGCTGGCCGATACGGAGGCCGACGCGATCATCGTGGTAGGCGGCACTGGCGCGGGTCGCAATGACACGAGCGTGCGCGCGTTGGCGGCGGCCGGAAAGGTCGAGGTGCGCGGAGTGGCGCTCACGCCCGGCGAGACTGCGACCTTCGGGATGATGGGGCAGCGGCCGGCGTTGCTCGTGCCGGGGCGGCTCGATGCCGCACTCGCGGTGTGGCTCACTTTGGGACGCCATCTTGTTGCAAGACTGACGGGTGGTTTCGGCGACGTGCAGGGCACCCTTGCGCTGCTCACGCGCAAGCACGCGTCGCCTTTGGGCCTGGCGGAGGTTGTGCCTGTGCATCAGAGCGGCGATCAGGCCGAGCCCATAGCCTCAGGCTATTGGCCCTTGCAGGCCATCGTGCGGGCCAACGGCTGGATCCTGGTGCCAAGCGAAAGCGAAGGCTATCCGGCCGGCGCCGAGGTCGTGGTAAGAGCCTTGCCATGAACGAACGCGTCAAGACCTCGGAGCCCGATCTTGTCGCGGCGGTTCGCCGGGCCGCGCGCCAGGAGCAGTTTCTCGAGGTGGTCTCGCCCGAGGACGCGCGCGCGCGCTTCGCACGGCACATCTCGCTTGCGCCGCTCGACAGCGAGCGGGTGCTGCTCGATGCGGCGCTCACGCGCGTGCTGGCGAGTGATGTGACGGCGCCGATCGACGTGCCGCCATTTGATCGCGCCAATGTCGACGGCTTCGCGCTGCGCGCTGCCGAGACTGCGGGCGCCAGCGATGGAGCTCCGCGGCGGCTCCGCCTCAACGGCGAGGTGATCGTCTGCGGCCATGCGCCGGCGCTCACCGTTGCGGCCGGCACCGCGACCACGATCGCGACCGGCGGTGTCATCCCGCGCGGCGCTGACGCGGTGGTGATGATAGAGAATACTGATCTGGTCGAAAGCGCAGCCGAGCCGGCGATCGACGTGCGCCGCGCGGTGGCGCCAGGGCAGTTCGTGTCCTATGCGGGCTCCGACATCGCGCGCGGCGAGATGCTGCTGCGCCGCGGCGCGCGCATCGGCTCGCGCGAGATCGGCATGCTGGCCGCCTGCGGCATTGCCGAAGTCGACGTGGTGCGGCGTCCACGCGTCGCGGTGCTGTCGACCGGCGACGAGCTGGTGGCGCCGGGCACGCCGCTGCGTCCGGCTGCGGTCTACGACAGCAACGGCGCGATCGTGGCGGCGGCCGTGACCGAGGCGGGCGGCGAGCCGGTGCCTTTCGGCGCCTTCCCGGACAACGAGACCGCGCTCGAGCTTGCGCTGCGTACCGCGCTGCAAGTCTGCGACCTGGTGATCATTTCGGGTGGCACATCGAAGGGCGCCGGTGATCTCTCGCATCGGGTGGTGTCGCGGCTCGGCGCGCCCGGCGTGATCGTGCATGGCGTCGCGCTCAAGCCCGGCAAGCCGCTCTGCCTTGCCGCCGTCGATGGCAAGCCGCTGGTCGTGCTGCCGGGCTTCCCGACCTCGGCGATCTTCACCTTTCATGCCTTCGTGGCGCCGATCATCCGCGCGCGTGCGGGCCTGCCGCCCGAGGCGGCGCGCACCATCGAGGCGACGGTGCCGGTGCCGGTCACATCCGAGCTTGGCCGTCAGGAATTCGTGCTGGTGGCGCTTGCCGAAGGTGATGATGGCGCCGTTGCCTTCCCGACCGCCAAAGGCTCGGGCTCGGTGACGAGCTTCTCGCAGGCTGATGGCTTCATCTCGATCGAGGCGCTGGCGTCGGCGCTCCCGGCCGGCACACGCGCGCGCGTCACGCTCATTGGCGAAGCTGCCGCGATGCCCGACCTGGTCATCACGGGCAGCCATTGTGTGGCGCTCGACGCCGTGCTCGGCACGCTCGCGGATCAGGGCTTGCGCGCGCGCACCATCGCAGTCGGCAGCCTCGGCGGCGTTGCGGCGGCGGAGCGCGGCGAATGCGATCTTGCGCCGGTGCATCTGGTCGATCCGGCGACCGGCGTCTACAACGCGCATCTCCTCCGCCCAGGTCTTGCGCTGGTGAAGGGCTGGCAGCGCCTGCAAGGCGTTGTCTTTCGTGCTGGCGACGCGCGCTTCGAAGGCCGCAACGTGCAAGACGCGGTCAAGGCCGCACTCGCTGATCCCGCGTGCTTCATGGTCAATCGCAACGCGGGCGCGGGCACGCGTGTGCTGATTGACAAGCTGCTCGCTGGCGCGCGGCCGCCCGGCTACAGCAATCAGCCGCGATCGCATAACGCAGTCGCGGCCGCGGTGGC
>Ga0137409_10007793_pt1 | contig 10976 bp, 10 predicted proteins | sample CZODoug1_16funga_FD_122059 | JGI IMG/M metagenome (GOLD analysis project Ga0137409, IMG submission 122059) | Vadose zone soil fungal communities from Angelo Coast Range Reserve, California, USA - CZODoug1_16fungal (Hybrid Assembly) | ecosystem: Environmental > Terrestrial > Soil > Vadose zone... | reverse complement strand
CAGGCAGAACGGCGACGTGACCCGGTCGCCGACCTTCCACAACCGAACGCCGCGGCCCACGGCGGCAACGGTGCCGGCCAGCTCGTGGCCGGGGACGTGGGGCGGATGAATGTCCGCGTCGTGGCCCATCCACCCGTGCCAATCGCTGAGACACATCCCCGAGGCTTCGACCTTGACGACGACACCGCCCGCCGGCGGCTCGGGGTCCGAAACTGTGACCAACTCGAGCGGGGCGGCGAAGGCTTCGTAGCGAACAGCGTTCAGCGCACGCCGCCCATCAGGTTACGAATCGGCTTGAGCAATAGGAACATCACGATGCCCGCCGCCAAGCACACGCCGGCGGTCACACCAAATAGGGTCGGCAGCGGCGTGGTGCTGATGAAGCCTGCCGACCATCCGGCCAGCTTGTTGCCCAAAGCATTCGACAGGAAGAAGACGCCCATCATGAGACCCAGGATCCGCTTGGGCGCGAGCTTCGTGACCACAGAGAGACCCACGGGGTAGAGGCAGACCTCCCCCAGCTCCTCAATGAAGTACAAGCCAACGAGCCACAGGGGACTGACCTTCACCCCACCCTGCGCGATGCTGCCCGCGGGGATCAGGATCAAGAACGCGAGGCCCATGAGCAGCAGGGCCAGCGCGAACTTGGCGGGGCTCGACGGCTGACGCGGTCCCAGCTTGATCCAGAGCCACGCGAACACGGGCGAGAGCATGATGACGAACGCGGCCTGCACCGAGACGAACCAGGAAGCGTAGAGTTTGATGCCGAAGGCTTCGAGGTGGACGTACCGATCGGCGAACAAATTGAGCGTGGAGCCCGCCTGCTCGTAGGCGCCCCAGAACAGGGACGCGAACGCGAAGAACACGACGACGGCGGCGATGCGCTTCCAGTCGGCGGCCGTGAAGCTCGCGGGAGCGTCTGGTACGGCGCCGGCGGCAACCGTCACCGGTTTCGGCCGCGCGGCGAGGCGCTCAATCGCGGGATCGAGACGGCGCCGCAGCAGCACGTACACGATGAGCCCGAGCGTCATTCCGACGCCGGCGCACGCAAACCCCAGATGCCAATCGATCCCTTCGGCGATCTTGCCCGCGATGAGCGGCCCAATCAGCGCGCCGAGGTTGATCCCCATATAGAAGATGGAAAACCCGGCGTCGCGCCGCTGGTCGCCGTCCTCGTACAGCGCGCCGACGAGTGCGCTGACGTTGGGCTTCAGCATCCCGGTGCCGACGACGATGAGTGAAAGTCCGGCGTAGAAGAACGGCAGCGGATGGAACGCGAGCGTGAAGTGCCCCAGGGCAATGATGATCCCGCCGACGAGCACGCTGCGGTACTGTCCGAGCCAGCGGTCGGCGATGATGCCCCCGCCGATCGCGGCGAGCCACACGCTGCCGACGTAGTTGCCGTAGACGGAGCCCGCGTGTTGGTCCGTGAAGCCCAGCGCCTTGACCATGTACAGGATCAAAAACCCGCGCATCCCGTAGTAGCTGAAGCGCTCCCACATCTCCGTGAAGAACAGCGTCGACAGGCCGCGTGGGTGCCCGAACCAACCCCGGTCGGCGCTCGCAGGAGCCGTCATGCGTCGTCCTTTCCTTCAAATAGCTCGTTCTGCTGCGCGGGGTCAGGGTGTTCCGAAGGACGGAGCAGCCCGCCGAGACGGTGCTCCCATTTCTCGACGTCGAAGTGATGCTCGTTTTCGAGGGCGCGGCGCAGCACCGGCGAAAACTCGTGCAGCGCCTCGAGCAGCTCGCTCGCGCCCTCGCGCAGCGCCTGTAGCTGGAAACCCGAGTCGGTCGCGCCCATGTCTTCGAGGATGGCCTGCTCGGTGCGGGATGCGACCAGCGGCTCCGCGCGTCCCTCGATGAAGACGTTGGTGCGACGCCCCGGTCCGCGGTCGTCCTCGATGGGCATCAGGCCCAGGATGGTGTCCGACCGCCAGTATTTGCCGTAGCCGAGAAACACCATCCGGCCGCGTTTCACATCCATAGTGATCAGTTACCTCCGCGGACGCCGGTTCTTGCGAATGTCCTCCACCACCACGCGATCGATCTTCCCATCCATCCGCACCCGCACGTCGTAGTTCTCCCAGTACATGAAGTTCGCGAGCGCATTGAGAAAGGCCGCGTTCAGCGACGGTTGCGGGGCGGCGAGCCACTTCTCGGGTTGATTCACGGGCTCGCGCATCAGGATCGCTTCCAGCTCGCGCTGCAACGCGGGCGTGATCGGCATGAGGTCCGCTGAATCGGTGGTGAAGAAATACAGCTTGTGCAGCTCGTAGAGACGCTGCAGCTCGCGGATCGGGTCGGGCGCGTCGTACACGCGGATGTCGATGTAGCGATCGTTCAAGCCGAGGTAGCCGGCGCCGGCGCGCACGACGAGCAGTGCCGCCGACTGCATCCCCCGCTTGTCGCCGCCCCCCGCCTGCCCCGCCACGAGGGCGGCCAGCAGCCGGTCCGCGAGCGACCCGCGCGTCCGCTCGAACGTATCGGCCATGTTACGGACGGTGGCATCGGAGACCATGATATTCGCCTGTGCGGCGTACCAGCGCCCGGTGATGAGCTCGCCTTTACCGCCCGTCCGGCCGTCCGGCCGTCCGCCCGTCCGTCCCCCGGCCCAATCGAAGGTCGAGTCGCCCGTCCAGCTGGCGGCGTTGCCGCGCGCGTCCACCATCCCCACCTGGCGCTGCGCGGGCCGCGGATCACCGCGCATCACGATGCGCATCGCTTCGGGCGCGCTCGCGCCTTGTCGCAATAGCTCGAGGCCCTTTTCGCCGTAGTCGGTATTACCGAGCGACTGGGTCGCGACCGCGCCGATACCCGACCGCGCCCACGGGACGATGCCGCCCACGTTGGGAAACTTCGACTGCACCGCGATGCCGAGATCTCCGGTCGCGGAGTCGTACGCGACGATGCTGTAGGTGTGAGCGCGTTTGAGAAAGTCGGCGGGTGGAGCTTGGTGAAGCGTTTGGAGGAGGGCGAGGAGCAGCATGCGCTAATCCTTTCGCATTTTCTTCTTGAGAGCCTCGAGCTGCTGGTCGGCCGTTGCTTCGCGAGTCGCGCGATCGATGTCGGCTTTCAGCAGGTCGCCTTGCAGGTCGTCGACGCCTGGCCGGTTGCCGCCCGCCGCTTGTACCTCGCGCCACGCCCGATCGGTGCTCCGGTCTCCCTCCGTCGCGCCTCGGCCCTGCGTCGCGCTCTTGAGCTGGCCCTGCATTTCGCCCAGCTCGCGGTCGGCGAGGGCGACCTCCTCCTGCTGGGCGGCGAGCTTGCGCTCGAGGACGGCGACGCGCTCGCGATGCTTCACCGCGAAGCGCTCGGCCACGGTGACGGTTTCCTGGTCCTGGATCTCCGAAGCGAGGCGGCCGCGGCGCTCGGCGTCGCCGAGCCGTTGCCGCTCGAGTTTCAGCTCCCCTTCCGTCCGCGTGAGGGCCTCACGCATCTCCTGGACCGCCACCTTCGCCTCGACGACCGCGTCGCGCATTTGGCGCGCCAGGTCGCGTAAATCCCCCGGCGGCGTCGCCGCATCGAGAGCGGCGCGGAAGGCGTCACGCAGGCGTTCGAACAGGGCGCCGCCTCGCTCAGCTCTTGCGAACGGTCTTGGCGAAGAACGGCGAGATCACCGGCTCGACCGCGCGCGATCCGCATTTGGGACAGGAGGGCCGGGGCGGCCGCTGCCGGCCGTGCTCTCCGATCGCCTCGTGGCGTGCAAAGCGTTCGTCGCACTTGGTGCAACGATACTCGTAGATCGGCATGGCAAGGAGAAACGTTACCCCGCCTCATACGGGGGTCAAGTTGACGCGCCGCCGGTTCACCGCAGATTGCTGGTATGTCTCTCCGGGCCGCGGCCGCGCTCGTCACCGTCCTCGCCGCCGCGCTGGCGTGCGACGCGGGACTCGAGCCGCAGCCGATCTGCGCGCGAGGCCTCGTCGGTGTGTGCGGCACGATCCGCTTCTCGGGCACTATTCCCGACAGCACCGACAACGTCTTCGTCGCGGCCTACGCCAGTTTCCCGCACACCTGCAACGAGCTCATCTTCAACCGGCAACCCTTCATTCCCAGCTCCGTGCCCTACACGGACTCGCTGTCTCTCTACAGCATCGAACTCCTCCCCGACACCTACGAGTGGGTCCTGGCCGTCTGGAAGAAGGTCGGCAACCTGACGCTCAGCGCTAACGACACCACCCTGCTGCGTGTGGCGGGCTACTACCGCAATCCCGCGGACTCGACGCAACCCGGCAGCGTTACCGTGCCGGCTGGGAGTGTGGCCGACAGCGTCGACTTCAAGGTCGACTTCGATAACCTCCGCCCGGCAACGGACTTCGTGACATGCACCGTGCGCTGATCGGCCTCGCCGTCACGCTCGTCGCGTCGGCCGCCGCCGCCCAGGCGCCACCCGTCGAGGGCGTCGTGCGCGGTGAGGTACGCGATCCCCGCGGCGCCCCGATCCCCGGGGCCGTCGTTGGGGTGCCGGGCACGACCCGCTACGCCTTCACGGACGGCGACGGTCGCTACCGCCTGAACCTCGTCGCCACGGGCGAGGTCCGCGTGCGTGCCGCCGCGATCGGCTATACCGCGGCGAGTCTGACCGTAACGGTGGCCGACTCGGCGCGCGCCAACTTCACGCTCGAGCCGGCCCCGCTCGAGCTGACGCCGCTCGATGTGGTGAGCACGAAGGTCCCACACTTCGGAGAACCGTCCACCAGCGTCGCGCAGGTCAGCGAGCAGGACATCGCGCGTCGCGCGGTCAACACAGTGGACGAAGCCGTCGACAAGGCCGCGGGGGTCCAGATCCTGAACGGCCAGATCAACATCCGGGGCTCCACGGGCTACGTGCAGGGCCTCAACTCCCGGGTCCTGCTCCTGGTGGATGGCGTCCCGATGAATCAGGGCGACCGCGGCGGCATCAACTGGGACCTGCTCCCGTCGGATCAGATCGAGCGCGTCGACATCCTGAAGGGGGCGGGCTCATCGCTCTACGGCTCCGCGGCGCTCGGCGGCGTGGTGAATCTCACGACGCGCGACGTGCCCAGCCGCTTCCACGCGCGCGTGCGGCTCACGGGCGGGGCCTTCGCCGACCCCCCACACCCCGAGTGGCGCTTCCGCAACACGATGGGCCTGCACGACGGCGTCGATGTGACAGGCTCCTACGGCACTGAGGCCGCCGCGGGACGCATCTCTGTCGGCGCCCGGCACTCGGATGGATACCGGCAGCAGGACGAGCGCGACCATTGGCACGTGTCCGCCAAGGGCCGCTGGCAAGCCACGCCGCGCACCCGGCTCGACGTAGCCGGGTCGTGGGCCGTGGATCAGTACCAGGTGCCGCTCAACTGGTGCAGCCGCGGCGAATGCGATGATCGAGGGCAGATCTTTCAGCCCTTCAAGATCGACACGACGGAGCGCGGCGCGCGCACCAACTCGCGCAAGGGTTATCTGTCGGCGCAGCTGCGCACCGTGGCCTCGGACCGGTTCGCCTGGCAGGCCCGCGGCTCCTGGCTGCGGACGAACTTCGCCGACTACCGCCGCAGCGCCACGGAGGCCAGCGTCGCGAACCGGTTCGGCATCGAAGTCCGGGCCGAGGCTCACCCCGACGCCGCGCGCACCGTGCTCGTGGGTGGTGAAGCGACATTGTCCGACGTGACCAGCGACATCTTCGGGAACCACTCGCAGTCGGAGTTCGCGGCGTACGGCGAAAGCGAGCAGCGGGTCGGCGCCGCGCGCGTCACCGCCGGCGCGCGGCTCGACTACCTCGCGGTCGACGCCGGGTCGTTGACCGCGGTCGTGAGCCCGCGCATCGGCGGGACGATCCCGCTCGCCGGCGGCACGCTGCGCGCTTCGGTCGGACGAGGCTTCCGCGCTCCCTCGATGGCCGAGCGCTTCGTCCACACGTTCGCGGCCGGCTTCGAGGTCATTCCCAATCCCACGCTCCGGCCTGAAACGGGGTGGTCCGTCGAGTTGGGGCACACGACACCGGTGCTGGGCGCGGTGCGCCTCGATGCCGCCCTCTTCTGGACGGAAGCGCGCGACTTGATCGAGCCGCAGCTGGTCGTGGACACCACACCCAGGATTCAGCTGCAGAACGTCACCCGTGCTCGAATTGCCGGAGTGGATGCGACGGTGTTGAGCGCGCCCATCCCGAATCATCTCACCGCGTCGCTCGCGTACACCTATCTCGATACGCGCCCGGTCCTCGCGTTCCGGCCGAGGCACCTGCTCACGCTGTCGGCCGACTACGCGCCTGCGGGCGCGAGCGGCGCGTGGGGACTCGGCGCGGACTTCCGCTTCGCGAGCCGGCCCGAGCGCATCGAGCTCGAAGGCTTCGTCGATCCGCGGCGCGTCGCCGTGCGCGTGCTCGACTTGCGCGCCTCATGGACCAGCGGACCCTTCGACGTCCGACTCCTCGTGGCGAACGCGCTGAACTACATCTACAACCTCGTCCCCGAGACGCTCGCGCCGGTGCGCACGATGTCCGTCACCGCAGCCTGGTCGTATTAGATTGCAACGCATGAATCTCCGCATGGATGTCCTCGGGGCCCTCGCGGTTCTGGTCGGCGCCTGCAGCGGCGATGCGTCGCGCTCGCCCGCCTGCGGACTCTCGTTCATCGCTACCCCGACGTTGATCCGCGAGCAGCTCCGCAACCCGCGCGCGATCATCACCGACGCGCCCCGCGGTCTGCCGGACTCGCTCCCCGCCATGGTGATCCGACAAAGGCAGGGGGCGGTCCGCGTCGATTACGATCCCCAGGGCAAGTTGCTGATCATGGAGTACGCGGGGGACAGCTTCCCCACGCGCGGCGGCTACGGTTTGCTGGTCGTGGACGACACGTCGCACCGCGCGGTGGGCGTGCTCTTCTACGATTCAGAGGAGCCGACGGACCACCCGAAGTTGGGCACGGTCACTGGCGGGACCGCCACAGTCCTGCTGTACGGCGTCAAGGTCGACTGGGCCAGCGTGAGCAACCCCAAGTGTCCCATTCTCGGCGCTCCAGCTTCGAAACCAGCTAGTTCGTGACCCCCGTCGTCGCCGTCACCGCGCCACGCCGGCAGGTGGACGGACGCGAGCGGGTCACCCTCAACACCGCCTACGTTCGCGCGCTCGATGCGGCGGGACTCGTGCCCCTCGCACTCCCGACCATGCTCGCACCTGAGCGCGCGGCCGCCGCGCTTCAGAACGGCGCTGTTCGCGGCCTGGTCTTGACGGGCGGTGAAGACGTCGAGCCGGCTCGCTACGGCGCGTCGCCGCATCCCAAGCTCGAAGCGACCGACCCGGCTCGGGACGCCGCCGAGCTGGCGCTGATCACCGCGGCGCGGGCGCGTCGCCTCCCGATCCTCGCCATCTGCCGCGGCATTCAGATTCTCAACGTCGCGCTCGGCGGCACGCTGTATCAGGATCTGCCAACCGAGCGTCCCGGGCCCATCATGCATGTCGGCGACGCCGCGCGTCACGCGATTCGCGTCGAACCGGGATCGCTCCTCGAGCGGACCCTCGGCACACTGGCCGCGGCCGTCAACAGTCGTCATCACCAGGCCATCCGCGATCTGGCTCCCGGACTCCGCGCCAGCGCGTGGGCGGAGGATGGATTGATCGAAGCCGTCGAACCCGCGGACGCCGATGCGCCGTGGATGCTGGCGGTACAGTGGCACCCCGAGGACCTCACGGAGCGCGCCCTGTTCGACGGCTTTGCGCGGGCGGTGGCGTGAGCGCACCGGCGTTTCCGTCGCCGGAGTGGGTCGCCGCGTACGGCGCCGCGATCAACGCCAGCGAGCTGTATCGCAACGCGTCACTCGAGTGGACTCACGGACCCGTCGCGCTCGTCGTGTCGGCCCAGCCGGAGATTGGTGTGTCGACCGCGGTGGGGATCTGGCTCGACCTCGATCGCGGCGCGTGCCGCGAGTCGAAGGTCGTGACCGCCGACGACGCGCAGGCCGCGAAGTTCGTGTTGACGGCCGAGTATCGCTACTGGAAGCAGATCATCCGAAAGCAGCTGGGGCCGATCGCCGGGATCATGCAGCGCAAGGTCGCGTTGCAGGGATCGCTGCCAATCGTCGTCCGGTTCATCAAGTCCGCCGAGGCGCTCGTCGAAGTGGCGACGACCGTCCCGACCCACTTCCTAGACGAGTGACCGACCCGCCACCCACACGCTATAGTTGAAGCATGACTCAGCCCCCATCGGTGACGGACGTACTGAAACGCCTGACCGGGCTCTCCCAAGAGCTCGCTGGGGCGTTTCGGCCGGCCACCATCATCGAGCTGGTGGCGCGCGCCATCACCGAACAACTCGCCCCCGAGCGGCTGTCGATCATGCTGCTCGACGTCGACTCGAACCGCCTCGTCGTCGCGTACCACGACGGCCCCCGTCCCGCCACGACCGACGAGCCGTTATTGCAGCTCGCGCTGCGGCGCGGCCCTCTCGTCCTACCCGACCGCGTCACCGCGAGTGCCGCCAACCTCGGCGTCACGGTGTCGCCCCCCGAGCCCGCCAGCTGGCTGGGGGCGCCGATCGCGGCGGTGGGCCGCACCATCGGCGCCGTGTCGCTCGAAAGCCATCACGCCGGCGCCCTGGACGAGCCCGCGCTCGCGTTCGTCCGCGCCGTCCTCGCGCAGGCCGCGATCGCGCTCGAAAACGCCCGCCTGGTCGAGCTCCTCTCGAGCGGAAAGCGCGAGTGGGAGCAGACCGTCGACGCGATCAACCAGGCGATCTGCTTCATCGATCCCCAGGGCGCCGTGCGCCGCGCCAATCGCGTCTTCGCCGACCTGATCAAGCTGCCCGTGACCGCACTCCCCGGCCGCCCCTGGATCACCCTGCTGCCCGCCCCCTGGGTCGATCCGGTCGGCCGCCTGGTCGCCGCCCCGGACGGTGCGCCCGTCGAAGTGCGATCGGGGGACCGCGTGCTCATCATCACCGCCATCGGCACCGGGGAGCCCGGCGCCGCCGTGTTGCTGTTCGAAGACCAGACCGAGAAGCGCCGGCTCCAGGATCAGCTCCTACAGTCTGAGAAAATGTCCGCGATAGGCCAACTGATTGCCGGCGTGGCGCACGATCTGAACAACCCCCTCGCCTCGGTTGTGGGGTTCGCGGACCTGCTCGGCGAGGCGGAGGACGTGCCGGAGCGGCTCGAGGAGCCCCTCGCCGTCATCCGCCAGGAGGCGGAGCGCGCGTCGGCCATCGTGCGCAACCTGCTCTCGTTCGCCCGCCGCCAGGAGGGCGAGCGCCAGCTCCAGTCGATCCGGCCGATCCTGGAATCGACGATCCAGCTGCTCAAGAACCAGCTGATGGCGCAGCACATCGAACTCACGTTCACGGCCGAGCCCGGGCTCCCCGAGGTCGAAGTGCACGCCAACCAGATCAAACAGGTGTTCGTGAACATCATCAACAACGCCGTGCAGGCGATCGGCAGCGCCCAGATCGAGGACGGCCGCATCGCGGTGGTCGCGAAGTGTTGGCTCGATGGTGTCGCGGTAAGCGTCTCGGACAACGGGCCCGGCATGCCCGAGTCGGTCGCCCAACACGTGTTCGAGCCGTTTTTCAGCACCAAGTCCGAGGGCGAGGGCACGGGGCTCGGCCTCTCGATCTGCCAGGGGATCGTGAAGGAGCACGGGGGCAGCATGACGGTGGACCCCGGGACAGGCACCGGTGCCAAATTCACCGTCGAGCTGCCGGGCGCCCCGGCCGATCGGCTGGCGACCGCCACCCAACTGGTGGAAGGCCAGGCCGCGGCGACAGCGGCGGGGTCGCCCGCGGGGGAGCGCCTGCGCGTCCTCGTCGTCGACGACGAGCCGCACATCCTCCACTACATGCAGGCGACGCTCGAGAGCTGGGGTCACGTCGTCGTGCTCGCCCCGGACGGGAGCCAGGCGTTGAAGCGGGCGCTCACGCAGCCCTTCGATCTGATCATTTGCGACCTGCGCATGCCACGCCTGGGCGGCCGCGAGATGTACCAGACCCTGGCGCAGATGCACCCCGCCGTCGCCGACCGGATGGTGTTCGCCACCGGCGACACCGTGCGCGGCGACACGCTCCAGTTCCTCGAGCGCCTGGGACGCCCCTTCCTCCAAAAGCCGTTCAAGCTGGACGAGTTGCGGCGCGTTCTCGCCGACGTGAAGTCGCCTGCCTGACACGCTGCGGGTCCTGCAGATCGATTCCGGCCGCGAATGGCGCGGCGGCCAGAATCAAGCGCGGCTGCTGTGCCGGGAGCTGGCCCGGCAGCCCGGGGTCGAGCAGGTCCTCGTCACGAAGCGTGGCAGCGAGCTGGCGCGGCGCGCGCAGCAAGACCACGTCAGGGTGCACGAAGTGCCGTGGCTCGTTGGGCTCGACCCCGGGGCCTGGGCGGCGCTCGGTGGAGAGATGGTACGGTTTCGGCCACACATCATCCACGCGCACGACGGTCACTCGCTGTGGCTCGCCCTCCAGGCGCGACGCTGGCTGGGGCTCCTGGCCTGGGTGTTCCTCGCGCCGGCAGCGCAGGAGTTCAAGGACACGTTGGCGCGCGTGCTCGGTACGCGCCGCGTCGACTTTCATATCCGGCGGCGGCGCGGCCTGACGCGCCTCCTCGCCGGCGACAGCGCCTGGATGCGCGCCGATCACGTCGTCGCCGTGTCTGCCGCGGTCAAGGATGTGCTGGTAGCCGACGGACGGTCGGCCGGCGAGGTCAGCGTCGTCCCGGACGGCATCGATCCCCACGAAACCCGCCGCGAGGCCGAGGAGCCCGCCAACATCCGCCAGCGGCTCCACCTGCCCGCGGGAACGCCCCTCGCCGTCAATGTCGCGGCCCTCGTCGACCACAAGGACCAGCACACGCTGCTGCGCGCCGCCGGACACGCCCGCGCGGCGCGCCCCGACCTCCACTGGGCGATCGCCGGCGAGGGCTTCCTGCGCGGGTCCCTCACAGCCGAGATCCGCCGCCTCGGCCTAGCCGACCGCGTTCACCTCCTGGGGTATGTAGAGAACGCCGATGCGTTGATTCGGGAGTGCGACGTGTTC
>Ga0137409_10007792_pt1 | contig 10976 bp, 10 predicted proteins | sample CZODoug1_16funga_FD_122059 | JGI IMG/M metagenome (GOLD analysis project Ga0137409, IMG submission 122059) | Vadose zone soil fungal communities from Angelo Coast Range Reserve, California, USA - CZODoug1_16fungal (Hybrid Assembly) | ecosystem: Environmental > Terrestrial > Soil > Vadose zone... | reverse complement strand
GCCCGGTCGTCGGCTCGTCGGCCAGGAGCAGCGAGGGGCTACAGGCGAGCGCGAGCGCGATCATGACCCGCTGGCACATCCCTCCCGAAAGCTCGAAGGGATAGGCCCAGTAGCGGCGCTCCGGGTCGGGAATCTGCACCTGGGCGAGCAGCTCCACTGCCCGGCTCCTGACCGCACCCCGCGACACGCCGGCGTGGCGGAGCAGCACGTCGCCGATCTGCCTGCCGACCTGGCGAATGGGGTTCAGCGCCGTCCGCGGGTTCTGGAAGATCATCGAGAGGTGGCGGCCGCGGCGGCCCTCGATCTCGCTCTCCGTCGCGGAGAGGAGATCCAGGCCGTCGAAGACCGCTCGCCCGCCCGTGATGCGCGCGGCCGGGTCGAGTATGCGCATGATGGAAAAGGCCGTCACCGACTTGCCAGACCCGCTTTCGCCCACCACCCCGACGGTCTCGCCGCGGCGGATCTCGAACCCCACCCGGTCGAGAGCCTTGACGATGCCGTCGCGAGTCCGGAACTCGACCGAGAGGCCTTCCACCGACAGGAGCGGCACGGCGACTCCTGACACCGTCACGTCCGCCTCCGCGGATCGATGAGATCGCGCAGGCCGTCGCCCATGAGGTTGAAGCAGAACACCGCGAGCATGAGCGCGAGCCCGGGAAAGAGCGCGATCCACCACTCGCCCGAGAGGATGAAGGACGCCCCCTCGGCGACCAGGATGCCCCATTCGGGCGTCGGCGGCCTGACGCCAAGACCGATGAAGGCCAGGCCCGCAGCGTTGAGCATGGCCCAGCCGAGATTCAGCGACGCCTGCACCATCATGGGCGGAAGGCAATTGGGGTAGATGTGCACGGCCAGCGTCCGCATCGTGCTGTTGCCGGAGAGCCGCGCCGCCTCGACGTACCCCGCCTCCCGCCTGACGTTCGCCTCGGCCCGCGCCATGCGCGTGTAGAAGGGCAGGTTGATGATGGCAGTCGCCAGGATGACGTTGAAGACCGAGTTGCCCAGGGCCGCCACGATGCCCATCGCCAGGACGAAGAGCGGAAAGGCCATGATGGTGTCGCTGATGCGGGAGACGATCCGCTCGGTCCACCCGCCGAAGACTCCCGCGCATGCGCCGGCGAGGCTGCCCACGGCGAAGGAGAGCGCGACGGACGAAAACGCGATGGCCATGTCGAGGCGCGTCGCGACCATGACCCGGCTCAGCATGTCCCGCCCGAGCTGGTCCGTGCCGAACCAGTGCCGGGCGGACGGCGGCTTCAGCGTGTTCGCGGTATCGCTCTTGAGCGGATCGTACGGCGCCAGCGCGGGACCGACGAGAGCCAGGAAGAGCAGCGTCACGAGCATCGAGAAGGCGACCAGGGTGATCGGATTTTCCGTCACCACGTACCGGGCGTGCCTGAGCGCCGCCGCCGTCACGCCTCGATCCTCACGCGCGGATCGATGATCCCGTAGAGGATATCGATGGCGAGGTTCAGCAGGACGTAGAGCGTGGCCATGATCAGGATGAACCCCTGCACGGGCGCGTAGTCCGAGGCCAGGAGCGACTCGAGGGCGAAGGAGCCGATGCCCGGCCATGCGAAGACCTTCTCCACCAGCACGTTCGCGCCCAGCATGAACGACAGGATCATGCCGAGCGTGGTGACGACCGGCAGCATCGCGTTGCGGAAGCCGTACGTCCAGAGGACCGTTCGGCTCGACAGCCCGCTGGCTCGCGCGGTCCGGATGAAGTCGCTGCCGAGCACGCCGAGCATGGAGGCGCGTGTCATGCGGGCGAGCGGCGCCATGACGAAGAGCGCCATCGTCACCGCGGGCAACGCAAGCTGTCTGAGACAAGCCCTGAACGTCTCGAAGTCCCTGGCGATGAGCGAGTCCGCGAGGTAGAAGCCAGTCACCCTGGGCGGCGTCGGGAAGAGCGAATCGAGCCTGCCGGTCGGCGGGGGCGCCCAGCCGAGCAGGTAGTAGAAGACGTAGACGAGCAGGATCCCGGTAAAGAAGGTCGGCAGCGAGACCCCGGCCGTCGTGAGCACTCGAACCGCCTGGTCCACCCAGGAGCCGGGCCGGGTCGCGGCCAGCACGCCCGCGGGCAGTGCGACCGCGACAGCCAAGAGGAGCGCCGTCAGCGTCAGCTCGAGCGAGGCCGGGAGCCTGGCGAGCATCTCGGCGCGCACGGGCTGGCCGGTCGTGACGGACTGGCCGAGGTTGGCGCGGGCGAGATCGCGGACGTAGCTGACGAACTGCTCCGGCAGGCTCTTGTCGAGGCCGAGCTTTACCCTGACCTGCTCGATGGCTTCCTTCGTGGCCGCGTTCCCCGCGAAATACGCCGCGGGATCGCCGGGCAGCGCGCGCATGAGGCAGAACGTCACCACCACGACCCCGGCCAGCCCCGGGGCGGCGGCGGCCAGCCGCCTCGAGACCAGCCGGAGGAAGGATCGCCGCATATCAGATCATCCTCTCCACGTTGTGGGAGAGGAGCGGCCCCGTCAGCTCTTGGCCAGCTGGCGGAAGTCCAGCTGGATGTGGAACCAGTACTGGTAGCCAACGACGTTCTTCTGCATGGCCACGTCGAGGTAGAGCTGGACGAAGGGCAGCCTCGGCACGTCGCGCATCGCGACCTTCTGCATCTCGCGCACGTCCTCCGCATACTTCTTCTGGTCCGTCTCGAAGCGCGCCGAGTCTATCCACTTGTCCATCTCGGGGTTGACGTAGGAGCTGACGTTGAACGTGGCGTTCTGGCCGTGGTAGTTCCAGAAAAAGAAGTACTCGGGGTAGTTCAGCCAGCCGCCGAACTGGTCCACGAACAGCGGCATCTCCTTCTTGCCCTGGTTCGCCCGCCAGTTCGCCGCCGGCACCTTCTCGATGGTCGTCTTGATGCCGATCTGGTTCAGCGCCTCCTGGATGAGGACCGCGGCGGGCTCGTCGGTCGTGGTGCGCCCCGCGTCCATGTAGAACGGCGTCTCGAAGCCGCCGGGATAGCCGGCCTCGGCCATGAGTTGCTTCGCCTTGGCGGTATCGCCCATCTTGTAGGGGTAGAGCTTCGGGTCGTAGCCGAAGGTGTTGGTAGCGACCGGTGTCGGCAGGATGATGCCCCGGCCGAAGAAGGCCGTGGAGAAGATCTTCTCGTAGGGCAGCACGTAGGCGACGGCCTGGCGCACCTTGACGTTGTTGAATGGCGGCTTGACGACGTTCATCCCGAGGTATCGGTGCGAATTCTCGATCGGGATGCCCGTGACCTTGAGCTTGTCCTCCTTCGCGATCTCGGCGAAGTCCTTGGGCGGCAGGTCGAAGGAGATGTCGGCGTCGCCCTTTTCGAGCATGGCCCGCCGCGTCCCGGCCGACGGGATCTCGCGCACAATGACGCGGCGGATCTTCGGCATGGGCCCCGACTTCCAGTCCTCGAACCGGGCGTAGATGGTTTCCTGCCCAGGCTTCCACGACTCAATCCTGTAGGCGCCGCCGCCCGCGTCGTTCTGCTTCACCCACTCGACGGCCCACGGGTCCTGCTGGGTCGCGTGCTGCTTGGCCAGCTTCGAGTTGATGACGGCGGCCACAGGCACGCCCAGGTCGGGCATGCTCAGCTTGTCCTTGCGTATGAACTTGACGCGGAAGGTGTAGTCGTCGACGGCCTCGAACTGCTCCGGCTTCTCGAGCGACCCGGCCTTCATCTGGAAGGTCGGGAAGCCGCCGACCGTCACGGCGCGATCGAAGGACCACTTCACGTCGTTGGCGGTCACCGGCGAGCCGTCGTGGAACTTCGCGTCCTTCCGCAGCTTGAATGTCACCGACATGCCGTCGGGCGCCAGCTGCCAGCTCTCGGCGAGCTCGGGCTTGAGAGAGGCGTAGTCGTACATCTTGCTGCCGTCCTTCAGCGTCTTGGAGCCGAAGGTAATGAGCCGGTCGTAGATGTTCCACGCGGCCTGGTAGCTCGGCCGGTTCGCACCGGGCGCGTGGATGTCGAGCATGTTCGGCCCGACCTCGGTGACGACGACCAGCGTCTCCGCGCGGCTCTGAGCGCTGGCCGCATGAGGCGCGATGACGAGGCCAGCTATCAGGCCAAGCAGGAGCGTACGTGTCCAGCGCATGCGAGCCTCCTCGGACAGAGGTATGTGATCCGGGATGAGCGTTCCTGGTATAGCAAGGGCGGGGCCAGCAAACCCGAGACGCGATATCAGCTAGTTGGCGAGGCGAGGCCCGCTTGCAGGGACTGCCGCTGCCCGTGGAGCGGGCAGCCTCGCCTATATCTTGCGCAGGAGGAGAGGCGGCAGGTTCCAGAGCCAGGCGCGGCAGGTAGATCCCGATGGAGTGGGTTGAGGTCACCGGTCGCACGGTGGAGGAGGCGAAGGACGCCGCACTCGACCAACTCGGCGTCGACGAGTCCGACGCCGAGTTCGAGGTCCGCGATGCCGATATCCTCATCAACCCCACCGGCCGCTTCGTGGTCGGGGGCCCACAGGGCGACGCGGGGCTCACCGGCCGCAAGATCATCGTGGACACGTACGGCGGCATGGCGCGCCACGGCGGCGGCGCCTTCAGCGGCAAGGACCCCTCCAAGGTCGACCGTTCGGCCTGCTACGCGATGCGCTGGGTCGCCAAGAACGTCGTGGCGGCGAAGCTCGCCTCCCGGTGCGAGGCGCAGGTGGCGTACGCCATCGGAGTCGCCCAGCCCGTCTCGGTGATGATCGACACGTTCCGTACCGGCGTCGTGCCCGACGAGGCCATTGAGGACGCGGTCCGCGACGTGTTCGACCTCACGCCCCTCGGCATCAACAAGGCGTTGAACCTGCGCCATCCCATCTACCGCGCCACCGCCGCATACGGTCACTTCGGGCGCGCGCCCGAGCGCCGGCGCTACGTGGACAAGGACGTGGACCGGGAAGTCGAGCTGTTCACCTGGGAGCACGCGAACCGGGTTGAGGACCTCCGACTCGCCGCGCAGCGCTCCAAGCACTACTCCTCCAAGAAAGTGAGTGCATGACCACGACGGCCCGCAGCGCCGCTTCCGACGTCAAAGACCTGAACCTGGCCGCCGAGGGACGTCGCCGCACCGAGTGGGCGGAGCGATCCATGCCGGTGCTTCGCCTCATCCGGGAGCGCTTCGCCCGGGAACGACCGCTGGCCGGGCGACGCCTGTCCGCCTGTCTGCACGTCACCACAGAGACCGCGAACCTCGCGGTCACCCTCCAGGCCGGCGGCGCGGACGTGGCGTTGTGCGGGTCGAACCCGTTGTCGACGCAGGACGACGTCGCCGCGCATCTCGTCAAGGACCACGGGATCAAGGTGTTCGCGATCAAGGGCGAAGATCACGCCACCTACTACGAGCACATCCGCGCGGCGTTGGCGCATCGCCCCGACATCACGATGGATGACGGAGCCGATCTGGTCGGCGCGCTCCACATGATCGCACTCAACCGGCTGGACGACCTCGCACCGCCGGTCCGCAAATGGGTCGAGACCCTGTCCGGGGCGGACCGCAAGGCGCTCGTCGCCGGGGTGGCGGGCTCGACCGAGGAGACCACGACGGGGGTCATCCGGCTCAAGGCGATGGCGCGCGACGGCGTGCTGCAGTTCCCGGTCATCGCGGTGAACGATTCCGATACCAAGCATCTGTTCGATAACCGCTACGGGACGGGGCAGTCGACCCTCGACGGAATCCTGCGGGCCACCAACCTGCTCGTCGCGGGGAGTATCGTGGTGGTGGCGGGGTACGGGTGGTGCGGGCGCGGGTTCGCCCTACGGGCGCGCGGGGCGGGGGCGAACGTCATCGTCACCGAGATCGATCCCCTCAAGGCGCTCGAGGCGCAGATGGACGGCTATCGGGTGTTGCCGATGGCGGAGGCCGCGCGGGTTGGCGACGTCTTCGTGACCCTGACGGGGAACACGCACGTACTCCGCGTGGAGCACATGCGCGCGATGAAAGACGGAGCGGTGCTCGCGAACTCGGGCCACTTCAATGTCGAGATCGATCTGGACGGCCTGAAGCAGGCGGCCCAAGGCCCCACACGGGTCCGCGAGTTCGTGGACGAATGGCGTCTGGGCGGGAAGCGCGTCTTCGTGCTCGCCGACGGCCGGCTCATCAACCTGGCGGCGGCGGAAGGCCACCCCGCGAGCGTGATGGACATGTCGTTCGCGAATCAAGCGCTGGCGGCCGAGCACGTGGTGAGGCACGCGCGCGAGCTCACGAAGGATGTGCACCGCATCCCACGGGAGCTGGATGCGGAGATCGCCCGCCTCAAGCTCGCCGCGATGGGGGTCGTCATCGATACCCTGACTCCCGAGCAGCAGAAGTACCTCGGATCGTGGGAGATGGGGACCTGAGCGCCAACCAGGTTCAGGTTCGGGTCGCACATCTGGGGCTCGATCGGACGACCAACACGCCGGTCGTCATCCTGCAGGAGCAGGAGGGCGAGCGCGTCCTTCCGATCTGGATCGGCCCCGCCGAGGCGAGCGCCATCGCCATGGAGCTGGCGGGCGTCAAGTTCGCGCGACCGTTGACGCACGACCTCTTGAAGCAGGTGATCACCGGCCTCGGGGCGGACCTGCGGAAGGTGATCATCACCCAGGTCAAGGACAACACCTACTACGCCGAGCTGCACATTTACCGTGGCGACGCCGTGATTCAGATCGACGCCCGCCCATCCGACTCGATCGCCGTTGCGCTGCGGCTCAAAGCGCCGATTTTCACGAGCGAGAGCTTGCTGGCGCTCACGTCGGTGGAGACCGGAGAGGCCGGCGGCGAGTCGGGCACGGCGCCGCTCGATCCCGACGCGCTCAAGACCTACCTCCAGAACCTCGATCCTGAAGATTTCGGGAAGTTCACTCCGTAGCACGGCGTTGCTGCTGTGCCTCGCCGGCGCGCTTCGGGCACAACAAGTGGTGGTCTCGGGTCGGGTCCTGAATGGGCCCGGCGGACGGCCCGCCGCACGCACGTGGGTGGTGCTCCATCGGGTGTCCATGGGCGGTGGCGGCGAGCCCATCGACTCGACCCGCACCGACGCTCACGGCGCGTACGCCCTGACCATCCGGCGGCCTGACTCGGCCGCGGTCTACGTGGTCTCCACCTGGCACGCGGGGATCGCCTACTTCTCGGAGCCGATCGCGCCCGGCCGGTCGAGCTCCGGCCTCCGCCCGCTCTACGTGTACGACACGAGCTCCACCGGGCCCGCCGTGCGGGTGATGCGCCGCCTGGTCACCATCGCCAAGCAGAAGGGGGATGGCTCACGGGACGTGCTCGAGCTGGTGGAGCTCGAGAATCCCGGCGTCGCGACGCGCGTGGCCCCGGACACACTGCGTCCTACCTGGGCGGGCGCCATACCGCCGGTCGCCATCCAGTTCCGGGTGGGGCAAGGGGACGTCTCGCCCCAGGTCGTGACGCGGCGGGGCGACTCGGTGGCCGTGTACGGTCCGCTCCCGCCCGGCGAGCGCAAGCAGTTGAGCTACACGTACGTCCTCTCCGCCACGGTGCGTCGCGTGAGCGTACCGATCGATCAGCCGATCGAGGAGGCGGATCTGCTGCTCGAGGACACGGCCGCCGTCGTGACCGCGGGGAAACTCGATTCCCTCGGCTCGGAGGACATCGGGGGGCGTCGCTTCGCTCGGTATCGCACCCCGCCCCTCGCGGCGGGTGCCGAGCTCGTGGTCGCCTTCACCGAGCGGCGGTTCGCGCCCGAGTCGCTGGTCCCGTTCATCGTCGGGCTCGTGGGCGTCGTCCTCGCCGCCGGCTTCGTGGTTGCGCTGCGCAGGAAACCGCGATAGACTAGGTCCCGTCGGTACAAAGCGAACGGGGATTCACGGAAGCCGGTGCAAATCCGGCGCGGCCCCGCCACTGTGACGGGCAAGTCGTAGCGGCTCACACGCCACTGGGTGTTCATCACTCGGGAAGGCGAGCCGCCCGCCCGAAGCCAGGAGACGTTTTCCGTTCGCGCCACCTGTAGATCCCTCGCGGGAGGGATGGTGGCGCTGCGCACATGGCGCAGGCGCTAGCCCATCTCCGCTCCGTCGGGGGTGGGCGTTTTCGTTATGCGCCGCTGGGCACAGCGGACCCACCTCGCGGCTCTTCTCGTGCTGGCCGTCGCGGCCTGCGCACGGCGAGAGCACGTCCCGGCCCGGGGCGGCATTGTCGTCACCGACGACGCGGGTCGTCCGGTGACGCTCGCCGCGCCGGCCCGACGCATCGTGTCGCTGCTTCCCTCCTTCACGGAGATCTTGTTTGCGATCGGCGCGGGCGACCGGCTCGTGGGTCGCACCACCTGGTGCGACTATCCGCCCGAGGCGCTCGCCGTGCCGAGCGTCGGCGACGGTATGCCGCCGAGCGTCGAGGCGGTAGCAGCCCGGCGGCCGGATCTCGTCGTGCTTTACCGCTCCGGTCCCAACGTCACGGCAGCGGAGCAGCTCGAGCGGCTTGGCATCCGGACGGTGCTCTTCGATCTCAACCTGCTCGAGCAGCTGGGCCCGGTGGCGCGGCGGCTCGGCATGCTAACGGGCCGCCGTGCCGCCGCGGATTCCCTGGCCCGCGTCATGGACAGCCTTGCAGCCCAGCCCCCAACCCCCAGCACCCAGTCCCTCGTTTTTATCGTCTGGGACAACCCACCGATCGTGATCGGCGCGGGGAGCTACCTCGACCGCCTCGCCGCGCTCGCGGGGGCGCGCAACGTCTTCCACGACATCGGCTCGCCCTCCGCCCAGGTCTCGATCGAGACGATCGCCGCGCGCGACCCCGATTTCGTCGCCCTGCTGTCAGACAGCGCGGTGCCGCCCCGGTATGCCGCGCGCCCGGAGTGGCGCGTGGTGCGCGCCGTGCGCACCGCCCGGTTCCTGTTTCTTCCGGGACAACTCTTCGGGCGACCCGGCCCGCGCGCTGCGGAGGCGATCCGCGAGCTGCGTCGGCGCCTCGAGGCGGCGCCGTGAGGTACCTGCTGCTCGGGGCCGCGGTCCTCACGACGCTGGCGGCGGCCTTGCTGCTCGGCCCCGCCAACGTGCCACTCGGAGACCTGCTGGCCTCGCCCATCCTGTGGCAGCTCAGGTTGCCGCGTGCAGTGCTCGCGTTTCTCGTAGGCGGCGCGCTCGGCGTCTCGGGCGTCGCTCTCCAGGCGCTGGTCCGGAATCCGCTCGCCGATCCCTTCCTGCTCGGCCTCTCGGGTGGCGCCGGGCTCGGGGCGGTCGTCGCGATCGCCTTGCATCTCCCGGGTCCGTGGGCCCTCCCGCTCGCCGCGTTCGTCGGGGCAGTGGGCGCGATGGCGCTGGTATACCGACTGGGGCTGATGGGTGGAGCTGAGCTGGACCCGCGGATCCTGCTCCTGGGCGGCGTGGCCGTGGGTGCGTTCGCCGCGGCGATCACGACCGCGCTCATCTCGCTCGCCGAAGCGACGGAGCTGCGCAACGCGTTCCTGTGGTTGTGGGGCGGGTTCTCAGGTGCGTCGTGGACGACGGTGCTGGTGATTCTGGTGTACGCGCCCCTGCCGCTCGTGATCCTCGCTGCGGCGGCGCGGCCGCTCGACTTGCTTGCCCTGGGCGAGGAGCCCGCGCAGTACCTCGGCGCGGACGTGCGACGCCTCAAGCGGATTGTGTACCTGTCCGCGTCGCTCTTGACCGCTGCCGCGGTCGCCGTGGCAGGCGTGATCGGCTTTGTCGGGCTGATCGTGCCGCACGTCTGTCGCCTCCTGTGGGGGCGGCTGCATCGCACCCTGTTCCCGACCGCGTTCCTCGCGGGCGGGATCCTGTTGGCCGCGGCCGACACGCTGGCGCGCACCGTGGTGGCGCCGCGCGAGCTACCCGTGGGCATCGTGACCGCGCTCCTGGGCGTCCCCCTGTTCGCCTTCCTGCTCCGTCGATGGACCGTGAGCTGATCGTCGCCGTCAGCGACCTCACCTGCCGCTATGCGGGCGCCCCGCGCGACGCTCTCGTGGCCGTCTCGCTCGAGGTGCGGGCCGGCGAGTTTCACGCGTTGCTCGGACCCAACGGCAGCGGCAAGACCACGCTGCTGCGCGCGGCGCTCGGCCTCGTGACGCCCGTCCAGGGTCGTGCCGAGATCCTTGGTCGCCCGGCGCAGGACTGGTCTCGCCGGGATCTGGCACGCGTGGTGGGCGTGGTACCGCAGCGTGAGGAGAACCTGTTCCCGCAGCGGGTGCACGAGACGGTCCTCCTGGGCCGGTACCCGCACCTCTCGCTGTTCGGCGGCGTGCGCGCCCCGGATCGCGCCGCCGTCGAGCGGGCCCTGCTCGCGTGCGACGCGGTGGGCTTGGCCGACCGTTGGCTGTGGACGCTGTCCGGGGGCGAGTACCAGCGGGTCCGGCTCGCGCGCGCGCTCGCCCAGGAACCCAAGCTGCTCGTGCTCGACGAGCCCACCACGTCGCTCGACCTGCGACACGAGATGGAGTTGTTCGAGCTGGTGCGCGAGCTGGTGGACACTCAAGGGCTCGCCGCGCTCATGATCACCCACCACGTCAACCTGGCGGCGCGCTTTGCCGACCAGGTCTTGATCCTCGCCGAGGGCCGGGCCGTCGCGCGCGGCGCACCCGCCGATGTGCTGACGCGGGAAACGGTGGAGCATGTGTTTTCCTGGCCGGTCGCGATTGAGCCGTTTGACGGTCGCCCGCAGATGATCCCCTTACGACAGCGAAAGGACCCGACATGAGGCTCGCCCTGCGTGCGCTTCCGCTCCTCGTCCTCCCGGCATCCCTGGCGGGCCAGACACCGGCGGACACCGTGGCGCTCAACCCGGTCGTGGTCACGGCGACTCGGATTCCGACTCCAACCGACGGTGTGCCCGTCGCCGTGACCGTGATCCGCGGGACGGAGCTGCGAGAGCGGGGCATTCTCACCGTCGCCGAGGCATTGCGCAGCGTTCCGGCAGCGAGCGTCGTCACCACCAACTCGTACGGAAGTCAGACGTCGCTCTTCCTGCGCGGCGGGCAGAGCAACTACGTCAAAGTCTTGGTTGACGGCGTCCCGGTGAACCAACCCGGCGGTTCATTCGATTTCGC
>Ga0137409_10007791_pt1 | contig 10976 bp, 10 predicted proteins | sample CZODoug1_16funga_FD_122059 | JGI IMG/M metagenome (GOLD analysis project Ga0137409, IMG submission 122059) | Vadose zone soil fungal communities from Angelo Coast Range Reserve, California, USA - CZODoug1_16fungal (Hybrid Assembly) | ecosystem: Environmental > Terrestrial > Soil > Vadose zone... | reverse complement strand
TACTTTTCCATCACCTGCCTGCGGTCGGTGTCCTTGGGCGGGGAGATGACGTCCTTGATCACCTTGAATACGTACGGGTACGAAGGCAGCGTGAACACCAGCATCACCAGACCGCGGATGCCGGGCGCGATTACGAAGTCGTCGCTCGAGTGTTTCAGGTGATGCAGGAAGTCGCGATAGAAAAGCGTCTTGCCGTGTTTTTGCAGGCCGAGCGTGGTGTAGATCTCGGCCGCGGGCTTGTTGGGCAACAGGCTCTTTAGGAACTCCACGTACCCCGACGGCACCTCCATGTCCACCATGAAGTACGCACGGCTGAAGCCGAACAGGATGGAAAGCTGCTCGGTATCGAGCAGAACGGTATCGAGGTAAATGCTGCCGTCGTCGTTGCGCAGGATCGCGATCGCAAACGGGTACTCGTGGTTACCGTTGATGATCTTGCCGATCGCGTACGCGCCCTTGTTACGGAAGAACAGGGACGTCAGCACCTGGATCTGGTGGTTGGCGTCCGGCAGGAACGGCCGCGGCAGGTGCGCGCGCCATGCACGCAGCAGCCAGCGCGTGTCGCGATGCAGGTCCCGGAACGGATTACGCAACCCGAAGTCCCGCAGGACCTGTGCGATGGTAGCCCGCAGTCCGGATTTTGCCGGGTAATAACTGCGGTAGGTCGGCGGGTCGGAATCCATGTGCTCGGTAGAGATGGCCGGGCGCACGAACAGGAAATCGTTGTGGTAATAGCTGCGTTGCAGGATGCGACAGCTCACGGAGTTGAAAAACGTTTCGGCAAGCTCCGGCTGTTTGTGATTGGCGAGCAGCGAGATGTAATGAAGCTTGACCTGCTGCAAGATCGTGTCGGGAAGGTGATCGGTGTTGAACCGGCGTTTCAGGTATTCGACCGTCTCGGTCACGCGGCGGCCGTAGAACTGAATGCGCTCGCGCGAGATACGCTGGATCTCCGCCCACTGCCCCGCCTCGAATAGTGACTTCGCAAAGCGGCTGGTTTCGCGGAATAACCGGTAGTGACGGTTGAAGCCGTCCAGCATTCCCTGTGCGATCAGGAATGCAAGGTCCTGCTGGGTCTGTGCCGTGACGGTCGTCATCGCTATCCAAAAGCTCTCATCGCGGAGGACGCGGAGGACGCGGAAGAAAAGCAGAGGTAAAAGAAAACAAGCAGGTGAACACCAAAGAAACTGACGTACCCCGTTGTCCGGTTCCCGCACCGATCAATTGGATTCATTTCTGTTCAGGCCTTCCTCTGCGTCCTCCGCGTCCTCTGCGTTGAGCGCTTCAAGAAGTTTCTTTAAAAAGCTCGCGGCCGATGAGCATGCGGCGGATTTCGCTGGTACCGGCGCCGATCTCGTACAGCTTCGCATCGCGCCACAGCCTGCCGGTTGCGTACTCGTTGATATAGCCGTTGCCGCCCAGCGCCTGGATCGCTTCACCCGCCATCCAGGTCGCCTTTTCCGCAGCGTAGAGAATGGCGCCGGCGGCGTCCTTGCGCGTGGTCTCGCCGCGATCGCAGGCCCTGCCCACCGCGTACACGTAGGCCTTGCAGGCGTTCATCGTGGTGTATATGTCGGCGATTTTTCCCTGCATCAGCTGGAACTCACCGATCGGCTGGCCGAACTGCTGGCGCTCGTGCACATACGGCATTACCACATCCATGCAGGCTTGCATGATGCCGAGCGGTCCGCCGGCGAGCACGGCGCGCTCGTAGTCGAGTCCGCTCATCAGCACGTGAACGCCACGGTTTACTTCACCCAGCACGTTCTCCGCCGGCACTTCGCAGTCCCGGAACACCAGTTCGCAGGTGTTGGAGCCGCGCATTCCAAGCTTGTCGAGCTTCTGCGCGGTGGAGAAGCCCTTGCAGCCTTTTTCGACGATGAAGGCGGTCATTCCCTTCGGTCCGGCATTTACGTCGGTCTTGGCGTACACCACCAGTACGTTCGCGTCCGGCCCGTTGGTGATCCACATCTTGTTGCCGTTGAGGATGTAGCGGCCGCCCTTCTTCTCGGCACGCAGCTTCATGCTCACCACGTCGGAGCCGGAATTCGGCTCGCTCATCGCCAGCGCACCGACGTGCTCGCCGGAAATCAGCTTCGGCAGGTACTTCCGCTTCTGAGCCTCATTGCCGTTGCGGCGGATCTGGTTCACCGCCAGGTTCGAGTGCGCGCCATAGGACAGCCCGACCGAGCCCGAGGCGCGGGAAATCTCTTCCATCGCCACCACGTGGGCGAGATAGCCCATGTTGGTGCCACCGTATTCCTCCTCGACGGTGACGCCGAGCAGTCCTAGGCCGCCAAGCTTGCGCCACAGGTCCATCGGGAATTCGTTGTTGTGGTCGATCTCGGCCGCGCGCGGGGCGATCTCCTTGGAAGCGAAGTTCTGCGCGGTGTCGCGCAGCATGTCGATGTCCTCGCCGAGGCCGAAATTGAGCGTTGGATAGCTCTTGAAAAAGGTTTCGGGCTTCATTGATCGGGCCTCCCGTGCATCGTCATCAGGGTCTGGAGCAATGTGGCGCACAGAGTTTCGCGGCCGTTCTTGACCACGCCGGCATCCACCCGCGCCACCACCAGCGTGCGGCCGGCCTTGAGCACCCTGCCGCGGGCGATCAGCAGTTCGCCATCGCCCGGCGCCAGCAGGTTCATCTTGTACTCCACCGTCAGGACACTCGCGTCCCGCGGCATCAGGGTAAACGCCGCGTAGCCGCCCGCCGAATCTGCGATGGTACCGATGATGCCGCCATGGTAGTAGCCGCGCTGCTGCGATAGTTCGGGCTTGAAGGGCAAATGGATTTCGCACTCGCCGGGCGCCAGCCGAACTAACTGCGCGCCGATCAGCGCCATGATTTTCTGGCGATCGAAACTCGCCCGCACCCGATCGGCGTAGACGGGATCCCCCGGCTCAAACCCGCTCAAACGTGCTCTCCATTCCGAGAGACTGTAATTGACGTTTACGTTAACGTCAATAAGTAGTCGCGGTATTACTTAAAAATCATTTCAGATCAGGTCATTAACTCTAAAAGTCGGCATGTCGGCCCATCTGGAGATGTCCGGCCCCGAACAGTCGCCTCGCAGCAAGCCCGTAGCGATTTTGTGCGCAACAATTCCATGCAATCAGGATTTTGCTTTGATCCCCGGTTTGCCAGCGGCACCCCGTTCCGGCTTTTTGCCTTTCCCGGCCAGAAAATCCCGGCACTGTTTCTCGAACGCAGCAATTTCGCCCAATACCGCCTCGATGTCCTCCCGCTGCTGCTCGAGGATAGCGCGCCGCCGTTCCAGCACTTCGAGGAAACGTTCGACCTGGACCTGCTCGTCCTTGGCGGCGTCGTACAGATCGATCAGCTCACGGATTTCGGACAGCGAGAGCCCGAGGCGCTTGCCGCGCAGGGTAAGCTTGAGGCGGACCTTGTCGCGGTGGCCGTAAACCCGGTTGCGTCCGGCGCGCCCGGGCGCGAGCAGGCCCTGATCTTCGTAGAAGCGGATCGCCCGCGTCGTCAGGCCGAATTCCCGGGCAAGTTCGGTAATTGTGAATTTGGAGTCCGCCATGCGCGACGCAGTTTACGTAAACGTAAAGTAGAATCCAACTAGTTCGCAGCACACCTCCGCGCCCAATACTTCCCCTGAATCCACGCATGCAGACACCCGCTCGCGCGGCGCGACTCGAAGCGCCGGCACCGCTTACCTTCCCGTTCCCGGCACCGCCTCCGGGAGGAACCGTGCACGAGATCACGTCCGGCGTGTTCTGGCTGCGCATGCCGCTGCCGTTCGCGCTCGACCACATCAACCTCTGGCTGCTGCGCGACGGCAAGGGTTGGACAGCGGTGGACTGCGGGATCGCTGCCGACGCAACCCGCATTCACTGGGAGCAGATCTTCCGCGACGTAGTCGGCAATTCAGGTCTCACGCGGGTGCTGGTTACGCACTTTCATCCGGACCATTTCGGCAACGCCGGTTGGTTGACTCAGCGATTCGAAGCGCCGCTGTGGATGAGCGAGTCCGAGTACCTGAATGCCCATGCCCAGTACCAAACCCAGGCGGGCTTTGGAGCGGATGCCACCGCGCGATTGTTCGCCGAACACGGGCTCGACCCCGAACGCGTCGCAGCGATCAAGGGCCGGGGCAATTCCTACCGTGCGATCGTCTCCGAACCACCCACCCGGTTCTTGCGCATGATGGATGGCGACGAGATCGACATCGGCGGCAACAACTGGCGCGTCATCGTCGGCTGGGGACACGCCCCCGAACACGCGGCGCTGTACTGCGAGTCGCTGGGCGTATTGATCTCCGGCGACATGCTGTTGCCGAAAATCAGCACCAACGTCAGCGTCTGGCCAACCGAGCCCACGGGCGATCCATTGAAGCTTTTCCTGCGCTCGATCGACCGCTTTCTCGAACTGCCTGCCGATACACTGGTGCTGCCTTCGCACGGCCTGCCGTTCCGCGGCGCGCATGCGCGGGTGCAGATGCTGCACGCGCATCATCGCGACCGCCTCGCGGAAGTGCTCGAATCCTGCGCCACGCCGAAGACCGCCAGGGATCTGCTACCAGTATTGTTCCGCCGCGCACTCGACACGCACCAGACGTTCTTCGCGATGGGGGAATCCATAGCGCATCTGCACTATCTCTGGTATCAGGGCCGGTTGACGCACTCGCAGGACGCGGACGGCGTTCACCGGTTCGTCAGGGCCGGTTGATGCAGGTCGATGGCGTCGCGTACCGAAGCATCTGGCGCGATGGCGACGTCGTGCGCATCATTGATCAGACCTTGCTGCCGCATACCTTCAGGGTCGTCAAACTCGGCAGCGCGGAAGAAGTGGCCGACGCGATCCGCAACATGCGGGTACGTGGCGCGCCGCTGATCGGCGCTGCCGCAGCATTCGGCATGGCCATGGCGATGGCGGCCGATGCCTCCGGCGCCAATTTGACCCGCGCAGGTGAACAGCTCGCCAAAACCCGTCCGACCGCAATAAACCTGCGCTGGGCAATCGGGCGCATGGCCCATGCGCTGCGGCCGCTCGCGGTCCAGGATCGCCCCGAAGCAGCATGGAAGGAAGCGCAGGCGATCGCCGACGAAGACGTGGCGATGAATCACGCGATCGGGCAGCACGGCGTCGAGCTGATTCGCAAGGCTGCGGAGAATCGTTCCGGACCCGTCAACGTGCTCACCCACTGCAACGCCGGCTGGCTGGCCACCGTGGACATGGGCACCGCGCTCGCGCCCATCTACCTTGCGCACGACCAGGGCATCCCCGTGCACGTGTGGGTGGACGAGACCCGCCCGCGCAATCAGGGATTGCTCACCGCCTGGGAACTCGCGCATCACGGCGTGCCGCATACGGTGATTGCGGACAACGCCGGCGGGCACCTGATGCAGCGGGGTCAGGTGGATATCTCGATCGTCGGGGCGGACCGCGTCACCGCGCGCGGCGACGTCTGCAACAAGATCGGCACTTATCTGAAGGCGCTGGCAGCGAAGGATTGCGGCATCCCGTTTTGCGTGGCGTTTCCGGGCTCGACTATAGACTGGGACATCGAGGACGGATTCGTGGGTATCCCGATAGAAGAGCGCGGAGCCGATGAACTGCGATCGGTCGCGGGCCGTGGCGGCGACGGTGAACCAGCGCGCTTGTGGCTGGTTCCTGAGAGAAGCCCGGTCGCCAATCCGGCCTTCGACGTTACGCCGGCCGCGCTGGTGTCCATGCTGATCACCGAGCGCGGGCTCGCGCCGGCCTCGCGCGCGGGTTTGTCGGCGCTCTATCCGGAACGCTCGCAGCGATGAGCGAACTGCCTTTGAGGAAGAAGATCATCGCCAACGCGCTGGCGATGAATGTGCTCGGCATCAACCGCGGCAAGTCCGGCAACGTCAGCGCGCGCTGGAAGGACGGTTTCCTGATCACACCATCCGGCCTGCCGTACGAGGAAACCAGGCCTGGCGAGATCGTCTTCGTCGACAGTAAGGGCGAACCAACGGGCAAGCGGCCCCCGTCTTCGGAGTGGCGCTTCCATCACGACATCTACCGCACGCGCAAGGATGCGCAAGCCGTAGTTCATACCCATTCGAGTTTCGCCACCACGCTCGCCTGTCTCGGGATGGGCGTGCCCGCGTTTCACTACATGATCGCAGTTGCCGGCGGCAACAGCATCCGTTGCGCGCCATACGCCACCTTCGGCACCCAGGAATTGTCGGATCACGCGTTGAAGGCGCTGTCAGGCCGCCATGCCTGCCTCCTGGCAAACCACGGAATGATCGCGACCGGGGACAGTCTTGAGCACGCGCTGGCCCTGGCTGTAGAAGTCGAAGCATTATGCGAGCAGTACTGGCGCGCGCTTCAGATCGGAAAGCCCGCCATTCTTTCCGACGCCGAGATGGAACGTGTGCTGGAGAAATTCAGGACCTACGGAAAGATGCAAAAGATCACCGCTCACCGCAGAGGACGCTGAGGACGCTGAGGACGCAGAGGAAAAGCAAATACGAGGAAAGCCATGTCGGAGACAAAAGCGAGCCTGGCGCCGAAGTAACCACAGATACCCGGTTTTACTCTCGGATGTTTTTTTGCTCTTGCCCTTCCTCCGCGTCCTCGGCGTCCTCTGCGGTGAGCGCCGGTTTTTTTAAAACGCCCGCTTGCGCTGTCATCCAGTTGCGCCTAGCTTAGCCGCTATGGCCGAAGAAAAACCAACCACCCCCGTCGATACGACGGAATTCGCGCGCACGCTCGCTGAGATTGCGCTGCGCAGCAGTCATCTCCTCAAGGAACATCTCGCGGAACAGTCGAAGGAGTCCGGCGAGGAACCGGTGGACGAACTCGGCGTGGGCAAGGCCTTTACAGATCTGGCGGCGAAGCTGATGACCGATCCGTTCAAGCTTGCCGAGGCCGGGATGCGCATGTGGCAGGACTACTTCATGCTGTGGCAGAACACCATGAAGAGGGCCATGGGCGATGAACCGGTGCCGGTCGTGGAAGCTCCCAAATCCGACAACCGCTTCCGCAGCGAGCTTTGGCAGAACAACCTGGTGTTCGACTACATCAAGCAGTCCTACCTGATCGCCGCGCAGAATATCCAGAAGACCGTCTCCGAAGTCGAAGGCCTCGACGCGCAGACCGCGCGCAAGGTGAAGTTCTTCACCCGCCAGTACGTGGACGCGCTGGCCCCGACCAATTTCGTGATGACCAATCCCGAGGTGCTGAAGACCACCGTGGAGACCGGGGGGAAGAACCTGCTCGACGGCCTGAACCATCTGCTCCACGACCTCGAACGCGGCCACGGCAAGCTGGCGATCAGCATGACCGACTACAAGGCGTTCAAGATGGGCGAGAACGTCGCCACCACGCCGGGAAAAGTCATTTACCAGAACGAACTGATGCAGTTGATCCAGTATCAGGCGGCCACGAAGGAGGTCTATAAGACGCCGCTGCTGATCATTCCGCCGTGGATCAACAAATACTACATCCTCGACCTGCGCCAGAAGAACTCCTTCATCAAGTGGGCGGTAGACCAGGGCATCACCGTGTTCGTGGTTTCCTGGGTCAATCCCGGCAAGGAGCTTGCGAACAAGGGGTTCGAGGACTACATGCTGGAAGGTCCCCTGGCGGCACTGGACGCCGTCGAGAAGGCGACCGGCGAGAGTGACGTCAACATGATCGGCTACTGCCTTGGCGGCACGCTCACCGCATCGGCGCTAGCCTGGATGGCGGCAAAGGAACAATCGCGGGTCAAAAGCGTGACGTTCTTCACGGCACTCCTGGACTTCTCCGAACCCGGTGAACTCGGCGTGTTCGTGGACGAAGGCGTGCTCGCCAACCTGGAAAAGAAGATGGAGAGCCGCGGCTATCTCGAAGGCGCGGAGATGGCCGGCACCTTCAACATGCTGCGCGCCAACGACCTGATCTGGTCGTTCGTGGTGAACAACTATCTGCTCGGCAAGGACCCGTTCCCGTTCGACCTGCTGTACTGGAACTCGGACGCCACCCGCATGCCGGCGAAGATGCACACCTTTTACCTGCGCAACATGTACATCAGGAACAAGCTGCGCGAACCCGGGGGAATCACGCTCGCCGGCGTGCCGATCGACCTGTCCAAGGTCGCCATTCCCACGTATTTCATCTCCACGGTCGAAGACCACATCGCACCGTGGAAGAGCACTTATCTCGGCGCCCGGTTGCTCAATGGTCCTGTCCGCTTCGTGCTTGGCGGTTCGGGCCACATCGCCGGCATCGTCAACCCGCCAGCGGCGAACAAGTACTGGTACTGGACCAACGAGAAGCTGCGCGACAGCGCCGACGAATGGCTCTCCACCGCGGAGAAGCATGAAGGTTCGTGGTGGAACGACTGGGGCAACTGGCTGGCCGGCTTCGGCGGCGAAAAGGTTCCCGCCCGCGTCCCCGGCGAAGGCGGGCTGAAAATCATCGAGGACGCGCCGGGCACTTACGCGAGCTTCAGGCTTGATGCGGAGCCGGAGCAAGAGTCAAGACCACCAGCCAAAACGGCCAAGTCAAAGAAGAAACGCTAAACCTTTTTTTAACACGAAGACAACATATCGAATCCAACTTTGCACCTGAATACGGGCGAAGAAAAAAAGCTGCAGGGCGCTACGCTTGCAGCCTTTGTGTCAAAAGGATTCGTGCTACTCGCGTACCCGTTTGTTGTGCTTCTCGCGGTGGATGTGTTTGTTCTGGCGATTCTCGGCGGCCTGGATATTCTTCTGTTCGTCGGCGCCGACGTGTCCATCGGCGGCCGCATTTGCCTCCTTGCGGTCGACCCGTGCCTGTCCGCGCTCGAGGTTGGCGGCCTCACGGTTGGTCAGTGATCCCTTCTTGATGCCGTTCTCGATGCGCTGCTCCTGATTCGCGTTGCGCTGCACATCGGCCTGCATGCGCTTCGAGGATACGGAATTGGGATCGCCCGTCTGCGCATCGTGCTTCTCGTTATAGATGTCCTTGCTCACCTTGTTTTCAGCTGCTTCGATACGCCGCTTCTCCGCGTTGGTAACCTTGCCGTCCTTCATCGCGTTTGCTTCCATCTTGTCCACACGCGACTCCTCGCGTTCGAGTTTGCCTGCCTCCTTGGTGGTCAACTGGCCGGATTTCAAACCCTGCTCGATACGGTTCTGCTGGTTCACGTCACGCTGGACGACGTCGGCCGCGTTTTGCGCTTGAGCGCTGGTTGCGATCGCACACACCGCAAGCCCCGCCGCGAGTACCGTCAATTGAATCCTCATCGAAATCCTCCTTATCAATGGTTTCTGGTCGGGCACGCGTTTCGCGTTTCTAAACGGCGGTAGCGGATAAACGTTGACAACGGATTCCCCGGCGTTACAGCCATTTTGCCTTTCTGAACCGGTAGAAGAGATAGCCGTCTATCGCCACCATAATCGCCACCGTCAACGGATAGCCCAGGCTCCAGTTCAGTTCCGGCATGTTCTCGAAGTTCATTCCGTAAACGCCCGCGATCATGGTCGGCACCGCGACCAGCGCGGCATACCCGGCCAGACGCTTGGTGACCTCGTTCTCCTGGATAGTCAGAAGCGACAGGTTTACCGATATCGCGGTCGTGACCATTTCCCGCAGAATGTCTATCGACTGGTTCACCCGGGCCACGTGGTCGTAAACATCACGGAAATATTCCTGGAGCCCCGCGCAAAGCTGCGGCACCCGGCCGCCGTAAAGTTTGCTGGTCGCCTCCAGAAGCGGAGCGGTGGCGTGCTTGAGCGTCATCAGCTTCTGCTTCAGGACGTACAGGGATTCGATGATCGCGCGGTTGCTCCGCCCGGAGAAAATCCGCTTCTCGACTTCCTCGAGTTCGGCCTCCAGCCCGTCGAACACGGGGAAGTAGCGGTCAACCACCGTGTCCATGATCGCGTAGAGCACGTAGGCCGAGCCGTGGCGCAGCAAGTCCGGCTCGCGTTCGCTGCGCGCACGCACTTCGGCAAATCCCCGTTCGGTGCGGCTGCGAACCGAGAGCACATAATTGCGGCCGACGAATATGTCGACTTCGCCGACTTTCAGCTCGTCACCCGCAAGCTCCACGGTGTTAAGCACGACGAAAAGCGAATCGCCGTATTCTTCGATCTTGGGCCGCTGATGGCCGTGTTGAGCGTCCTCGACCGCGAGTTCGTGCAGTCCGAACTCCCGCTGCATCGTTTCGAGTTCTTCCGGGGTCGGCTCAAAAAGCGCCACCCAGATGAAGCACTCCGGCCGGCGGACATACTCGTGGATCTCCTGCGGCTGAATGTCGGCGAGCTTCCGCCCTTCCTGGTATGCGACGCAGTTGATGAGCATGGCGATCTCCTCCCGGGCATCGTAGCACCGCATAAGGACAGCATGAGACAGAGCCACACTCCATCACACCCAGGGGGCGTGACCGGCGCGATGCTTCGAGTCTCTTTATCTCCGTGAACTCCGTGGTTCACGGTCTTTAAGCGGTGCGCAGCGAAGCGAGATAGCGCATCCCCTCGATCGCCCGGCTACCGTACCAGGAGGTCATTTGCGCATCGATCAGTGAAACCGCAACCGTCCGAACGCTGTGGCCAGGGACGGGTGATGTAACATTCATCGCCTCTTTCACCGCCTCGACGTCTCGCCGTCTGAACGCGTAGGGCTCGGAAGAGAGCAGGACACGATCCACGCGTCCTAGGACCGATTCGAGATAGAGGGTCGGATAGCGATCGGGATTTCCCACATCGATCTGGTCCCATCCCGCCGACTCCAGCGTCCGCGCGATATAGGTGTCGCGCGAAATCGTCATCCACGGGTCTTTCCAGATCAGGTACAACACCCGCTCGCGCGGCTGCCTGGAAGTTGCCTCGGCCGCTTCGCGATAGGCCGCCTGGAATTCGCGCGCGAGACGTTCCGCCTCGGCCTCGGCGCTGAAGATTCCGCCGAGCAGTCGATATAAAGGAGGGTTCTCGAGGGGCCCCATCGGGTGGGTCACGATCACGTTCGGCACGAACGCTGCCGCCACCTCGACCCGTTGGCGCGG
>Ga0137409_10007789_pt1 | contig 10978 bp, 8 predicted proteins | sample CZODoug1_16funga_FD_122059 | JGI IMG/M metagenome (GOLD analysis project Ga0137409, IMG submission 122059) | Vadose zone soil fungal communities from Angelo Coast Range Reserve, California, USA - CZODoug1_16fungal (Hybrid Assembly) | ecosystem: Environmental > Terrestrial > Soil > Vadose zone... | reverse complement strand
CCGTCAGAGTCCCCTTTCGCAGTTTCTCAATCCATTCCGGAGTGTGTACGCGCAGCAAATCTTCATCGCTCGCTTCGCCTGGCAAAACGAAATCTTCCGGCGCGGCAATTTCATCCTTCAAAAGCATAAGTTGAATCAAGCGGAATTTCTGCGAAGGAAATACGTGCGGGCCAAGATTCAAATCGTAGCCGGGATGATAAACAACTTTGAAAGGCAACATTTCAATTCAAGGGTGAATGAATTTCTTGGCTGTTGCAGGGCCGGCTTTCTGAAGCCGGCCGCTCGATCGGAAAACTCAATTTTCACGTTCGAGAATGAAATCCGGCAACGTCAAGAGAGCGCGCCCGTACTCGGAATCTCGCTGTCCGTTATTAATGCACGCTTTCGCCTTGGCCGCATAGTCCTGCGCCAGGCGCCGCGTCCGGTCCAGCGCGCCCGATTCATTCACCAGCGCCACCAGCCGATCCGGCTTCACACTCATAAACTCTTTTTCTTCCAAAACTTGCGCAACCAGTTCGCGCGCTTCGTGATGCCCGTTTTCCATCGCATAAATCAACGGCAGCGTAACTTTTCCTTCCTTCAAATCGCTCAGCACCGGCTTACCAAGCTGTTTCGCCGAACCCGTAAAATCCAGCAAATCGTCCACAAGCTGGAACGCCAATCCCGCATATTTTCCGTAGTCAGCGAGCGCCTCTTCTTCTTCCCCTTCAAGGCCGCCAAGCACCGCACCCAATCGAGCGCACCCGCTAAAAAGACAAGCCGTCTTGTGCGTTGCAAGTTTCAGAGCATCTTCTTCCGTCACATCAATGCGTCCGATTTTTGCCAGCTGAATCAGCTCCCCTTCGACCATCTTTTGTGTGAGATCAATCAGAACATCGAGAATCCGGAAATTCCGCTCTTCGAGAGCCATTTGAAACGACTGCATGTAGAGCCAATCGCCGGCCAAAACGCTCCGATGATTTCCCCAACGCGAATTCGCCGAAGGGCGTCCCCGCCGCGTATCGGCGCTATCAATCACGTCATCGTGAATCAGCGTAGCGCTGTGCAGCAGTTCCACCACAGCAGCAAGCCGAATCGAGCCTTCTCTCCGCCGGCCCGCATACCGGTTCGCAATCAGCAGCAGCGCCGGGCGCATCCGCTTTCCACCGCCGCCCAGCAAATAACTCGTAATTTCAGAAACCGGCTCAAACGCAGTTGCGCTCTGTCGCATCAGCTCCTGCTCGACGAGCAGCAGGTCTTCGCGCACAAGCTCAAATATCTCTTTTGCCGTCAGAAGAGCGATTTCTTTTCTCCTGGCTTCCGGCGTCAACTCAGTGGGACTCCGCAGCCGCAGGCACATTCGGCCGGACAAGACCAAAGAAGCGGCGAAAATTCTCCGAGGTCCTGGCAGCCGCTTCTTCTGCGCTCAAGTTTCTCACATTGCCCAGCATCTTCGCTACTTCCGCTACGTAAGCGGGTTCATTTCGCTTGCCGCGGTAGGGCACGGGCGCCAGGTACGGAGCGTCCGTTTCAATCAAAATGTTCTCTAGTGGCAAAGCTTTCGCAATGTCGCGTAAGTTCTGCGCTTTCGGAAATGTCGAATTCCCTGCAAACGAAATCTGGAATCCGATGTCCACGCCTCGTTTCGCATCTTCGAGCGTGCTCGAAAAACAGTGCAGAATTCCGCCGATCCCACTCGGCGTCCACTCTTCTTCCAGAATTTTCATGCAATCCTGCCAGGCATCGCGGCAATGAATCACAATCGGCTTTTTCGCGGCCTTCGCCAGCTCCATTTGTTCGCGAAACACTTTCGCCTGAACGTCGCGCGGCGAGTGATCGTAAAAATAGTCGAGCCCAATCTCGCCCCACGCAATCACCTTCGGATGCTTCGCCAGCCTCGCCAGCTCATCCAAATGTGCCTGCGTCACTTCTTTCGCTTCATGCGGATGAATCCCGACCGTCGTATAAATCCAATCGTGTTGCTCGGCAAATGGCAGCGCTGCATCCAGTTTTTCCGGTCCGGGTCCTGTCCCAATCGCGACGAGTGTCGTCACTCCCGCCGCCCGCGCACGCTCCAGCATCGCGCCGCGGTCTTCCGCGAATTGCGGAAAATCGATGTGACAGTGCGAGTCGATCAGTTCCATGGATAAGAGTCAATCACGCAGCGAGCGCGAGGGCGCGAATATCGTGCCTCTACTTCAACCTTGCGCCAACTTCGACGTCTTCGTCGGGGAAACCGGCGAGGACGGGACGGCCTTCGGGGCCGACGGAGGCGGCAACAATCATTCCGTTCGATTCGACGCCCCGCAGTTTTCGCGGCGCGAGATTCACGACGACGGCGACTTTGCGGCCGATCAATTTTTCCGGTTCGTAAAACTGCGCGATGCCGGCGCAGATCTGGCGAATTTCCGTGCCAATGTCCACGGTAAGTTTGAGAAGTTTATCCGCGCCAACAATACGCTCGGCTGTTTTGATTTGGCCAACGCGCATTTCCACTCTGGTGAAATCCTCGATGCCGATTTTTTCCGTCGCGGGAGCTGCCGCTGCACTTCCAGCGGTTGCAGCAGGAGCCGGAGTTGCGGCCGGTGCCGCGGGTTGCGTCGGATTCAGTTCTTCGTTTGCCATCGCTTCGATCCTCTCTATCGCTTCTTGTTTATCCACACGCGGAAAAAGCGTTTGCGCTTTTCCGAGCTGCACGCCGGCGGTCAATTGCCCCCAGCGCAATCCGTCCAATTCGACTGCGGAAACTCTTCCCGGTTGTCCGAGGAGCGTCCACACTTTTGCCGTGCTGTCGGGCAAAACCGGATGCGCAAGCACGGTTACAACCCGGAGCAATTCCGCTGTTGTCCACAAAATCGTAGCCTTACGCTGTGCGTCGGCTTCGGAATCGCCGAGCGCCCAAGGCTGTTCAGACGTCAGATATTTATCCGCCGTCGCAATCGCAGCCCAGATGGCTTCGAGCGATCGAGCGAACTCGAAATTTTCAAAGTGACCGAGTGCTTCGCCGATTGCCTCGCTCGCGGCTTTTGCAACTACGTCGTCTTGCGGCAAACTCGGGCCAGGCTTCGGGATTTTGCCCCCGAAATTCTTTTCGATCATTGCCGCAGTCCGACTTGCAAGATTCCCCAGGCCGTTTGCGAGATCGCTGTTGTAGCGCGTGACCAACGCGTCGTAACTGAAATTGCCATCCTGGCCGAAGACAACTTCGCGCATCAGGAAGTAGCGCATCGCGTCCATGCCGAGCATGTTTGCGATTGGGCGCGGCAGGACAACGTTCCCTTTGGACTTGCTCATCTTGCTTGCGTCCATCAGGAACCAGCCGTGCGCCCACACTTGTTTTGGAACCGGCAACGTCGCAGCCATCAGGAAGGCAGGCCAATACACAGCATGAAAACGAATGATGTCTTTTCCGACGAGATGCAAATCGCAGGGCCACAAGCCGCGCTTTTCGTAGTCAGGGCCGCCGACGGCGCTGAGGTATGCGGTGAGTGCGTCAAACCAAACGTAAAACACATGCGGCTCTTCGCCGGGAACGGGAATACCCCAGCGAAGCGTGGTGCGTGTGATGCTCAAGTCTTTCAGGCCGCCTTCGACGAAGCTGATGATTTCGTTTTTGCGCGTTTCCGGCTGAATGAACGCCGGATTCTTCTCGTAGAAATCCAGCAGCGGTTTTTGAAACGCGGACAGTTTGAAGAAATAGTTTTCCTCAGTGATGGTTTCGAGCGGGCGTCCGCAATCGGGACAGTTGTCGCCCGGTTTTGCGTCGTTCACGAAGGCATTATCGTAAATGCAGTATTGGCCGGTGTATTGGCCTTTATAAACGTAACCGTTTTCCTTGAAGAGTTTGAAGAGCCACTGCACGGTGCGGACGTGTCGCAAGTCCGTGGTGCGAATGAATTCCTCGGCGGGAATTCCGAGCTCGTCCCACAGCGCTTTCCACGCGACAGCCATTTTCGCGACGTATTCGGATTCCGGAATGCCGGCTTTTTGCGCCGCGCGCTCGACGTTTACGCCGTGCTCGTCCGTGCCCGTCGTCATTACGACTTCGTAGCCGCGCATGCGCTTGTAGCGGCGAATCGCATCGGCGACGACCGTGGTGTAGGTATGGCCAATGTGGGGCAGGCCGTTCGTGTAGTAGATCGGCGTGGTCAGATAAAATTTTGGTTTTTCGTTGGGCATGGAAAAGTTGTCAGTTATAAGTTATCAGTTTTAGGTAAAAACATGGAATGCAAAGGAACCGTCCACGCGTCTCGCTGCACAGCTCAAGAACGGCCGGCTTCAGAAAGCCGGCCCTACCACGGCAAACCCTACATCTTCTCGAAATTGCGTTTCGCTTCATCCATTACCTGGTGCAGCGGAACATGTTTTTCCTCGGCGAGCTTCTTGCAATCTTCAAATTCGGGCGCGGCGTGACGGATGTGGCCGTTAACTCGCGAGATTTTTACGCGAACATCGCCGAATTGTGTGTGCACATTGACGGATTCGCGCGGGAGAACGCGGCGTTGGGCGCGATAGGTTCTCGCGCCAAAAGTTGTGGTCTCCGTGAAGATCAAATCCATCAGAGGTGCTGTATCTTGTGGCTTGCACAAAAGCGTGAGCAAGATTCCGGGACGATTCTTTTTCATTTGCACAGGCGTTGTGTAGACGTCGAGAGCTCCCGCAGCCAATGCTTTTTCCTGGAAGTAGCCGTAGATTTGTGGATTCATGTCGTCGAGATTGGCTTCGATGACGGCGATTTCTTCGTCGAAGCCAGCAACGGTTTTTTCAACGGCCTCGCCGATCATGATACGGACAACGTTTGGCTGGCCTTCGAGATCGGCCGCGCCCGCGCCGTAGCCGATCGCGGAAACGCTCATGGGCGGCTGTGGACCGAATGTATGGCACAAGGTTGCGACGATAGCCGCACCGGTTGGCGTGACGAGTTCTTTTTGCGCGCCGTTCGAGTAGGTTGGCTTGCCTTGAAGCAACTTCGCTGTGGCTGGAGCGGGTACCGGAAGAACGCCGTGCGCCATTTTCGCGGTGCCGCCACCGACGTTCAGGGGCGAGCAGGCGAATTGCCCGATTCCGAGGGCTTCAAAGCCGATGCAGGCGCCGACGATGTCCACGATGGCGTCCACAGCGCCAACTTCGTGGAAATGAATTTTTTCGATGGGCACATCGTGAACGGCGGCCTCGGCTTCGCCAAGTTTGCGGAAGATGGCAGAGGCTTGCTCGCGAACGCGCTGCGAAAGTTTCGACTTTTGCAGGATTTCGAGAATGGCGCTGAGAGAACGATGCTTGCTTTGGTCTTCCGTTTTGACTCTCACGTAGGTCGAAGACATGCCGTTTTTCCAGACTTTTTCCGACGAGATCTCCCAACCGGGAACTTCGAGGCCGCGAAGTTGTTGGCGGAGATGATCGAGCGAGACTCCAGCATCGACCAAAGCACCGAGGGTCATATCGCCGCTGATTCCGCTAAAGCAATCAAAATAAGCGAGTTTCACTCTTGTAGCGTCCGTGCATTGATACTATCGGCGGGCAGAAATGCTGTCAAACCACCAGAGGGAGACAGTCTGTGGACAAGAAATGGTTGGTCCAGCTGGCATGCCGCGCCTTGGCTTTGAATTTATTGTTATGGGCGGTTGAAGGGCTAACCTATGTACCAATGACAACGCTGTCCCTTTCGCATTACGCGAGAATCGCAGTTAAAACTGCATTTGAGGAATACTATTTCCGATACTATCTGACGCTCCTCGTCACGAGGCTAACCGTAAGCGTGACCATGTTTGTTGCCGCCATTTGGATTTACAGATGCGGGCCAACCGTGGAGAAATTTCTCGCTCCCACCGAGGAATAAGAACGCTACGCCTTGTTCAGAAATAAATTTGTGTTTAGGAAGTCATTATGGAATTTCCCATTGGGATCGAATTTCTTGGCTAGGGCCAAGAAGTCGGGAAGTTTTTCGTAGCGGGATTGAAGTTGCGCGGGCGGCAGAGTGAAGAGTTTTCCCCAGTGTGGGCGTGGATTGTAAGGTGCGAGTTCCCTTTCGATGATGGGTAGGAGTCTTCTGACTTCGGACCATTCGGGTTTCCAGGTGAAATGGATCGCGACGGAATCCTGTTTGTAGGCGGGGCTCATCCAGAGATCGTCGGCTTTGATGGTGCGGATTTCGGTGATCATCAGGTGCGGGCTGATTTGTTCGTGGAGTTTTTCAACGGCGAGGATGGCGTCCAGCGCGTTTTTGTGCGCGACGAAATATTCAGACTGCAATTCCTTTCCGGCGCTCGGCGTGAAACCCATTTTGAAGTGAGGCAGGCGGTCGTACCACGGGCCGGGAACGTTTAGCTGGTCGGTGCAGTTTTCGGCGGAAAGTTCCGCGATGGGATGGAGATTTTTTGTGGCGGCGATTGCGCCGAAGAATTCTTTTGGCGACGTTGGAGGAGTTTTTCCCGGATCGAGTTTGCGTTTCAGCCAGACTTCGTTGATGCGCTGCTTTTGCCAGTCCGTAAAGAGGCTGACGCTGTAGGCGTCGGAGAGAATTTCGTCGAAGTGCTGTTTAAGCGAGCTGAAGGGAAGATTTTCGAAGACGGTCTGGGCGACTTGATAGGTCGGTTGGACGTTGAGCGTGACTTTGGTGATGACGCCGAGTGCGCCGAGGCCGACCACGGCTCCGGGGAAAATATCGGGCTTGGTCTTGCGAGAAAGGGCGACGATGTCTCCGGCGGCGTTGACGATTTCGAGCGCGGTAACTGCCGTGGAGAGATTTCCATTTGTGACGCCCGAGCCGTGCGTGCCGGTAGTGATTGCGCCAGCAACAGAGATGTGTGGAAGCGAAGCGAGATTGTGGAGTGCGAAACCTTTGGCTTCGAGGAGCGGGGCGATTGTGCCGTAGCGGATTCCGGGGCCGACGGAGATGGTGCGAGCCGCGGAATCGATTACGGGCGCTTGCGCGGCGAAATCGGTGGTAAGCAATTGCTGGGTGCTGTCGGCGATGCGGTTGAAGCAGTGACGCGTGCCGAGCGTTTTGAAACTGGAATGCTTGCGGACGAAGTCCTGAATGGCGGCGACGGAGTTCGCGGTGGCGACGTTGTCCGTGGAGTATTCGATGTTGCCGGCCCAGTTCGCAAGTTTTTCCGGCGAGGCGAAGGATGTCAGTTCAAGTGGCATAGCGGCGGCAGCGGTACAGAGTTTGATGAAGGTGCGCTTTTTCATTCCAGCAAAATACGCTCAACCGTCTGAAGAGTACAGCCACTATTCCGCGTCACGGTTGGTTACGGTGACTCGGAAGACGGGTTTGGATTTTTCCGCGGGGTCGATTTCAAACGTTTGGGAGGTTTTGGCGGGATCGTAGTCGCGCCAGAGCCAGATCATTTCTGCGGGAAATTCGGCGGCGCCGTGGGCGGAGTTGTGCGTTCCCTTCCCGAAGCTGAAATGGAAATCGTAGTCTTTGGCTTTGAGGGCACTTGCCGTGCGGAGATTCGCGAGCGGCCAATTTCCGTACCGGAGATCGAGGTCTTCGGAGCCGTCTTGCAACCAGACGCGGATGTTGCGTTTTGTTTCACGGAGAATTTTGTCGGGATAGTCCTGGCCGCCGTCGGGATTGAATGGGTCTTCTTTCCATTGGATGGAAGAAAAACTGCCGATCCAGGAGATGACACGACCAAACTCGCCGGGCATTTGCCAGGCAGCGTTGAAGGAAGCGATTCCACCGGAAGAAAGACCTGTGATGGCGCGACTGTAAGCGTCTTTGCGGAGATTGTATTTTGCGGCGACATCCGGGAGGAGTTCGTCGCGAAGGAAGCGCGGGTAACGATCGCTGACTGTGTCGTAGAGAGTGCTGCGCATGGAGTCTTTCAGGGTGCGATTCCATTTTTCGCCGTAGGCTTTGACAAAATTATGGGTTGGGGTGTTTGGAGAATCGGAGATGTCGCCGGGGTTGATGAAGATGCAGATCATTACCGGGATTTTTTTCTGGGCGATGAGATTGTCAATGACGTTGAGCGTCGGATTATTGCCATCGCGATTGGTGTAGCCGCCTCCGTCCTGGAAAATCATCACGGCCGCTGGAGTGTCCGCTTTGTATTGGGCTGGGACGTAAATCCAGTATTCGCTTTTCATGCCGTCGTAGATTTTGCTGATGTGTGTGATTTTCTCAGAGAGAGTGCCGGAGGGAACTCCGGCTTGTTGGTAGGAAAGCGGGGTGAAGGCCGGGACATCGAGTTTGCCACCGAATTTTGCTCCGTTCACCATGTAGTAGAAGGAATGGAGTTTTCCAAGCTGATCTATAGTTGCAGCGGTGCACCAAATGTCCGTGCCGGAAAGTGGGTGCATTTCCGGGCCGGGCTTGTCGTCAATCATGAGCAAAGGGATTGCCGGGGCACGCACGGCGAAGAAGAAATCGGAGGCGCGCCCAACCCAGGCCGTTCCTTCCAGAAGGTCTTTGTCGTCGAAGGTGGCCGTGATGGCATCGCGGAGTGCGGGGCCGGGAGATTTCGCGAGTTCGATGAGCCGCGGTGCGGTGGATTTTTGCGCGGAGATAAGAACCGGCGCCACTGCGAACGCGAGAATTGCTACCGCGGCAAATTTAGTCACGCGAGACATGGGTTCTCCACTTTTTTGACCGGCCTTGCGAATGGCCTTTATACTCGCTGTTCTGCTCTCCGAGGGATGAAAGCACTGTGTATATCACACTGACAAAACGATTGCGCGAGGCGCTGGCGGCACATATTCAGACAAAGTATGGCGAAGCGCTGGGTGGTGCGGCGCCGAATATTGTGCTGGAACGGCCGCCGAAGATTGAGATGGGTGAGGCAGCATCGCCGGTGGCGTTTGAATTGGCGAAGCGGTTGAAGAAGTCACCGCGGATCATTGCTCAGGAAATTGCGGCGGGATTAGGAGCTGTGCCGGGAATTGCGCGGGTGGAAGTGGCGGGTGCGGGCTATTTGAATGCGTATTTTGATCGGGTAGCGTTTTGGGAAAAGGCGCCAGAGGGGAATAGCCACGGAGTCACAGAGGGCACAGAGAAGAAACAGAAAATCATTGTTGAGCATACGAGCATCAATCCGAATAAGGCAGCTCATATTGGGCATGTGCGGAATGCAGTGCTGGGCGATACGTTTGCGCGGATTTTGAAGCATGCGGGAAATCGCGTGCAGGTGCAGAACTACATTGACAATACAGGCGTGCAGGTGGGGGACGTGGTCATCGGATTTTTGCACACGGAGAAGCGGACGCCGATTGGCGTGAAGATGCTGGCGATGGAGCCGAAGTTCGATTACTACTGCTGGGATTTGTATTCGCGCACGACGCAATTGCTGGCGCAGGACAAGCAGCAGACGGAAAAACTGCGCGCGGCGACATTGAAGGCGATCGAAGGGGGCCAAGGCGAGGACGCCGAGATCGGACAGATTGTGGCCGATGCGATTGTGGATTGCCACTTGCGGACGATGGCACGGCTGGGAATAGGCTACGACCTACTGGCTCGAGAGAGCGAAATTTTGCATTTGAGATTCTGGGACACGGCGTTTGAGATGTTGAAGAAGGCGGGTGCGATTGAACTGGCAACCAATGGAAAGATGGCCGGATGCTGGATCATGCCGTGGAAGAAGGGGGCCGAGGAAGAGAAGGATGTAAAGGAAAAAATCGACACAGAGGACGCAGAGACCACAGAGAAGGGTGATGAGCACGAGCAGGACAAGATTATTGTGCGATCGAACGGCGTAGTGACGTATGTCGGGAAAGATATTGCGTATCAGCTGTGGAAGTTCGGATTGCTGGGGAAGGACTTTCGCTACCGCAAGTGGACGAACACGCCGGCGGGCGAAACGATTTGGGCAACGACGAGCGAAGCCGGTGAGGTTGGAGCGCCGCATTTTGCGGAACCGGCGAGCGCAGTCTACAACGTGATCGATGCGCGACAAGCGTACGTGCAGGAAGTAGTTGCGGAAGGATTGCGGCGGACGGGATACGGAGCAGCGGCAGAGAAGTCGATTCACTTGTCGTATGCGATGGTGGTGCTGACGCCGCGATGCGCCGCCGATCTAGGTTACGAACTTTCGCCCGAGGATGCGCGGCGGCCGTTTGTGGACATGAGCGGGCGAAAAGGTTTTGGCGTTAAGGCAGACGATTTGCTGGACAAGTTAGAGGCGGCGACGCTTGCGGAAGTGCACGAGCGCCATGCGGACATGGGCGATCAGTGGCAGAAGGAAACGGCGCACAAGATTGCGGTGGGCGCGCTGCGATTTTTTCTCCTGAAGTTCACTCGAAATTCGCTGATTGCGTTTGATTTTGAAGATGCGCTGAGCTTTGAGGGCGAGACTGGGCCGTATTGTCAGTACGCGGTGGTGCGGATTCGCGGGATTCGCAGAAAAGGCGCGGAAGCGGGCGGGGAAAATGTTGCGCTGGCTCCGGAGAGCGTGGCGGGGATTTTGAGCGGAGTGGATGGAAATGATTTGTGGGAATTAATTTTGCACGCCCGCGCGCTGGACTATGCGGTGGATGCAGCGATTGGAGCGCAGGAACCGGCGTTTGTGGCGAAATACACGTTCCAGTTGGCGCAGGCGTTTAACAATTTTTATCACAAGCACCATATTTTGTCGGAAGAGGATGCGCAAAAGCGGGCGTTCTTTCTAGCGCTGTGCGGATTGGTGGAGGCGCAGTTGGTGCGAGCGCTGGATTTGTTGGGGATTGAAGCGCCGGAGAAGATGTAATGAGGTAATGAAGTAAAGAGGTAAAGAAAGAATGCGCCGGCGATGGAACGCCCGGCGCATTTTCTTTTTGGAAACGGAATTTAGCGCTTCAAAAAGTTGAGACGAGGTGGACCAAGGTGCGGAGGGCTACGCCTGTTGGGCCTTTGGCTAGCCAGGGCTTGGCGTCGTCGTTCCAGGCGGTTCCGGCGATGTCGAGGTGAATCCAGGGCGTGTCGCCTGCGAATTCGCGGATAAACCACGCGCCGGTGATGGAGCCACCGCCTTTGCCGCTGCCGATGTTCTGGATATCGGCGAAGCTGCCCTTGATGAAT
>Ga0137409_10007788_pt1 | contig 10978 bp, 7 predicted proteins | sample CZODoug1_16funga_FD_122059 | JGI IMG/M metagenome (GOLD analysis project Ga0137409, IMG submission 122059) | Vadose zone soil fungal communities from Angelo Coast Range Reserve, California, USA - CZODoug1_16fungal (Hybrid Assembly) | ecosystem: Environmental > Terrestrial > Soil > Vadose zone... | reverse complement strand
CAAAGTGCAGAGCGGGCCGCGGCCGGAGACGGACTTCTTGCGGATGCTGGGAGAGCGAGTGCGGGCGGAAAGATCGCGGAGGTCCATGACGCGGAAAGAGTTGGCGAAATCCGCGTACGTTTCCGAACGATTTTTGGCGCAATTGGAAACGGGGCACGGGAATATTTCGATTATTCGGCTGCGGCGGATCGCGCATGCCATGGATTTGGGAGTGGAACGGTTGGCGCAGGAGAAAAATGGAGATGTGCCGGAGATAGCGGGGACGATTGCGCTGCTGGAGAAATTGAGGCCGGAAGAGCGGCGGCGTGCGCAGGCGATGCTGGCGGAAAAATTTGGCGTGAAGAGCGAAGAAGAACGGCGCGGACGTGTGGCGCTGGTTGGATTGCGTGGGGCAGGGAAGTCCACGCTCGGGGCGTTGCTTGCGGAACGGATAGGGGCGCCATTTATTGAATTGGACCGGCGGATTGAGCAGGAGAGTGGCGTGAAGTTGAGCGCCGTGTTTGGTTTGTATGGGCCAGCGGGATTTCATCGGCTGGAGCGCGAGGCGCTGGAGCGCGTGCTGGAGACGAATGAACGATTTGTGCTGGCGACGGGCGGAAGCATTGTGAATGAGCCGGAGACTTTTTCGAGACTGCGAAGTGCGTGCTACACGGTTTGGTTGAAGGCCAAGGCAGAGGATCACATGCAACGGGTGATCGCGCAGGGAGACAAACGGCCCATGGCGGGGAGCCAGTGGGCAATGGCGGATTTGCGGAAGATTTTGGCGGGGCGAGAGCCGCTATATGAAAAAGCGGACGCGAGGGTGAGTACGAGCGGAAAGACGGTGAAGCAGGCGGCGGCGGAGTTGGTGGTAGTGGTGAAGGCGTGATGAGCGAAGAGGGCCGCCTCAGAAAGTGGCCCCCAAGACACACGCGAGTTGAAGCAAACGTTGAGGTCCTTCGCGCATCTTCTTGGATGCGCTCAGGATGACAACGCGTTGGGGGGACGATGGGATTCAGGTGTTTTCCACTTCGAGAATAATGCACTATACTGCTTATTGATGGGAGCGGCAGGCGGTATAGTACACTTAGAGAATTGCGGATGGACGAAGGGAAGAGGCTTGTATGCCGGAAGTGATGGAAAAGCAGATGGTTTTGTTTGACGCGGCGCCGGAACGCTACCGGCACTGGAAGCTGAAGGTGGATGGGCGCGTGGCGACTTTGTTGATGGATGTGAATGAAGATGCGGGGCTGAGGCCCGGGTACAAGCTGAAACTGAATTCGTATGACTTGGGCGTGGACATTGAGCTGCATGATGCGTTGCAGCGGATTCGGTTTGAACATCCGGAAGTGGCGTGCGTGGTGATTTCGAGCGCGAAAGAAAGAATGTTTTGCGCGGGCGCGAACATTTACATGCTGGGACTTTCGTCGCACGGATGGAAAGTGAATTTTTGTAAGTTCACGAACGAGACGCGCAACGGTATGGAAGATTCAAGCCGCGCCGATGGGCTGAAATTCCTGGCGGCGCTGAACGGAACGACGGCGGGCGGCGGGTACGAGTTGGCACTGGCTTGCGACGAAATATTGCTGGTGGATGACCGGTCGAGTGCAGTGAGTTTGCCGGAGACGCCGCTGCTGGGAGTGCTGCCGGGAACCGGCGGGTTGACGCGCATCGTTGATAAGAGAAAAGTGCGGAGAGACTTGGCGGATCTGTTTTGCACGAATGCGGATGGCGTGAAGGGCGAGCGCGCGAAGGAATGGGGATTGGTGGATGAGATTACGGCGCCGGCAAAGTTTGCCGCGTTGGTACAAGAACGAGCGCAGAACCTGGCGGCCGGATCAACGAGAAACGCAGATGCGAAGGGGATTCGGCTAAACGCGTTGAAGAGGAAGATTGATGATGCCGGATACCAGTACGAACACGTCGACGTGATGTTTGATCGCGCGGCGCGGACGGCAACGGTGAAGGTGCTCGGTCCGCGCGGCGTTCAACCCAACAGTGTGGAACAGATTCACCTTCTAGGTGACGCGTGGTGGCCCTTGGCGATGGCGCGGGAACTTGACGACGCGATTTTGATGTTGCGAACCAATGAGCCGGAGTTGGGATTGTTTTTGTTCAAGACCGAGGGCGACCCGGCGGCTGTGCTTGCGAATGATGAACTAATGGCGGCGAATCGCGAGGATTGGCTGGTGCGCGAGACGATTGGAATGTTGCGGCGGACGCTCGCGCGGTTGGATGTGAGCTCGCGGAGCATGTTCGCGATGATCGAGCCGGGATCGTGTTTTGTGGGGACATTGTTCGAACTCGCGTTAGCGGCGGACCGGAGCTACATTTTGGCGGCCGCAGAGGATGAGGCAACGCTGCCGAAGATTGCGCTTTCGGACTTGAATTGTGGGTTGTTGCCGATGGTAAATGGGGCAGGGCGACTCGCTGCACGATTCCACGGCGACGCGAAAAAGTTGGATGAGCTGAAGAAATTGTGCGGGCAACAACTTGGCGCGGAGGACGCGTTGGATGCGGGGCTGGTGACCGTGGCGCCGGACGATTTGGATTGGGAAGACGAAATTCGAATTGCGATAGAAGAGAGAGTGAGCTTGTCTCCGGATGCATTGACGGGGATGGAAGCGAGTTTGCGGTTCGGCGGGAATGAAAATTTGCTGACAAAGATTTTTGGGCGGCTTTCGGCCTGGCAGAACTGGGTTTTTATCCGGCCGAATGCGACGGGTGAACAGGGTGCATTGAAGATTTTTGGAAAAGGATCAAAAGCGAAATTCGATTGGGAGAGAGTTTAGAGATGGAATCGAACTATCACGATAAGATTCCAAACAATGTGGATTTGGGATCGAACCGAACGTTGCAGCGAGCGCTGGAACATTGGCAGCCGGAATTCTTGAACTGGTGGCACGGATTGGGGCCGAGCGACTTCAATGCGGCGGAAGTATATTTGCGCACGGCGATTTCAGTGGATACGAAGGGCTGGGCGACATTCGACTACGTGAAGATGCCGGACTATCGCTGGGGAATTTTTCTCGCCGAGCCGGAGGCGGACCGGAAGATTGGATTTGGCGATAACTTTGGACAGGCGGCTTGGCAGCAGGTGCCAGGTGAACATCGCTCGACGCTGCGGCGATTGATCGTAACGCAGGGCGACACCGAGCCGGCATCGGTGGAGCAGCAACGATTGCTTGGACACACCGCGCCATCGCTCTACGATTTGCGGAATTTGTTTCAGGTGAACGTGGAAGAAGGGCGGCATTTGTGGGCGATGGTGTATTTGCTGCATGCGTATTTTGGCCGCGACGGCCGAGAGGAAGCGGAAGAATTGCTGGAGCGCCACTCGGGCGACGCCGACAAACCGAGAATTTTGAGCACGTTCAATGAGCCGATCAGCGACTGGCTAAGTTTTTACATGTTCACGTATTTCACGGACCGAGACGGCAAGTTTCAGTTGAAGTCGCTGGCGGAATCGAGCTTCGATCCACTTTCGCGGACGTGCCGATTCATGCTGACGGAAGAGGCGCACCACATGTTTGTGGGCGACACGGGAATCGGGCGAGTGATCAAGAGAACGATAGAAATCATGAAAGAGTTGGGGACGGATGATCCGGTGTCGATTCGGAAGGCGGGAGCTATCGATTTGCCGACGATCCAGCGCTACTTGAATTTCTGGTTCAGTTCGTCGCTGGATTTGTTTGGTGGTGATTCATCTTCAAATGCCGCTTCGTATTTTGCGAATGGATTGAAGGGGCGGCCGGATGAGGAGCGGTATCAAGATCACCTGGCGGCGGAGCAGGCGCATACGCTGGAACTGCCGGACGGAAAAGGCGACATGCGAAGCGAGCAGATTCCGATGCGGAATGCGATGAACGAAGTGGTACGCGAATCCTACGTGCGGGATTGCGAAAAAGGGTTGGCGCGCTGGAATAAATTGCTGGCGGACAGCGGATATCCGCAGCGAATGTTTTTGCCGAGTCCGCGATTTCGGAGGACCGTCGGAAGTTGGGCAAATGTTCCGACGGATTTGGGCGGGAAGCCGATTGGCGCGGAAGAGTTTGCGGCGCGGCAAACGGAATGGCTGCCGACGGAAGACGACCGCGCGTACGTGCGCAGTTTAATGAAAGGTGTGTTCGAGCGCGGGAAAATGGCCGGGTGGATTGCGCCGCCGGAGCGCGGGATCAATACGAAGCCGACCGATTTCGAGTACGTGTTGTTCCACTAAGACGAACGGCTAGCGTTTCTCTGAAATAATTTCGAGGTAGTCGAGGGCGGCGCGTTCGTCGCGGTCGGGCGTGCCTTCGATGCGGATTTCTGCTCCGTGCGGGATCGTGATGTTGGGAATGCGGCGGCGCGTGGAAGAGTCGCCGCCGATTTTTGTCGCGGGGAGCCGCAGGTTTGCAATCCACTCGTCGATTAGTTTGTCGTTGATAAAAGCACGAAATTTGGATTCACCATTATTCTGGTCGAAGTATCGAATGTCCAGCTCGTACACGCCGGAAGGCCCGTTGAACACAATTCCTGCCGAGCACGTCTGTTGGGGCGATGCACACTCAATGGCTTTGCCGCCGGATGCGTTTTCCCACGGCGTGACGGCGACAGGGGTGTAGCCCGTGAGCTGCATCGATTCGGCTTCGATGCGATTAGCGTGATGGCCGGCGCGTCCTTTCGCATCGGGGATTCCGGAAAGGCGCAAGAAATATTCGCAAATGGCATCGCGCCAGACCATAGCGTGGCCGGATTGGTATTCGAGGCGAGCAAGGGTAGCGGCGTAGCGGTCGCTGTCAATGAGACCTTTCAGCGATTGCCATTGCTTCACGTAGTCGGCTGCGCGCTCTGCGCCTTCGTAATGCGAATCATAAATGTGCTGGATGACGGTTTTGCTGGAATGAAGCACGTAAGTGTAAGGAACGTGATGGAAAAAAAGGAGCAGGTCGTCGGGGGTCGTCGCCGGCGATTCGTAGAGTTGGGAGACGAGCGGCGGGTACTGAGCGACATAACCGGTGCCGCTGGCGACGGTGCGATCCATGCCGACGCCGTCACGGTCGGCGCGGTGCCACTGACCCCAACCGTTATCTTCTGAAGATTCGATTCCGGGGCCGTAGTGGCTACCGAGAATGTCAGTCAGCGTCTGCATCCCGAGCGGGCCAGTGTAGCTTTCGTAGGTACGCCATGAAGAGAGAAGCATCGACGAGATTGTTTGGACGACTTTGGGATCACGTCCGAAGGTGAGGGCGGTCCACTCTTTTGCGATTTGTTCGGCCGTTAAGTCTGGATTCCATGCAAGCCGTGCGTACCCATACAAGTTGGCCATGGCGAGAGGATGGCCGAGCCAATTTTCGTCGAGACCGACATTGACCACTGCGACGAAGCCGCCGACGGGCCGATGAAACGTATTTCCGGCGACGAGGTCCTTCACTTTTGTCGTGACGCCGTTCGTGTGCAGGTCAAAGTCCAGGACTTCTTTCCACATTGGAATCAGAAAACACAGATGGTGCTGCTGGCCCGTGTATTCCTGCGTGACTTGCAGTTCGATGGCTTCGTTCGTTTTTTCGAGGCCGCCGAGCAGCGGAGAAACCGGTTCGCGCGCCTGGAAGTCGATTGGGCCATGTTTGATTTGGATGATGACGTTGTCTTCGAACTGGCCGTCGAGCGGATGAAAATTGTCGTAGGCAGCTTTGGCGCGGTCGTTCTTGGGATCGCGCCAGTCGAGGTGATGATCGTAGACGAAAGCGCGATAAAATACGACGCCGTGATGCAGCTTGAGAGCGCGGGCGATGACGTTTGCGGCGTCCGCGGGCGTGCGGCCATAGAAGGACGGGCCGAGGCGGCCTTCGGAATCAGCTTTGACGACGAAACCGCCGAAGTCGGGAATGGCCGAGTAAATTGCGTCGGCTTTCTTCCGCCACCAATCCGCGACGCTAGGATCGAGTGGATCGAATGTGTCGAGGCCTCCGACGGTTTTGGGACTGGCAAGATCAACGGAAATAGAAAGCTGAATACCCCATGGACGAAAGACGTCGGCGACACGGACGAGTTGCGGGAGGTAATCGTCCCGCAGGAGCCGGGGATCGGCGTTTACGTTGTTGATGGTGCAGCCGTTGATGCCGACCGACGCGAGGAGACGGGCGTAAGCAGCAGCACGGGATAGATCAGGGCGGACGCTGCCGTTTTCGAAAAAGATAGAACGACCGGCGTAACCGCGTTCGATGCGGCCATCGAGATTGTCCCATTGATCGACCCAACGAACGGGAGCATAGGGTTGCTGGAACTCGTTGAGATGAGCAAGCGATTCGCCACGCGCGATTTTGTTGAGAAGAGCGAAAACGCCGTAAAGGACGCCGCGGTCGTTGGTGGCGGTGACGAGGAGATTTTCGCGACCGCCGATCGAGAGAGTGGTGAGCCAGAAGCCGTCGGGGCCAAGATCGGCCGGCGGGCGTAGATCCGGGATGGCGTTTTGCAGGGTGGAGATTGTTCCGAGGAGAACTGCGCGCTGATTGGAAGTTTGCGTGGAGACAATAAGCGTCCGACCGAGGATGCCACGAATGCCGCGGACGAGTTCATCGCGCGCGGACGTCAAAATTTCGGAACCGTCGAAGGAGACAACGGTCGAAGGGAGCGTGTCGAATTGGTGCACGGCTTTGGAATCAAGAGGCGCGTAGCGAAGCCAGGCCTCCGCGCCGGATTCGGCGCGAAGAGACGATGAAAACGGCGGACAGAGAAGAGGGAAGAGAAAGATTGCGGTGAGGCGGGCGCGACGGTTCAAAGAACTACCTCGATCAAGCGGAATGTGCGCGGTGCTCGGACGCGAACGGCAGCGCAAGGCCGAGATAGTTTTCGGCGTTGGCGAAACAAATATTTTTGACCATCGAGGCGACAAGGTTCAGGTCGTTTGGAAGTTCACCGTTTTCGATTTCGCGGCCGCAGAGGTTGCAGAGCACGCGGCGGAAATATTCATGGCGCGGGAAGGACATGAAAGAACGCGAATCGGTGAGCATGCCGATGAAGCGCGAAAGAAGTCCGTTATTGGAAAGGGCGTTGAGTTGCCACTCAATGGCATCTTTTTGGTCGAGAAACCACCAGCCGCTGCCAAACTGGATTTTTCCCGCGACGGAGCCGTCTTGAAAATTTCCGATGGCGCTGGCGAAGACGTAGTTGTCGGCAGGATTTAAGTTGTAGACGATCGTTTTGGGCAGCGCATTTTCACGGGTGAGCAGGTCGAAGTAGGACGAAAGGGAAGCGGCCTGGTCCCAATCGCCGATGGAATCGAAACCCGTGTCGGGGCCGATGGCTTGAAGCGCGCTTGAATTCGTGTTGCGCAGCGCGCCGAGATGAAGTTGTTTCGTCCAGCCTTTTTCCGCGTCGAGGTGGCCGAAGAAAAGCATCAGGAACGAGGCGAACCGTTCGAATTCTGCGGGCGAGGCGGACGCGCCAGTTAGTGCTTTGTCGAAGATCGCCGTGGCCGCCGATTCGGTGCACGGCGTAGCGTACGCGTGAGGAAGGCCGTGGTCGGAGAGTTTGCAGCCAACGGTTGCGAAGGCGTCGTGGCGATTCTCTAGTGCCGAAAGAAATTCAGGAAAATTCGAAACGGGATTGTTGCTTGCAGAGCGAAGGCATTGGAGCCAGGGAAGAAACGCCTGCGGCTCGTCAATGCGAAGCGCTTTGTCCGGCCGAAAAGTCGGAAAGACGCGGAAGCCGAGAGACTGCCCGTTGATGGCTTTGTGATCGCTGAGATCGTCACACGGATCGTCGATGGTGCAGACAGCGCGCAGACTAAATTTGCGCAGGATTCCATGGGCGGAAAGATCGGAAGTCTGCAGGCGAGCGTTGGCGTGGTCCCAAATGGATTTCGCGTTGGATTCGTTGAGCAGCTCTGAGACCCCGAAGTAACGTTTCAGCTCAAGATGGGTCCAGTGAAAGAGGGGATTTCGGAGAGTGCTGGGAACGGTGCGCGCCCACGCGAGAAATTTTTCAAAAGGCGACGCGTCTCCGGTGCAGAAACGTTCTGCGATGCCGTTGGCACGCATTGCGCGCCATTTGTAATGGTCGCCGGCTAGCCAGATGTCGGAGAGATTCGCAAATTTACGATTTGTGGCGATGTCGGATACGGAAAGGTGGGAGTGGTAATCGAGGATCGGCTCGTGTTCTGCAAATTCGTGATAGAGCCTCTGTGCCGCTTTCGAATGTAGCAGGAAATCATCGTGGATGAAGTCCATCAACGCGCTCCGAGCAAGGCCGTCCGCAATCTCGCGACGATTATGATAGCTGAATCAGGGCGCAAGTATTTGCGAATTGGCGGTGTGTTGTTCAGCGAGTGCCCGTTAAAATATCGATGGTCAGCTGATCGAGACGTTCGTAGGGAAGACGCTTCTTCATCATCGCGTCCTTGTCAAAGACGTGGCTCAGCAAACCTTTGGCATTCGCCTTGGAATACTTGTTCGTTTTTGGCAAATCCTTGCTGCCGGAATTTATGTCCTTGAGGATATTTTGGATTTCCTTGTCGGAATTCCAGCGAGCGGCTTTGTCTTTCAGAATTAAATAGGTACGCATGCAGCCCCGGGCAAAATCTTTGACCCCTTCATAGTCTTCCGTGCGATAGGCGTGCGCGTCAAAGTGGCGCGAGCCATCGTAACCGACGTCTTCCAGAAATTTTACAAGAAAGAAAGCAGACTTTGGATTGGATGAACCGAAACGGAAATCCTGGTCGTAGCGTCCGGGCGCCTGATCGTTCAGGTCAATGTGAAAGAGCTTGCCGGCCTCCCACGCTTGCGCGACGCCGTGCATAAAGTTAAGGCCAGCCATCTGTTCGTGCGCGACTTCGGGATTCACGCCGACCATTTCCGGATGGTCGAGCGTGGGGATGAAGCCGAGGTAGTGACCGGTGGTGGCCATATAGATGTCGCCGCGCGGCTCGTTTGGTTTCGATTCAAGCGCAAACCGATATTTGTAACCCTGCTCGATGTTGTATTCGCAAAGAAAATTAACGGCTTCGCGAAGACGTTTGACCGCCTCGTCGGCACGGCGGCAGGCATCCGTTTCGGTTCCTTCGCGCCCGCCCCAGAGAACAAATATTTTTGCACCGAGTTCGGCGCCGAGATCCATGGCCCGCATCGTTTTTTGCAGCGCGTAGGCACGAACTTCCGGATCATTCGCGGTGAAGGCGCCGTCGCGGAACACCGGGTGGAAGAAGAGAGACACGGTGGCCATTGGAACGACGAGACCAGCATCTCTGCACGCGCGTTGGAAGTCACGAACGATGATGTCGCGTTCCGTTGGCGTGGCGTCAATAGGCACGAGGTCGTTGTCGTGGAGGTTTACACCCCAGGCGCCGACTTCGCCCAGCATCGCCGCTATTTCAACCGGGGAGATAGGCGGACGGACAAAATCGCCAAAGGGGTCGCGGCCGCGGTTGCCGATCGTCCAAAGCCCAAACGTAAATTTGTGCTCAGGTTTCGGCTGAAACTGGGCAGCGCTCATGAGGGTCTCCCGGGCAGCTATCGAAAAATACAATCGTCAAAATGCACGGCATAAATGCACGATCGCAAAAATCTTTACCGTTAACGTTAACGGCCGTGTATAGTACCACGCGCCTGAGCGAATGCAAGGGCCATGAATTCCGGGAGGTTGTGGCGTGAGAGACGGCGGACGAGTTTGGCGAGCGATTCTTGCTGTGTTGGCGTGCGTTTTTGCCGGGGCGACGAGTTGCGCGCCGACCATCGCGCAGGAAGTGCCCGCATACAAGGATCCAAAACTTTCCATTGAGCAGCGCGTTGCTGATTTGCTGGTGCGGATGACGCTCGAAGAGAAACTGGCGCAGATCGAGAGCGCGTGGGGAAACCGCGCTTTCGTGCGCGAAGCGCAGCCGTTCCTTGCGGATGAAAAGGGCGCCTTCCTCCCGGAGCGCGCGCAAATCACGCTGAAGAATGGGTTGGGCCAGGTTTCTCGCCCCAGCGAGAATCCCGGAGGAAGCGGTGGGCCGCGCGAAATGGCGGAGCTGACGAACGCCATTCAAAAATGGGTCAAAGAAAATACGCGGCTGGGAATTCCAGTCATGTTCCACGAAGAGTGTTTGCACGGGCACGCGGCGTCGAAGGGTACGGCATTTCCGGCGGCGATTGGTCTCGCGTCGACGTGGGACGAAGCGTTGATTCACGACGTGTTTACTTCGGTGGCCGCGGAAGTGAGGGCGCGTGGTGTGCAGGAGTGTCTCGCGCCAGTTCTGGACTTGGCCCGCGATCCACGATGGGGACGCACGGAAGAAACATACGGCGAAGATCCATATCTTGTGACGCATATTGGGTTGGCGGCGATTCGCGGATTTCAGGGCGACGGCACGACAATTGATAAAGCTCACGTGATGGCAACTGCGAAGCATTTTGCGGTGCACGGGCAGTATCATGGCAACAGTCTCCGGCCAATATTTAATTCGATAAGCAGAGGATCAACTACAGAGCGGTTTGGGACGGATGGGGCTTAAGTTCGCTTCTTTGCCCTGAACTCAAATTAATCCAGTTGTAACGGGTTGTCAACTTTCACGATGAATTCCTCCTTGGTTCGGATGCGCAATGCTGGAGATTCAGCTAAAAGCCTATCCTTGAGGATTTCATTGACGAACGGCCAATCCGCTGCCCGAAAGTCTAAGGTTTCCGGGGATGCAACGCGAGGAAGAGGTAGGTCTATGACTGAGATGATAGGCATATGGTCTGCTAATGGTGGACGGGTGTTAGGGATGACATCGCAGCGCTGGATCGGGTCAACTTGAGTGTTAGCGCGCCAAACATTGTCAGGACGAGTCCAACGACCGGTGCTTGTCTGGAAGGTGGGTATGCTCTTGGGTAACGCTAAGAGCATATCATGCCTGTAAAGTATATTCAGTAGGGGGGAGATGAAGTTTTCGGATTTGAAAAGGTGGCTGTTCGTGTCCTCCATAGTGTTGCTGCAGCTTGAGCTGGTCACTTTCAGAAAACAAACATAACATGATGAATAAATTCTGTAAAATCATGAC
>Ga0137409_10007787_pt1 | contig 10979 bp, 9 predicted proteins | sample CZODoug1_16funga_FD_122059 | JGI IMG/M metagenome (GOLD analysis project Ga0137409, IMG submission 122059) | Vadose zone soil fungal communities from Angelo Coast Range Reserve, California, USA - CZODoug1_16fungal (Hybrid Assembly) | ecosystem: Environmental > Terrestrial > Soil > Vadose zone... | reverse complement strand
AGGCCCGTGGCCGCGTTGAATACAGATTCGTCCGTCGTTCGACGCTCAAAGAGCCCATGCTATAATTTTCACTCCACTTTCTGCCGGAAGTGTACGGAGGATGGTATCGATAAGCGCTTTATCCGCACCAACGATCGCATTCGCGCGCGCGAAATCCGCGTGATCGATGACGAAGGCAACCAGATCGGGATCCTGCCGCCCTACGAAGCGCTAAAAATGGCCCGCGAAAAGAACCTGGATCTGGTTGAAATCTCGCCCACCGCTCAGCCCCCTGTTTGCCGCATCATGGATTACGGGAAATTCCTGTACCAGCAGGAAAAGAAAGAGCGCGAGGCCAAAAAGCATCAGAAGCAGATCGTGATCAAGGAAGTGAAGTTCCGCATCAACGTGGACGATCACGATTACGAAACAAAAAAGAATCACGTGCTGCGTTTCTTGGGAGAAGGCGACAAGGTCAAAGCGACCATCTTCTTCCGCGGCCGCGAGATGACCCGCACCAACCTGGGACGCCAGATCCTGGAACGGCTCATCAAGGACGTCGAGGACAAAAGCATCGTGGAGTTCCGCCCCCGCCAGGAAGGCAATACGCTGCACGCCATCCTGGCTCCAAAGAAGGACGAGGGGGCAAAGACAAAGGAAAAGCAGCACGCAGCGCCACCACCGCCACAGCCGAGACCGGTGTAAGCAAAGCGGCCAGCGTTTAGCACTTGGCATTGGGCCTCCGTGGGGCAAACTCCGAGCCAAAAAGTGGAATGCCTTTGTGATTCCGGGACTCGTGGCGCCCGGAAGGGCCAAATGCGAAGGGCTAAGCGCCCATTACCGTGAAACTGACAACCGAGAACTGAGAGCCGATTCTTATGCCCAAACTGAAAACCCACAAAGGCGCTGCCAAGCGCTTCAAGAAAACCGCCACTGGGAAGGTGATGCGGCACCACTCCCACCTTCGCCATATGCTGACGTCCAAAGGCCAAAAGCGGAAAGATAAACTGGCCAAATCGGTGCTGGTGAGCGATGCCGACACCCCAAAAGTTTTGCGAATGATTCCGTATCAGTAGAATTTTCTTCGTGTCCCTTCGCGCCCTTGGTGGTTGAACCCGCCGGAACCGATGAAGGGCGCGAAACAGGGGCGCAGCCATACCGCGCCCGGCGCGTGAAGAGGTCAAATCGTCACTCGACGATCCCTTACCTCCAGCCGCCCAGGAACTGGAAAGCAAAAAGGAGAAAGCAATGCCGCGCGTAAAACGTGGAACCAAGCGCCGCGCCAAGCGGAAAAAGATATTAGAGCGCGCCAGTGGTTACTTCCTCACAAAATCGAAACTCTATCGCTCCGCCAAAGAAGCTGTCGAGCGCGGCCTGAAGTTTGCCTACTCCGGGCGTAAACAGAAGAAGCGCCAGTACCGCTCGCTGTGGATCGTCCGCATTGGCGCCGCCGCCAAGCTGAACGGCATGAGCTACAGCAAGTTCATCAGCGGTCTGAAGAAAGCTGGCGTTGAACTGGATCGCAAGATCCTCGCCGACCTGGCGGTCAAAGACCCGGGCGCCTTTAAGAACCTCGCCGAGCAGGCAAAGGGCGCGCTCGGCGGGGCAGCTTGAAATCCGCCTTTGGCAACCAGCGTTTAGCGGTTCAGGGTTGACCGGGTCCCGGGACGGGCGTCCCCCACCCGGGTCCGCGGTCGGCACAAGCGTCCCGCCGTCGGCAGGTTCCAGCATGACGTCTGCGCTTGACGGCAGTACCGCAAAAAGCTAACTATACTTGTGGCCCTTATATCTTTAGACAAGAGAGCTGGCCGTCTAACTTATTTGTTTCCAGTGTTTTGGCGATAAGATCCCATTCCTCGAAGATTTTGAGCGTGTACCTTAGCCTAAGTCCACGATTCCGAGAGACCAAGGGGCAGGACCCCAAAACTCCGACCGGGGCGCAACCAGGGGCACAGGGCCGTCGAAGCCACGGCATTCATTGGCCCAGTGCGTAAGCGTAAGGAGTGAAGACCAGAACAGCCGAGCCCCTTTGGGGGGCCGCTAGGTAAGAACATGTACACGGTTCCCAAACTAACGGACTACTCGGCAGCTGCGTTGGACAAAGCCGTCGCAGAACTGCTTGGCGCCCTGGAAGCTGAAATCAAGGCGCTGACCGCGGACAGTGACCTTAGATCTTTCCGGGACCGCTGGCTGGCCAGAAAAAACGGGGTTTTGGCTCAGGTGAACGAACTCTGGCTCAAACCAGCGCCCCAAGATGCCAAGAAACTGGTTGGAGCACGTGTGAACCAGCTAAAAGAAGTTGTTCAGCCCCAGGTCGAACGGCTGTCCCTCTATGATTTGGTCGATTCTCGGAAACCGGGACTGGACAGGCTGCGGGAAGAGGATTGGAAGCAGCGTCGGCAATCGGTGTTGGAGCTGCGCTGGGCTGCCGAGCGCCTCGACATCACCCTCCCCGGCGTGCGCCGGCCGCTGGGCGCCCAGCATCCCGTCATCCGCACGATGAACGAAATCGTCGCCGTCTTCCGTAACCTGGGCTACTCGGTTTCCGAGGGCCCCGAGATCGAATCGGACTACTACAACTTCGAGTCGCTGAACTTCCCCCCCCATCATCCGGCGCGCGACATGCAGGACACGCTGTTCATCGGCGGGCAGGAATCGAAGGCGCTGCGCGAGCGGTTATTGCTGCGTACGCATACCTCTCCCGTGCAAATCCGCACCATGGAGAAAATGAAGCCGCCGCTGCGCATCGTGATTCCCGGCAAGGTGCACCGCAACGACCCGCCCGATGCCAGCCACTCGCCCATGTTTCACCAGATCGAAGGCCTGGCAGTGGACACCAACATCACCTTCCGCGACTTGAAGGGCACGCTCGACCACGCCATGAAGGCGCTGTTCGGATCGAGCGCAAAGACCAGCTTCCGTCCGTCGTTCTTCCCTTTTACCGAGCCGAGCGCGGAGATGATGGTGTCCTGTTTCATCTGTGGCGGCACCGGAAAACGCGGCAGCGAGCCCTGCCGTCCCTGCAAGCAGACAGGGTGGATCGAGATTCTGGGGTGCGGCATGGTGGATCCAAACGTGTACGGCTTCGTCGATTACGATCCCAAGAAAGTCAGCGGCTTCGCCTTCGGTATGGGCGCCGACCGCATCGCCATTTTGAAGTACGGGGTCGATGACATTCAGTTGTTCTTCAACGGAGATGTTCGGTTCCTGGAACAGTTTGGATAGGAGCAGTCGTCGGTCGTCAGTCGTCGGCCTCCCAGTCCCTCTACATCGAGAATTACGATGAAACTGGAGGAGCTTGAAAAGACGTTGTCGAATGGATTGCATGATTCAAAAGTCAGTCGAATCTCCGAGATATCCGTTCTTGAATTCATATCGACTGACCATCGAGGGTTGCGATATGAGCAAGAATCTTTCGGCTGAATTGATGAACTCGCTGCCTACGGGGCCATTGTTTCGGAGCCTCCGGTGAATGAATGGAATGCATTCATCCACATTGCAGCTAGAAACGCCGAACTGATATGGCTGGGACGGCTCTGGTGCTCAAGGCACCGAGCCAGAAGCTAGGAGCTAGCGGCTAGAATCCAAGATGAAACTTTCTCCTGCATGGCTGCGTGAGTTCGTGGATGCCAAGGTGGACGACCGCAGCCTGGCGCAGGACCTCACCTCGGTTGGAATTGCAGTCGAAAGTATCAGCGGCGAACGTAAGAATGCCGTCTTCGAGATGGAGATTGGCACCAATCGTCCTGATGCCATGAACCACTACGGAGTGGCGCGCGAAGCTGCAGTGATCTACAACCTGCCACTGCGCGCCGTCGACACGAAGCTGCCGACGACGCCTGGTAAGTCGGAGTTCGTTGTCGAAATCGCGGACAAGGGCGGCTGTGCCCGATACACGGCGCGCATCATTCGCGATGTGAATATCAAACCATCTCCCGACGCGATTGCGAAACGGCTGATGCTCGTCGATCAGCGGCCCATCAACAACGCCGCCGACGCCACGAACTACACATTGTGGGAGACGGGGCATCCCACGCACGTCTTTGATCTCGATCTGCTCGAGGGCGGGAAGATTCTGGTGCGGCGGGCGTTCAGCGGCGAGACCCTGAAAACGCTGGACGGGGTGGAGCGCAAGCTTACGCCGGAAGATCTGGTCATCGCCGACGCGGTAAAGCCGGTCGCACTGGCCGGAGTCATGGGCGGATTCGACACCATGATTACGGGCAAGACTCGCAACATCCTGATCGAGGCGGCCTGGTTTGATCCCGCAACCATCCGCAAGAGTTCGCGGCGGCACGGGCTGCACACGGATGCATCGCATCGCTTCGAGCGCGGCGCCGACTTTGAGGCCACCACTAAGGCCTGCGATCGAGTGGCGGTGCTGATACTCGAATCCGCCGGAGGCAAACTGGCCGGAGGCGCGATCGACGCGGTGGCGCGGCAAGTAGACCTGGCTCCTGTGGCTCTGCATCTTTCCGAAGTTCACCGCATTCTCGGGGAGAAGCTCGAGACCAACGAGATTTTCCGCATTCTGCAGCAACTGGGTTTTGAGCTGATGCCGGAACGGGGCGGAGACCCGGATTTCACCGTCCACATTCCTAGCTGGCGCCTGGACGTGGAACGCGAGATCGATCTGGTTGAAGAGATCGCTCGCCTGCATGGCTTCGACAAGTTCGCCAATACGCTGCCGGCATATGCCGGCGCCGTGGTGGAAACTCCTGACGCCGAAAAAGATGCGCAACTCCGGACTGCTCTGCTCGCTCTCGGCTACCACGAAGCCGTATCTTTGACATTCATCTCGCATCACGATGCCGAAACATTTTCTTCCGCGCGGGTGATCGAGTTGGCCAATCCGCAGAGCGAAGAGGCGTCCGTCATGCGGAGTTCACTGGTGCCTGGCATGCTCAACATGCTGATCTACAACCTCAATCGTGGTGCGGACAACGTGCGCTTGTTCGAAGCAGGCAGCGTCTTCGAAGCTACCGGGGGCGGGACGCTCGAGCCCAAGCGCATTTGCATGGGCGCCACCACCCCAGCTTTACAGAAAGGGCCAGGCTGGGGCACCCACGACGGAGGGTTTTTCGATCTGAAGGGGGATGTGGAGAACTTATTGCATGCCTTTCAGCACAGATCGCTGACGTACGATGGGCAAACAGCGGACTACTACTACCCGGGACACTCGGCGCGAGCACTCATGGATGGCGCTCTGGTGGCTCAGTTTGGACTGCTCCATCCCGAGATCGCCGCCGCCCGCAAATTGCGTCAGAGCGTTTTCGTTGCGGAAATCTATCTCGATCGTCTATATCCTCAGGAACTGCGCGTGTTCGTTATCAGCCCTTGCCGCGGTATCCGGCTGTGGAACGAGATTTTTCCTTTGTCTTTGACGATGGAGTCACGTTCGATAAAATTCAGCACAGTGTCACCGGGCTCGGCCTTTCTGAGTTGCGCAGCTTTGTTCCGGTGGAGATTTTCCGCGGAGGCAAAGTCCCTGCGGGCAAGTATTCGCTGCTTCTGCGGGCTCGTCTTCAGTCGGCCGACCGCACGCTGCGGGAAGATGAAGTGGCTGCGTGGTCGGCGCAAATCATCAAGGCGCTGGAAGGGTTGGGCGGAAAGCTGCGCGCGTAGGCCATCTGGAAAGCCGCGAGTGACGGTTGGCAAAAGCTACCCAGTGTCGTCCTGCGAGAGTGAATTTCAGCCTAGTACACTATTAGCGTGCGTTCTCGCCTCGGGCTGGTCGTGACTTTCGTCGTAGTAGCCGCTCTAGTTGCAACCGCCACACCGCCGGCAGCCGGAAAAGGCGCCCCCACTTTCTACAAGGACATCCTTCCCCTGCTCCAGGACCGCTGCCAGGGTTGTCACCGCCCCGGCGAAGTCGCTCCCATGCCTCTGCTGACGTACGAGCAGACCCGAACGTGGGCGGCCGCTATCGCGAAATCGGTGCAGAGTGGAATGATGCCACCGTGGTTCGCGGATCCGCGATTCGGACACTTCTCTAACAATCCTTCGCTCAGCGCTCAACAGATCACGACTCTGCTAGCGTGGATCGCAGCCGGCACTCCAGCGGGCGATCCCCATGACGCGCCCGCTCCGCCGGAATGGGCCGGCGGATGGAACATCGCAAAGCCGGATGTCGTCTTGCCGATACCGAAGCCAGTCGCCATCCCGGCGGATGGGGACGTCGAATACACCTACGAGGTTGTGCCGACGCACTTCGACGAGGACAAATGGGTTCAGACGGCGGAAGTCCACCCTTCCAGCCCGCAGTATGTGCATCATGCCGTGGTCTACATCCGGCCGCCGGATTCAGGATGGCTGCGGCACGCGCCGGTCGGCGTGCCGTTCACCGCCTCGAGTCTCAACGACCCGGAGGACCGACGGGAAGCGCATGGGACGACAAGTGATTTGCTCCTGGTGTATGCGCCCGGCAGCTCACCGGACCGCTGGCCGGACGGAATGGCAAAGTTTGTTCCGGCGGGATCGGACCTGGTTTTTCAAATCCACTACACCACGAATGGCAAAGCCGGAAAAGATCAATCCGGCATCGGACTTGTGTTCAGCAAGAGCCCGCCGGAGCACCGCGTCATTACTCTCCAGCTGAACGATCACGCATTCATCATTCCTCCCGGCGCGGATGACTTCCGGGTCGAAGTGCAAGGCACGTTGCCCCATGACTGCACTCTGCTGAGTCTGTTTCCTCATATGCATCTGCGCGGCAAACGTTTTGAGTACGACATTGTGCGGCCCGACGGCTCGATCGAGACTCTCTTGCGGGTTAACTATCATTTTCACTGGCAGTTGAGCTACCGATTGGCCGAGCCGATTCCGCTGAAGGCGGGAACCCGGCTGCGCGCCGTGGCCTGGTATGACAATTCGCGCAACAATCCGCACAATCCTGATCCGAACGCCACCGTGACCTGGGGCGACCAGACTTATCAGGAGATGATGGTCGGATTTTTCGATGTAGCCGTGCCGGCGAAAATGGACAAGCAGCAGTTTTTTGTGCGCGGACAGGCCGCGACTAACTAACTTACCCCACATTTGGTGGCACTCTCGATTCGCACATAGCGGCGGCGTGAACGGGTGTATGCTACCGTGGTTTTACGGAGTTCAGGGGTATGCCTACGCAGTATTTTGCCCGCATTCTTCTCCTTTCAGGATTTCTCATGATTTCACCAGCTGTGTGTCGCGCCCAGACCCGTGGAGAGCGGCCGCGTCCGCATGACGGCGGCGTGCAAGAGAGGCTCGTCAGTATTCTGATTCCCGCAGTTCCAGGCGCCCCCTTCAGCGCCACAGTGTCCACCGAATTCGTTCGCATGCTGGCGGATGGCAGCAGAATTACGCTCGTGAACCACAGGGCCATCGCGCGTGATGGCGCCGGCCGCATTTTTCAGGAGCGTCGTTTGCTCGTGCCTCCCGACGGAGAGCACGAGTCGGTGATCACGCAAACTGAGATTAGCGACCCCGTTGCGCACGAGCTTTATATCTGCAAACCCGATGAACACGTCTGCCAACTGGAGTCTTATTCTCCTCCGGTCTTTGCGGGAACTCCCAGCGCCATCAATCTAGCGCAGAAAAATAGTCGCGAGGATCTCGGGAAGGAGTTCATCGGCGGTTTGGAAGCTGCGGGTACCCGAGAGACAACAGTCGTGGAACCAGGAGTGATCGGCAATGATAGTGAGCTGCACATCATTCGGGAGTACTGGTACTCGCCTCAACTGAGCATCAACCTCAGCAGTAAGCTTCAGGACCCCAGAATCGGAACCCAGGATTTCGAACTGTCGAACATAATTCCGGGAGAACCCGATCCAAAGCTTTTCAAAGTACCGCCCGGAAGCCAAGTCATTGACTTGCGCCGGCACGTAGGATCACCTTCCGACGATCGGTCACACGAGTGAGGTTTCTGTTCTAACTCCTGGAGCACCCGCCCGCATGCCTTGGCGGGCTGTGCTAGGCTGGCGCTTATGACAGACACGGCCATTCAGCCGAAATCTTTTCTTAGCCACAAGGTCGCGCATTTTACCGAATCTGTAATTCGCGAGATGACGCGACAGGCCATGCTGCATGGCGCCGTGAACCTGTCCCAGGGATTCCCCGACTTCCCGGCCCCGGCTGAAATCAAGCGCGCGGCACAGGAGGCGATTGCTGCCGATATCAATCAGTACGCCATCACCTGGGGAGCGAAGAATCTGCGCAATGCCATTGCGCGGCAGATGCAGGTGTGGCAAGGCATTGCGGTCGATCCCGAGCGCGAGATCACGGTTTGTTGTGGCTCCACCGAAACCATAGTCTCGACTTTGCTGGCGGTCTGCAACGCCGGCGATGAGGTCGTAATCTTCGAACCGTTCTACGAGAACTACGGGCCTGATTCGATTATCTCCGGCGCAAAACCGCGCTTTGTGAAGCTGCGGCCTCCGGACACCCCGGACGGCGAATGGACCTTCGATGAGGGCGAGCTCCGGGCGGCGTTTCACAATCACACCAAAGCCATTGTCGTAAATACGCCGAACAATCCCACCGGCAAGGTATTTTCCCGAAGCGAGCTCGAACTGATCCGTGACCTGTGCGTGGAGTTCAACGTGCTCGCGATCACGGATGAAATCTACGAACACATTCTTTACGACGGCGCCCGGCACACTTCGATTGCGGCTCTCGAAGGCATGCGCGAGCGCACCATCACCATCAATGGCTTGTCCAAAACCTACGGCGTGACCGGTTGGCGGGTGGGATGGGCTGTCGCCCCGCCCGCGATCACGGATGCGATTCGCAAGGTGCATGATTTTCTGACCGTGGGCGCACCCGCCCCGTTGCAAGAGGCCGGAGCCGCAGCCCTGGCGTTGCCTGCAACTTATTACCAGGGATTGGCCGAGGGATACCGCAAACGACGCGACCGGCTGATTCCGGTTCTGACGGAGGTTGGGTTCCGCTGCTTTCCTCCGCGCGGCGCTTATTACGTTATGACCGACATCAGGGGATTCGGATTCGCAAACGATATCGAGTTTACGAAATACTTGGTGGAAGAGGTTAGAGTAGCGGTGGTCCCGGGCTCAAGCTTCTACAAGGACGCTCGAGACGGTGCTCAGCAGGTGCGGTTCGCATTCTGCAAGCGCGATGAGACGCTGGACGAGGCGGCTCGTCGGCTGCGTGGCCTGAAATCACGATAGGCATATCTGCAGTGCATCTCTCACGACGACACTGAGCGCATACTTCCAGATCGTGACGCAATCAAAAACGGTATGGTGCCCAGCCAAAGCGCCACAACGGGCAGGACCATCCCAAAGAATAGGCCACGGATTAAGTTGAACCCTTGAGGTTTGGCCAACACGATCTGGCATATCAGCATCAGGAACCCAACCAGAACAACCATCGCGATGGCTGGAAACAGACCGGCTGCGAGGCGGGCCAAACGCTGCCCCCCGGCCCGGCGCGACAAAAAAGCACCGATTGCGCCGCAGAATGGCAGAGGAAGCAGCCATCCAAGATACACAACGGCGTTGGACAGGCCGCGGGCCAGGAATTGAGGTTGAAGGCCGACTCGGGTCGAGATTGTGAAGACAATCATGGCAGCCGCAAGGCTGATCAGTCCCGGCAACCATAGAGTCTTGGTTCGATAATTCATCACCTCTTTTCCAGCAATCGAGCGCCGTACCCCCAGGAATGGCAATGCACCAAAAAGCAGGGCCAGGCCGGGAAGAACAACCCAGTTCAACGCGGTCAGAAAAATATTTGCCCATTGCACAGGACGCCCGTCCACCCGAATCGCCACGTAAATTGTCACCGCAATCCAGAATCCGGACATGACAAGCGGCAGAAACAGGCTCGCCGCAATCCGGGAAAGTTGTTCTCCACCCTGCCGCTTGGACAAGCAGGCGCTTATTGCACCGAACACAGGAAGCGTTGCGAGCCATAAGAGATAGAGCGCCAGTGGAAGCCCGGCATGCTGCCACGGCCCCTGCCCTGGCGCGAGGGTTCGCTGCAGAAGAAACATCCATCCCGCAGACAGTGCCATGCAGATCAGCCCAGGCAACCACAAAGTTTGGGTTCGGTAATTCATGATTTCCTCTTTGCGCTTCGCACCTTGAATTTTTCGCGACAAATTTGGCCAGCTGGCCACCTGTTCAAGAGAACGCTCGATGGCTTCAGACTTGTCGACTCCTTGCGTTCGACATTCTTCGTAGCAATCTTCCAAATGGCTGGCCAGTTCGGATACTATCTCTTCCTCCTGGGCCGGAGAGAGCCCGAGCCTCTCCAACCGTTCAAGCACAAGTGCTTTCCAATCAGGCATGGGTCACCCCCGCTAAACGGTCGAGCGCCCGGAAAAAGAAACTCCATTCCTGACGCAGGGGCTCGAGTTGTTTCTTCCCAGCCGCAGTCAGGGAATAATAGCGTCGGTCGCGCCCCGCGGTGTTGGCTTCCCAGCGGCCCTTGATCCATCCCCGCTTCTCCAGGTCATAGAGCATGGGATAGAGCGATGCCAAGGTAAAGTGCAGCGCCCCCTCGGTCCGCTCCTCGATCTGTTTCGAAATCTCGAATCCATAAAGTGTCTGCTCAGTCAGGAGAGCGAGTATGGCGAGTTCGGCACTGCCACGGGCGATTTGGGACCGAATCCGTTTCTTCATGATGAATATAGGATACCTATATTCCGGGCTAGCGCCAACTTACTTTGGTGAGTGACCGAAAAGGGAAGCCCTCTCGGCGGGGCGACGGCGCCACCAAGAACTCCTGACCAACCGACAGAACCCCTCAAGCATCTGATCCATTCACAGGTTTCTGCGGTATACTGCGCTCAAGTTCTCAATTTCTCTTGAGGAAGTGGTGGCACCATGTCGGTGAGAATGGCTGAAGGGGTATCTGCCCAGGTTCCGGCTGACGATTTTCAGGCGCTCGAAGAGAAAGTCTATCGCACCATTGAGTTGTACAAGTCGGCGCGAGAGGCCCGGTCGGCTGCGGAGAGAGATTCCCAGCGTCTGCGCCAGCAACTGGAAGAGCGCGAAGAAGAGTTG
>Ga0137409_10007786_pt1 | contig 10979 bp, 11 predicted proteins | sample CZODoug1_16funga_FD_122059 | JGI IMG/M metagenome (GOLD analysis project Ga0137409, IMG submission 122059) | Vadose zone soil fungal communities from Angelo Coast Range Reserve, California, USA - CZODoug1_16fungal (Hybrid Assembly) | ecosystem: Environmental > Terrestrial > Soil > Vadose zone... | reverse complement strand
CTCGCTGGACCGCGCGGGGCGGCGGCCCGGCTCGGGATGAACCGGTCGACCTTGCAATTTCGGATGAAGAAGCTCGGGATCGTGCGGCCGGGCTCGTAAGAACTTCGACGTCTCGAGGCCCCGCAGTGAGTGCCAATCCGCTGGCACCTGCTGGTCTCTCGGCACGACGCGGTTAGCACCGGCGTGGCGCCGTGCGGCCACTCGCTCGATCGGCCCGCTCTCTGAGGATTCCTCCTGTCGTTTCGTCCTGATCCTGGAGACTTGGCATCCCGATTGCCACCTTTTGGGTTCTGGGTAGGAACACCATGCTCAGGATCACGGTACGGCCAGGCTCGAACGAAGTCGGGTTAGTGCTCGAGGGCGACCTGACCGGAGCCTGGGTGACGGAGCTAGAGGACTCTTGGCGATCGGTGCGCTCGATTCTCGATGGGCGCTCGTTCTGCGTGGATCTGTCGGCGGTTGACCGAGTTGATCAGGCCGGTAGATACCTGCTGGTCTTGTTGCGTCTCGATGGGGCGCGGTTGATTGCCTCCGGAGCGGCGATGACGGACCTCGTCAGGACCCTCTCGGGAGATTGGCCTCGTGAGCAGTGAGAGGATCACGTGACGACGCTTGGCCGGCCATATGCAGGGGCTTCTGACGCCATGGATGCCATCGCCGTCGTCAACGCGGGCTCGTCGAGTCTCAAGTTTTCGCTGTTCGGCGTGTGTGGCAGCGCGCTCGAGTTGACCGTACACGGCCAAGCCGAAGGGCTCGACGCCGCCCCGCGGTTCGTGGCGAAGGATGCGGCCGGACGCGTGCTCGACGAGAAGTCATGGGGCGACGGCGTCGCGCTCGGGCACGACGGAGCGCTCGATCATCTGCTCGCGTTCATGCGTGGTCAGCTCGCGAGCCACCGCCTCGTCGGCGTGGGGCATCGGGTGGTCCACGGCGGTCTCGACTATTCCCTGCCGGTGCGCATCGACCAGTCCGTGCTCGCCAGGCTCGAGACCTTCATTCCGCTCGCGCCGCTGCATCAGCCGCACAATCTCACGCCGATCCGGGGCCTACTCGTACGTTCTCCGCAGCTACCACAGGTCGCGTGCTTCGACACCGCGTTCCATCGTGCGCAGCCAGCGGTCGCGCAGGCCTTGGCGCTCCCCAAGAGCATCACGGAGCGCGGCGTGCGTCGCTACGGCTTTCACGGCCTGTCGTACGAGTACATTGCCGGCGCGCTCGGCGAACACGATGCCCGTGCCGCCAGCGGCAAATCTGTCGTGCTGCATCTCGGCAACGGAGCCAGCATGTGCGCGATCGACGGCGGGCGCAGCGTCGCGACGACGATGGGTTTCACGGCGGCCGATGGTCTCCCGATGGGGACGCGGTCCGGGAGCCTCGATCCCGGCGTCATGCTCTATCTCATGGACGAGCTGCGGATGGACGCGCGGTCCATCGAGAAGCTGATCTATCAGCAGTCGGGGCTCCTCGGGGTGTCGGGTATCTCGAGCGACATGCGCACGCTACAAACCAGCGCCGACCCAGCCGCCAAGGCCGCGATCGACCTGTTCATCTACCGGATCGGGCGCGAGCTCGGATCGCTCGCCGCGGCGCTGCGGGGCCTCGACGCCATCGTGTTCACGGGGGGCATCGGTGAGCACAGCGCGAGTCTGCGCGAGCGTGTGTGCCGGGACGCCGCGTGGCTCGGCGTGGACTTCGATGAACGCGCCAACGCGGCGAACGGGCCGCGGATCAGCACCGCGGCGAGCCATGTGGCGGCCTGGGTCATCCCAACCGACGAGGAGCTCATGATCGCGCGCCACACGCGAGACATCCTGGCGAAGAGCTGATGGCCGGTCGCCGCCTCGTAGCGGAGGTGCGATATGCGGGTCGCAATGTTCAGCGCGAAGAAGTACGTGCGCACACTTCTCGAGGACCTCAACCCCGGTCACCGGCACGACTTCGTGTATTTCGACACGCTACTGGGCCCCGATACCGCGTCGCTCGCGACGGGGTTCCCAGCCGTCAGTGTCTCCGTCAACGATGTCGTCGACCGGGACGTTCTGAAACAGCTGGCCGCCGGCGGCACGAGGCTCGTCGCGACGCTGTCCACCGGCTTCAATCACATCGACGTGGGGGCGGCGCACGAGCTCGGCGTCAAGGTCGTGCGCGTCGCCGACTATTCTCCACACTCGGTCGCCGAGTTTGCCGTCGGCCTCCTGCTCGCGCTGAACCGGAAGATCCCGCGGGCCTACAACCGCACTCGCGAGGGGAATTTCGACCTCGACGGTCTCATGGGTTTCGATCTGGTCGGTCGTACGGTGGCCGTGATCGGTACGGGAAAAGTCGGAACCGTCTTTGCTCGCATCATGGCCGGATTCGGCTGCGAGCTGCTGGGATTCGACGTGCATCACTCGCCCGAGTTCGAGAAGCTCGGCGGTCGCTACGCCGACGCCGAGCAGATTCTGGCTGACGCGGACATCATCTCGCTGCACTGTCCCTTGACGCCACAGACCCATCACATCGTCAATGCCCGGACGCTCGCCCAGGTGAAACGAGGGGCGCTGTTGATCAACACGAGCCGCGGTGGTCTGATCGATACCGAAGCGGCGATCGAAGCGCTCAAGTCCGGCCAGCTCGGCGGACTCGCGATCGACGTGTACGAACAAGAAGCCGGCCTCTTCTTCAAGGATCTGTCGAGCAGCGTGATCCCGGACGATGTGATTCAGCGCCTGATCTCGTTCCCGAACGTGATCGTGACCGGTCATCAAGCGTTCTTCACGCGCGAGGCCCTGGGGACCATCCTGGCCACGACCGTCGCGAGCATCTCGGATTTCGCCGCGGGGCGCCCGCTCGTGAACGAGATCGGCGCCAAGATGAACGAGACCGCTTCGCGAGGCCAGCCGGTGGCATGAATGCCAATCGGTGGGCACGTGGTGGCCGGCTAGCAGGGCGGCGCGCGCGCTTCGTTCCGTCCAGATCACCAGTCGCCGCAAGTGATTGTCTTCGCAGCGAACGCAAGACGATCGGCGTCGCAATGTCTGGCACGACTGTTGCCCTGATGATGCGTTGATGTCTGATAGCCCAAGCGGACGAAAGAGCTCAGCTTCACGACGCGCGGCAGCGGTGCTGCTGATGGCTGCCCTGTTCATCGGCGTATGCGCCGCCCCGGCGATTGCGCAGGAGGAACGCGGCCCGTCTCAAAAGGCGGTGGAAATTGCCCGGCCGTTCGGCTTCCCGATCACCAATTCGATGGTCGTGAGCTGGATCGTCGCGGCGGGCCTGATCGTCTTTGCGCGGGTCGCGACGCGCGACATGAAGCGCGTTCCCGACGGTGCCCAGAATCTCCTGGAATGGCTCGTCGGCGGTCTGTACGATTTTCTGCAAAGCATCATCGGCCCCGAGCTGGTCAAGCGCACGTTCTGGTTCTTCGCGACCGTCTTCATCTTCATACTCTCCGCCAACTGGGTGGGCCTCATTCCCGGGGTCGACACGATTGGATGGGGACATCGGACCGCTGATGGGTTCGTGATCGATCAGCCGTTCTTCCGCGGGGCGAATGCGGATCTCAACCTGACGCTCGCCATGGCCCTCGTGTTCTTCGCCTGTTGGATCGTCTGGGCGCTGCAGGAAGTGGGGCCGGGCGGGTTCTTGAAAGAGCTCTTCGCACCCAAGGGCGAGAGCACCGGCGTCTTGAAAGTCGTGATGATCATCGTCTTCTTCGCCGCCGGCTGCCTGGAAATCGTCTCCATCCTTTTCCGGCCGGTGTCGCTGAGCTTTCGACTCTACGGCAACATCTTCGCCGGCGAAAACATGCTGGAGACCATGTCCCGCCTGGTCCCAGGTCTCGGGTGGCTCCTGCCGATTCCGTTTTACTTCATGGAGCTACTCGTGGGCCTGGTGCAGGCGCTGGTATTCATGTTGTTGTGCGCGGTCTTCACTCTGCTGGTTTGTCAGCACGAGGGGAAAGAAGCCGCGAGCACACGCGGATGAGGTGTGTTCGGCGGCTCGACGTCGTTGACACTGGTTGTCACTGAAGAAACGAAGGAGGAATGAGATGGCTGGGAGCCTACATGTCGGCCTGGCGGCGCTTGGTGCCGCGATCGGAGTTGGTTTGATCGGGGCGGGAGCGGCAATCGCTGTGGGACGTAACCCCGGCGCGGCAACGCCGGTTCTCGTCCAGTCGATCCTGTCGATCGCCTTCGCCGAAGCGATCGTGTTCTACGCCCTGTTCCTGGTGAGATAAGCAGAAGTTTCCGCGGGCCGAGCTCCAGAGATGAACATCCTTTCGGTCGCGCAAGCACAGGCACAGGTCGGCGGTAACGGTGTGGAGCGGATTGCCACGACCTTCGGCGTGGACTGGTCTCATCTGCTCGCCCAGATCGTCAGTTTCTGCATCGTGTGCTTCATTCTTTATCGGTTCGCCTATCGACCCGTCCTCAAGATGCTGGAAGTGCGGCGTCAACAAATCGCTCTGGGTATGGCCAACGCCCAGCGAATCGAGGCCGAGCTGGCCCGGACGGAAGCCCAGCGCCAGGAAGTGATGGCGCAGGCCAATGCTCAGGCGACCAAGTTCATCGAGGAGGCGCGGGTCGCCGCCGCCCGCCTGCAGGCGCAGGAGACCCAGAAGGCCATCGCGGCCGCGGAGCAGATCATGAGCAAGGCACGCGAAGCCGCCGCTCGAGACCACGAGCGCATGCTCGCTGAGCTCAAGCGTGAGGTCGGCCGGTTGGTGGTGCAGGCCACTGCCGCGGTGACCGGCAAGATCCTGACGCCCGAAGATCAGCGGCGCCTGGCCGAGGAGACGGCCAAGCAGGTCGCGGCGTAGTCATGAGGACAAGCAAACGGGTGAGACGGGAAGCCAAGGAGTTGTTCCGTGATTGCATGTCGAACGGCGTGCTCGACGAGAACCGCGTCCGGCGGACGGTGCAGCTCGTCGTCGCTGCCGGGCGCCACGATAGTCCGGCCATCCTTTCGCATTTCTGCCAGTTACTGAAGCTCGAGCTCGCCCGACGCACGGCCACCATCGAGAGCGCCACGCCCTTGCCGGCGGATTTGCGGGTCGCCGTCGAGGCCGGTCTCACGCGTCTCTACGGCCCCGGACTCACCACCGCCTTCGCCTATCGCCCGGCATTGATCGGCGGGTTGCGCATCCAGGTGGGCTGCGATGTCTACGACGGCAGCGTCCGGGCCAGGCTGGACACGTTGCAAGAGAGTTTTTGAGCCGAGGGATCCATGGCAAACCTGCTGCAGGAGATCGAAGCGCAAATCGCGGGCGCGAAGACGGCGACCGCCAGGCAGAACGTGGGCGTCATCCGCGAGCTCGGCGACGGCGTCGCGAAGATCGAGGGGCTGACCGACGCCATGCTCAACGAGATGATCGACCTCGGCAACGGCGTGACCGGCCTGGTCCTGAACCTCGAGGAGACCGACGTCGGCGTGATCATCCTTGGTGACTACACCCAGCTCAAGGAAGGCGCCGAAGTCCGGACAACCGGCAGGCTCTTGCAGGTGCCCGTCGGTAAGGGCCTGCTGGGACGTGTCGTGAACGTCCTCGGTGAGCCCGTCGATGGCAAAGGCCCGATCAAGAGCGACACCACGTATCCGGTCGAGAAAATCGCGCCCGGCATCATCCGTCGCCGGTCCGTCGATCAACCGCTGCAGACGGGCATCATGGCCATCGATGCGATGATCCCGATCGGCCGCGGCCAGCGCGAATTGATCATCGGCGACCGCGCGACCGGCAAGACGACCATCTGCATCGACACGATCATCAGCCAGTCCCGGCTCAATCGAGCGGCTGAGGCGGCCGGCGACACGGCGCAACGGCCCGTCTACTGCATCTACGTCGCGATCGCTCAGAAGCAGTCCACCGTGGCCCGGGTGATCGCGGTCCTCGAAGAAGCCGGCGCGATGCCGTACACCATCATCGTCAACTCCCCGGCCTCGGATTCGGCCGCCAACCAGTACCTCGTGCCGTTTGCCGGGGCGGCGATGGGCGAGTGGTTCATGGACAACGGCATGGATGCGCTGATCGTGTATGACGACCTGTCCAAGCACGCGGTGGCGTACCGGCAGGTGTCGCTGGTGCTGAAGCGGCCTTCGGGCCGGGAGGCCTATCCCGGCGACGTGTTCTACCTGCACAGCCGACTGCTCGAACGAGCCGCGCGGGTCGGCGAGAAGTATGGTAACGGGTCGCTGACCGCCCTGCCGATCATCGAAACGCAGGCGGGCGACGTCTCGGCGTACATCCCGACCAACGTCATCTCGATCACCGACGGGCAGATCTATCTCGAGACGGACCTGTTCTATCAGGGTGTGCGTCCGGCCATTTCGGTCGGCCTCTCGGTCTCGCGCGTGGGCTCGGCCGCGCAGGTCAAAGCCGTGAAACAGGTGGCCGGACAGCTCAAGGGCGACCTGGCCCAGTTCCGGGAGCTGGCGGTGTTCGCGCAATTCGGCTCGCACCTCGACGCGAAGACGCAGGCGCAGATCGACCGCGGCAAGCGCATCATGGAAGTCTTCAAGCAGCCGCAGTACAGCCCCATCCCCGTTGAGGTGCAGGTGGCCGTCATCTGGGCCGTCCAGAACGGGTACGTGGATCAAGTGCCGGTCGAGCGAGTCAAGGAGTTTCAAACCAAGCTCACCGAATTCCTCACCACGCGGAAAGCCGAGCTGCTCGCGAGGATCGCGAAGGAAAAGGCGCTCAGCGACAGCGTGAAGGCCGAGCTGAAGACCATCGCCGACGAATTCAAGCAGTTGTGGAAGTGAACACGGAAGCGACCCGGTATGCCGAGCTCTCGAGACATCCGCCGGCGCATCAAGTCAGTCACCAGCACGTCGCAGATCACCCGTGCGATGCAGATGGTGGCGGCCTCGAAGATGGGTCGAGCGCAGGAAGCCGCGCTCACGGCGCGGCCCTTCGCCCAGCTTTTGTATCGCATCCAGCGCCAGGCGACCACTCACGCCGGGGACTTCACCCATCCGCTGCTCGAGGTGCGGCCGGTCCGCATGCGCGCCGTGATCCTGTTCGGCACCGACAAGGGGCTGTGCGGCGCCCTCAACAGCAACGTGTTTCGGCTGGCCGTCGAATTCGATCCCGCGACGACCCGGTTCATCGCAGTCGGGAAGCGGGCGGCCCAGTTCGTGGCCTTGACCGGCCGGCAGCTGGTGGCGGAGTTCAGCTTCAGTGACGCGCCGCAGTTCGACGAGGCGCGTCCGATCGCCACGCTGGCCCGTGACCTCTACTTGAAGGGCGAAGTGGACCAGGTCCAGGTTGTCGCGACGCGGTTCATCAACACGTTGACCCAGCAGGCCGGTGTGTTCGAGTTCCTACCGATCGGCGAGATCAAGGCACTGAAGATTCCAGGCGCGCAACCCGCCGAGCACCTCGACGCCGACGTGACCCAGTTCCTCTTCGAATCGAGCGCCGGGGAGGTGCTCGGTTATCTCTTCGGACACTACCTCAACATTTACGTGTACTTCGTCATGCTCGAGGCCAGCGCGAGCGAGCAAAGCGCCCGCATGGTGGCGATGAAGAACGCCACGGATAACGCCACCAGGCTGATCGGAGACCTCACGCTCGGATACAACCATCTGCGTCAGGGCAACATCACCAAGGAGCTGCTGGAGATTGCCGGTGGCCAGCTCGGCAACGACTAGCGTCCGGGAGCGAATACTGGGGCGAACATGAACAAAGGCAAAATCGTTCAGGTGGTCGGACCGGTCGTGGATGTGGAATTCACCGACTCACTGCCCGGCATCTACCACGCGCTGACCGTTGACTACAAAACCCAGGGCCAGCCCGTCCACGTGACCCTCGAGGTGCAGCAACACCTCGCCGACAACTGGGTCCGGACCGTCGCCATGTCCGGCACGGAGGGTCTCAAACGCGGGTACGAGGTCGTCGACACCGGCGCGCCCATTTGCGTGCCCGTGGGTGACGGGGTGATGGGGCGCGTCTTCGACGTGTGCGGCAACCCGGTCGACGAGCGCGGACCGGTCAAGGCAGAGAAGTTCTATCCGATCCACCGCCCGGCGCCTCAGCTCGTGGACCAATCCACGTCCCCCGAGCTGCTGGCCACCGGTATCAAGGTCATCGATTTGATCTGCCCGTTCCTGAAGGGCGGCAAGGTCGGCGCGTTCGGCGGAGCCGGCGTGGGCAAGACCGTCGTCATCATGGAGCTGATCAACAACATCGCCAAGCTCCACGGCGGGGTTTCGGTGTTCGCCGGCGTCGGCGAGCGCACCCGGGAAGGCGGAGATTTCTACAAGGAAATGTCCGAGGCGGGCGTCATCAAGCAGGATGAGCTCGGCGCGTCGAAGATCGCCCTCGTCTACGGTCAGATGAATGAACCACCTGGCGCTCGCCTGCGTGTGGCCCTGGCCGGCCTTGCGATCACCGAATACTTCCGCGACGAGAAGAACCAGGATGTCCTGCTGTTCATCGACAACATCTTTCGCTTTTCTCAAGCCGGTTCCGAAGTGTCAGCATTGCTTGGCCGCACCGCCAGCGCCGTCGGATACCAGCCCACCCTCGCCTCGGAGATGGGTGCGCTTCAGGAGCGCATCACCTCGACCAAGAAGGGCTCGATCACGTCCTTTCAGGCCGTGTACGTCCCGGCCGACGATCTGACCGACCCGGCTCCGGCCACGACCTTTGCGCACCTCGACGCGACCCTCGTTCTCGATCGGGCGATTGCCGAGCTGGGGATCTATCCGGCGGTGGATCCTCTTGCCTCGACCTCCCGCGCCCTGGCGCCCGAGATCGTCGGCCAGGAGCATTACGATGTCGCTCGCGGGGTGCAGAAGGTCCTGCAGCGACTCAAGGACCTGCAGGACATCATTGCGATTCTCGGCATGGACGAGCTGTCTCCCGAGGACAAGCTGACGGTCCAGCGTGCTCGCAAGATTCAACGCTTCTTGAGCCAGCCGTTCAGCGTCGCGCAGGTGTTCACCGGGCGGGAGGGCAAGCAAGTTCCCGTGGCCGACACGGTGCGCGGCTTCAAGGAGATTCTCGAAGGCAAGCACGACACCGCGGCGGAGGGCGACTTCTACATGAAAGGCGGCATTGACGAAGTCAAGGCGAGCTGAGGAGCTGGCGAGACATGATCGACATGGTGAAATTGGAGATCGTCACGCCGGGAGGCACGGTGTATTCCGACGACGTCGAGATGGTCGCCTTGCCGACCATCGCGGGCCAGATCGGCGTGTATCCACAACACGTCCCACTGATCACGCAAATGGTGCCGGGCGAAATGATCGTGCGCAAGGACGGCCGCGATCAGTTTATCGCGACCGGCGAGGGACTCATCGAAGTCACCGCCCGCCGCGTCGCCATCTTGACGGACCTCGCCATTCCCGCCGACCGCATCGACGAAGCGAAAGCCGAAGAAGCGCGGCAGCGCGCCGAAGCCCGGCTCCGTGAAAAGCTCTCGGCCGAAGAGGTTGCCGCCGTCAACGCGTCGCTCGCACGCTCGCTCGCCCAGTTGCGCGTGAAGCGACGCCGCCAGGGGTGATCCGCGAGGTACAGTAGGCCATGGCGAGCCGTTACGCACCGATTGGGGAATACGGCGTCATCGGCGACCTCGACACGGTAGCTCTGGTGGGCATGGACGGATCCATCGACTTCCTCTGCCTGCCTTACTTCGACTCACCGTCGGTTTTCGCCGCGCTCGTCGACTCTGAGCGTGGCGGACGCTTCCAGATCGCCCCGCTCCTCGGAAGCGCGGCGCGCAAGCAGCTCTATCTGCCCGACACCAATGTGCTGCTGACGCGGTTCCTCGACGCCGACGGCGTCGCCGAGGTGTCCGACTTCATGCCCGTGGAAGACGCGGGACAGGCGCACCGCCTGGTGCGTCGGGCGAAGACGGTGCGGGGCGAGGTGCGCTTCCAGATGCGCTGCGATCCGCGCTTCGATTATGCGCGCGTAACCCACACCGCCGAGCGCCGGAGCGACACCGAGGTACTCTTCTTCGGACGGTCGGGTGACGGGGAGCTGGTGCTGAGGCTTCGCTCGTCGGTCGCGATGCGTCTCGAGAACGGCACGGCCCTGGCCGAGTTCACGCTGCGTGCCGATGCTTCGGCCTGGTTCGTCCTCGAGGTGGTGCTTCGGCGCGAGCCGTCGGCTTCGGAGCAGCCCGACTACGAGAGTGACGCCTTCAAGCAGACCGTGAACTTCTGGCGCGGCTGGGTCGCGCGCAGCACGTACGGGGGTCGCTGGCGCGAGATGGTTCACCGCTCGGCCCTGACGCTCAAGCTCCTTGTCTCCCAACCCTATGGTTCACTGGTCGCCGCACCGACGTTTGGCCTTCCCGAACACATCGGTGGTGAACGTAACTGGGATTACCGCTATACCTGGATCCGGGACGCCTCGTTCACCCTCTATGCCTTGATTCGACTTGGCTACACCGACGAGGCTGCAGCGTTTATGCGATGGATTGAGGCGCGTTGCCGAGAGCTGGAACCAGAGAGATCACTGCAGGTGCTCTACGGCATCGATGGACGTCGTATCCTTACCGAGGAGTGCCTCCCCCACCTGGAGGGCTACCGGCAGTCTGCCCCTGTGCGCATTGGCAACGGTGCCACCAACCAGCTCCAGCTCGATATTTATGGTGAGTTGATGGATGCAGTCTATCTCTATAACAAATACGGCAATCCCATCTCCCATGACCTGTGGACAGCTCTGACACGTCTCTTGAACTGGGTCTGTGATCATTGGCACTGTAAGGACTATGGGATCTGGGAAATGCGTGGCGGTCGGCAGCACTTTGTCTATTCCAAGGTTATGTCCTGGGTGGCGCTGGACCGCAGCCTGCGCCTGGCCGACAAGCGCTCCTTCCCGGCGGACCGGGCCCGCTGGCTGAAGGTTCGCGATGAGATCTACGAGGAGATCATGGCTAAGGGCTGGGACCCGCGTCGTCAGGCGTTTGTGCAGGCCTACGGGTCCGACGTCCTCGATGCCTCGAGCCTGCTGATGCCGCTGGTGTTCTTCATGGCCCCGAACG
>Ga0137409_10007785_pt1 | contig 10980 bp, 7 predicted proteins | sample CZODoug1_16funga_FD_122059 | JGI IMG/M metagenome (GOLD analysis project Ga0137409, IMG submission 122059) | Vadose zone soil fungal communities from Angelo Coast Range Reserve, California, USA - CZODoug1_16fungal (Hybrid Assembly) | ecosystem: Environmental > Terrestrial > Soil > Vadose zone... | reverse complement strand
CAGCCGTTGCGCCGGCACGCCGAGCGAGACCAGGTACTGCACCACCGAGATCGCGCGCGCCGACGACAATTCCCAGTTCGACTTGAACACCGGGCTGTTCATGATCGGCCGCACGTCGGTATGGCCGTCGACCCGCAGCACCCAGGCGATTTCGCTTGGGATCTGCTTATCGAGATCGATCAGCGCGGTCGCCAGCTTGTCGAGTTCGGCGCGGCCTTCGGGCAGCAGCAAGGCCTGGCCGGTGTCGAAGAACACCTCGGACTGAAACACGAACCGGTCGCCGACGATGCGGATGTCCGGCCGGTTGCCGAGAATGGTGCGCAGCCGCCCGAAGAATTCCGAACGGTAGCGCGACAATTCCTGCACCCGCTGCGCCAGCGCCACGTTCAGCCGCTGGCCGAGATCGGCGATGCGGCCCTGGGATTCCTTGTCGCGTTTCTCCGAGGCGTCGAGCGCCTCTTCGAGCGCCGCCAGCTGGCGGCGCAGCGCGCTGATCTGCTGGTTCAGCACCTCGATCTGCGCCAGCGCGCGCGACGAGATCTGCTTTTCCGAATCCAGCGCCTTGTTGAGTTCGGTGGCGCGGCCGGCGGCGTCATTGCCGGCGCCGGCGAGGCCTTCATAGAGGCCCTTGACGCGGTCGCGCTCGGCCTGACTGGAGGCGAGCCCGGCCCGCAACTGCGAGATCGTGTCCTCGAGATTGATCTTGCCAAGTTTTTCCACCGACAGCAGTTCGTTCAACTGCGCCAGCTTGGCGTTGAGCTGCTCCAGCGCCTTGTCCTTGCCGGTGACTTCCTGCGACAGGAAGAACTGCACTACCAGAAACACCGACAGCAGGAACACGATCGAGAGCACCAGCGTCGAAAGCGCATCGACGAATCCCGGCCAGTAATTGAATCCGGATTCGTTGCGGCGGGCACGGGCGAGGGCCATTGGCTTTCCTCTTGTATCAAAACGCTTGGCTAATTCTTCTCGGGCTGGCGGGCGAGGCGCTCGAGCAGTTTCTTGATCTCGCGGTTCTGCTCGCCCTGGCCGTCGGCCCATTCGCGGATCATCTGCTGCTCGCTCCGCATATGCGCGACCAGGCCCTGAATGGCTTCGGCGAGGTTGGCCATCGCCGCGGTGGTGCCGCGGTTGCCGCCGCCTTCCTCCAGCGTCGCCCGCAATTGCGTGACGGCGGTGTGGAGTTCGCCGCCGGCGCCGGGGCCACTCTCGGTGGAATATCCGCGCACCGTGGAGGCGAGCCAGTCTTCGAGGTCGGTATAGAACCGGTTCTGCGCCTGGCTCGACTGCAGATCGAGAAAGCCGAGAATCAGCGAGCCGGCAAGGCCGAACAGCGACGATGAAAATGAAATGCCCATGCCGCCGAGCGGCGCGGCCAGACCTTCCTTGAGCGTGTCGAACAGGGCGCCGGCGTCGCCGCCGACCTTCAGGCCGTCGATCACCTTGCCGACAGAACCCACGGTTTCGATCAGGCCCCAGAAGGTGCCGAGCAGCCCGAGAAACACCAACAGGCCGGTCATATAGCGGGAAATGTCGCGGGCCTCGTCGAGCCGGGTGGCGATCGAATCCAGCAGATGCCGCATGGTCTGTTGCGTGATCGTCATGCGGCCGGTGCGCTCGCCGCCGAGGATCGCCGCCATCGGCGCCAGCAGCGTGGGGTGCTGCCGCTCGGTCGCGAGGCCGGGGTCGGCGATGCGGAAATTGTTGACCCAGGCGACTTCCGGATAGAGCCGGATCACCTGGCGAAACGACAGGATGGTGCCGATCGCCAGCACTGCGCCAATCAGCGCGTTGAGGCCGGGATTGGCGAAGAACGCGACGATGAGCTGCTTGTAGAGCACGACCATGACCAGCGCGCACAGCACCAGGAATACCAGCATCCGCACCAGGAAAATCCGTGGCGAGGACAATTTGGGCAGTTCGATCTCAATCGCGGAGCGGGAAGGGGGGCTTGACGGCATTGCCGATGTCATCCGTTGCGAGGAACCGGTTTCGGGCACCAATATGGCACAGCGGGGGCGGGAAAAAAGATCAGATACGCCGTGACCTGAAATAGACGCGTGATTTGGGGTGGAAGGGTGGAACCTCCAGCTGAAACCGGGCTTGGGGTCAGACGTATTTCACAAGTAGTGGTTGTTGACGGCGGGATATCAGGAATTTCGCATGATTGTTTTATTTCTTGAGGGGCTTATCGCGATCGCGGTGTCGCTCTCGGTGCTGATGGCGATCGCCTGGATGGTGCAGCAGCGCACCGGGAATTCAGGTTGGGTCGACACCATCTGGACGTTCTCCCTCGGGCTGGTCGGTGTTGCCAGCGCGCTGTGGCCAATTGCGGGCGCCGCGCCGAATTCCAGACAATGGCTGGTTGCGGCCTTGGTGGCGGGATGGTCGCTGCGACTCGGCTCGCACATTGCCGCGCGGACGGCGGGGATTACCGACGACCCGCGCTATGCTGCTTTCGCGAAAGAATGGGGCGTCGATTCGCCGCGCAGGATGTTCATCTTCCTGCAGAATCAGGGGGTCGGATCGATCCCGCTGGTATTTGCGATCTTCGTGGCCGCCCGGTTTCCGCCGGCCGGGCTGCGCTTGCAGGACTATCTCGGCGTCTTGATTTTGTTGGTCGGTATCGCCGGCGAAGCGCTGGCCGATGCGCAGTTGAAGAATTTCCGCAGCGATCCCGCCAATAAGGGCCCGGTCTGCGACGTCGGGCTGTGGCGCTGGTCGCGTCATCCGAACTATTTCTTCGAATGGTTCGGATGGCTGGCCTACCCCGTCATTGCGATCTCGATCGACGATCCTCTTCTCTATCCCTGGGGCTGGGCGACGTTGCTGGCTCCGATCTTCATGTATTGGATCCTGGTGCATGTCACCGGTATCCCGCCGCTCGAGCAGCAGATGCTGCGCTCGCGGGGCGAGCGCTATCGCGACTACCAGTTGCGTACCAGCGTGTTCTTTCCCCTGCCACCCCAAAAGGGAGCGGTCACATGAGCTTCGTGTCCAGGATCATCGGCGGCGCCGAGCGGGTGCCGCTGCCGGACATCATCATTCGTGCCGCCATCCAGCGGCTGTGCTCGCGCACCGCGACGCGGCTGGCCAGCGGCAACGCCGAAAGCGACACCTCGTTCGCGGACGAGATGGCGGCGCGCGCTATCGCCGAGCATACCGAAGATGCCAACGCCCAGCACTACGAAGTGCCGGCGGCCTTCTTCGCGCATGTGCTCGGTCCAAACCGTAAATATTCATCGTGCTTCTACAAGGAGCCGGAGTCGACGCTGCAGGAGGCGGAGGAAGAAGCACTGCGCCAGACCATCGAGCACGCCGATCTCGCCGATGGGCAGTCGATCCTCGAACTCGGCTGCGGCTGGGGCTCGCTGTCGCTGTCGATGGCGCGGCAATTTCCGAATTCGCACATTGTCGCGGTGTCGAATTCGCGTAGCCAGCGCGCATATATCGAGAGCGAGGCCGCGGCGCGCGGATTGAAAAACCTTCGCGTTATGACGGCGGACATGAACGTGTTCAATCCGGAACGGCAGTTCGATCGCATCGTATCGGTCGAAATGTTCGAGCACATCATGAACTGGCGTGAATTGACGGCGCGGCTACGGTCGTGGCTGGCGCCGGACGGGCGTTTTTTCATGCATATCTTCACCCATCGTTCGGGCGCCTATCTGTTCGATCGGGCCGACGGGGAGGACTGGATCGCGCAGCATTTCTTCACCGGCGGCGTGATGCCGAGCCATCATCTGATCCGGCAATATTCTGATTTGTTCGAGGTCGAGAAAGAATGGCGCTGGAGCGGCACGCACTACCAGCGCACCGCGCTCGACTGGCTCGGCAATTTCGATACTCACCGCGACGAGATCGAAGCTATTCTTCGCGGCGTCTACGGCAACGATACCGCGCTGTGGATGCGGCGCTGGCGCTGGTTCTTCCTCGCCACCGCGGGATTGTTCGGTTACGCCGGCGGCAGCGAATGGGCCGTCAGCCATTTCAGGATGAAGGCGGTGGGCTGATTGCGATGTTTGCTCGCCATCGGGCGGCGCGTTGCGTGGACCCGGTGGCGTATTAATGATTAATCGTCGCGGTTTCCTTACTAACACCCTCCATTGCGCTGATTCACGATCCAGTGAGCCCAGGAAACCGTTGTTGGATCAATCGGATAGCGCTGTGTGACATTGGGCCGCCGCAAAGCTTATTGCATCGCAGCAGGCCTTACTTAACCTTAGCCAATCAAAAGGGCCCGGATTCGTCGCCACGTCGCGGCGCCGTGCCCTGCGCGGATTGCAGTCCGCGTCCAAACTCGAATTCAGGGGCGACTGTTTCAATGTCAGGATTTCGCAAACGGTCGGCATGCGTCGCATTGATGTTGGCCGCCGCAGCGCCGTTTCTTGCCGGATGCGATGAAGCGAATACAGCGGTCGCGGCGGCACAAACCTCAGAGCCTGACGTCAGCATCGTCACCGTCAAACCGCAGCCGCGCGCGCTGGTGCGCGAATTGCCGGGGCGGGTGGCGCCGACGCGGGTTTCCGATGTTCGCCCACGAGTGTCCGGCATCGTCACCGAGCGCATGTTCAGTCAGGGCAGCGAGGTCAAGGCCGGCGATCCGCTCTACCGGATCGATCCGCGGCCGTTCGAGGTCGAGGTGCAATCCAGCGAAGCCGCGCTGGCGAAGGCGGTGGCGGCATTCGACCAGGCATCGCAGCAGGCCCGGCGAATTTCCGTGCTGACGTCGCAGCGCGCCACTTCCGAGGCCGAGAACGAAAAGGCTATCGGCGCCATGCGCCAGGCGGAAGCCGAGGTCGAGGGACGCAAGGCCGACGTCGCGCGCGCCCGGCTCAATCTCAACTACGCCACGGTCCGCGCGCCAATCGACGGGGTAGTCGGCGCGGCGCTGGTCAGCGAAGGTGCGCTGGCCGTGCAGAACGAGACCAATCTCGCGACCATTCAGCAACTCGATCCGATCTATGCCGACTTCACCCAGTCGGTCACCGAACTCAATCATCTCCGGCGCGCGTTCGAGAGCGGCGAACTCGACCGCATCGCGCCCGATGCGGCGAGGGTGCGGCTGGTGCTGGACGACGGCGCGGTCTATCCGAGCGCCGGTAAATTGCTGTTCTCGGAGGCCAAGGTCGATGCCCATACCGGGCAGGTGACGTTGCGCGGCGAGTTCCCAAATCCGAAGCGCGAATTGCTGCCGGGCATGTATGTCCGCGTGCTGATCGAGCAGGGCATCGATGCCGATGCCATCGCCGTGCCGCAGCAGGCGGTCCAGCGCAATGGCGGCGGCGGCAGCGAAGTGTTCGTCGTCAAGGATGACGATCGCGTTGCGGTTCAGGCCGTGCGCACCGGATCGGTGCAGGACGGCCAATGGTTTGTGACCGAAGGATTGAAGGCCGGCGACAAGGTCGTGGTCGAAGGCTTTCAGAAATTTGCTGCCGGGGACAAGGTGAGGCCGCAAGCCTGGACCGACGCAGATGCGTCGGTCGTCGGTTCCTTGCCGGGTCGCCAGCAGACCACGCAAGCCACCCGGTAGCAGACCATGCCCGGTTTCTTCATTGACAGGCCGATCTTCGCCTGGGTCGTTGCGCTGTTCATCTGCCTGATCGGCGCGATCTCGATACCGCTGCTCGCCGTGGCGCAGTATCCGATCATCGCGCCGCCCTCGATCGCGATCTCCACGAGTTATCCCGGCGCGTCGCCGGAAAACCTCTACAACAGCGTGACACGGCTGATCGAGGAGGAATTGAACGGCGCCAACGGCATCCTGAATTTCGAATCCACCAGCGACTCGCTGGGACAGGTCGATATCATCGCGAATTTCGTGCCGGGCACCGATACCGGGATGGCGTCGGTGGAAGTGCAGAACCGCATCAAGCGCGTCGAGGCGCGGCTGCCGCGCGCGGTGATCCAGCAGGGTATTCTGGTCGAGGAAGCATCGAGCGCCGTGCTGCAGATCATCACGCTGCGCTCGACCGACGGCAGTCTCGATGAAGTCGGGCTCGGCGATTTCATGATCCGCAACGTGCTCGGCGAAATCAGGCGCATTCCGGGCGTCGGACGGGCCACGCTTTATTCCACCGAGCGCTCGCTGCGCATCTGGATCGATCCGGCCAAGCTGGTCGGTTACGGCCTGACGGCGGATGACGTGACCAAGGCGATCAACTCACAGAATGCGCAGGTCGCATCGGGAAGCGTTGGCGCGGAGCCGAGCACGCCGGAGCAGAAGATATCGGCGCTGGTTCTGGTCAAGGGACAGCTCGCTTCGCCGGACGAATTCGGATCGATCATCCTGCGCGCCAATCCGGATGGCTCGACCGTGCGGCTGCGCGACGTCGCCCGCATCGAAATCGGCGGCATGGGTTATCAATTCACCACGCGGCTGAATGGCAAGCCGACCGCCGGCCTTTCAGTGCTGCTGTCGCCGACCGGCAACGCGCTCGCCACCGCCAGTGCGGTCGAAGCCAAGATGAAGGAGCTGTCGCGCTTCTTCCCCGCTACTATCGCCTACGACATTCCCTACAACATCACGCCCGTGGTGAAGGCCTCGATCGAGAAGGTATTATCGACATTGGTCGAGGCGGTGGTGCTGGTGTTCGTCGTGATGTTCCTGTTCCTGCAGAACATCCGCTACACCATCATTCCGACCATCGTGGTGCCGGTGGCGCTGCTCGGCACCTGCGCGACGCTGCTGCTTGCTGGCTATTCGATCAACATGCTGACCATGTTCGGCATGGTGCTGGCGGTCGGCATTCTCGTGGACGACGCCATCGTCGTGGTCGAGAACGTCGAGCGCATCATGGCCGAGGAGGGGCTTTCGCCGAAGGAAGCCACCCGCAAGGCGATGTCACAGATCACGGGTGCCATCATCGGCATCACGCTGGTCCTGATCGCGGTGTTCGTGCCGATGGCGTTCTTCCCGGGATCGGTCGGCGTCATCTACCGGCAGTTCTCGGTCACGATGGTCGCCGCCATCGCCTTCTCCGCGCTGCTGGCGATGTCGTTGACGCCGGCGCTGTGCGCGACGCTGCTGAAGCCGGTGACGGCGGGCCACGGCCATGCCCGCAAGGGCGTGTTCGGCTGGTTCAACCACGGCCTGGACACCGTGAAGGGGCGCTATGCCGGCACGGTCGGCTGGTCGCTGCAGCGCACCGGTCGGCTGATGCTGATCTACGCCGCGCTTTTGATCGGGCTGACCTGGGCCTTCATTCGCCTGCCCGGCGGGTTTCTGCCGGTCGACGATCAAGGGTTCATCACCACCGACGTGCAGACCCCGTCCGATTCCTCTTTCGCCCGCACCGAAGCCGCCGTCGAAAAGGTGGAGAAATATCTGGCGCAGCGCGCCGGCGTCGACAACGTGACGTTCCTCACCGGTTTCAGCTTTCTCGGCCAGGGCATCAACACCGCGCAGGCTTTCATTACGCTGAAGGACTGGTCGGAACGCCCGCCCAAGGATTCGGCCACCGCCATCGTGGCCGATATCAACCGCGATCTGTCGTCGATCCGCGACGCCAAGATCTCTGCGCTGCAGCCGCCGCCGATCGACAATCTCGGCAATTCCTCAGGCTTCAGCTTCCGCCTGCAGGATCGCGGCCAGAAGGGCTATCCCGCGCTGGTGAGCGCCGCCGACACGCTGATCAGGGAGGCGAATGCAAGCCAGGTCCTGCAAAAGGTCTACGTCGAGGGCCTGCCGCCGGCGCCGCAGGTCAATCTGATGATCGATCGCGAGAAGGCCGGCGCGTTCGGCGTCACCTTCGAGGACATCAATAATACGATCTCCACCAATCTCGGGTCGAACTACATCAACGACTTTCCCAACCGCGGCCGGATGCAGCGGGTGATCGTGCAGGCCGACAGGGCCAGCCGCATGAACGCCGACGATATCCTCAATTACAACGTCAAGAACAGCCGCGGCCAGCTCGTGCCGCTGTCCTCCTTTGCCTCGATCGAGTGGTCGAAGGGGCCCACGCAAATCGCCGGATTTAATTTCTATCCGGCGGTGCGTATCAGCGGTGAAGCCAGACCCGGTTACACCTCCGGCGACGCCATCGCCGAGATGGAGCGGCTGGCGAACCGGTTGCCGCGCGGCTTCGGCTATGAATGGACCGGGCAGTCACTGCAGGAAAAACTGTCGGGCTCGCAGGCGCCGTTCCTGCTCGGCCTGTCGGCGCTGGTGGTGTTCCTCTGTCTCGCCGCGCTCTATGAGAGCTGGACCATCCCGCTGGCGGTGCTGCTGACGGTGCCGCTCGGGATCTGCGGCGCGGTGCTGGCGGCGACGCTGCGCGGATTGCCGAACGACGTCTATTTCACGGTCGGCCTGATCACCATCATCGGGCTCGCGGCCAAGGACGCCATTCTCATCATCGAATTCGCCAAGGATTTGCGCGCCCAGGGCAAGCCGCTGATCGAGGCGACGGTGGAAGCCTGCAGCCTGCGCTTCCGCCCGATCCTGATGACGGGGCTCGCTTTCGTCTGCGGCGTGCTGCCGATGGTGATCGCCAGCGGTGCCGGTGGCGCCAGCCAGCAGGCGCTCGGCACCAGCGTGATGGGCGGCATGATCGCGGTGGTGGTTCTGGCGCTGCTGATGGTACCGGTGTTCTTTGTCACCGTGCAGCGATTTTTCGCAGGGGATCGCGAGACGGTGAAGGAAGCAGCGGCGGGGGAAGCGTATCGCCCGCCGGCGCCGCTGAGCTCATAAGGATGCGCGCGTCGCGCATTGGATCATCCGCTTGAGCCCGCGCAACTAAGCACGACGGGGCTCAATTGCGCGCGGCGCTATCCTGGCGGAAATAGACGTCCACCTTCATGCCAACCGCGAGCGGACCTGGCTCGCCCAAGTCGACCAGAACTTCCACCACATCGGCATCAGTCATATTGCGTTGGCCGAGGGCATTATTGCGTCCTGCCTCCACCAGCGGCGCAATGAACGACACCGTTCCCGCGATTTCGCGACCGCGAAACGCGGCGGGGCGCGCCAGCACCGATTGCCCGAGCTTTATCTTTTCAATGTCACGTTCATCCACTTCGGCACGCACCCGCAAGGCCGAAACATTGCCGAGCAGAACGAGCGGCTGCGGTGTCGATGGAGACGCCAATTCCCCCGGCTTGGCATTCATCTGCAAAATGGTGCCGTCAATCGGCGCACGAATGATCATCTTTTCCATGGCTGCCTGGGCCGCCAGCAGTTCACTGCGCGCGATGTTGAGTTGGCCTTCGGCCTGTGTTGGCAGCGGTGCGTCGGTCTCGATCCTGCGAAGCTCGGCCTTTTGCTGGGTCAGGCGATCTTGCGCACGCGTCAATCCCGAACGGGCCGCATCCAGATCTGCATCCGAACCGCGGCCGGCTCGCCTTTCGACGGCGACCTTGTCGATGAAAGATCGCGTCTCGGATACAGCCTTTTCGGCATCGGCCACCGCATCCTCGGCTCTGCGTCGCGCCGCGGCTCCGCTCGGCGCGGATTCCTTATTGCGTACACGCCTTCGCAATGCGACCTGCGCCTCTGCGGCGGTGAGTCGCGCCCGGACTTCAGGATCGACAAGCTGAATCAATGGTTCACCCGCAAAAACCTTGTCATTGGCCCTGACCAGCACCTCGCCGATAACGCCCATGACGGGCACGGCAACCCGGATCACTCCCGACAACGGTTCGACCCGCCCCGGTGCGACCGCCAACCAGCGCTTCTCCTCGGCCGAATCGGTTGTCGCAGCGCGTGCCGGCGCCTGCGCATGTGTCCTCGCTGCCGGAACGGCGAGCGAGGTGGCCAGTACGGCCAAATTTAGAGCGGCAAGGAAAGCCCTCTTGACCTTCGGCGTGATCATGACCTCAGCACCCTCTGTTCTTTGCTGTGCTCGCCGGGCTCTTCTCTTACGATCCGCCCGTCTTCGATGTGCACGATGCGATTGGCGAACGAAAGAATACGTGGATCGTGGGTTACGACCAGCACCCCGCGAGACTGGTCTTTGGCGATCTGGGCGAGCAGGGTCATGATGGCCTGACCGTTTTCAGTGTCGAGTGCGCCCGTCGGTTCGTCCGCCAGAATCGCCGATGCATTGCCCACAATGGCCCGCGCGATCGCCACGCGCTGTTGCTCGCCGCCGCTGAGCTCAATGGGAAACGCTTTCGTTTTATGGGAAAGGCCGACCATGGCCAGGGATTCCCTCGCCGCGATCCTGGCGCGTCTGGATCGCTGTCCGCGCACATCCAGCGCCAGCCGGACATTGTCCTCAGCCGTGAGGGTGGGAAACAGGTGGTAGGATTGAAAGATGAAACCGATGTGATCGCGCCTGAGTTTGGCGAGGTCCTCGGGACCCGCACCGGCCGTCGATCGGCCGCGCACCCGAACAATTCCGCGCGTCGGCGTCATCAGGCATCCCATAACCGAGAGCAGCGTGGTCTTGCCGCTCCCCGATGGTCCCATCAGGAGGACCAACTCGCCGCCGTTGAGCGACAAGCTTACGCCTTTGAGCGCCTGTACTTCGCCGGCGCCGTGGCCGAGGCGTTTTACGACGTCGACAGCATCGACCAAAGCCTCGGTCATCGCGTGAATACCAGCGCGGGATCGATCCGCATGACCTGCGCGATGGCAGCAATGGCCGATGCGACACACATGACGACGGTCAACACAAGCAGCCCGACGGTCAATGCAGGCGTCACGACGATTGGCAATGCAGATTCGGCAGTCATCTTGACGACGATGGCGCCGATAGCAGCGGCGCCGCAAAAGCCAATGACGGCGCTGAGCAGCGCCTGCCAGATGATGACCATGTAGATATATGTGCCGGACGATCCGATGGCGCGCAAGGTTGCGAATTCGTCCAGATGATCCTTCGTGCTCGAGTATAATGTTTGCGCGACAATGACGGTGCCGACGATGATGCCAAGCAGAGCCCCCGCGAACAGGGCGGCGCCCGCACCGGTACCGAACAGCCAAAAGCTCCGGCTGCGGTTGCGAAACTCGGTCGTTGTCAGGACCTCGACGTCGGA
>Ga0137409_10007784_pt1 | contig 10981 bp, 7 predicted proteins | sample CZODoug1_16funga_FD_122059 | JGI IMG/M metagenome (GOLD analysis project Ga0137409, IMG submission 122059) | Vadose zone soil fungal communities from Angelo Coast Range Reserve, California, USA - CZODoug1_16fungal (Hybrid Assembly) | ecosystem: Environmental > Terrestrial > Soil > Vadose zone... | reverse complement strand
CGTGATTGAGCGCGATCAGCGCGCCGGACTGCTGGTAGTTGATGTTGTTGCGGATGCACCACCGCACCCCGTCGAGGGGCGGATTCGGCCGGAACCACTCGACCGACGTCTGGGTGCGCTGGAGCCGCGAGGTGTCGCACTCGGCGCCGAAGGACGTGTACGTCTCGTAGAACCGGCCCACCGAGTTGCGCAGCTGCGCGATGAACATGATGTAGTTCGGCGCCCATCCGTCGTAGAAGTCGTGCGTCCAGACGCCGGGGAGCCCGCGCTTCGTCAGCTCGGTGATCTCCTGGAACGCCATCTCGTTCCATTCGTCGATGACGATCGGGTCGAGCTCGCGATTGTACGGGCCTGTCCCGGTCGACGTATAGAGGAACGGGACCGACTCATGCAGGTCGTGGAGCACGGTGGGGTGCCAGGCGAAGAACGCCTTGAGCATCGTCTGGGTCAGCACCTGCGACATGACGATCCCGTCGCGGTTGTTGTCGTGAGCGGTGTACTTGCCCCAATAAACAGGGGGGGGACCGATGTTCCTGTGCGCTTTACGGTAGCGGTAGATGTCGACTATCCTGTCGCGCCCATCGACTTCGGTCACTGGCGTTATGAGTGTTATGACGCTGTCGCGAATCTGCCTGACGAATGGCGTCTCTTCGACCGCCAGACGGTAGGCCAATTCCATCAGCATCTCCGGGGATCCTGTCTCCGGCGAATGTATGGAGCCCGTGGCGTAGTAGATCGGCTTCCCCGCCGCGATCAGCCGCTGGGCGGAGTCGCCACTGAGGCGTCGCGGATCGGCCAGTGCCGCGGTGATGTCGCGATAGTGCTCGAGCTGAGCGATCGTCGCGGAGTCGGCGATAGCCGCCACGATCATCGGCCGTCCCTCATCGCTCGTGCCGAGGTCGAACACCTTCACTCGTGGCGACGCTTCGTCGAGCGCGCGGAAGTAGCGCGTGATGTCGGCGACGTACGACAGGCGGCCGACGGTGCCGGGCACGTAGCCGAGCACTTTGAGCGGCGTCGGGACTTTGGAGTCTGCCGGAAGGTGATCGGTGAGCTCGGTATTGAACCGGGGCTCGGTCGTCAGTTCGCGGATTGTCGCGGTGTACGCGGAATCGACCGGCTGCTGACGCGCCGAAATGGCGATGACGGCGAGGACGGCGAGGACCATACCAGATTCTCCGGAACGCGGGGTAAGCCTTCCTTCAAAAACGTGATCAACAAGTGGTTGACCTCGTCGGGATTCTCTTCCGCCGCCGCGTGTCCGACGCCCGGCAAGACCACGAACGCTCCGCGCGGCAATTCCGTCGCGAGGCGGCCGCCGTCGCGCACGGGGATCCAGCGATCCGCGGAGCCCCAGACGACCAACGTGGGCGCCGCCACGGCGCTCATCCGCCCAACGAGAGTGTCGAACCTGAACTCTGCCAGCACACCCCGCAAGGCGCGCCCGTACCCCGGTTCAGCGACAGGTGCGTAATACTGGTCTACGTCTTCCTGCGTCACCTTGCTGGGGTCGCCGTACGTCGAGCGCAACGTGCGCTCCGTGATCCAGCGGCCTCGTAGCGCCGCTGCCACACCACCGGCGCCTGGCCAGCGCCCGACCCTCAGCGCGGCGGGCCAACGCACGCCGAAGCCGGCGGCGTCGATCAACACGAGGCCGCGGACACGATCGGGATATCGCAGCGCGACCTCCGCGGCGATCGCGCCCCCCATCGAATGGCCGACGAGCACGGCGGACGGCAGGTGGAGTGAATCGAGGAGTGCGACGACGAGCCGTGCGTAGGCCGCGTTGGTATAGAGACCCTCGCCCGCCCGCGCCGCGGGCCTGTCGGAGAACCCGAAGCCGCGGTTGTCGAACGCGATGACGCGATACCCGGCCGCCAGAACGGGCGGCAGTGTTTTGCGCCAACTGTAGAGGGAGGCGCCGAAGCCATGGATGAACACGACCGGTGCACCACGGCCCGTGTCGATCATGCGCAGGCGCGTGCCGTCCACGACCAGGTTCTGCGCTCGGAACGGCGTTCCCGCAGGGTAGCGTCGCTCGGCGGGGATCTGCGGCGCGCGGCACGCCGCGCCGACGGCAGCGAGCAGATACACGAGCGCGCGCCGCGCGCTCATTTACTCTCCAGCGCCCGGCGCGCGAGCATGACAATCAATGGATGAGAGCTCCACACGCCGGCGACCGCCTCTCCCGTCCCCGCGGTGACCACGACCTGCGCTTCATCAAGTAAGAGAATCGTGGGCGAGTCGGCGGGCACAGATCCTCGGGCGATGCTCTCCGCGCCCGCAGGGATGTCACCCGCAATCCGCACGTCGAGTTTCGCTCCCCCCTCGCGCGATGCATGGCGCCATGCCGGCAGCGTGGGGCGCCACAACTCGGCGGCGAGTACGCCGTTCACGCCTCCCGCCCTCGCGACGAGCTGCAGAATGAGGTTCGCCACCGCGCGTGCCCCGGCGACCTCCTTGGTGGCCGGCTCCCCTGGGTGCGACGTATCTCGCAGCGCTCGTGACAGCCGGTCGAGGGCTTCCCCTTGGAGGGTGGCGAGGTGAGCAAGCAGCGCCTGAGGGTCGGTAGGCCGGTAGCGGACGGGGCGCGTCGCTGGAGAGACGCGGGTCGCGGCTCCGCGGGTGACGAGACCCTCGAGCGCCCCGTACACATTGGCCCGCGCCAGTCGGGACGCCAAGGCCACCGCGTACCCGGTGGTAGGCCCAAGGCGGAGCAAGGTCGTGTACACCAGCGACTCCGTGGGCGTAAAGCCGAACGGAGTGAGGTCTACAGTCTTCATCTGTAGTAGTAAATACTACTACTAGATGACCTCGACCGGAATCCCCAGGAGTCGTGCGATGAGCCCCAGCCGGAACGTGACGTCGGTCTGACGCTGCGCGGGACTCTTGCCCGCTCCCTCGAGCGGGAAGTAGTGCGCCACGACCGGATTCGTCGACTTGGGCTGCGCCCGCAGGCTCTTGGGACTCCAGATCCCCTGGTCATCGCACTCGCTGTACAGCCGGGCCAGCACCTTCGACGCGCTGGGGATTTGCCGCAGGATGCCGAGCCGGGCGAGCAGCTCGAGCCAGTAGACCGCGAACGGCACGTCGGTGATGCGGCCCTGCGCGTCGGCGTGGAGCGGGTCCCCCAGGATCTCGAACATCGGTCTCAGGACCCTCTTGCCCGCCTGAATGGAGAAGGCGCGGCGGGGAGCCGGCGCCGAGAAGTAGTTCGCCAACCGCGCGAGGAAAGCCGCTCGCTCCCGCTGGACCGCCGGCATGAAGGCCAGTGTCTCGATGGAGAAGACGGTGGGCGGGTAGGCCAGCGGATCGAGCACCGTCTTCCCGTGGGCCTTCTTGAATGGCTTGAGGGCGATCTCGCTTCGCAGGTACAGAGACATGTCGCTGGCGAGGCGGTGCGCCGCCCCGCGCACCCGCGGGTCGTCAGCGTGGGCACCTCTGGCCAGCGCCGCCGCCGCCGCTTGAGCCCCCATGCTCCGGGCCCAGAGACCCAGGCCCGGGTCGGTCTTGGCAGGCCGCTGGAATTCCACGAGCAGCGTCGGATCCTCGTCCCTCGAGAGCAGGCGGAACAGGAACCGGTCGGCGAAACGGAACGGGCGCATGTCCCCCAGCCACCCGAGCTCCAAGAGGCGCCGATACTGATAGATCGTTCCGGTCTCCTTCCACCCCATGGCACTGATCGGCCCCGGCGCGAGCAAATTCCCGCCCCACAAGCCGGTCTCCTTCTGCTTGCGAGCGATCGCGAGCGCCTCCTTGTACATGAGAATCTCGGCCCGCAGCTGCATGACCCGCTCGGGGTCGCGTGCCGATTCCGGTGCCACTTCGGTTAGGGCCCGGTACTGCAGGGGGAGACTGGCGGCCTCGAACAGCCACGAGAGCGGTAACCTGTGCGAGGACGGAATCTCCAAAGAACGCTCCACGGGTGGGGGTCAGGGCTTAAAAACGGGCGCAAACTTACCCGAGACCCGCGCGATAGGCAATCACCGCGCTCCGCTGAACTTATAACCTGTTGTTGTATTGTCACTTACGATGCAGCGACCTACGTGCAGATCCTTGCACTCTCAAGGGCAGACCACGCGATGAATCGTCCCGGCATACCGCGGCAGCGCTTCGCTCGTCAGGACCACAGCCGAGTCGTCGAGGAAGTCGATCGCTTCGCCCGCCCCGCGTTCGCCTGAGCCCGCGATCTCGCACGCGCGGTCCTTCGCCGGCGTCAGTCGACCACCGACTCCTGGGTAGAAGAAATAGATCTCCGCGTATGTGCGAATCGCCACCAAACGGCCGCTCGTTTGAATGGCGGCGCCGGTAACCCAACGGCCCGCGCCGGGATCGGGACGGATATCGAGGACCTGGACGCGGTCGGCTCGCACGATGCTGTCGGGCCGCGAGCTCCACGCGGTGCGCGGCACGCGATACACCGCGATGCTCCCCGATCGTCCCTTGCTCACGAGGTACAGCGCGGTGTCGCGCGGCGATACGTAGATCGCTTCGACGTCGTGTGAGCCGTCGGGATACTTGAGGCGCAGGACCGCCGGAGCGGCGGTGGTGCGCAACGTATCGCCGGGTCCCGTCGGGGGGTCGGGCTCGGTGACCGCGTAGACCGTGACGTAGGGACGGGCTTCGAGATTGTCCCCGGTGTCGCCGAGGTACACGCACGTGCCGGCGCGTGTGGGACACGGGCCGAGCGCCATGTCCTCCCAGTCAACGGCGCCGGCGCCCGGCACCAGCAGGAACCCGAGATCACTGCCGTGCACGTCCGTCGCGTACAGGTACGGGCCGTCACCGGAATCATTGTGCGTCCAGAGAATCCCCGCATGCGCGCGGCTGACCGCGACGCCAGAGCTCTCGACGACCCGCCGACTCGCGAACCGCCCTGTCTGCACGGCGGTCGCGGCTTGGAGAAGGAGGAGTGCGGAGAGGAACATGGCCAGAACAGAATCCGCTTGCTCGCTCTCGGGCAAGGGGCGATAATTCGCGCATGCTCGATGCGCTGCGGGCACGTCCCGTCCAGAAACTGCCGTCACGAGTTGGGCTGCAGGGACGCATCCTCTTCCTGTGCGAGGATGCCGCGCTGGTCAGAGACCAGCTCGCGGGCCGCGACATCGCGTGGACCCCCGCGATCAAGTTGCGCGACGACATCTCCACCGACGAAATCACTCCCGCGTATATCTGCTACTACTACGACGAGACCCTGGGCGAATTCCCCTACCTCGGTCTCAAGTGCGGGCAGGAGTTCCCCATCACGCGTGGTTCGGTAAAGAGCGGCGGGTTCGTCGTCTCCGTGAGCGGCAAACGGCGCGGCAAAGGATCCTCCCGGGAGCAATCGCCCTACGCGGAGATGTGCGCCGGCGTGAAGCTCGTCGTCGCGGAGAACATCGAACGCATTTACCGGGAGAATTGCCAGAACCTCGGAATCTTCACGACGACCGATTTCGGGATCCTGGAGAAGATCCGTCGGGGGGAAGAGATCCCGCTCTCGACGTTCACCGATGGCGAGGGCGAAATCACCCGCGGCATCGTCGAGTACGGCGGGCTCTTCAACTACAACGTCGCGCGCCTGCAAGGCAAAGTGGTGCTCACACCGCCGGGCACCGGCAAGCGCCCGATGACCTTGGGCGAGAAGATCCTCGCGCGCCGCTGGGTCGTCGATCCGGCCAAGGGGAAGATCGGAGTCCCCGCCGTAAAGCCCGGGGACGAGGGGTTCGTCCTCACCGACATCCGGTTCAGCCACGAGTACGTGACGCCGATGGCGGCGATCTTCTTCGAGCAGCTCGTCGGCAAGGACGCCAAGGTCAACGACCCGGGCTCGATCCTCATGTTCCGGGATCATCTGACCTTCCTCCCCGAGGCGATGACGCCCGAGCGCATCAAGGAAGGCCTCCTCGACGTCGCGCTGCAGCTCGAGAAGAAACAGCGCGCCTTCGCCGAGGCCCAGGGGATCAAGCTCTACGGCGAGCTGCGCCTCGGCCACCACGGCTCCGAGGCGATCTGTCACTCCAAGATCCTCGAATCGCACGCGCTCCCAGGCCAGGTGATCATCGGCTCCGACTCGCACACGCCCCATGCGGGCGCCGTCGGGTGCGTGGCCTTTGGCGTGGGTACCACCGCGATCTTCAACTCCTGGATCACCAAGGATGTCCGGCTGCAGGTCCCGGAAACCGTGCAGGTCGTCGTGCGCGGCAAGAAGCCCGTCAACGTCACCGCCAAAGACTTCATGCTGGAGATCCTGCGCCATCCCTACGTGAAAAGCGGCAAGGCCATAGGGAAACTGGTGGAGTACTGCGGGGATGCTGTCGAGTCGCTGTCGGTAGACGAACGAGCCACGATGACCAACATGACGGCCGAAGTCGGCGGCTTCACGGGCTACGTGGCGCCCGACGCCAAGACCGTCGAGTACCTGATGGACTACCGTGGCATGTCGCGCGCCGACGCGGAGCGACTCGGCGTCGGCCTGGCGAGCGATCCGGACGCCGAGTACTGCGAGGTGATCGAGATCGACGCCGCCGCCATCCGGCCGATGATCGCGCTCCCCGGCGACCCCGGAAACGGTCTGCACATCGGCGACAGCGAGGCGCGCATCAAGGTGGACATCGCGTACGCGGGCTCGTGCACCGCCGGCAAGAAAGAAGACATGGACATGTACGCGCGCGTCCTGCGGGAGGCGACGGCGCGCGGCGGTCGCGTGGCCCCGTGGGTGAAGTTCTTCATTCAGTGCGGGTCGCAGGATGTGAAGCGCTACTGCGAAGAGCGGGGCTACCTCGAAATCTTCCGGCAGGTCGGCGCGACGTTCCTGGAGCCGTCGTGCGGGGCGTGTATCAACGCGGGGCCGGGGGTGTCGAAGACGCGGGACGAAGTGACGATCAGCGCGATCAATCGCAACTTCCCGGGCCGCTCGGGGCCCGGCCAGCTCTACCTCGCCAATCCCTACACCGTCGCGGCGTCGGCTCTCACGGGCTACATCACGCCATGGGAGCCTCCCCCGGCGGCCAACTAGCTGCCGCGGATTCGCACCTTCAGGGCGCGCGCGCCGCTCCCGAAGTCCTTCATTGACGTCACCGTCGTCGTGGAATCTGGCACGAGCTTCCCGGTGATCCCGAAATTGCCGCTCACGCTCCCCCGATAAGTCGTCCAGGTGAGCCCGGCCCCACCCAACGTGCGGCCCGCGCCGTAACTGCTCGCCGTCGTCCTGAGGTGCCCGCCTCGCGCCAGCCATACGCTGATCGACGAATCCGCCGCCTGGTGGATGACCAACCCCGTTCCTGTGCCGGCGGTGTCGATGAAAAAGTGGGAGCTCAGGGAGTCGTTTAGCGGAGCGCGCCCCGACCCAACAACAAAAAAGACAGAGTCAACCGTCTTGGTGAGCGCATCGAACCCGGTCCACCCGAGCAGCATCGTGAAGTCCGCGATGAGCGAATCGCCTGAGTCGCTGGGCACGCGGATGTCCATCTCGATGCCGACGACGCGGGTGGTATCAGCACCCGATGCGATGCGTGATGCGCGGTCGATGTACGGGAATACGAGCGCGGCGAGCGTCGGGTACAGCGTGGTGTCGCTCGAGAGCAGGGTGTCACCCGCCAGCGCCGAGTCGAGCGCCCGCCGCACGGCGGCCAGCTCGGGTCCGTTGATCGCGTCGGGATCCACGCCGCCGGCGTCGGAGGAGCACGCGGCCACAACGGCGGTGAGCGCCGTCAGAGTGAGAAGCAGTCTTCGCATGTCCGAAATATGCCCTTATTGCGGGTCGTCGGAAGACGCCGCCCGCACTTCGGTGCGATACGGCCTGAACGAGTCACGCTGGTACACGCTGCGGGGATTCCACAGGACCCACGACTCGATCCCGAGGTCTTCGGCGGCCCGGATCTGCTCGCGGATTTCGTGCGGCGTATACCGGGGCAGTCGCCGGCCAAGCGTGAACCCCTGGAGGAACGGCCGGATCGCCGCTGACTTGGCCTGCAACCGCGAGCGTTCGATCGCTTCGCGCAGCGCGTTCTTCACGATTTCGTACGGATTCGCGTTGGGGCGGGCGTAGCCGTACGCGCCGGGATAATAATGACTCGGGTAGACCATCGGCAGCACGACGTCGGCGACGGACGTGAAGTCTTCCCACACCTGGCCGATGCCGAGGTCGCCGGTGGCGGACGACGTCAGGCCAAAGATGTCGAAGGTCACCGGGATGCCGAGCGGCTCGAGACGCCGCACGATCATCGCCACGCTGGCCCGCACCGCGGCGCGCTGCGTCTCACCCTTCTTGCGCGAAGGAAAAATCGCCGTCGCCATCGCTTCCTTGGGTTCGTCTGGGAAGCGCACGTAGTCGAACTGTACCTCGTCGAACCCCATGTGGACCGCTTCCTCCGCGAGCTGCGCCGCGTAGATCCAGACGGAGTCGTTGTAGGCATCGACCCAGGCGCTGCCGATCCTGTCGCGCCACAGGCCCCCGACGTCGCGCTGCTGCACCGACCACTGCGGCCGGCGCTCGGCGAGGAGAGGGTCCTTGGCCACGACGATGCGCGCGATGGCGTAGATGTTGTGCGCTTTCAGCGTGTCGAGGCGGGCCGGCGCGTCACGCGCGCGGATGCAGCGCGTCGCGCCGATCTGCCGCGCGACTTCGACCTGCGAGTCGTACAGCAGGCATCCCGTGTCGTCCTTCACGTCCACGACGAAGGCGTTGACCTCGGTCGAGTCGGCGAGGCGCACCAGGTGCCAGAGCTTGGGTGATCCGAAGGCCCAGGCGTTGACGTACAACGCCTTGATCGGCGGTGCCGGCGGTGCTGAGCTGAACAGCGGCTCGGGGAGGACGTAGCGCAGCTCGACGCCGCGCAGCTGGAGGCTGTCATCCGACGCGGGCAACCCCTGCGCAAAAAGGCCGCGACTCAAGATCGCGGCCCAGAGCAAGGTAGCGCCTGCCTGCCGAGCCAACTTCATAGGGGATATCACTATAGGAAACCGGCCTGCAGCGAGCAAGCGGTCCGGCCCCTACCTCACCTGTAAGCTATTGAACAACAACGGATAAGTCGCCAGGCTCTGGCCCCGGTACTGGGGCCGGAAGCCGAATAGAATCACGCGTCCTGAACCCTGGCGCACTTCGAGGAGACTCGCCTTGCCGGCCACCTTCTCCGGGTGCAGCACCCACCCCGACAGCAGCACGCGCTCCGGCGCATCGGGCCAGCGGCCGATTACGTGCACGACGGTCGAATCGAGCACGTCGAACGCGGGCCCACCCTGGAACCAGGCCGCGGTTTCGCGCCCCCCCCCCACGCCGCGCGCAATGGGGTTGCTCGCGTCGAGCTCCAACCGAAAAATCGAGCCCGGGGCGTAGAAATCTTCGTCGGGCATCGCCTCCAGCACGTTCCGCACGGGGAGCAGGAGCGCCTGCACCGCGAAGCGGCTGGCTTCGTTCAACGCGACGAGCGTCCCCCCATCCAGCACGAATTGCCGCAGCGCCTCCGCGCCGTCGCTGCCGATCCCGCCGGCGTAGGGCGCCGGGTAGCGCGTCGCGGGGAGGCCCTCGAGAATCTCGCGCGGCGACTGATCGGGGAGCACGATGACGTCGAACTTCTCTTTGAGCTTGCCGGCGCGCACCGTCGAATCAACCAACGATACGTACGGCACCTTCCACGTATCGAACACAAACCGCGTCCAGCCCTCATCGATGGCGGCGTCGTAGGATCGGTACAGCCCGACGTGTGGCACGGGATTGAGATCCGTCGCGACGAACCCCGGATAGCCGAGGGTCGCGCGCGGCGCGAAGACCGGCGCCGATAACGGTACGCGCAGCGAATCGGGTGCGACGATCGCCGTGAGGCCCATCAAGAGCGGCAACGTGTGTGCCGTGACATCGTACGGCCGCTCCGGTGGCCCATTGGGATAGAGACGGCGGTCGGGGTAGTGCTGCGGCTCGAGGAGCGTTTTCGCGAACGCGGCGTACGGTTGGCGCAGCACGACGACATAGGTGCCTGCGGCATGTCGCTGGCCTTGCAGCGTGAACGGCTGCTGCGCGGTGCGGATCTCCACCTGTCCGCGCTGCAGAATGCCGAGCATCGTGGCGAGCGCAATCGAGTCCTGGTGCGCCGGAATCACGTACGCGTACGGCCAGTCGCGCCAGCCGCGCACGGCGTGCGTTTCGACGGTGAAGAAGCTCGACAGCCAGCGGTCGCGGTCGCGGGCGGCGTTGACGAGCAGCGCGTAGGCACCCGCGGTCTGATACGACACGATGTCCCGAATCGTCCAGCGACCGCCCGGCCAGGGATGGGGGAAGTTCCAGGAGCGCTCGCGCGGGTTGTAGCCGCGCGACCGGGCCTGCAGCCGATCGAACGGCACGTCGATGGGCGACGCGAGCTGGCCGCTCGCCGTCTCGGACAGAATGCGCACGCCGCCGTGGTAGTGCTGGTAGGCGCGCGCCGGCGTCCACGCGTCGTACGTCGAATTGATCGAGATGCCGGTCTTGCCCTGGGCGGCCAAATCCCACGCCATCGCGGTGCCGAGGGCGTTGACGCCGTCGATGAGCAACGGATCGACGTTCGGCTCGACGGGGTCGAGATACGGCGGCAGAAACAGCCGCGCACCATCCGAGCCCATCTGATGGATGTCGTGCACGATCTGGGGATGCCACACGTTCTGCAGCGAGTCGACCGTCAGCTGTGTCTCGACCTGCGTGAACGCGTACCAGTCGCGGTTGTTGTCGTGGCCGGTGTAGTGGTGGTACAGCTCGGGCGGCGAGCTGCCTTCAGCCGGAGTGCCGAGGGTCTTGTTGTACCACTTGGAGACGATCGTCACGCCATCGGGGTTGAGCGACGGGACGAGCCACAAGATCACGTTGTCGAGAATCGCCCGCGTGGCGGCGCTCGTGTCGGTCGCCAGCCGGTACGCGAGGGCCACCGGCGTCAGATGCCCGCCGACCTCCGTCGAGTGAATGCTCGACGTGATGAGGACGATGGTCTTCCCCTCGCGGAGCGCTTCCTGAGCGGCGGCGCTGGTGCGGAGG
>Ga0137409_10007782_pt1 | contig 10983 bp, 12 predicted proteins | sample CZODoug1_16funga_FD_122059 | JGI IMG/M metagenome (GOLD analysis project Ga0137409, IMG submission 122059) | Vadose zone soil fungal communities from Angelo Coast Range Reserve, California, USA - CZODoug1_16fungal (Hybrid Assembly) | ecosystem: Environmental > Terrestrial > Soil > Vadose zone... | reverse complement strand
TGCCCACTGCCCACTGCCCACTGCCCACTGCCTGCTGCCTGCTGCCTGCTATCATCGACCCACCGATGCTCCCCACCATCGAGTGGAAGGACGACGTCATCGTCATGATCGACCAGCGCAAGCTGCCTGCGTCGGAGATCTATGTCTCCTGCAAGACCGCGCAGGAAGTCGCCCGGGCGATCAAGACGATGGTCATTCGGGGTGCGCCGGCGATTGGCGTCGCGGCGGCGATGGGCATCGCGCTCGGGATGCGGAGGAGCAAGGCCACCGGCACGAAGCAGTTCGCGACCGAGTTTCAGAAGCTCTGCGACCTGATGGCGGCGACGCGGCCGACTGCTGTCAATCTGTTCTGGGCGATCGAGCGCATGAAGCGGGTCTTCGCCGACGCGGCGCAGGGCGGCTGCTCGGTCGACGAGATCAAACAGCGGCTCGAAACGGACGCGCGGCGCATCCACGACGAGGACGTCGAGAGCTGCCGGACGATGGGCGCATTCGGCGCGGAGCTGGTGCCGCAGGAGGCGCGCATCCTGACGCACTGCAACGCCGGCGCGCTGGCAACGGCGGGCTACGGCACCGCGCTCGGTGTCGTTCGTGCCGCCGCGGAGCGTGGCAAGAAGGTGACGGTGCTGGCGGACGAGACGCGGCCGTTCCTCCAGGGTGCGCGGCTCACCGCGTGGGAGCTGGTCAAGGACGGCATCGACACCACCGTGATCACCGACAACATGGCCGGGTCGATGATGCGCCTCGGGCAGGTCGATCTCGTGGTGGTCGGCGCCGATCGGATTGCCGCCAACGGCGACGTCGCCAACAAGATCGGCACCTACGGCGTGGCGGTGCTCGCCAGGGAGCATGGCATCCCGTTCTACGTGGCGGCGCCGCTGTCGACCATCGATCTCGACACCGCCGACGGGTCGACGATCCCGATCGAGGAACGCGACAGCCGCGAGGTGACGCACGTCGGGCCCAGCCGCCTGACGCCCGAGGGGGTGCGCGTCAGGAACCCGGCATTCGACGTGACGCCGGCCAGGTACATCACCGCGATCATCACCGAGCGCGGCGTGGTGCGGGCGCCGTTCCACGAATCGCTGGCCGCGCTCGTCAGCGGGCAGCTGGCAGCAGGCAGCAGGCAGTGAACAGCGCTGTCCGGTTCTGCCCGCTGCCCGCTGGCTGCCCGCTGCCCGCTGCCTGCTGCCTGCTGTCATGATCGTGCTCGGCATCGAAACCTCCTGCGACGAAACGTCGGCGGCGGCTGTCGAGGAGACCGGCAACCGCGATCGCCCCTGGCGCATTCGATCGAACGTCGTCGCCTCGCAGGTCGCGATTCACCGCGAATGGGGAGGCGTCGTGCCCGAGCTGTCGGCGCGGCAGCACATCCGCGATATCTGCGGCGTGGTCGAGCGCGCGCTCGAAGACGCGGGCTCGCCCACGCTGGGCGCCGTTGCGGTGACGCAGGGCCCGGGGCTGGTTGGATCGCTGCTCGTGGGACTCCAGTTCGCGAAGGCGTTCGCGTGGACCCGCGGCGTCCCGGTCGTTCCCGTACATCACCTCGCGGGGCACATCGAGTCGCTCGTGCTGCAGGGCGGCGAGATGCCGATGCCGGCCGTCGTCCTCGTCGTCTCTGGCGGCCACACCAGCCTCTATCGCGTCGCCTCGCCGGGTTCGTACGAGCTCCTCGGACGCACGCGCGACGACGCGGCCGGTGAGGCGTACGACAAGGTGGCGAAGCTGCTGCGTCTCGGCTATCCCGGCGGGCCGGTCATCGACCGCCTCGCGCCTTCGGGCGACGATCGGGCGATCGCGTTTCCGCGCATGCGGCTCACGCACGCGGATCGGAACGCGCCGGATCGTCCGGGGACGCGCGACTTCAGCTTCAGCGGCCTGAAGACGGCGGTGATGCGCCACGTCACGGCGCGCCGAAGCGCGCTCGGCCTTGCGCCGGCGGACCCGTTGCCGGAGCGCGAGACGGTCGACATCTGCGCCAGCTTTCAGCGCGTGGTCGTCGAGACACTGCTCGATCGGCTGTTCGACGCGGCGCGCTGGTATCAGGCTGCCAGCGCCGGCATTGCCGGCGGCGTGTCGGCCAACAGCAGGCTGCGCGCCGACGGGGAGGAGCGTGGCCGCGCGAAAGGCATTCCGGTATTGCTGCCCGACCTCGCGCTCTCGACCGACAATGCCGCCATGATCGCGGCCGCCGGGCTGCGGCGGTTGCGCGGCGGGCCTCTCGACGCCTGGGCCGACATCAACGCGGAAGCCAGCCTGGTGTTATGAATGATTTGGCGGCCCGTAAAGGGCCGCCCTACGATCATGCATTTCGTCACCGAGTACCTGTGGTTCAACACCAAGAAGCGGCAGGAGTTCGTCCGCATCACGGACGAGGTGGCGAAGATTGTCGAGAAGAGCGGCTTCAAGGAAGGCCTGGTGCTCGTGTCGGCGATGCACATCACCGCCGGCGTCTACGTGAACGACTGGGAGAACGGGCTGATTCACGATTTCCAGGCCTGGCTCGAGAAGCTGGCGCCGTCGGGCCTGGATTATCGTCATCATCAGACAGGTGAAGACAACGCCGACGCGCACCTCAAGCGGACCATCATGGGCCACCAGGTGATGCTGCCGATCACCGCCGGCAAGCTTGACCTCGGGCCATGGGAACAGGTCTTTTACGCGGAGTTCGACGGCCAGCGCCGGAAGCGCGTGATCGTCAAGGTCATGGGCGAGTGAGCGACAGCAGGCAATACCCGGAGCGGCCGATCGTCGGCGTGGGCGCCGTGATCGTGGATGACGGGAAGGTCGTCCTCATCCGTCGCAAGTACGAGCCCTTGAAGGGGCACTGGAGCCTGCCGGGCGGCATGGTGGAAATCGGCGAGCCGCTCGAGACGGCGCTCGCGCGGGAGATGCAGGAGGAGACCGGGCTCGTCGTCGATGTCGGCCCGGTGATCGAGGTGTTCGACCGCATCATGCGCGACGAGCAGCGGCGCGTCCGCTATCACTTCGTGCTCATCGACTATCTGTGCTGGCCGTCCAGCGGCACGCTGCGCGCCGGCTCCGACGTGGACGACGCGATCTGGGTGGATCCGTCGGCGCTCGCGCCGTATTCGTTGACCGAGAAGGCCACGTCCGTCATTCAGCGCGGCCTGACGCTGGCGCGCGAGGCGCCGCGACCGGTGAGGTGACCATGGACGCGCTGCTGACACGCGACGCCGCCTGGGCGCTGCTGACGGAATGGACGAAGAGCGAGAGCCTGCGCAAGCATGCGCTCGCCGTCGAAGCGTCCGTTCGCGGGTACGCGGGGCTGTTCGGCGAAGACGAGGAGGCCTGGGGTCTCGTCGCGCTCCTGCACGACTTCGACTACGAGCGGTATCAGACGGCCGAGGACCATCCGTTTCGCGGCTGCGAGGAACTGCAGCGCCGCGGCTATCCCGAATGGGTGACGCGCGCCATCCTCTCGCACGCCGATTATTCCGGCGTCGCGCGCGCGAGCCGCCTCGAGAAGACGCTCTATGCGTGCGACGAGATGTCGGGCTTCGTGACCGCCGCGTCGCTCGTGCGCCCGTCGAAGAGCGTGCTCGACCTCGAGCCCGCCTCCGTCATCAAGCGGATGAAGGACAAGGCGTTCGCGCGGAACGTGTCGCGCGACGACCTGCGCCGCGGCGCGGAGGAGCTGAACCTGCCGCTCGAGGAGCACGTCGCCAACGTCATCGGGTTCATGCGGGAACGCGCCGACGCCCTCGGTCTCCGCGGAACGCTGTGACCGCCCAACCGGCCGCGTCCCTCGACGGCGTCACCGTCGCGTACGGCCGGCACGAAGCGCTGCGCCGTGTCAGCGCCGAGTTTCCGGCCGGCGCAACGGGCCTGCTCGGCCCCAACGGCGCGGGCAAGAGCACGCTCATCAAGGCGCTGCTCGGCCTCCTCGCGCCCGCGAGCGGCCGGATGCACGTGCTCGGGTACGACGTCGGCACATCGCCGATCGCGGTGCGCGCCCGCGTCGGCTACATGCCGGAAAGCGACGCGCATATTCCCGGCATGACCGCGGTCTCCTTCGTCTCGTATTGCGGCGAGCTGGCCGGGCTGCCGCGTGCCAACGCGATGCAGCGCGCGCACGAAGTGCTCGCGTACGTCGGGCTCGGCGAGGCGCGGTATCGCAACCTCGAGACCTACTCGACGGGCATGAAGCAGCGCGCCAAGCTGGCGCAGGCGCTGGTGCACGACCCGGACCTGCTCCTGCTCGACGAGCCGACCAACGGCATGGACCCGAAGGGTCGCGACGAGATGCTCGCGCTGGTGCGCGACATCGCGACGACGAAAGCAATCTCCCTCATCCTGTCGTCGCACCTGCTGCCGGACGTGGAGTACGCCTGCAGTCATGTCGTCGTGCTGCACAAGGGCGCGGTCGCGACGCAGGGGCCCATCAGCGCGCTCAAAGGCGCGCCGGGGCGCGTGTTCGAGCTGCGCGTCAAGGGCGACGACGCGCGCTTTGCGGACGCGGTGCGCGCGGAAGGTCTCGAGTGTCATGCCGACGGCGGCGGCGCGCTGCGTGTCTTCGTTCCCGAAGAGCGGGGATCGCGCCTGCTGTTTCAGCTGGCCGTCCGCCACGGCGTCCAGGTGCGCCACCTGCGCGCGAGCGTTCCGTCGCTCGAGGACGTCTTCGCGCGCGCGCTCGGCGAGGAGCCTTGACGCGATGCCTGTTCACGACCAGGGCTACCGCCACTACACCGGCGAGCGGACGCTGCACGGCCGCGGCTGGTGGGTCATCGCGCGGGCGGGCCTCGCCGACCGCCTCCACGAGCGGCGGTTCCTCGGCCTGCTCCTCTTTGCGTGGTCGCTCTTCGTGGTGCGCGCCGTACAGCTCTACATCGGCCAGACGCTCGCGCGCGGCATCCTCTTCGCCCCGTCGGAGCAGACGTTCCAGCTGTTCCTCGACCAGCAGCGGCTGTTCGTGTTCTTCATCACGATCTACGCGGGCGCAGGGCTGATTGCGAGCGATCGGCAGTCGCATGCGCTGCAGATCTATCTCTCCAAGCCGATCACGCGGAACGACTACATCGCGGGGAAGCTGCTGACGCTCGCCATCTTCCTGGTCGCGGTCACCTGGATGCCCGCCATGCTGCTGCTGGTGCTGCAGGTGCTCTTCAGCGGCAGCCTGGCGTTTGTCGCCGATCATCCACGGCTCGTTCCCGCAATCACGCTCGCCTCCGCGCTGCAGGTCGCGCTGGCCGTCGTGACGATGGTCGCGCTGTCGTCGCTGTCGGCGAGCCGCCGGTTCGCGGCGATGCTCTACGCCGCGATCGCGATCTTTGCCGCCGCGATTGCCCGCGTGCTGCAGGCATCGACCGGCCACGCGGGATGGGTGCTGCTATCGCCGGAGAGCACGCTCCTCGCCGTGAACGACGCCATCTTCGGCGCCGGATCCGATGCCGCGGTGCCGCTGCCGATCGCGATAGGAGCCCTGGCCGCCGTCTTTGCCGCCTGCATCGTCATCCTCGAGCGGCGCGTGCGCGCCGTGGACGTCGTCGCATGATCATCGCGGCCGAGCACCTGTCGAAGTGGTACGGCCACGTCTCCGGCCTGAACGACGTCACCGTGTCCGTGCCCGAGGGCATCACCGGCCTGCTTGGTCCGAACGGGGCGGGGAAGTCGACGTTCATGAAGATCGTGACCGGGCAGCTCCGGCCGAGCACCGGCAGCGTGCGCGTGTTCGGCGAGCCCATCTGGGGAAATCCCTCGCAGTATCGGCGGCTGGGCTTCTGCCCGGAGCAGGATGCGTTCTACGAGCACATGACGGGCATGCAGTGGGTCGAGGCGCTGGCCATGCTGCACGGCATGAGCCACGACGCCGCGGAGACAGCCGCGCGCCATGCGCTCGATGCGGTGGACCTGCTCGACGTCGGCGACCGGAAGATCGGCGCGTACAGCAGGGGCATGCGCCAGCGCGTGAAGCTGGCGCAGGCGATCGTCCACGAGCCGCAGCTGCTGATCCTCGACGAGCCGTTGAGCGGGATGGACCCGATCATGCGGCGCCGGACGATCCGGCTGATCAAGGACTGGGCCCATGCCGGCCGAAGCGTGGTCGTCTCGAGCCACGTCCTGCACGAGATCGAGGCGATGACGGCCAACATCCTCCTGATGCACAACGGCCGTGTCGTCGCGGAGGGCAACGTCCACCAGATTCGCGGCCTCATCGACGCGCATCCGCACCGCGTGTCGATTCGCGCGGAGCAGCCGCGCGCGCTCGCCCAGCAGCTGCTCGCCGGCGACGACGTGTCGAGCGTCCGGCTCGACGGCGACGCGGTGATTGTCGAGACGCCGCGCCCCGATTCGTTCTATGCCCGGCTCACCGGGATTGCGGCCTCGGGCGAGGCCGGCGCGGTGGACGAGGTCACCTCGCCGGATGACAACCTCCAGGCGGTGTTCAGCTACCTCGTGAAGCCATGACGGCGCCGCTGTTCGGTCCGGCGCGGCGGGTCTTCGAGCTTGCGCTCGGCGAGATGCTCCGGGCCCGGAGGACCGCGTTCATGGCGCTGGCCGCCGGCGCGCCGATCCTGATTGCCATCCTGGCGCGTCTCTCGGTCGTCAACGGTACGGCCGTGCTCACCGTCAACGGCAGCCGCATCGGCACCCAGGCGATGTTCGAGACCGCCGTATCGGTGCTCTACCTGCGATTCATCGTCCCGGCGCTCGGCGTGTTCTACGGCACGTCGCTCATTGCCGACGAAGTCGAGGACAAGACGATCACGTATCTGTTCACGCGGCCGATTGCACGCGGCGCGATCGTGCTCGGCAAGTACCTGGCCTATCTGCTCTGCGTGGCGGCAGTCGTCCTTCCGTCTCTGGCACTGGTGTTCCTCATCATGGTGCCGTTCCAGAACATGGGGCCGCTGTTTGGCACGCTGCTCGGCGACCTGGGCATCCTCGCGCTCGGACTCGCCGCCTACGGCGCGGTGTTTCTCTGGGCGGGCGTGTGGTTCAAGCGGCCGCTCGTCGGCGGCCTTGTCTTCGTCTTCGGATGGGAGCCGCTGGCGCTGGTCCTGCCGGGATACCTCCGGTATCTGACCATCGCGCACTACCTGCAGGCTGGCGCCCCGGGTGTGGCGTCCGCGATCGCGATCGCGGCCGCGGCGGTCATCCTCTCCATGCGCACCATCGAGAGCCGGGAGTACGTATTGGAGCAGTAGGCGCTTCCCGCCGAAACTCCTTGTAGACCCTGCTCGTATAATCAGCGGGACGAGGGAGCCCTCTCAGATGACGAAGCGCACACACGTGTTCCTGTTCGCGTCGGCCGGCGTGCTGGTGGCGGGCCTGGCGACCGCCCTCGTGGCCTGGGCCTCGGGCGCTGCGGCGGTCGGGTCCAATGGCCCGGATGAGCTTGCCTACGTCCCGGTCACGGCGCAAATGGTCGCCTACGCCGACGTGCGCCAGGTGATGAACTCCCAGTTGCGCGATCGCCTCCGGCAATATCAGCGCGGCAATCCATCCGGACCGGACAGCATCGAGGCGCGTACCGGCATCGATTTCGAGAGGGACGTCGACCGCGTGCTCGTCGCGTCCATGGGCGGCGGCAGCGGGTTGCTCCTGCCTCCGTCGACGGGTGCGGGGACGGTACCCGGCCAGGGTGCAGGCGCAGTCACACGCACAGGCGTGTCGCTCCTCGTCGCGAGGGGCCGCTTCGACAACGTTCGGATGGAAGGGCTCATGCGGCAGCAGGGCGCGCAGGTCGCGGAGTACCGCGGCAAGCGGCTGATCTCCATCAAGGACGACTCGCACGACGCGGCGCTCGCGTTTGCCGAGCCCGGCCTGGTGCTCTTCGGCGCGGGCGACGCCGTTCGCGGCGCGCTCGACGCGAAGGCGGGCGCCGTCAACGGGATCGGCGGCAACCGCGAGTTCATGACGATGATCGACGGCGTGGACGAAGGGACCGCCTGGAGCGTGGCGAAATTCGATTCGCTCGCCGCCACCACGCCGATCCCGAACGCGGTCGTGAACCAGCTGCCGCCGATCAACTGGCTCGCCGCGAGCGGCCGGATCGACGGCGGGCTGCACGGCCTGGTGCGCGCGGAAGCGCAGGACGAGCAGGCCGCGCTGAACCTGCGCGACGTCGTGCAGGGCTTCCTGGCACTGGCGAGGCTGCAGAGCACACGCGAGCCCGCGTACAAGGGGATGCTCGACTCGGTGGCGCTGAACGCCGACGGCAAGTCGGTCTCGCTCTCGTTCGACGTGACGCCCGCGGCGCTCGACCTGCTCACCTCGTCCGGGAACGCGGCGCGCGGCCCGGCGGCGCCCCGTCGTCCTTGAACAGGTTCGCCGGCTGACGGCTACACGCCGCTGCGGTGTGCTTTCAGCGTCTCGAGAAATTCCGAAATCACGGCCCGTACGCGTTCGGACGGCTCGACGAACTCGATGCCGGTTCGGTACGTGACCACTTCCTGATCGACTTCGGAGATGCGCGAGTGCGCGACTCGTCCCTTCAGCACGACGGATTTGGTGCCGAGCGTCAGACGCAGCTCGTGAAGGGAGTTGAGCGAGAGTGGGAAGAGGGTCTCGACGGATGCGCCGCCGCGGCTGATCTCCTTGATCTGCAGCGGCTCGAACACCATGATTTCGCCCTGGAGACCGCCGAGGATATGGACGCGCTCTGTGTCGCGCTTATCCGACTCGGAGCCCATGCGAAGGCACTATAACAGGTGGCAGGCCGCTGGAGGCAGGTAGCAGCCCGCGAGAAGGTGACGGGCGACAGCGGGTAAAAGGTTGCCCCTGATCAGTTCATCCGCAACGCCGGGCGCTGCGGCGGAAGAAAGTCCTCGTCGTCGTCGGCGAGCTGCGAGATGGCCGAATCGAAATCCTGCCCCTCGTACTCGGTCGTATACGTGAGGATCGGAATGTCCTTCGTCTCCTGATCGAGCTTCAGCATCGTGAGCAGCTGGAAGCCTTCGAGCTCCTCGATGCGCGTGCAGAGGATGACCAGGTTCGGAACGACCTTCTTGATCTGCGAATAGGCGCGGTCACTCGACTCGACAAACACCATGTCGTATCGTCCAGCGTCCAACACGGTCTCGAGCATCCCGAGCACTTCGGTATTGCCGTTGACGACCACCACTTTCTGAACCGGTGTGGCGGCGATGTGGTTCGTGTCAGCCATCTGAGTAACCCGCCCTTCTGCTCCGACACGAATTCAGGATTCGTGCCATCCCTGAGTCGCCCGGTTATTCGGCAACCTTGCGCAATTTCCGGCCATCTCGCAGCCGTCTGTCCTCTACCTCCATTCTTCGGAATGTCCGCCCTCGAGCTGTAACCCTTTTGCACGGCGGATGTTGGGTGTCGTGCTCCGCCTGTGGGTCGGGTGCGTATCAGATTTGGCAACGGTGCGCTCGGCCAGGGATGCCCCTGCTTCGGCTTGCGGCGGCCGAAGGCCTTGCGGCACAGTGGCAAATCATGCATTCCCGTGAAGTGGCGGCACGTTCGATTTACGAAAACTTCGTCGGCGGGGCCTGGACCCCGTCGGCATCCGGGCGGCTGTTCGAAAACCGCAATCCGGCTGACAACGACGACCTGATCGGCGTCTTTCAGGAGTCCACGCCGGACGACGCGGAACGGGCGCTGGCGGCGGCTCAGCGCGCCTACGACGGCTGGCGCCTGGTGCCGGCGCCGCGCCGCGCGGAGATGCTGTTCCGCGCCGCGCAGCTCATTGCCGAACGCAAGGAACAGTTCGCGCGCGACATGACACGCGAGATGGGCAAGGTCCTCGAGGAGACGCGCGGCGACGTCCAGGAAGCGATCGACATGACCTTCTTCATGGCCGGCGAGGGACGGCGCCAGTACGGCCAGACCGTTCCCTCGGAGCTCCGCGACAAGTTCGCGATGTCGATTCGCCAGCCACTCGGCGTCTGCAGCGTCATTACGCCGTGGAACTTCCCGATGGCGATCCCATCCTGGAAGATCGTCCCCGCGCTGGTCTGCGGCAACACCGTCGTGTTCAAGCCCTCGTCCTTGACGCCGCTCTCCGCGGTGAACTTCGTCAAGGTCCTCGAGGAGGCGGGCATTCCGCCGGGCGTCGTGAACATGGTGACCGGCGGCCCCGATGTGGGCACGGTGCTGGCGATGCACGAGGACGTGAAGGTCGTCTCGTTCACCGGGTCCACCACGGTTGGACGGATCGTCAACCAGAACGCCGCGCCCGGCTTCAAGAAGGTGCACCTCGAGATGGGAGGCAAGAACATCGTCATGGTGATGGACGATGCGCAGCTGGAGCTGGCCGTCGAAGGCTGTGTCTGGGGCGGCTTCGGGACGACGGGGCAGCGGTGCACGGCCGCGAGCCGCGTCGTCGTGCACGAGCGGGTCCACGACGAGTTCCTGTCGGAGTTCTCGCGGCGCGTGAAGGCGCTGCGCGTCGGCAACGGTGCGGCGGACGGCGTGCAGATGGGGCCGTCGATCAGCGAAGCGCAGCTGCAGACGGTGATGCGGTACGTCGAGATCGGCAGGCAGGAAGGCGCGCGTGTCGTCGTCGGCGGCAGGCGGCTGAGCGACGGCGCGTTCGCCCGTGGCTGGTTCCACGAGCCGACGATCTTCGCCGACGTGAAGCCGTCGATGCGGATTGCGCGCGAGGAGATCTTCGGACCGGTCGTCTCGGTGATGCGCTGCCGCTCGCTCGACGAGGCGATCGCGATCGGCAACGACGTCGCGTACGGGCTCTCCGCGTCCATCTACACGCGCGACATCAACACGGCGTTCACCGCGATGCGCGACATGTACACCGGCATCTTCTACGTCAACGCGCCGACCATCGGCGCGGAGGTGCACCTGCCGTTCGGCGGGACGAAGGCGACGGGCAACGGCCACCGCGAGGCGGGCATCGCCGCGCTCGACGTGTTCTCGGAATGGAAGTCGATCTACGTGGACTTCAGCGGCCGGCTGCAGCGCGCGCAGATTGATACGGAGTAGCCGGCTGCCAACTAGGACTTCGGCATCGCCCGGATGTCGGACTTGAGCCGCGGG
>Ga0137409_10007781_pt1 | contig 10983 bp, 10 predicted proteins | sample CZODoug1_16funga_FD_122059 | JGI IMG/M metagenome (GOLD analysis project Ga0137409, IMG submission 122059) | Vadose zone soil fungal communities from Angelo Coast Range Reserve, California, USA - CZODoug1_16fungal (Hybrid Assembly) | ecosystem: Environmental > Terrestrial > Soil > Vadose zone... | reverse complement strand
CGATGGTGACGATGTGCTCGGCGCGCTCGGAGTTCACCTTGTCGACCATCGCGGCGAGCGTGGTCGACTTGCCGGAGCCGGTGGGGCCGGTGACCAGGATGAGGCCCTTGGGGCGATCCGCCATCTGCTCCACGATCGCGGGCAGGCCCAGCTCGTCGAACCCGCGGATCTTGACGGGGATGACACGGATCGCGGCGGCGACTGCGCCGCGCTGCCGGTAGACGTTGCAGCGGAAGCGGGCGAGACCCTGGATGCCGAAGGACAGATCGAGCTCGTTCTCCTCCTCGAACTTCTGCTTCTGCCCCTCGTTCAGGACGCTGTACGCCAGGCGCTGCGTGTCCTGGGGCATCTGCACGTCGAACTGCGTGAGGGCGGTCAGCTTGCCGTGCAGCCGAATCTGCGGGTGCGTTCCGGTGGTGATGTGCAGGTCGGAGGCCCCACGCTCGATCATCAGGGTCAGCAGGTCGTGCATCGTCGCGGCCATTGGTTCCTTGAGCCTCCTTAGTCGGCTTGAAAGAGTATGACTCGGATGCGCCCCTCAAGCCGCATGCAACCTGCGTTCCAGATTTTCCCCGAGTTGCCCGGCGCGCCGCCGGGAGCCCGAAGGCGAGCCTGGGTGGCAGGGCTGACCAGGACGAGACAAACCATTCTAGCCCAGGGGTGGGCTAGGAAATGCGTATTGGCTGGCCCCCGCCCCAGGGGAGGGGATTCCCCGGGGAGCTAGCGGATGCCGCCCAGGCGCTTCAGCACTTCGCTGAACGCCTTCTGGGCCTGGTCCTCGTAAAGGACGAAGAACACCTTTTCGAGACTCGAGTTACCACGCTTCACGTGGTCGATCACGGCCGACATCACCGCGTCGGCCGACTGCGCGGCCGGGACCCCGCCGATACCGCTGCCCAGGGCCGGAAAGGCCAGGGACGACAGCTTGTGCTTCTCGGCGATCGCCAGGGTGGCCCGGGTGGCGGCGGTGATCTTTTCGGGATCGGCCTTGAGGTCCTTGCCCATGGTGACCGCATGGATGACGTGCGTCGCGGCCAGGTTCCCAGCGACCGTGAGCACAGCCTCTCCGATCTCGATCGGCCCTTGTCGCAGCGCGTCTTCCTCGATGACGACCCCGCCTTTGCGCTTCAGGGCACTGGCGACTCCCGTGCCCATCAAGAGCTCGTCGTTTGCGGGGTTGACCACCGCGTCGACTTCCGCCTCCGTGATGTCGCCTCGCTCGACCACCACCGTCGTCTTCCCGATCTTGCACTTCATGGCCGCGGCCCGGTCCCTGGAAGATCTGCCCCTTCCCGCGCCTTCACCGCTTCCCACGACCGATCGAGATCTTCCGTCGATGCCTCGGTGACCGACCGCCCCCCGGCCCTCATCTCCGCCTCCACCTTCCCGAATCGTCGGGTGAACTTCTCGGAGGACCGTCGCAGGCACTCTTCGGCATCCATGCCTCGCAGCCGGGCCACGTTGACCATCGAGAACAGTAGATCTCCCAGCTCGTCCGCGACGCGCTCGTCGTCTCCCGCCTCGAGCGCCTCGCCGGCCTCGCCCATCTCTTCGTGGACCTTGCTCCAGGCATCCTGCCAACGCGTCCAGTCGAAGCCCACCCGGGAGGCCTTGGTCTGCAGGCGCTGGGCCCGGAGCAGCGCGGGTAGCGCCGCGGGGACGCCATCGAGGGTGGAGCCGGCGCGGTCCTTGCCGGAGCCCTCTTCGTGCTTGATCTGCTCCCATTGTGCCAGCGCTTCCCGGGCGTCCGCGACGACGCGGTCGCCGAAGACGTGCGGATGGCGACGCGTCATCTTGGCGCAGAGCTGCCCGATCACGTCGTCCATCGTGAACTCCCCGGCCTCCGCGCCTAGCTGGCAGTGGAACACCACCTGGAACAGAAGATCTCCGAGCTCCTCCACGAGATGGTCGCGTGAGCCCTCGTCTATGGCCTCGAGGACCTCGTAGGCCTCCTCGAGGAGGTACGGCTTGAGCGACGCCCGCGTTTGCTCGCGGTCCCACGGGCAGCCGCCATCACCCCTGAGGCGAGCCATGAGTGAGAGGAGAGAGACGAAGCGACTGCCGGCGGCATCAGCCATGGGACGATCTAGAAGTGTACGCACCGGCATTATACACAACCGGTACATTCGCTTGAAGGGGCTCGGGCCGCGTGCTAGGCTCCCGGCCGAAAACAGGCTGGCGCGAATGCCATGAGCGAAGAAGAGACCTTCAAGGTCACCGATCGACGAGGGCGAGGCGAGGGGACTCCTAGCGGAGGGCCTCCGCCGCACCATCCGTGCGAGTCCGACGCTCCTCCCTCCTCAGGTCCGAGTCAGCTCAGCGCGCTGTTCATGTTGTTCGCCAACTCCGCCTTGATCGGCCTCGGAGCCGTGGCGGAGCCCGGCTCGGCCGAGCGCGGCCCCGACCTCGAGCAGGCCCGTTCCGCCATCGACATCCTCCTGATGCTGCGGGACAAGACGCACGGCAACCGCACCGAGCAGGAGTCCCGGCTGCTGGAGGAGATCGTCTACGACCTGCAGATGCGCTTCGTTCGGGCTGCTCGTGAAGGGTCTGCCTAGCGTGTCCTGATGGTGATCCGCCCCTCCCCGATCTCCAGCCGGTCGACGACGCCGGGCACCTGCCATCGGAGCAGGGAGGCTCCCCGGGAGCCCAGCATCAGGCCCAGGAGCCAGCTGGGCGCCGGGATCCGCCCGAGCCGTGCGCTGATCAGGGTTGCCTCTGCATAGCGTGGCCGCCGGGGTCCCGTGGCGGCAGCCAGATCCACGTGGCCGCTCAACGTAAGCCAGACCGGCGAGGCCAGGGTCCTGCGTGGGAGAGCCGACCCCACCCAGGCTATCAGGGAGTCCCGGATCAGCGCGTCCAAGGGCACGCGCCCCTGGACCGAGACTCGATCGGGGCGAAGACTGACGGCGACCGTGGCCAACCGCATGCCGGCATCGGCGACATGCCCGGAAACGAGGGTCGCGACCTCTGTTTCGCTCAGGACCACCGGCTCCGACCGGGCCGACCGGCCGCTGCCTCGCAGGCCGATCTCGGCTAGCTTTCGCTCCACCAGTGCGGGGTCTGCCCTGTTCAAGGTCGACGGCAGCAGCGTTGGAACCCCGTAAAGCCCGTTCCACGTCCACAGGGCCCCCCCGGCCAGGCATAGCAGGACAATCAGTCCGATGGCCGTGCCCAGACACCCGAGGCAGCCAAGCCGCATCGCTCCTGGACCGTATCATCAGCTCGCCCCCCACCAAAGCTTCTGATTCAACTGCCTTTTATGGATAGTTTTCCAGTTAGTTGACAGGTCCACGCTCAGCATATATAAGTCATATAGACTTAGATCCAAGCAAGGGCGGTAGGCCAGAACATAGGAGAAAGACTCATGGCGCTGATTCGATTCCGTCCGTTCTCGCAGGAGCTGTCCAGCGACTTGACCGACATCCATGCCGAGGTGAATCGATTCTTCGACGGATTTCTGGGCCAGCCGACCGGCTCGGGGAAGATAGAGCGGGTGTGGGCTCCCACCGCGGACATGTACGAGACCAAGAACCAGTTCGTGGTCAGCACCGAGCTGCCGGGGCTCAGCGAGAAGGACATTCATCTGTCCCTGACCGACGACGTGCTCACCATCAAGGGCGAGCGGCAGTGGACCGGCGATCCCGAGGAGGCGAGCCACCACCGCCGTGAGCGTTGGTTCGGCAAGTTCGAACGCGCGTTCGCGCTGCCCGCTCCAGTCGACGCCGGGCAGGTCAAGGCGACCTACCGGGACGGGGTGTTGACGGTGAACCTTCCGAAGGCGGAAGAGAGCAAGCCGAAGGAAATCAAGATCGAGGCGGCCTAGCACGCCCGGTAGAGGTGCCGGCGGGCCCGGGCGCGATCGCTCGGCGCCCGCCGGCCCGGCGACCTGATCCAGACACTCAGACAGGAGAGAACACGACATGGCGAAGGTGATTGGCATCGACCTGGGAACGACGAACTCGGTGGTGGCGGTGGTGGAAGGCGGAGACCCCGCCGTCATCGCTAATCAGGAAGGGAGCCGCCTGACGCCTTCCGTGGTGGCGTTCACCAAGGAGGGCGAGACCCTCGTCGGGCAGGTGGCCAAGCGTCAGGCCATCACCAACCCCGACAACACGATCTTTTCCATCAAGCGCTTCATGGGTCGGCGGTACGACGAGGTCCTCAACGAGATCAAGCTGGTGCCTTACAAGGTGCTCAAGGCCAAGAACGGTGATGCCCGCGTGGAGAGCCGTGGGAAGGAGTACTCTCCGCCGGAGATCTCCGCGCTCGTGCTGCGCAAGCTGAAGGAGGCGGCCGAGGCGTACCTGGGTGAGAAGGTGACCCAGGCGGTCATCACCGTCCCCGCCTACTTCAACGACAGCCAGCGCCAGGCCACCAAGGACGCGGGGGCCATCGCCGGTCTCGAGGTCCTGCGGATCGTCAACGAGCCCACCGCAGCCGCGCTCGCCTACGGGCTCGACAAGAAGAAGGACGAGACGGTCGCGGTGTACGACCTGGGCGGCGGTACCTTCGACATCTCGGTCCTGGAGATTGGCGAGGGCGTGGTGGAGGTCAAGGCCACCAACGGTGACACCCACCTGGGTGGTGACGACTTCGACCAGCGCGTGATGGACTGGATCGCGGACGAGTTCAAGCGGGAGAACGGCATCGACCTGCGGAAGGACCGCATGGCGCTCCAGCGGCTCAAGGAGGCGTCGGAGAAGGCCAAGTGCGAGCTGTCGACCACCGTGCAGACCGAGATCAACCTCCCGTTCGTCACGGCGGACGCCACCGGGCCCAAGCACCTGGTGCTGACGCTCACCCGGGCGAAGCTCGAGTCCCTGGTGGCCGACCTGATCGAGCGCAGCCTGACTCCCTGCCGTGAGGCGATGCGCCAGGCCGGGGTGAACCCCGGCGACATCGACGAGGTCATCCTGGTGGGCGGCCAGACCCGGATGCCCAAGGTCCAGGAAGAGGTCAAGAAGCTCTTCGGCAAGGAACCGAACCGGACCGTCAATCCGGACGAGGTGGTCGCGCTGGGCGCGGCGGTACAGGCGGCGGTCCTCACCGGCGAGGTCAAGGACCTGCTCCTGCTGGACGTGACACCGCTGTCCCTCGGCATCGAGACCCTGGGCGGGGTCATGACCAAGCTGATCGAGGCGAACACCACGATCCCCACCAAGAAGGCGGAGACGTTCACGACCGCCTCGGACAGCCAGCCCTCGGTGGAGGTCCACGTGGTGCAGGGTGAGCGACCGATGGCGCGCGACAATCGCACCCTCGGGCGTTTCCATCTGGACGGGATTCCGCCCGCTCCCCGGAACGTGCCACAGATCGAGGTGACGTTCGACATCGACGCGAACGGCATCCTGAACGTCTCGGCGCGCGATAAGGCGACCGGCAAGCAGCAGAACATCACGATCACCGCCTCCTCCGGCCTCAGCAAGGAAGAGATCGACCGGATGAAGCGGGAGGCCGAGACGAACGCGGCCGACGATGCGCGTCAGCGCGAGAGCATCGAGGTCAAGAACCAGGGTGATTCGACGGTCTACAACACCGAGAAGATGCTCCGCGACTACGGGGACAAGGTCGACGCCACCGACAAGCAGGCGGCCGAGACCGCGCTGACCGAGCTGCGGGAGGCGCTGAAGACCGACGATCTGGAGCGGATCAAGAAGTCGCAGGAGGCGGTGACCCAGGCGTCGCACAAGCTGGCGGAGGCGATGTACAAGGACGCCCAGGCCAAGACCCAGCCGGGAGCCGCGGGCGCGCCCCAGCCCGGCGCCGCCGCCGATGGTGGTGCGCCGAAGGGCGACGTGGTGGATGCCGAGTTCGAGGATCTGGGAGAGAAGAAATAACGCCGGGCCCGCACGGACGGCATTGAGGAGCGCGGGGCTCGCGCGATCGCGTGGGCCCCGCGCGTGACCATGCGCGACTACTATGCGGTGCTCGAGGTGGAGGCCGGCGCGACCGCGGCGCAGATCCGGCGTGCCTACCAGCGTCTGGCGCGACGGTACTCCCCGGACGTCAACTTGTGGGAGCGCGAAGCGCGCGCGCTGTTCGAGGAGATCGCCGAGGCGTACCGCATCCTGAGTGATCCCACGACCCGGACCGTCTACGATCGCCACGGGGCCCAGCCGGCTGGGCGCGCCCGGCCCGGCACGAACGAGGGGCGCCGGGGCGATGACGTCCACGTTCCGGTCGAGCTGTCGTTCCAGCAGGCGGTGGCCGGAGTCGAGGTGGACGTGCCGGTCGACCGGCTGTCCCCGTGCGCAGCCTGCGGGGCGACCGGGGCGGCTCCGGGAGCCGAGCCGAGCGCGTGCTCGCACTGCGGCGGGCTCGGCACCGTCTGGCGTGAGGCCTCCGGGCAGGGTGTCCGGTGCCCCGCCTGTGACGGCGCCGGCGTCCGGGTGTCTGCGCCGTGCTCGGTGTGTCGCGGGCGCGGGGTCTCGACGAGCCGTGCGTCGATCCACGTCCTGCTGCCCCCGGGCCTCGACACCGGCGCCCAGCTGCGGGTCGCGGGAGAGGGTCACGCCGGCCCGTTCGGCGGGTCGCGGGGAGATCTGATCGTCGTCGCCCGCGTCCACGAGGATCCGAGATACACCCGCAAGGGGGACAACCTGTACTGCGAGGTACCCCTGACGCTGGTGGAGGCGGTGCTGGGTAGCCGGGTGCGCGTCCGGGGAGTGGACGGTGTCGTGGACCTGGCGATTCCTCCCGGGACCCAGAGCGGCCAGACGTTTCGCCTGCGCGGCAAGGGGGTCCGGCGCCTGGCGAGTGACGGCCGGGGCGACCTCTACGTCACCACGCGGGTAGAGATCCCGCGTGACGTCGACACCCGAACCCAGGAGATGTTCCGAGAGCTGGGGCGCCTGTTGCCCGGGCGGCCCGCCGTCGAGAACCCGGGGAGCGCACGGGAATGACCGAGCGAAGCCGGCCCCTCTACATGATCGGGGTGGTCGCGGAGATGGTGAAGATCCATCCCCAGACCCTCCGGATGTACGAGAAGAAGGGGCTCATCCGTCCGAGCCGTACCGAAGGGAAGACGCGCATGTACTCGGCGGAGGACGTCGAGGAGATCGCCCGCGTCACCCGGCTCGCGCGCGACCTCGGGGTGAATCTCGCGGGCATCGAGATCATCCTAAAGATGAGGCGCCGGATGCTCGACATGCAGGCGCGGATCGAGGAATTGACCGATCACGTACGGGGTGACATGGCGGAAGTGCGGGACGAAGCGCGGCGCGGCAAAGGCGAAGCGCTCGTCCGGGCGGCATCGAGCCAGCTCTCCCCCGTCGATCTCTTTTGAGGGAAAGGAAGGCCATCACCATGGCAGACGACAAGGTGTTCACCGCGAGCGCCGATCCGCGGAACGCTGGTGCTCCCGTTCCCGACCAGGTTCCGATCCTGCCGTTGCGTGACACTGTGCTGTTTCCGCAGTCCGCCCTGCCGCTCGGCGCGGGGCGCGAGTCCTCGGTCCGCCTGCTCGAAGACGTGGTCCGGGGAAACCGCCTGATCGGGGTCTTTACCCAGCGGGACGCCTCGACGGAGGATCCACAGGAGGCGGATCTGCATCGGATCGGGACCCTCGCGACCGTGCACAAGATCCTCAAGCAGCCAGATGGGACGGTGCGCCTGGTCGTCCAGGGGCTGCATCGTATCCGCATCGTCGAGATGGCGCAGGTACGTCCGTACCTGGTGGCCCGGATCGCGGAGGAGCCCGAGCTCTCTCCGCCGGCCGGCGACCTGGAGACGGAGGCGCTCGCGCGGAACGCGGTCAACCTTTTCCGCCAGGTGGTCGAGCTGTCGCCGATGCTGCCCGACGAGCTCGCGACCGTCGTGGAGAACGTCACCCAGCCCGACCGGCTCGGCGATCTCATCGCGGCGACGCTCCCCGCGCTGACGACCCAGGCCAAGCAGGAGCTCCTGGAGACGCCCGACGTCAAGGCGCGTCTGGCGCGGTTGGTCGCGGTGCTGACCAAGGAAGCGGAGGTACTGGCCCTCGGGTCCAAGATTCAGTCGCAGGTCGAGTCGGAGGTCGGCAAGAGCCAGCGCGAGTACTACCTCCGGGAGCAGCTCAAGGCGATCCAGAAGGAGCTCGGCGCGACCGACGACCGCACCCAGGAGCTCGATGAGCTCCGGGAGAAGGTCGAGGCGGCCGGCATGACCGAAGAGGCCAAAAAGGAGGCCCTGCGCGAGCTCGACCGGCTCAGCAAGATGCCGCCCGCCGCCGCGGAGTACACGGTGGCGCGGACGTACCTCGACTGGCTGCTCGCACTGCCGTGGAGCAAGCAGACGACTGACAACCTCGACATCGCGGAGGCGCGGCGGGTGCTGGATGCCGATCACTCCGGCCTGGAGAAGGTGAAGGACCGGATCCTCGAGTACCTGGCCGTCAAGTCGATGCGCCCGGCCGGCAAGGACCCGATCCTGTGCTTCGTGGGCCCTCCCGGGGTGGGCAAGACCTCGCTCGGCCGCTCGATCGCGCGGGCCCTCGGGCGGAAGTTCCACCGCATCTCGCTCGGAGGCATGCGGGACGAGGCGGAGATCCGCGGTCATCGGCGGACCTACATCGGAGCCCTGCCCGGCCAGATCATCCAGGGCCTGCGGCGCGCCGAGTCGAAGAACGCGGTGCTGATGCTGGACGAGGTCGACAAGCTGGGCATGGACTTCCGAGGCGATCCCGCCTCCGCGCTGCTGGAGGTCCTCGATCCGGAGCAGAACTTCGCGTTCCGCGACCACTACGTCGACGTGGCCTTCGATCTGTCCAAGATCCTCTTCATCACGACCGCTAACGTGCTGGACACCGTGCCCGCGCCGCTGCGGGATCGGATGGAGATCATCGAGATCGCGGGCTACACCGAGGAAGAGAAGGTTGCCATCGCGCGGACCCACCTGGTGCCCAAGCAGATCGCTGATCACGGCATGATCGACGGCGAGCACATCCGGTGGACCGACGCCGCCCTCCGCCGCCTGGTCCGGAGCTACACGCGGGAGGCCGGCCTGCGCAACCTCGAGCGCGAGATCGCGGCGATCACGCGCAAGGTGGCGAAGCGCCGGGTCGAGGGGCACGCCCCGTCCGTCGAGGTGACGGAGGCCCTCGTCGGCGAGCTCCTGGGAGCACCGAAGTTCGAGCACGAGGAGCTCGAGGAGCGGACGCGGATCCCCGGAGTAGCGGTCGGCATGTCGTGGACTCCGACCGGTGGCGAGATCCTGTTCATCGAGGCCACCCGGATGAAGGGCAGTAAGACCCTTACCATGACCGGCCAGCTGGGCGACGTCATGAAGGAGTCTGCCCAGACCGCGCTGTCCTGGATTCGCTCGCACGTCTCCCAGCTCGGGGTGCGGTCCGACTACTGGGATACCTCGGACATCCACATCCACGTGCCGGCGGGTGCGATCCCGAAGGATGGCCCGTCGGCGGGCGTCACCATGGTGACGGCACTCGTTTCCCTGATGACTCAGAGGCCGGTGCGGTCGGATCTGTCGATGACTGGCGAGGTGACGTTATCTGGCCGAGTGCTGCCGGTAGGGGGCATCAAGGAGAAGGTCCTCGGAGCTCGGCGCGCTGGAGTGCGCATCGTTATCTTGCCGAAAAGGAACGAGAAAAACCTCATCGAGGACGTCCCGAGCCAGGTTCGCGATGGGATGACCTTCCACTTGGTGGATACGGTCGATCAGGTCCTCAATCTGGCTTTGGAGGAGCCGATTCCCAAGGACAACCGCATCCGGGAGTCCCTGCTCCAGGCCCGCAACTGAATCAAAAGTACCTGAAGTAGAAGAGGTGAGAGGCCGCCCCATCGGGCGGCCTCTTCGCTTGTCCCACCACCCTTGGCACGCCTCTTGGACCTCAGGGGGTCGTGCTCACCAAGGGCGTGTTCGCGGGAGCCGTGATCCTGGCCACCGTCGTCTGGACGGCAAATGCGGGGGCCGAGAACTATCGGTTGATCGACGGCGCTGGCGTCGTCCATCTGACCAATGCTCCGACCGATCCGCGCTACCGGGGCCTTCCGGTCGTGTCGGGAACTTCGAGCGGATGGCTCCGCATGACCGAGACCTCCCATCACCAGTTCGCGAGCGACATCCGGGAGATCTCCTCTCGCCACGGCGTCGACCCGCAGCTCGTCGAGTCCGTGATCCGAGCGGAGTCGGCGTTCAACCCGACCGCGGTGTCCCGCACCGGTGCACGCGGGCTGATGCAGCTCATGCCCAGGACCGCGGTGGCGCTCGGGGTCCGCGATTCCTTCAACCCGCGGGAGAACATCGAGGGAGGCGTCCGTCACCTGCGCTACCTGCTGGACCGCTACCCGGGCAACGTCCCGTTCGCGGTCGCCGCCTACAACGCGGGTGAGGGGGCGGTGGACGCCCATCGCGGCATCCCGCCGTACGCGGAGACCCAGCAGTACGTCCAGCGCGTGCTTCAGACCGGCGTCGCCTGGCGCACGGTGGGCCCGCTTCCCAAGTCGGTGTATCGCTACGCCGGGCCCAATGGTTCGGTCACCTACAGCAATCTCCCGCCCGGCAGTCGCCTCAGCGTGGCCCCCTAAGTCGTCGAAAACCGGCAAACGGTTTTCGCGCCGCGTATGCTCCCTCGACCGGGGGGCACCTGGAGATGACCTTCGCCGCGGACCGCCAGGGCTATCCGCGGCGGTTGCACGTCCTCGAGCCCGCGATGCGCTCGACCTGACAACGTCGCAGGAGGCGCAGGTTCGGGCGCTCGAGAGCGCGATTCGATCCAGGCCGAGGTCGCTCCGCTGGTAGCCGAGAGCGGTATCACCTAAAGACGCAGGACAGACGGTCGTCGGTCGGCTAGCACTCAACTCGAACGCATTCCCGGGTGTCCAACGCGGTCAGCACTCCGGGTCTTCTGTCTCATCTTTCGCGGCGTTACCGCGCTGTCGGCGACCGGCTCGCCACTCGGCCAGGAGGCGCGCCCGAAAGTCGGAGAGTTCTCGCTCGATCCGTCGGGCAAGATCGCGCAGCGCCGCCTCGAGTTGGCTGTTG
>Ga0137409_10007780_pt1 | contig 10983 bp, 8 predicted proteins | sample CZODoug1_16funga_FD_122059 | JGI IMG/M metagenome (GOLD analysis project Ga0137409, IMG submission 122059) | Vadose zone soil fungal communities from Angelo Coast Range Reserve, California, USA - CZODoug1_16fungal (Hybrid Assembly) | ecosystem: Environmental > Terrestrial > Soil > Vadose zone... | reverse complement strand
TCGGCGCGTGCGACGCCTCGCGATAGAAGAACTGGCAGGCCGTGGTGTCCCGCTCACCGTACTTGAGGGCGGAGACCTCGTACATGGGGGGTCCTCTCGTGAGGCTGGATGGGCTCAGCTCAGGGTCGCGCCCTGGGCATTGAGGTAGACGGCGTAGAGCGACTGGCTGCTCGCCAGGAAGAGCCGGTTCCGCTTGGGCCCGCCGAAGCAGAGGTTGGCGCAGCGCTCGGGGAGCAGGATGCGCCCGATCAGCTTGGCCTCGGGGTTGAAGATGGCCACCCCATCCTGCCCCTCGCCTCCGCCGAAGCCGCACCAGAGATTGCCCTCGGTGTCGCAGCGGAACCCGTCCGGGATTCCCGCCCCCGTGTTGATGAAGGCGCGCCCGTTGGCGAGCGTGGCGCCGTTGTCCACCACGTCGAAGACGCGGATCTCGCGGGGCGTCGCCCCGCTGACCACCACGTAGAGCCGCCTCTCGTCGGGCGAGAAGCAGAGGCCGTTGGGCCGTGGAATGTCTCCGGTCACCACCGTGGCCTGGCCGTTCTTGTCGACGCGGTACACGTTGGTGGGCAGCTCGGGCGCGGCCGTGTGTCCCTCGTAGTTGCTGAGGATGCCGAAGGGCGGATCGGTGAACCAGATGGAGTCGTCCGACTTGACCACGACGTCGTTGGGGGAGTTCAGCGGCTTGCCCTGGAAGCGGTCCAGGACCACGGTGATGGTGCCGTCGTACTCGGTGCGCGTGACGCGCCGGCTGTCGTGCTCGCAGGTGACGAGCCGCCCCTGGCGGTCGCGCGTGTTGCCGTTGGCGAAGTTCGACGGCTTGCGGAAGACACTGACGCGGCCCGTCTCCTCTTCCCACTTCATGATGCGGTTGTTGGGGATGTCGCTCCAGAGGAGGTAGCGACCGTCGCCGAACCACACCGGGCCTTCCGACCAGCGGAAGCCGGTGGCGAGGCGCTCCACGGCGGCGTTCCCGATCCGGTACTTCGCGAAGCTCTCGTCGACGATCTCGATGGCCGAGTCGGGGTATGGCGCCGGGCTCGAGGGCCAGCGTCCCGGGGGCGGCGTCATGCTAGCGGGTGACGCGGGCGGCCTGGATGGCGTGCCACACGCGATCGCTGGTGGCCGGCATGTCGAAGTCGCGGACGCCCGCCGTGGCCAGAGCATCCAGGACCGCATTCATCACGACAGGCAGCGCGCCGACGGTGCCAGCCTCGCCCGCCCCCTTGGCGCCCAGCGGGTTGAGCTTGGTCGGAACCGTGTTGCTTGCCACCGCGATGTCGCAGAAGGTGTCGGCGCGCGGCATGCCGTATTCCATGAACGAGGAGGTGAGGAGCTGGCCAGACTCGGGGTCATAGACGACCTGCTCCATCAAGGCCTGGCCCACGCCCTGGGCGATGCCGCCGTGGATCTGTCCCTTGAGGGTCAGCGGATTGATGACGGTGCCGACATCGTCGACCACGGTGTACCTGATGAGAGCGACCTCGCCCGTCTCGGCATCGATCTCGACCTCGCAGACGTGGCAGCCGTTGGGATAGGTGTCGGCGGGCGGAGAAAACGTGCCCGTCTCGTAGAACCCGGGCTCCACGCCGGAGGGAATCTTGTCGAGCTGGAATGCGGCGCGGGCCACCTCCTTGAGGACGACGGCGCGATCCGTCCCCTTCACGGTGAAGCGTCCGTCGGCGAACACGATGTCCGGCTCGGCCGCCTCGAGGAGGCGGGCGGCGATCTTCCGACCCTTGGCGATGAGCTTGTCGGCGGCCATGGAGAGCGCGGTGCCCCCGATGACCGTCGAGCGCGAGCCCATGGAGCCGATGCCGAAGGCCACGCGGTCGGTGTCGCCGTCGATGTACCGGACCTCGCGCGGGTCGAGGCCCAGCTTCTCGTGGGCGATCTGCTTGAAGATGGTCTCGTGGCCCTGACCCTGGTTCTTCGAGCCCATGAGGATCATGGCGGTGCCGCTCGGATTGAAGCGGATCTCCGCGTACTCGAGCCCCGGCGCGGCGGCCCGCTCGATGGCGTTGACGATGCCGAGCCCGCGCAGCTTGCCCCGGCGCCGCGACTCCTCGCGCCGCGCGGGGAAGCCCGCCACGTCGGCGAGGGCCAGCGCCTGGTCCATGCCCTTCTCGAACTCCCCGCAGTCGTACGTGACGCCCAGCGACGTGCGGTAGGGCATGGCGGAGCCCGGGATGATGTTCATCCGGCGGAGCTTCAGGCGGTCGAGCCCCAGCTCGCGCGCGGCATCGTCGATGAGCCGCTCGAGGACATAGATGGCCTCGGGCCTGCCCGCCCCACGATACGGCGCGGTGGAATTGCAATTGCTGAGCACGCCCGTGACCTGCACGTGGGCGGCGGGGATGGTGTAGACACCCACGAGGGTGACCACGTTGGAGAAGCTCGCGAGCAGGTTGCGATCGGATGAGATGTAGGCGCCCAGATTGGCGATGGTGCGCACGCGCAGGGCGAGGAAGCGCCCCTGGGCGTCGAGGGCCAGCTCCGCGTCGCTGATGTTGTCGCGGGCGTGCTCGTCGGCGGGAATGGCTTCGTGACGCTCGCAGGCCCACTTCACGGGGCGCCCGAGCTTGCGCGCGGCCCACAGGACGAGCCGGTGCTCGGGATACTGCCACCCCTTGGTCCCGAACCCGCCCCCGATGTCGCCCGCGATGACACGGATCTGGTGCTCGGGGATCTGGAAGACCATGCTGGCCAGGGCGTTGCGCACGCGGTGGGGATACTGCACGTCGGCGTAGAGCGTGTACCGGTCCTCGCCGGGATCGTAGACCCCGAGCGCTCCCCGCGGCTCCATGTACTGGGCGTGCACGCGCGTGATGACGTAGCGACGGCGGACCACGTGCGCCGCGCGCGCGAAGGCAGCCTCCACGGCGGCCTTGTCTCCCGCCTCGTACACGTTGCTGACATTGTCGGGACACTCGTCCCACACGGGCGCGCTCCCGGGCCCCGCCGCCGCCGTGGAGGTGACCGAGGGAAGCGGATCGTAGTCGACCTGGACGAGGTCGGCGGCGTCCTTGGCCTGGCCCAGGGTCTCGGCGATCACGAAGGCGATGGGATCGCCGACATAGCGCACGCGCTCCTGCGAGAGGCCGCGGTGGGGCGGGGCGAACATGGGCGTGCCGTCGGGCCGCTTTCGCCGAAGGGTCATCTTCATCGTGCCCAGGCCGTCGCGCTCGACGTCGGCGCCCGTGAGGACGGCGAGGACGCCGGGAGCCTTGAGGGCCCGGTCGACGTCGATACCTCGGATCCGGGCATGGGCATGCGGGGAACGCAGGACGACGGCGTGCGCCTGCCCGGGAAGATTGACGTCGTTGAGATAGCGACCCTCGCCCTTGAGCAGACGGACATCCTCGAAGCGCGTCACCGACTGGCCGATGCCGAACTTTGCCATCGAAGCGATCAGATGGTGAATCGGCGCCTGAAGACCCGGCGGATCAGGTAGGGATTGGCCCCGAGCTCGTAGAGTTTTCCGATATCGCCGGCCTTGAGGGCGGCGCACTCCGCGGGACTGAGCTCGTGTCCGAGCAGCTCCTGGTCGGTGAGCGATTCCTTCATCTGGTGCTGGCGCGCGATGGCGGTCAGGAGCTTGTTGAGGGGATAGGAGATCCTGATCATGGATGCGCCCGGGCTCATGGATGGACCCAGACGGTCGCACAGCCGGTGATCCACTCGGCGACTCCCTCGTAGGCGAGCACGTCGCCCTTCCATCCCGGCACGGCGCCGAGGAGGGCGATCCAGTTCCGTATCTCCTGGCCGCCGTTGCCGCCCTCCCGCTCGATCTCCTCCCAGGTGAGCCGGGTCAGCGGCTCGATGTCGCCGCGCGCCACGTGATCGAGCACGCGCAGGTCGAACTCGGGATTGATGCGCCCCGTCTCCGGCGTCCCCACCCAGTGGGAGATCCCGCCCGTGGCCACGAGGGCAACGCGCTCACCGCTCGGCCGGGCGCGGATGAAGTCGCCCACGAAGGCTCCCACCTGATGGCAGCGTCGGGGAGTGGGCAGGGGAGGCGCCGCGCAGTTCGTGTACACCGTCACCAGGGGCACCTCGCCTCCGGGCATCAGGAAATGAAGCGGCACCGAGAGCTCGTCCCAGCTCTCGATGGCGTGGGAATAGGCGAAATCGATGCCCGCGGCGAGGCCTGCCTCGAGCAGCGACATGGCCCACTCCGGATTCCCGCGGAGCGTGCGGGCCGGGATGCGCATGAAGGCGGCCCCGCCCTCGCTCGGCGCCTCGTACGAGCCGGCGAGGCCGATGCAGAAGGCGGGCAGGTTGTCGTAGGCGAAGTTCTGGAGGTGGTCGTTCACGAACATCACGAGGAGATCCGGGTGGGCGGCGTGGAGCCGGCGGCCCGCCTCGCGGAAGCCGGCGTACAGACGGTCCCGCTGCTCGGGCTTCGAGACCTCCGGCTTGCCCGTGATGAGCGGTGCGTGCGCGGTCAATGCCGCCCCGACGATCTCCGCCATGTCCCCTCCGGCCCTCGGGCCGTGCTGCTGCATGCCGGGCTATGGTAGTCCATCCGTGAACACTTGAGAAGATACTCGACCTGGGAGGGGGCTCCTGGGTCGTCCGCCTTCGTGATAGGGTTACGCGCGACTGATTCGCCACCGGCACCCCAAGACCATGGAGAGGAGGCAGTGATGGCACACGGATTCGCACTGTTCGCGGCCACGGCGCCCGAGGTCATCCGCGCCGCCGCGCGGGAGGCTGAAGCGCTCGGCTATGGCTCCTTCTGGGTCAATCATCCCGGCTCCACCGACGGGCTCGCCTCCCTCGCCCAGGCCGCCGGCGAGACGCGGCGCATCGAGCTGGGCATCGGCGTCATCCCGCTCAACACGCGTGGGCCGGCCAGCATCGTCCAGGGCGTCAAGGCCACGGCGCTGCCGCTGGATCGGCTGCTCCTCGGCGTGGGGAGCCCCAACCCGAACTCGCTCTCCCGCGTGCGCGAGGGCATCGCCGAGCTGCGGGGGAAGCTGTCGACGCGGCTCATCGTGGCCGCCCTCGGCCCCAAGATGTGCCACCTCGCCGGCGAGGTCGCCGACGGCGTGCTCTTCAACTGGCTGACCCCCGAGCATGCGCGCCTCTCCGCCGGCTGGGTGGGCGAGGGCGCCCAGGCCGCGGGCCGCAAGCCGCCCACGCTCTACGCTTACGTCCGCCTCGCCCTCGGGCCGGCGGCCATCGAGAGGCTCGGCGAGGAAGGTGCCCGCTACGCGGCGATTCCCGCCTACGCGAGCCACTTCGAGCGGATGGGCGTCAAGCCCGTGGAGACGGCGATCGCGGCGCAGACCCCCAAGGACGTTCCGGCTGCTCTCGCGAAGTGGCGCGGCGCGGTCGACGAGATCGTGCTCCGCGCCATCACCGCCAAGGACACCGTCGAGGAGAACGTGGCGCTGCTCCAGGCGGCCCGGCCGGCCTAGCCTCCGCCGCGAGAGCCATGCTAGTCTTCGAGCGAGCGCCGAGCCAGTGAGCGGAGGGCAAACACCATGCTGAGCCATGAAGACAATCTTCTCCTGACGAGGGTCGGGCAGGGGACGCCGATGGGCGCGCTCCTGCGGGAGTACTGGATGCCCGTCGTGCAGTCGGGCGAGGTCGAGCCCGGCGGCAAGGTCAAGCGCGTCCAGCTCCTGGGCGAGCGTCTCGTGGTCTATCGCGCCAAGCTGGGCCAGCCCGGGCTCATCGGCGAGTTCTGCCCGCACCGGCTCGCCTCGCTCTACTTCGGCCGGGTGGAGGACGCGGGCATGCGCTGCGTCTATCACGGCTGGCAGTACGGCCTGGACGGCCAGTGCCTGGAGATGCCCTGCGAGCCCGCGGAGTCGAGCTTCGCCTCGAAGGTGCGTCACGTCGCCTACCCCTGCGTCGACCAGGGCGGAGTCATCTGGGCCTACATGGGGCCGGCGAGCCCGCCCCCGCCCTTGCCCGCGCTGGAGTGGACGCTCCTGCCCGAGAGCAACACCTTCATCTCGAAGCGCGTCCAGGAATGCAACTGGTTCCAGGCGCTCGAAGGCGGCATCGATTCCAGCCACATCTCCTTCCTCCACGCGCCCCTGCATCACACGGACAGCGAGGTGACGCGCGAGCTCGACCGCGCGAGCTTCGGAGTGGGCGAGGCGGTGCAGACGGCCGATCGCGCCCCGCGCTTCGAGGTCGTGGATACCGACTATGGCGTCTTGATCGGTGCGCGCCGGAGCTGGCCGGACGGCCGCCACTACTGGCGGATCACGCAGTTCCTCTTGCCCTTCCACACCATGCCGCCCACGGACCGGGACGAGAGGATCGTCCAGTCGCACATCTGGGTGCCCATGGACGACACGAAGGTCGTCAACTGGATGGTGACCTGGCATCCGGACCGCGCCCTGACCCCGGAGGAGCGCCAGATCCATCTCGAGGGCAAGGGCGCCCACGTCTGCGATTTCGCGCCCGCGACCTCCGAGCCCTATGGCGACATCCGCACCGCTCTCAACCGCGACAACGACTACGGCATGGACTGGGACGTCCACCGCGGCAAGATGTTCTGCGGCATTCCTGGCTTCGGCGTCCAGGATCAGGCGATACAGGAGAGCCAGGGGACCGTCGTCGATCGCACCCAGGAGCGTCTGGGCACGAGCGATGCCGCCATCATCCAAGTACGAAAGCGCCTGCTGGGCGCGGCTCGCGCTCTCTTCGAGCGGGGCACGCCGGCGCCCGGGCGCAATCCCGAGTCCTTCCTGGTGCGCTCGGCCTCGGTCCTCCTGCCACCCGGCGCGAGCTGGGTGGACGGCGCCCTGCCGCGCATCGTGGTCAAGCCGGGCGCGCAGCTCACCCTCGCCTGAGCGCGTCGCCGAGCGCACACATGGCAGGGCGGATGGCTGGTCGGATCGCCCTGGTCACCGGCGGGGGAGGCGGGATCGGCGAGGCGACCGGGCGTCTCTTCGTGGAGGAAGGACCAGCGTGTGGGGCGCTTCGAAGCGAGCCAGGGCATCGTCGATGACGCGGCGGGCTTCAGACTCGGACGTGAGATCGGCCACGAGCGCGAGCACGCGGCCTCTACGCGAGAACACCGAGCCCGGGGCACGCGCGGTGGCCGTGCCTGTTCAGAAATGAATCGGACGCCGGATTAGCTCCGGCGCCCGTTGTCGATTTCGACAGTCGAGCCGGCTACTTCTCGCTGCGCTTGCGCGCCCACCCGATCCCAGCGAGGGCGAGGAGACCCGTCGCGATCAGCGCGAAGCCCCCGGGGGAGGGAACTCCGCAGCGTGGCGTGCCGGGAGTACCGCAGAAGCCGCCCCCGTCGATCTGTACATTGCCAGCGAGGGTCGTCGCTTGGCTGCCCGTGTCCCGGTCCAGCGGCGTGAGCCCCCCGATGAGCCCGAACGAGTTGTGGGTCGGATCGTTGACGTCGGAGTTTTTCAGGCCGAACGGGGCCGCTGCTCCTTCGGGAGTGACCGTGAAGGGAGGGCTCGGCGAGATAGAAGAAACGTCGACGGGCAGGAAGCCGAAGAAGTCCGGCGGCGTCGGGCCGGCAAGGAGATTCGCCCCACAGGGGAAGCACTCGGCCAGCGCCAGGAGACCTCCGCCGGCATTGATGAAGTTCTTGATGTCGGTGGAGCGAGCGATGAGCGCGTCGAGCTCCGCGCGCGTCAGAAGGCCGCCGAAGGACGAAGCGATCGCGATCGCGGTGTAGGCGGAGAGGTTCGCCGTCGCGAACTCGGCGGCATTGACGCGGTCGTAGTTCGTTCCGAGTGCCAGCCCGAGCGAGCCGAGGCCAAGCTCGCCGATGCGATGGCCACCCGGTGTCGCGATGCGGGATTCGACCCAGAGGAACTTGGTCGCCGCACCGTCATCGAACGTGCCTCCGGTGACGAAGCTGAGGCCGGACCGGAGGAGGTTCGCCGCGCCCGTCGAGTCCTGGGCGTGGAAGTCGGGATCGTGGCCGGTGAGAAAGATGGGACCGGCTGTTACGGGCGTAGCGACCAGAAGCAGGGCGGCGATGCTCAACGCCCACATGCGTGACCTCATCGTATCGGAACCCCTCTCCAGACGCCTGAAATCTGAGCGCCCTCAGCAATTTTTCCCTCCGGGCGTGCATGGAAAGTACCAACTGGGGAAAGACCATGTATCCGTGAAGTTGGAGCGGAAGAGCGTCGACATGGGCTCGATTGTGGAAATTCCGGCGACACCGGGCCGCAAAGACCTGTTTATGAAGGGATGGTCGGAGGAGAGGAAGGCAACAACTGGTGCTCCGCTACGCAACCCGTCAGGAATCCTTACGGATTGACAGACACCCGGCGAGTCGGGATTATTTCAGCTCTGCGCTCCTGAGATAGTCCTCCCACTCCTGCAGGGATGACCCCCAAGGGTCGCGCAACGACCGAAGCCTGGATTGCGGGCAAAGGCGACATCGCTTGCGCGCAATCTGGCGGCTCCACGTGTCTCTCGTTCTCAACGAGGCGCTCGAGCGCCCTAAGAGGGATGGAGGCGAGCGCGCCGCGCTAGACGGCGACGGCCATTGCTACAATACCGAGCGTACGAGGCCACCATCGACCAGGATCGTGGTGTCCGTCCTATGGCTGGCCCTGCCCGATGCTGTGAGAAGGCTGATAGGTCTCGCGCAGGACCAAGAACGGGCCCTATGTCGCCCACCGCGTTTCAGCGCACCGCGGGCACCTTGTCGGCGAGCCAGTCGAGGCCCAGATCGTTGAGCTTGGCGCGCGTCGGGTAGCCCGTGGCGGGGTCGCACCCGGCGAGCTGATAGTAGCTGTCGCGCGCGCGCTCGAACTCCTCCGTGGTCATGGCCACGCCCGCCGTCGGGCCCGTGCCCCCGAGCGGCTGGAAGAGCTTCTTCGGCAGCGTGTCGGCCGACTTGCCCATGCCCTCGCGGGCGTTGAAGGCGCGCATCATCGCGATGCGCCGCTCGCCCACCGTGAGGAGCTCCTCCATGGTCGCGTCCCATCCCGTGCCCGTGCGGACGAGCTCGACGGTGTCATTGGGCCCGTAGAGCTGCCACGAGGGACCCCAGACGAACTGGCAGAGACCGAGCGTGTCGAGGGCGGAGTAGAAGCACTGCGACCGGTAGGCGAAGCGGACCTTGGCGTCGGAGAGGTCGGTTGTCGGCAAGGCCGCCGCGATGTCGAGCTGCTGAAGCCGCCCGTGGTGGAGACTGCCGGGCTTGGCGCGCAGCGCCGAGTCGTGCTCGGAGGATTGGTGATCGGCGCCAAAGGGATTGACGGCGTAGACGAGTCCGAGGGAGCGCTTGACCTGGGGCATGTGGGCCGGCAGCTCCTGGCCCTTGACGGTCACGGTGAGATCTACCGCGGCCTGTCCGATGCTCTTCGCCGCCCGCAGGCTCCCCTCGGCGAGGAGGTCGCCGATGCCGCGTCGGAGCGCGATCGCCTCGATGGCGCGCAGCACCGACCGGCCGTCGCCATAGGCCAGGCCGAGGTCCTTGTCGTCCAGGAGCCCCTTGCTCTTGGCTTCAATGGCCCAGGCAATGGTGGCGCCGGCCGAGATCGTGTCCATGCCGTACATGTTGGCGTCGGCCGAGGCCTTGGAGAGCAGCTTGAGGTCGCCCACGCCGCACATGGTGCCGAAGAAGGTCAGGGTCTCGTATTCGGGCCCGCCATAGATCGGATCGATGTCGAGGCCGGGCTCGTGGACCTCGACCGTCCGCTTGCACTTGACCACGCAGGCATAGCAGGTGTCGCGCTCCTTCAAGATCGTCTTGGCCAGCGTGGAGCCGTCGATGTCCTTGGCCTGCGCGAAAGTGCCCTCGGTGTAGTTCCGCGTGGGTTGGCCGCCCACCTTGTCCTGGATGGCGAGGACACCGGCGGTACCGTACTCCCCGAACCACACGATGCCGGGGTTGGCTTCCTGCAGCTCCTTGAGGCGCTTGACGAGTCCGCGGAACTGCTCGGGTGCCGCGGGCTTGGGACTGTGCGTGCCGCGCACGACCACGGCCTTGAGGCGCTTCGATCCCATCACCGCGCCCAGCCCCGTGCGGCCGTTGGCGCGGTTGACCATGTTCATGATGGCGGCGAAGCGGACCAGGTTCTCGCCGGCGGGCCCGATCTGCGCGATCTCCGCCTTCGGATCGCCGACCTCCTCCTTGAGGATGCGGTCTGCGTCGGCGGTGACCTTGCCCCACAGATGCTTGGCGGGCTTGAGCTCTGCCTCGCCGTCGTGCAGCCAGAGGTAGACGGGCTCCTTGGCCTGCCCCGTGAAGACGAGGGCGTCGGCGCCCGCCGCCCGCATCTCGGCGGGGAAGAAGCCGCCGCACTGGCTGTCGCCGATGGCCCCCGTGAGGGGAGAGCGCGCGCAGGCGGTCATGCGGCTCTGCCCCGAGATGGCAAGGCCGGTCAGCGGGCTCACGGCCATGACGAGGACGTTGTCGGGACCGAGGGGATCGGCGCCCGCCGGGATCTGCTGGAGAAGGAGATAGGTCGCGAGCGCGCTCCCGCCCGGGTACTTGCGGTATACCTCCTCGGAGAGCGTCTTCTTCTCGATGCTGCCCTTGCCCAGATCGATGTGGTACACAGTGCCGGTGAGTGCCAAGGCGGGTTCTCCTCTGGTTGTGAGCCTGGCCGTCTGTCTCGTCCCGCTCGCGTCAGCCGGCAGTGTACCGCAACCCGGCCGGGGCGCGAGCACCCGAATCGCGACACGGAAGGCGAGACATGCCCGCCGAGGGTGATCGGATCCGCTGCTGCATCGCGGGGGGCGGCCCCGCCGGCATGATGCTGGGCACGCTCCTCGCCCGCGCGGGCGTCGACGTCCTCGTCCTGGAAAAGCACGCGGACTTCTTGCGCGACTTTCGGGGCGACACCATCCACCCGTCGACGCTCGAGATCATGCACGAGCTCGGATGGCTGGACGAGTTCCTCCGGCTGCCCCACCAGAAAGTCAGCGAGCTGAGGGCGCTGGTCGGCTCCCTTCCCGTGACCATCGCGGACTTCCGCCACCTGCCCACGCGCTGCAAGTTCATCGCCTTCATGCCGCAGTGGGACT
>Ga0137409_10007779_pt1 | contig 10984 bp, 10 predicted proteins | sample CZODoug1_16funga_FD_122059 | JGI IMG/M metagenome (GOLD analysis project Ga0137409, IMG submission 122059) | Vadose zone soil fungal communities from Angelo Coast Range Reserve, California, USA - CZODoug1_16fungal (Hybrid Assembly) | ecosystem: Environmental > Terrestrial > Soil > Vadose zone... | reverse complement strand
CCTGCTTGCCCAATTGCGGCGCCTGAACAGCCTGGGCTTGCGCTGCCATTTGCGGTGTTGCTTGCACAGGTTGCACTATGTGTTGTGTGCTATCCCCTGTGTTGCCATTCATCCCTTCACCAGCCCCGCCCTTTCCCCCTATCTCAACCATAGTCCCTGGCTCCGTCACCTGCCCTCCTGTTATCGGGCCGGTGACCGGGGGTTTGCTGGCAGCACTGGTTTATAAAAGCATTCATTGATCTTTAGAAAATTCCAGGTCGGCAAGAACCTCGCCACCACTGCGGGCGCGGTCGTGTTTCGCAACGAGGTGCTCGAGCTGATCCAGTTCCAGCCCGCGACGACGGAGATCTACCACCGCCCGCTTCTCATCGTGCCGCCGCAGATCAACAAGTTCTACGCGCTCGACCTGAGCCCGGGGAGAAGCTTCGCTGAGTACGCGACGCGCAACGGCGTCCCGGCATTCGTGATCAGCTGGCGCAATCCCACCGCCGCCCAACGCGACTGGAATCTGGAAACCTATCTCGCCGCTTGCAAGGAGGCGATCGGCGCGGTCTGCGAGATTTCCGGCAGTCCCGATGTCAACACCATGGCCGCGTGTGCGGGCGGATTCACGCTGGCGACATTGTTGGGCCACCTCGCGGCGAGTGGCGACCGCAGAGTGCACAGCGTCACGCTGCTGGTTACCGTGCTCGACACCGAGTCGCCGACATTGCTCGGAACGTTCGCGTCACGCAGCGGTATCGCGGCAGCGATCCAGCGCTCGCGCTCCCGGGGCGTGCTCGAAGGCGAGGAAATGGCGCGCGCGTTCGCCTGGCTGCGGCCCAATGATCTCGTGTGGCTGTTCGTCGCCAACAACTGGGTAATGGGCAATCGACCGCCGGCTTTCGACATCCTGTATTGGAACTCGGACACGACGCGCCTGCCCGCCGAATTCCACGCGGATCTGTTGCGCATGTATATGGAAAATCCGCTGTTGAATGCCAATCGCCTCAAGGTCCTCGGCACTGCAATCGACATGGCGAACGTCGACATCGACAGCTATGTCATCGCGGGCATCACGGATCACATCACGCCGTGGCCGGCGTGCTACGAGTCGCGCAAGGTGCTGCGCGGAGCGATGACTTTCGTCCTGAGCTCGAGCGGTCACATCCAAAGCATCGTCAACCCGCCGGGAAACCCCAAGGCGAAGTACTTTCTCAATCCCGACCTCACGCTCACGCCCGAGAAGTGGCTCGAGACGGCGACGCCGCATCCCGGATCGTGGTGGGACCACTGGCTCAAGTGGTACGAGGGGCGCGGCGCCGGCAAGCGCCCGACGCCTGCGCATCTCGGGAGCGAAGCGCATCCGGCGGGCGATCCAGCGCCGGGACGCTACGTGCATCAGCACTGAAGACCGAGCTGCGAGGGCCCGCACCTGTGCGCTCGATGCACGCTTGCAAAGCTCGAGGCCTGTAGAGTTCGCGCGCCTCACGATGGCATATCGACCAGCAGGCTGAGTAGTGAACAAACGGTCAACGGCCCCGAAGATTGAGTACGTCGATGTCGACGGCGTGATGCTGCGAGTCGCGATTCGCAGTGGCCGCGGCAAGACGCCGCTGCTGCTGTTCAACGGCATCGGCGCAAACCTGGAACTGGTTTTCCCCTTCATCGAAGCGCTGCACGATCGGGAAGTGATCGTGTTCGACATGCCGGGGATCGGGCGCTCGCCGATGTGGTGGTTGCCGCGCCGATTCAGCGGCATCGCGAAACTCACGACTCAGCTGCTCGATCGCCTCGGCTATCGGGCAGTCGATGTCGCGGGCGTGTCCTGGGGAGGCGCAGTCGCTCAGCAGTTCGCGCGCCAGTTTCCAGATCGGTGCCGACGTTTGATCCTGGCGGCGACTTCCGCTGGCGCCCTGATGGTGCCCGGGCGTCCGAGCGCGCTGATGAAGATGACCACGCCGCGACGCTACCTGTCGCCGCAGTTCATGCGGAAAGCGGCGGGCACGATCTACGGTGGCGAGGTGCGTGATCATCCCGAGCTGGTAGTTGCGCATACTGCGCGAGTCATCCCGCCCCAGTTCATGGGCTACATCTATCAACTCATCGCAGGCGTCGGCTGGACCAGCATCCACTGGCTGCACAAGCTCAAGCAGCCCACCCTGATCATGGCCGGTTCGGACGATCCGCTGGTACCGCCGGTGAACGCGCGACTGCTGTCGCTGCTGATCCCCGACAACCGGCTGGTCATCATTCCAGGTGGCGGGCACCTGTTCATGCTTCACTGCCTGGACCAGGTCATCCCCCCCATCCGCGATTTCCTCGATGCGGTGAACTCCCGGACCGCACTCGCTGCGCCAGTGACGCAGAAGGCTTGACACCGGATGGGCGCAGATTTATTGTGCGCCGCGCCATTTGTTGCGTTGCAATGACACATTTTTACGGAGAAATCATGGAGATTCGTGAACAGCTGAGCCAGGCCCGTCAGAGGGCGCAGGCTCGCGTCGAGAGCTATCGGGATGCCGTTGCGGCCACCGCTCGCCGGGCCGCCGAACAGGCCGCCAACGGCGTTTCCGCCGCGCGGGGGCCCATCTGCGTGGTCGCTGACGCTGGCCGCCGGGTGAATGACATATCGCACCGGTATTTCGCGCAGCTCGTGAAGCAACAGCTTCACACGCTCGAAGGGGTTATCGAGGATGGCAGCGAGAGGCTGAGCCGCGCAGCCGAGGCGCGGGACTTTCGCGCTCTGGTTGTCGAGCAGAGGAAGCTCTATCCCGCGAGCCGTGAGCGCCTGGGTCGAGACCTGAAGGTGACCTGGGAACTGGCGGCGAGCACCGGGCGCGAATTGCGCACAGTCGCCTCCGAGACGTACGCCGAACTCGCCCACGGTGCGCGGGTGACTCCGAAGGCGCCGCGGCGCCGAACGAAGCGAGCGAGGGCGCGTAAGGCGTCGAAGGCCGCCTGAGGACTACAAATTCAGCGGCGCCGGCCTCGGCCGGCCGCCGCTGTTGCACGCACCGAGGGCGTGTTCGCCCAGAGGCAGGTAAGCTCGGAACGAGCCGCTATAATCGCGACAAAGTGAATATCCGCGCCGCCGGTCGCTGCCCGCTCCTCCTCGCGGCTGCAGCGGCAAGCCGGCAAGAGCAAGAGAAGGACTCCATGGCGACCGCACCTCAGCAAGTCACGACCCTCAGCCAGGTGAGCCCGGCCGTACGCGACTGGGTGGGCGAGGTCACGCGCCAGACCAAGCCCGATCGCGTGCACTGGTGCGACGGCTCGGACGAAGAGTTCCTCGCGCTGCGCCAGGAGTTGGCGAATCGTAAGGAGCTGCTGGGTCTGAACCCCGCTACGCACCCTGGCTGTTACCTGTATCGATCGCATCCCTCGGACGTTGCGCGCGTCGAACACCTGACCTTCGTCTGCACCTCTTCGCAGGCCGACGCGGGGCCGAACAACAACTGGTTGAGTCCCGCAGATGCGCATCGGCGCATGGACGACCTGTTCAAGGACTGCATGCGCGGGCGCACCTTGTACGTCGTGCCCTACTGCATGGGGCCACTGCAGTCGCCGTTCTCACGCTGCGGCGTCGAGATCACCGACAGTGGCTACGTCGTGCTCAACATGCGGCTGATGACACGCATGGGCCGCGCCGCGCTGGAGCGCATCGCGCGCGATGGCAGCTTCGTGAAGGGACTGCATTCGACGGGAGATCTCAATCCCGAGCGGCGCTTTATCATGCATTTTCCCGAGGAGCTTTCAATCCAGAGCTTCGGCTCGGGCTACGGCGGCAACGCGCTGCTCGGCAAGAAATGCCACGCGCTGCGCATCGCAAGCTGGCAGGCGCGCCAGGAAGGCTGGCTCGCCGAGCACATGCTGATCGTCGGGGTCGAGAGCCCCAGCGGCGAAACTCATTACCTCGCCTGCGCCTTTCCGTCGGCCTGCGGCAAGACGAACCTGGCAATGCTGATCCCACCGGAGTCCTACAAGGGCTGGAAGATCTGGACGCTGGGCGATGACATCGCGTGGCTGCATCCGGGCAAGGATGGCCGGCTCTGGGCCATCAATCCGGAATCGGGATATTTCGGAGTCGTACCGGGCACGAACGCGAAGACCAATCGCAACGCGTACGAGATGATCAAGCACGACACCCTGTACACCAACGTCGCACTGACCGCCGATCAACGGCCCTGGTGGGAAGGGCTCGAGTCGGGTGAGCCTGTGGTCGACTGGCAGGGGCGCCCCTACGATTCGAAGCGGGGCCCGGCGGCGCATCCCAATGCGCGCTTCACAGTCGCGGCCACTCAGAACCCCGGTTACTCGCCCCTCGCCGAGAGCGCTGCGGGCGTGCCTATTTCAGCCCTGATCTTCGGCGGGCGCAGGCGCGAACTCGCGCCGCTGGTGTACGAGGCGCGCGACTGGAGCCACGGCGTTCTTGTCGGAGCATCCGTCGCTTCCGAAACGACGGCCGCGGCAGTGGGTGAAGTCGGAGTGGTGCGCCGCGACCCGATGGCAATGAAGCCCTTCTGCGGTTACAACTTCGCCGACTATTGGGCGCACTGGCTGAGTTTGCCCGGGCGTGCCGCGAAGCTGCCGCACATCTTTCACGTCAACTGGTTCCGCCGCGACAAGGCGGGCAAGTTCCTGTGGCCCGGGTACGGCGATAACCTGCGCGTGCTGCGCTGGATCATCGATCGCTGTGCGGGCCGCGCGGCGGCGAACGAGACGCCCATCGGCATGCTGCCCAAACCCGATGACGTCGACGTGGCTGGACTCAATATCAGCGCGCAGACGATGCAGGAGTTGCTGGCCGTCGATCCGGTACTCTGGCGCCAGGAGATGAAGGACCTGGGAGAGTACCTGCGCACCTTCGGAGCGCGGGTGCCGCCGAAGCTGATGCAAGAGCACAAGAAGGTGCTCGAAAGGCTCGGCTGAGCGCCTCAGTTGCGCGCCGTCATTCCTCGCACACGAACCGGATCGCCTGCGGCGAGTTCGCCTCCGGGAGCTTGCCGAGGCCGATATAGCCCTCGCCCTTGATCTGCATGCTATCGCGGCGGACGAAGGCTTCCTCACCCGAGCTCGTCAGGACGAAGGTGCCGTTCGTGCTCTGATCGATGAGCACGAACTTGTTGCGGTTGACCTCGACCCGGGCATGGAGTCGTGAAATGAGGTTGCCCTTCACCACCAGGTCATTGTCCTCGGCGCGACCGATGGCGATATTGGTGCGCTGCTCGTCGACCACGACTTCCTGGCCCTGGTAGCGCAGGCGCATGCGCAGTCTCTTGCCATCGCGCTGGCTCATCGCGATCGCGGGCAGCATGCTGGTGACATCCTCTGTCTGCCACAGCACTTCGAAGAGTGCGACTTCGCTCGAGCGACCCTTGAGCGTCGCGACATCGATCTGCCGCACCGACGCGCGCCATTCGGGCGAGAGCTGGTCGACCATCGTCGCAGTCGTGATGATTTGCCCGGCCTTTGCCTGGCTGGTCATGCGATTGGCGGTATGCACCGCGGCACCGAAGATGTCGCGATTCTCGAGCACCACCGGGCCGAAGTGGCAGCCGATGCGAATCGAAACCGGCTGACCGTCCACTTTCAGTTCCGGGTGGGCCAGGATCGCCTGCTGCATCTGTCCCGCAGCGTTGAGCGCATCGTCCACGGTCGGAAAGGTCGACATCACTTCGTCGCCCATCGTCTTTATAACCGTGCCGTTATGCTGCTCGGTCGCGGTGCGCATGATGTCGATGCAAGTCGACACCATGTCGCGCGCCTTGGCATCGCCCATCTGCTCGTAGAGCTTGGTGCTGCCGACTACGTCGGCGAACAGTATTGCGAGCTCGATATCCTTGCCCATGCTTATGCTTTCTGATGCAACTGATTGAAGTTGCGGGAAGTTCCGGGGCGATTTGCCGTGCCGGGCGATTATACGGGATGGCCGCGCGAGGCACATCCCGCCAAACGGGTGCAAGGCGGGGCGTAGGGCGATGGCTGCAATGGAGCGAGGAGCTGCACGCGACCGGCAGGCCCGGGGCGCTTCAGGCCGCTTCCTGCTGGCGGAGCATTTCGCAAGCGCGCTTCAGCACCTCGATGTCCGCGCCGCTGCGCCGGCCCGCCTCCGAGAAATAACGGCGCCAGCTGCGTGCACCACTCCTTCCCGCAAACAAACCGAGGATATGCCGAGTCATCGCGGCCAGGGTGTGACCGTTGCGCAGCTGGCCCTCGGCATATGCAGTGAACCGTTCCAGCACTTCGAGCCGCGACGGAGGAACCCAGCCTGCCGCGGGGAACAAGCGTCTTTCCATCTGCGCCAGGAGATAGGGATTGTGATAGGCCTCCCTCCCGATCATGACCCCGTCGACATCGGCGAGCAGGGCGTCGATCTGTCCGACGCCGCGCAGTCCGCCGTTGGCGATGATCGTGAGCCGCGGCAGGTCCCGCTTGAGCTGTCGCACGATTTCGTAGCGCAGCGGTGGCACTTCACGATTCTCTTTCGGTGACAGCCCGGTGAGGACCGCCTTACGTGCGTGGACTGCAAATACATTGCAGCCCGAGTCTGCAACCGTCGTAACGAATTCGCGTAGGCGCTCGTAGTCCTGCGGCGTGTATGCAACCCCGCGTCGCACCGCGCCCTCGCCTTCCTCGATACCGATGCGCACCTTCACGGTTACCGGAATCTGCACACGCGCCTTCATCCCGGCGACGCATTCCGCGACGAGGCGCGGCTTCGCCATGAGGCACGCTCCAAATGCGCCTGACTGCACCCGATCGCTCGGACAGCCGACGTTGAGATTGATCTCATCGTAGCCTTCCGCAGCGCCGTACTCGGCAGCTTGCGCGAGTGCTCCCGGATCGCTGCCTCCGAGCTGCAGCGCGACCGGATGCTCGGCGCGATCGAATTCCAATAGCCGCTCGCGATTGCCGTGCACCAGCGCGGCAGCAGTGATCATCTCGGTGTAGAGCACCGTATGGGGTGAAAACTGGCGCAGGAAGAAACGGCAGTGCCGGTCCGTCCAGTCCATCATCGGCGCGACACTGATACTGCGGTCCGCGATTCGATCCATGATCGCTAATCTAGCGTTCGCCAACGTCGTACGCACGGGTTGCAAGTCAGCTGGGCAACGGCGTCACCTGTACGTAGACAACCTGCCAGCGGCCGTCGCGGCGTGCAAACGTGTCGGCATAGCGAATGTGCTCGACGAACGCCTTGCCGTCCTCAGTGCCGCGCAGGATCGCTTCCCCGGCGACGATGCCCGCGTCCTTCCCCAGGTCGATGTAACGCCGGTCGAGCACTTCGAAGGGGTCCAGCTTGAGCGCCGGTGAAGTGAAGGTCGCGATGAATTCCTCTCGACCCGTGACCTTTCTACGCCGGTCGAACGTTCGCGTTGAGTCGGAACAGATTCGCCGGATCGTATTGCCGCTTGAGCGCTGCCAGTCGCGCGCGGTTCTGGCCGTAGTTGTCATCGGTCTGTCGTTGATCCCCTTCGTTCAGGTTGACGTAGTAGCCGGCCGTGAAGGGTTTGACCTTGTCCCATCGCGAGCGCACCTCGCTGCGATTGCGGTCATTGTCCGCAGCAGCCTTCCACCCACCGCTCACGAACACCATGAAGTTCGCTTCGCGATGCGTGAAGGCGGTCGCCGTGGGGCTCCGATCCCCGATTGCTCCGCCGAAATGACTCACGGTTGCCCCGAAGGTCTCGTCGGCGTGCAGTTCATTCACGATCACATCGATCAAGCCGGGCTGCACCTCGCGCAGGAAACCGGATTTCAGGTAGCTGTTGTATTCCGAGAGCGGCGGACCGTCGTACTGCCTCTGTACCGCGACGTAGTCCTGCATCTTGATCGTGTTCATCGTGGGCTTGCCGAATTTGAGCAAGGGCTCGAGCGCCTTTTCGCCGGCTTTCGGATCAGCCGAGTAACAGATGTTGATGGTCGGAGCGGCGCCGCTCGGCAACGGCGTTGCGGCGTCGAATTCCAGGTGCAGCTCACGCGGCGCGCGTGCGGCAAATTCCGCGTAGAACTCGAGCGCCTGGCGCAGTTCTGTCGCCGGGTAGGCGAGAAATCCTGCGAGAACTTGCGGGCCCACCGCGTGCAACTGGTACTCGAACGAAGTGACGACACCGAAGTTCCCCCCGCCGCCCCGAATCGCCCAGAAGAGGTCCGGGTTCTCCTGCTCACTGAGCCGGTGAAACTGGCCGTCAGCGGTGATCAGGTCGGCCCCGACGAGGTTGTCACAGGCCAGGCCAAAACGGCGGCTAAGCCATCCGTAACCGCCCCCGAGCGTGAGGCCCGCGATTCCAGTATTCGAGATCGCCCCCAGCGGAGTCGCGAGAGCGTAGTGCTGCGATTCCGCGTCGACGTCGCCGAGCCACGCGCCGCCCTCCGCGCGCACGGTTCTGGCGATCGGGTCCACGCGCACGCCATGCATCGTCGACAGGTCGATCACCAGCCCACCGTCACACGTCGAATATCCCGGAAAGCTGTGTCCGCCACCGCGAACCGCCAGTAACAACTCACGCTCGCGAGCAAACGCGAGCGCCGCTGCCACGTCGGCCGGGCCCGCGCAGCGCGCGATCAGCGCAGGGTGTCGATCGATCATGTGATTCCAGATGCGGCGCGCCTGCTCGTATCCTTCTTGCCCGGGAACCAGCAGCGCTCCCCGCAAGCGCGAGCGCAGGTCGGCGACGGCCGCCCCGGGAATGACAATCGGCCCGCCGTTGAGCTTGATCGCGGCAATATCCGCGTCCGGAATCGATGAGCCGGCCACACCTTCGGCCCACAGACGTCGAACTGGCAGTGCAGCGATCGCCGCGCTCGCCAGGCTGGCGGTAAAGAACTCTCGTCGCTTCATAGGCTCCCCCCGATGGCTTTGCTTGCGGCTGGTGCAGCCGCTCGCCGCGGTCGCGTCAGCTCAGCCCACTGGCAGTTTCGCGCACCAGCCAATCGACCACGGCGTTCAATCCTTCCCGTTCACTTGCACCGCGAGCCCGCGCGTCCTCGAATACCTTGAGCTGCCGATGCGCGCTCGTGCCTCGCTTCAGGATGTTGCGCGCGTGCGCAAGTTCGGAGCTGCAGCCGATTGCCTCACCGTCCTCCTTGAGCAGTCCCAGCATTTCCTCCAGCAACTCGCTGAACGGCACTAGCTCCCCCTTGGCCAGGTCGAGCAGGCCTTCATCGAAACTGTAGCGCATGGCACGCCAGCGATTCTCGTTCACGAGCATGTCTGCGTAGACACGCCAGTGCTGGTTGTCGCGCCTGAGGCGATAGAGCATCCGCAACAGGCAGACGTTGAGCGATGCCAGCGCGATGGAATCGTCGACGTTGGTGCACACGTCCATGATGCGCGTTTCCAGCGTCGGGTAGCGCCAGCTCGGCCTGAGGTCCCACCAGATCTTCGAGGTGTCCTGGATCAGGTTGTTGCGGATCAGCGTGCCGATGTGACGCTGATATTCGCCGTAGCTCGCGAAGTTCTCGGGAATGCCGGTGCGTGGCAATGAGCTGAACACCGTGAGGCGGAATGACTTGAGCCCGGTGTTCTCGCCCTCCCAGAACGGCGAGGAGCAGGACAACGCCAGCAGGTGCGGCAGGAAGTAGGCGAGTTGCTTCATCAGGTCGATGCGCAGCTCGTCGTCTTCGAGTCCTACGTGCACGTGCATGCCACAGATGACCATGCGGCGCGCAGTGGCCTGCATTTCGCGTGCGAGTGCGACGTAGCGGTCCTTGTCGGTGTGCTTCTGCTGAATGGCGCGCGCAAACGGATGTGTCGAGGCCGCAATTGGCGCCACGCCATAGCGACGGCCGACATCGACCACGATCTTGCGCAGGCGGCTGAGATGGGCGCGGGCTTCCTGCATGTCGCCGCACACCGGGGTGCCGATCTCGATCTGGCAACGCAGGAACTCCGGGCTCACCTGCCCTTCGCCGAGCTCGGTGCATTCCTTGAGCATCGCGGCGGGCGGATCGGTTTCCAGATCGCGGGTATCGAGGTTGACCAGCAGATATTCTTCTTCGATCCCCACCGTGAACGGTGGTTGTTTGACTGCCATGTTGCCTCGTGGGGCTGCCTGTCCCCCTACTCTTTTAATCGATGGAGCTTCCCTAGGTCTAGCAGGATCGGTTCCAGGACCCCATGCAGCAGCTCGGCCCAGCGCCGCACCCCCGCCGTGGTATCGATCTGGTCCTGGCGCACTTCGATGCAGACGTGCGGCAGCTTGGCGCGCTCGGCATGCCGGGCCACGGTGTAGTCGGCGGGGTGCCGGCCGGAGTACGGCAGATTGTCGCCAACAGTGAGTCCGTCGATCGCCCGCAGCCGTTCGAGCAAGGGCACCGCGATGCGTGGGTCCTGGTCCCACAGCACCCCGACATTCCACGGTCGTGGCTCGCTTCCCATCATCGGCGTAAAGCTGTGCATGGAGATGAACACCGGGATCACTTCGCGACGACGGAACTCGTCCAGTCGCAACTCTATGGCCCGATGGTACGGCTCGAAAAAGCTGTGCAGGCGCTCGGCGCGCTCGGCCTCATTCAATTTCTGATTGCCCGGGACAGGCACGCCATCGCTGCTGCCGACGATCGACGTTGCGTCCTCGGGGGCGCGATTGCAGTCGATCAGCAGCCGCGAGTAGCCGGCGAGCACGGCCGGCGCATCGAACAGGCGGCCGAGCACTCGCGTCAGCGATGCGGCGCCGATGTCCCAGGCGATATGGCGTGCGGTATCGGCGGCGCTCAACCCGAGGCGCTCGAGCGCCGTGGGAAATGCGCGACTCGCGTGATCACACGCGAGCAACACCGCACCTTTGCCGGCGACATTGAGGAGCGTGAAGGGCGCGGGATCGCCGGTGCCGATCAGGGGGAAGTCCGTGCTTGTGGAGGCGCTCTCGAGGGCCGATCTCATCAACGGCGATTCTACATGAGCGCGCCCGCCCTCAGGCGAGCTGGCGCAGATCCGCGGCCAACGGCCGGGCAAAAGGAAAGCGCGCGGTGGTCTCCGGCGCGGCGATGTGAAAACCCT
>Ga0137409_10007778_pt1 | contig 10988 bp, 11 predicted proteins | sample CZODoug1_16funga_FD_122059 | JGI IMG/M metagenome (GOLD analysis project Ga0137409, IMG submission 122059) | Vadose zone soil fungal communities from Angelo Coast Range Reserve, California, USA - CZODoug1_16fungal (Hybrid Assembly) | ecosystem: Environmental > Terrestrial > Soil > Vadose zone... | reverse complement strand
CTGATGGCGCCCTATCCGGTGGGAGGAGATCCGAACCAGGGCGATCCCACCCTTGCCCCGGACTCCGTTAATAACTCCTGGGGATGTCCTGCCAGCGAAGGCTGCTCGGCCAATACCTTGCTGGCTGTACTGGACTCAGTGCGCGCCGCGGGAATCTTTCCGGCTGTTGCTGCCGGCAATTCTGGCTCAGCATGTTCCACTGTTTCCGATCCTCCGGCGATTTACAACAGCTCGGTCACCGTGGGTGCGACCAACTCCTCAAACCAGATTTCTTTTTTCAGCAGTCGTGGTCCGGTCACCGCCGATGGCAGCCGTCGTTTGAAACCCGATATTTCTGCGCCGGGAGAAAACATTCGTGGCGCTATACCGGGCAATGGATACCAGTCCGGTTGGTCAGGAACCCGACGACGCCGACGCCAACGTCGAGGACGGGCATGACAGTCGAGACGTCGAACACATTGAACAGGGTCGTCGTCCTGACGCGCATCAAGCCGCCGCCGCCCACGAGATAGGGTCGCAACGAATACTCCGTCAGCCGGTGCGGCGCCGCCACAACGACATTGCCGCTGATCGTCGTCACGCGGCTGCCGCGCACCAGGGACCTGTCACCCGACTCGAAGAACCCGGGCGCGTCGGCGACGTCGACCTCCGCTCCGAACATCTCGCCCAGGAACACCGCGCTGGCGCCGAGCAACAGGTTCGCCTTGCCGACCACGAGCTCCGGGTCCACAAACGTATTCCCGCCGCCGAACGTCACGCCAATGAACGGGCGAATCTGCCGGTCCTCGGCGTATGTCCGGGCAGACATTAGCAGAAGACCCGCCGTCAGTACAACCGTGCTCCGCGCCGCGCCCTGGACCCTCATCGGACGAAGATGGAGAGAAACAAGCGGGCAAAAGGCGAGACAGTGACATCACCCGCCGACAGGGCAAACGGCCGGGCCAGGCCCTGGCTGTTTGCGAGCAGAATCAGCGTCAACCCGCGTCGGGGCGCCGTGATCAGCATCGACGAGGAGGCGTTGTCGCTGACGCCGAACTGCCAGACGATGGGCTCGCCGTTGTAGGCCTGGACGAACCAGCCGGATGCGTGCGGGAGCGGCTGCCCGTTCGCGCCGGTCGGCGGCGTCCACGCGCGCGCCAGCGTGGGGGGAAGCACGACCTTGCCATTCTTCAGCGCCAGATCGAATTTTTCGAGGTCGATGAGCGTTGAAATCAGTCCGGAGGCGGGCGTGAGCGTCGACGCGGCGTACGATGAGGGCGTCGCGCGTCCGCGCGCGTCGACGGCGTATGGCGTAGCCAGCCGACGGAGAACACCTGAGAAACGCTGTAAGACGTCTGCGCTGAAGCCTTCGGCTGGCGCCGTCAAGCGTACGACGTCGGACCCCGGAACGGAATCCAGCATCGCCATGTTCCTGAAGAGGTAGAACATGCCCCATCGGTACGTGGAGTCGGTGCAGCTGGAGATCGCCGGCGCGACCGGCGCGAGCCGTTCGAGGCGATAGGAAAACGTGAGACCGTTGACGCCGGCGGTGGTGTGGGTCAACAGCTGTCGGATCGTCGCCGCCGCGTCAGCGCTCGAAGGAACGAATTTACTGACCGGATCGTCGAGCGACAGCCACCCATCCTGCGCGCACCGGGCCGCCAGCGACGCAGCGATCGCCTGTGTCGTGCCATCCAGCTGGAAGGGCGTGTCGAGCCGCGTGTCGATGTTGCGTTCGATGTCCTGCTTGCCGAAGGCTGCCTCCCAGTTCACGCTGGCCGGACCGACAATTGCCGCGGCCAGCCCGGGAATCCCCGCTTGCGTACGAAGAGAATCTAGATATTCGCTGAAGCGTGACAGCACGAAGTCGTCGGCGGCGTGCACGAGCGCGCCCACTGACAACGATAGGGCCATCGTGAGTAGCAGCAGCGGACGACGCATGGACATAGCCTGGGGCCGGGGGCTCTACATCATACCGGAGGATTGGCCGGGGCGCCGCACGATTCCGGCCGGGCGCCGCCTCGAAGCTGAGAGGGGTCGCCGGTGGTCCGCAAGAATGTAACGCGGCTGCTTCACACCTCCGCACGCCGTGAAGCTGTCAGAATCCCGGCGTGGGCATTCTCCTTACGCCAATCATCACGAAGGACACGATCGCGCTCGATGCGCTCCGGGGGCGGACGCTGGCCGTTGACGGCAACGGCGAGCTCTATCAATTCCTCGCCCTCATTCGGCTGCGCGATGGTACGCCGCTGCAGGATTCAAAAGGACGCACGACGTCACATCTATCGGGTCTCTTCTACCGGACCACGCGGCTCATGTCCGAGCACGCGCTGAAGCTCGTGTTCGTGTTCGATGGCACGCCGCCGCCCCGCAAGGCGCAGGAGATCGCGAAGCGCCGCGCCGGCAGAAAGCGATATGAAGACGAGCGCGCCGCTGCGTTGGCGCGCGGCGACCTGGCGCAGGCCTACTCGAAAGCGACCATGACATCGCGGTTGACGAGAGAGATGGTCGCGGAGGCGCGCGAGCTGCTGCGCCTCATGGGCGTGCCGACCGTGCAGGCCCCTTCCGAAGGTGAAGCGCAGGCGGCGCACATGGCGGCGACCTCCCCGCACGTCTGGGCCGCGGCGAGCAAGGACTACGACTCGCTGCTGTTCGGCGCGCCCAGGCTGGTGCGCTTCCTGACGATCTCCGGCAAAGAGTTTCTGCCAAGCCAGGGGACGTTCCGACCGATCGTCCCGGAGGCGATCGAGCTGGATCGGCTGCTCGACGGCTGGGGCATCAGCCGCGAAGGGCTCGTGGATCTCGCGATGCTCGTGGGCACCGATTTCAATGACGGGATAAAAGGCATCGGCCCGAAGAAAGCGCTGACGCTGGTGCAGCAGCACGGCCGCATCGAGAACATGCCGGAGGAGATCCGGCAGGCGCTCGGGGATCCGGCGACCCTCGACGAGGTGCGCCGCATCTTCCTCAATCCCGACGTCACCGATGCGTTCGAGGTGCGGCCGGCGGAGCCTGACCTTGACGGCATCGTCGGGTTCCTCTGCGAGGAGCGCGAGTTCTCGCGGGAGCGCGTCACCGCTGCGATCGAGCGCACGTTTCGCGTGCGCTCGCCCTGGTAGATCGGACTTCGGAATTCGGTGACCACACGCCAACCTCGGAGGTGACGCTCTCGATCCTGCCGCGCTCTTAGCTGCCCCAGACAACGGTGCAGAGCCACACCACTACTTCGATGAATCCCATGTTCATTCTCCTCGCGCGGCTTTTTGTGAAGCCGCCTGATGTCGTGTTGAAAAAGTTGGAGTCGGTTTTCGTCCAACTTCGTCGACATCAAAGGGCAAGGCGAATGCCATCCAGTCCGCTGGCGGGGCGCCATGGACTGACACGCTGTAGATTCAGAGTGATCGCGCGTGTGCGCGCGGCACACGACAGATCATGCGTTGAGCGCACGCTTGGAACGCGACCGCCGAATTTGAGATCGAAATTGCAAATTCCATCTCGGTGCGCGACGCTGCACGGAGGGCGCTGATCGTTCAGCATGGCGGTCGCAAAAGCGTGATTGACGAGACGAAGATGTGATCCTCCGTCGGCGACGGTGGATTTTCTGAAGCAACAGTCGGCCATCCAGTGCCACTGTGCGCATCCGATCGACCCGCGTGGCGTGCACAGTTTCTGGAAAAGGTGCTCCGTGATCTGGGAGAGCTCTGGCCACGCAAGAGCAGGCGCGTCGGACATGCCTTCGCGCTGTCAGGTGCCGGACATGGCAGCCCGGACGGCTGTGCTACCGAAGAGAGCTGGCGACTCGACTCGCCGAGACATCATACCCGGCGATGGCGCCGGGCATCCTGCGCAACGCCGGGCAACCCTGCAGCGGGAGAGCCGAGCACCCTGCATGGATGCGCTTGGCACTCGACGGCGACAGCGTCGAGCTGCATCCGTTTGGATCGTCGGGCTGGGCGGGGCTAGCCAAACGCGCCGATGTGTCTCGTTTGAGGTGCGGAGATGAGCGCCGGCAAGCGGACGGTGAACCGGGCGCCGCGGCCGCGGCCATCGCTTACAGCCGTCACCGTGCCACCGTGCGATTCCGTCAAGTGTCTGACGATGGCCAGCCCAATCCCCAGGCCTCCATGCGAACGCGTTGTTGAGCCGTCGGCCTGTCGAAACCGGTCGAAGATGAAGGGCAGCGTCTCGGGGTCGATGCCGCGACCGTTGTCGATCACCTCAATGCGAACGTGCCCGGGTTCCGGGACGACCGCGACGCGGATGGAGCCACCCGTTTCGGTGAATTTGACCGCATTCGAGAGAAGATTCCACAAGACCTGCCGGAGGCGATCCGCGTCGGCGTGGACGAAGGGGACCTCGGACGGTATGTCGACGCGGAAATCGAGGTTTTTCGACAGGATCGCTGGCTGGACGGTCTCGGCCGCTCCCCTCAACACGTCGCGCAGGTCGGTCGGACGCAGATCGAGCTGGAGCGCGCCTCGGACGATCCGCGACATGTCGAGCAGGTCCTCGAGCAGTACCGCCTGCGCGCGGGCGCTGCGTTCCAGCGCATCGAGCGCCTTCTGGTTCTGCGTGTCGTCCATGCGGCCCGTTTTCAACAATCGCACCCAGCCGAGAATTCCTGTCGCCGGCGTGCGGAGCTCGTGCGAAAGCGTCGTCAGGAACTCGTCTTTCAGGCGGTTCGCCTCGTCGGCCGTCGCGCGCGCGCGCCGCTCACTTTCGAGCAGGGCCTCTCGTTCCGCCTCACTGACCTTGCGAAGACTGACGTCCCGGAACGTCTGGATCGTCCCGATCACCTCGCCGGCCCTGTTCCTGACGCGCGCCTGCATCTGCTCAATCGGCCACTCGGTGCCGTCGCGCTGGACGAGGATGTATTCTCGAACCGTGCGCTCGTCGGTCGGCGTCGAACCATCTTCAGGTGTCCGAGTGGTGGGATCGAGCGCGCGGAAGACCTCGGTGACGCGCCGCCCGCACGCTTCGCGTTCCACCCACCCGGTCAGCCGTTCGGCGGCCGGATTCAACAATGTGACGCTGCCGTCGCGATCGGTGACCAGGACGGCGTCGGCGGTGCTGCGCAGCGCCGCCTCGTACGAGGCGAGCCTCGCGAAATGCTCGACCTGCTCCTGCATCCGATCGAGGGCGGCTCTGTAGGACACATGCAGAATGAGCAGGAGCGGCAGGATGAATGTGATCGTGGTCACGTCGACGAGACGCGCGGCATTCATCAGCACCAGCACGCCCGCGATCGATGCACCGCTGAAGTAGCTCAGCCACAACGCCGAGAAATGATCCCGCCACACGGCGGCGATGCCGGCCCGGCGCTCCTGAGCGACCATGACGGCGATGAAGCCGGTGTTCAGGAGGAAATAGACCGCCCCGAAAATCGCCAGCGCGCCAATCACCTCTCGAATCCGTCCGGTCTGATTGGCCAGCGGGCCCGTCTGCGTGATCGTGAAAAAGAGGTGCGCAGCCAGCCACATGGCCAGCGCGGTGGCGGTCGCGTTGAATACGACGCGGGTCCACATCCGCGATTTGTTGAAGTGGACGATACGCAGTGATATCACCAATGCATCGAGCACGACGACCACGGTTCCCGCGGCCGGTCCGAAGAGCAGCGCCGCGGCAATCGTGAACGTGTCGGAAATCGAAAAACTGACCTGGACCGTGCGCATCCGCAGCGTCGACCACCCCGTGACCAGCGTCAAGGCGACCAGCACGAACCACGGCGATCCTACCGGGTGGCGTATCAATTCGCCGACCGAGACCAATAGAACGACGGCTCCTGCAGCGCCGACCGTCCAGAGGAAGGCGCTCCGCACGACATTGTTCACGAGCGGGATTGTACCGCCCATTGCGTGTCCGCGTGAGGCCAGTGCCACAGCGCGAACCGACGGGCGAAGTCGTCCAGGCGGATCGAGAGGATCGGGATGAGCTCTGAAAGAGGCTAGTTGACGTTGACAGTTCCGGGCCGCCACGCGCAACCAGCGGTGGCTCTCGCCGTTCGACATGTCGACGGCTGCGCGCGGCGGGTTGTGCCGCCGGTCCGTCGATATCTCGGTTCATTGAAGCAACGAGGGCCTCTGCTGCCATGCCGAAGTGAGACGGCCCCTCCATCTCACGCTGCACCGGCGGTGCGTTCGCATCGCCGGTGCCCTGTCGCTTCGGTTCCACGGCCCGCGGCCCTTCCGTCTCCGCAGGATGGTTGCGCGCTCCCCGATTTCCCGCCCTGCAGCGGCGTCCCGTCAGGCACCTTCGACCACCGCTATCCAGCTTTGCCGTGCGCGCTCCACGCGATCGACGGTTCCGGTTGCCGTTCGTCGGTCGAGGGGTTCCGCGCAGGCCGACAACCGATGGGGTTGTGCGCGCGCCTTTCTGATTCACGATTCTGCGGGCTCGCCGCCCTCCCTTACCGCGAGCGCCGAGCGCGTCGCTCCGAGATCGGTGAGCTCTGAGCCGGACATTTCGACGAACGTGCCCTGGAGACGGGCGAGCGCATCGTCGATCCGCGTCGAGGTCACGAGGTCGACGCGGCCTGGAAAGGCAAGCATCCTGCCGGGAGACTCGCAACCCGCCGCTGACGAAGCCGCGACTTTTCGGGGTCGCCCCGCCGGCCGATCGCCACGCGCACACGGGCGAATCAGCCGCAGCATCTGGCACGACGGTTGCGCTGGGCAGCAGTACCTGCGCGGCACAGCCGCGATTACGCGGGCACGTGCGCGGGAAAGGACGTGACATGCACAGGCACATTCGTCTCGCAGCGGCGTTGGTGGGACTCATCCTGGCGCTGGGCATCGCGCGCCCCTACGCGGCGGACGCGAAGTCGACAGTGGAGGACATCCGCAAGGAGCTGATGCAGCTCCCCTACTACGGTGTGTTCGACTACCTTGCGTTCAGCTACGACAAGGGAACGGTCACGCTCGGGGGCCTCGCGTATCACCCCGGCCTGAAACGCGACGCCGTCCGGGCCGTCAAGCGCGTCGCCGGCGTCGATCAGGTGATCGACAAGATCGAGGAGCTGCCGGTCTCGCAAAACGACGATGAGTTGCGGTGGAAGACCTACTATGCGATCTATCGCGACCCGTTCCTGTCCCGTTACGCGCCTGGCGGGGGGATCCTGTGGGGACACCGCCATCCATTCGGACCCGGATTCCTCGGCTACGGGCCCGCGATGTTTCCGGGCATGGAGCCGGCCGGCGATTACCCGATTCACATCATCGTGAAGAACGGGCGCATCACGCTGCTCGGCGTGGTGGATAACGAGGGCGACAAGACACTCGCCGGGATGAAGGCGCGCGAGGTGCCGGGATCCTTCGGCGTCGACAACCAGCTGGTGGTCGAGAAGGATCAGCGCCCGACGAAACGCTGACGCCCCGACGACGATCTTCTTCCTTCGCGCTGCCGGGTAATACGAACGCGTAGCGCCCGCCAGCCTTCGTCCCAGTGAATCGTCCACTCGGATAATTGAGCATCGCTTCGCCGGCGACTACATTTTCCTCCGTGAAGGGAACGAGCCGGACTCACGAGCCTCACGTCGCGATCGTCGACGCGACGATGATCCGCTCGACGATCTGCGCTCGGCGCTGACATTCGGCGACCAACATGAAACGGAGGAGCCATGGACCTCAGTACCCAGCCCGATGGACGCGCGCGCAGCGCGGCGATTCCGCATCACGACGACCCGCACCGCGACGACGGCATCGTCAGCCGCTCGCCCGCTTTGTGCGATGCGCTCGAGCGCCTCGAGCGCATCGCGCCGATCGATACGACCGTGCTGATCACAGGCGAGACAGGCACCGGGAAGGAATTGATGCCTGGCGTGTGCCTTCCACAGTTCGACGAGTTCTGTTCGAATTCGCTGCGCTCGCTGTCTTGCGCGTTCGTGCCCGATCGCGCGGCCTGAAGCTCCAGCGTCAGCTTCTGTATGCGCGCCTCGCGTTTTTTCGTCGTTGATGTGGACTGACTTGCGCGTGGGGCGGGGCACATCGTGTGCCAACGATCTCCCCGTATGCGCGTCAGTTGCTCAACTGGAATGGAACACTACCGGCGATTCTCGCAGAGCCGGCGCACGACGCCGACGACCTCGGGGAAGCTCACCGGCTTGTGGAACGACGCCGCCGCATCGAGCTCGTGCACGTGCTCGCTCTCGACGCCCGAGAGCACGACGATCGGAATGTCGGCGAGCCCGGGGTCGCCGCGCTGCTCGCGGCGGAAGGTCCAGCCGTCCATCACGGGCATCCGCAGGTCGAGCAGGATGACGCTGGCGTCGCCGCCGCTGCGCAGGTACGCGAGCGCTTCCTCGCCGTTGCCGGCACCCACCGGCGCGAACCCTTCCAGCTTCAGAAACTTGATCATCAGCCGGACCAGGTTCGGATCGTCGTCGACAACCAGGACGCTCGAGGCCATCAGTGTCCAAGAGTATGACAGATTGACAGCCGTACCGGGGGCGCGTAGTGTCGGGCCATGAATCGCCGAGACTTTTTGAGTATTGTCGGGGCCGCGTCCTTGACTCCCGCTCTCGACGCGAGATCGGAAGCCGCCGTGCGCGCGCCCGCCGCGACCGTCCTCTACGATGATCGGTCGGTGCAGCTCGACCGGATCGGGGCCGACCCGAAGCAGGTCGCGGATGCGCTCTGGGTCCGCAAGCGCGACCTGCCGCGGATCAACGCCTTCGAGGTCAAGCCGCAAGGCGCATGTCGCGGCGACGTCTGTATCCCGATCCCGAAAGACATGCTCCGCGGAGAGTATTTCAACCTCACGGCATTCGCCAGAAAGATTGCCCAGCCGGTCGTCGTCGACACACCGTCCCGCGTCTGGAGCTTCGGCGAGATTCAGGCGCTCGGCAACGGACTGACCTCGCGTGTCGCGCCAGACGTCGCCGTTCCTGACCGCTGGGGGCGCCCCGTGCGCCTCTCCCGCTTCCGCGGCAAAAAGCTCCTGGTCGTGACCTGGGCCTCCTGGTGAGGGTGCCGACTCGATCTGCCAGGCTGGCAGAAACTTTACACCGAGCTGAAAGACAGGAACTTCGAGATCATCGCCGCCGCGCAGGACACGGGCGGTGAGGCCGCGGCCGGTAAGTGGTACGACGAAGCGAAGGCGACCTACACGACGCTCGTCGACGTCAAGCACACGGTCAGCTCGGTGTTTCAGTTCATCAACGTCCCGATGGGCGTGTGGATCGACGAGCGCGGACGCGTCGTCCGGCCCGCCGAGCCCGCGTGGACGACGAGCCGCACCAGCACGTACGGCGGCAAATCGCTGACGACCGAGGGCGAGGTGTACGTCGCCGCGCTGCGCGACTGGGTCGCGAACGGCGACCGCAGTCCGCACGTGCTCTCAGACGAGGAGTTCGCGGCGCGCGTGAAGCCGCGGTCGGCCGCGGAGATGGAAGCCGATGCGAGCTTCAAGCTCGCGGTCTGGTTTCAACAGGCGGGCAACGCCGCGCTCGCCGCGAAGTACTTCCAGCGCGCGCAGCAACTGAATCCAGACGACTGGAACTATCATCGCCAGGAATGGAGCTTCACGCCGTCGGAAGCCGGGAAGAAGTGGCTCGAGAAATTCCAGAAGCAGCAAGAGCCGTACTATCCGAAGCTGGCCATCAAACCGAAGGGTGACGAACCTCCGCAGCCTTAGAGTCGGCTGCGAAATCACCGCCGCAACCTCTCCACCACAGAGGACACGGAGGACAGGAGGTTCAAACGTGAAGAAAAAGTACATTGCCTCCGTGTCCCCCGTGTCCTCCGTGGTGGAGAGTCGTAATTCTGCCACGCGCTCTTAGTGTCCTGATTCTGATCCTCGCGGGCGCAGCGCGATGGCCGTCAGGCGCCGCCATTTCCGTCTGGATCGATCCGCACAACGCTCCGCCGAACGCGTCCGCGCTCGTCGTGCGTGCGATGAAGACCTGGACGGACGCGGCGGAGGGCCGTTTCACACTCGAGACAGGCGCGACGAAGGACGCTGCGCCCATTCGCGTGTACTTCGTCGGCCGCGAGTCGAACTACGGTGAAACGCTGCCGCGGATCGATCGCCGCACCGGCGCGATCGTCGCTGCGGACGTCGTCATCAGCGCCGACGTCGTCGCGGCCGCCGGCGACGCCCTGCAACAGCGCATCGTCGCGTATCTGACCGCGCTCCACGAGCTCGGCCACGCGCTGGGCTTGCCTCACACCGACGACTTCAGCACAATCATGTATAGCTTCCGCAGGCCAGACGATGGCCGGCGCTACTTCTCAGCGTACAGACGGCGTCTTCGATCGGCTGACGACATCGGGTCCGCGCGAGCCACGGGCCTCTCTGACGCGGATGTCGCGGCGCTGCGCACGCTCTACGACAAGTAAATGTCACACTTTCATCCCATCGTTTCGCAATGGTTCACCGACACGCTCGGCGCGCCAACCGATGCGCAGCGGCGCGGCTGGGCCGCGATCCGCGAGCGCCGCCACACGCTGATTGCCGCGCCGACCGGATCCGGCAAGACGCTCGCGGCGTTTCTCACCGCGCTGGACGACCTGTTTCAGGAAGGACTGCGCGGTCCGCTGCCCGATGAAGTCCGGGTCGTCTACGTCTCGCCGCTGAAGGCGCTGAGCGCCGACATTCACAAGAACCTCGCCGAGCCGCGACGCGGCATTCGTGCGCTCGCGGAGGCGGCTGGCCTCGACGTCCCGCGGATCACTGCCGCCGTGCGCACAGGCGATACGACACAGCGCGAGCGCGCGGCGATGCTGCGGACGCCGCCGCACATTCTGGTCACGACGCCCGAGTCGCTGTACCTGCTGCTGACCGCGGAGCGCAGCCGCGAGATGCTCCGCACGGCGACCACCGTCATCGTCGACGAGATCCACGCGGTGATCGGCACGCGGCGCGGTGCGCATCTCGCGGTGTCGCTCGAACGGCTACAGGCAATCGCGCAATCGCCGCTCGTCCGCATCGGTCTGTCGGCGACGCAGAAGCCCATCGAAGAAGTCGCGCGGTTCCTGGTTGGGGCAGGTCCGGCTGAAGCCGGACACCACCGG
>Ga0137409_10007777_pt1 | contig 10990 bp, 10 predicted proteins | sample CZODoug1_16funga_FD_122059 | JGI IMG/M metagenome (GOLD analysis project Ga0137409, IMG submission 122059) | Vadose zone soil fungal communities from Angelo Coast Range Reserve, California, USA - CZODoug1_16fungal (Hybrid Assembly) | ecosystem: Environmental > Terrestrial > Soil > Vadose zone... | reverse complement strand
CTGATTAACGCGCTAATCGGAAACTGACCCCATCGAGCGCTTTGAAGCGTTGACCACCATTCCTAGCGCCTGATACCATCCGAAAAAGAGGAGCAGGAGCAGAGAAATGGGTGACAGACCAGACTTTCCGACAATGGAACAAGTGCAGAAGGCCAGCGTTGAGGACTTGGCGCGCTGGTATCGATTCCTGCCGGTAGGCGATACGAGGGAACAGCAAGAGATCATGGACAGCATCACAGACCGTCTGAAAAAGAAGGGCGGCATAAACGAAAACGGCGACATCGCTGCCGCCGTCTCGAATAAAATTGGTTATGGTGGCGTCTAAGAGCTTTTAGTATTTCCTCACGTTGATTTGTTCCTGCAGTTCGTCAGAATCTTGAACTCCCAGGTAGATCATCGTCGTTTCAATTGATTTGTGGCCCAGCCACTTTTGAATCGTACGCAGTGGCACGCCTGCGTTGTGCCAGATAGTCGCCGCCGTCTTGCGTAAGCGATGCAAATAGTGTTGTTCGCATACTTGGCAGTCATCCGCACAGCAGACAACTTCCCGGCGCTTGTTCACGCCGTAGCGGTCGGCCTTCGTGAGCGTCGACTGGCATTGTCCGCAGATTAGACCGGCGCGCTTCGCGATGCGCTTCAGTTGGCGGATGAACCCGTTGTCGTTCTCAGGATTGCCCTCGGCATTGGGGAACAGCCACTTGCTTTCTGTCGCGCCCTTCCGTTTCCGCTTTTCAATCATCGCCAGCAATTCGCGAGTCAGGGGCACCTTACGATCTGCGTGGGTTTTTACGGTCCAAGTTTTTGTTTCACCCTTCGCGTTCTTGTACACTTTCTTGCGGACGTGGAATTTGCCGTCGTAAATGTCGCTCCACGTCGCGTGAGCAACTTCGCCCTTGCGCGCCGCAGAGTCAAGAAAGAACGTGAACAAAAATTTTTCGTCTTCGTCCATCACACCGACCAGTTTCTGCAAGTCCTCCTTCGTGTACGGTTTCGCTTCCTCGTTTTCGTCTTCAAAATCTGGCACAGTGATCAGCTTCGACGGCTGGTTGATCCCCGCTTCCTTTAGCATGAAAAACACGACGGACATCTTGTTGTGCACCGTTCGTTTGCTGCCAGCTTTGCGCCCATCGCCGCCTGTCTGCAGCTTCGCCATGTAATCCTTCAACACAGAACTGGTGCGCTTTTGAATCCCGCGATGAGTTTGTTTTTCTTCGACCTGATCGAGGAAGCGATTTTGTGGAGCGAGCAGCTTGAGGAACTCTTCCAATATGTGGGTGTAATCGTCCATAGTGCCAGGGGTGCAGCCCGCCGAGCGCTTCTCTTCGAGGAAGTGATCGACAGCAGCGCGCAACGTGATGCGGTCGGCATCGCCGCCAGTGACAGCCTCGGCCACCGTGAGGCCTTTGCGCTGCGCATCGAAGGCAGCGGCGCGCGTCTCCGCTTCAGCTTCGGCTTGTTCGAAGGTCGCGGCGTCCAAGGCCTTCCAAGGCTGCCTGCGGACGCCACCGACGTAGAAGGTGGGACGGATATAAAATGGGGGTCGTAGGCCGCCTGTGCGCTTCCCCTGGCCTGTTTCGACGGGATTGTACTTCCAGGTGCCTTTCGAGTCTTTCAACCGCTGGTAGATCGCCAGACCCATGCTCGCCTCCTGCAAATGACTCATTCAGCGTAGCATGGCGCAGCAAACGGGGTCGATCCCTTGGGGAGTCGCATAAACACAGGGTTTTTTAATATGGCGGAGAGGGTGGGATTTGAACCCACGGTAGGATTTCTCCTACACACGCTTTCCAAGCGTGCGCCTTAAACCGCTCGGCCACCTCTCCGCGGTGCGAGGCTTTAACAATTTAGCAGAAACGGACACCACACGCACACACTGGCGATCGGCGCTAAGATGTCGGCGCCGATTCTTAGAAAAGGCAGGATGCCGCGCCGCGCTTTTCGAGATAGCGCTGGTGATATTCCTCGCCACGATAGAAGGGGCCGGCTGCGGTTATCTCGGTGGCGATAGGCTTGCGGAATTTGCCGCTGACTTGCAATGTGGCTTTCGATTTTTCCGCCGCGGCTTTTTGCTCCGGCGAATGGAAGAAGATAGCGGTGCGGTACTGCGAGCCGAAATCCGGGCCTTGCCGGTTCACTTGTGTGGGGTCGTGCATTTGCCAGAAAGCGTCGAGCAACTGCTCGTAGGTCAGCTTAGACGGATCGAAAGTGACTTGCACGACTTCGGCATGCCCGGTCTCATCGGTGCAGACGTCTTTATAGGTTGGATTTTCAGTATGGCCGCCGCTATAGCCTACGACGGCGTCAACAACTCCAGGAATTTGGCGGAATGCTGCTTCGATCCCCCAAAAGCATCCTGCTCCAAAGGTTGCGGTTTCAGTCATGGGGCTGCTCCTCTCGTAAGACCCATTCTACCCGGATTACGCACGCTATTCGATGCAGCGGGGCCGGTCCGCGATTCTTGAGTGCCACATTTGACGGCACGCGCTGTTTCGCGAGAGCATTAAAGGTTTGGAGAGCACCGGGAGAATGGACTTAGGGCTGCGGGGACGTGTGGCGATCGTGGCGGCGGCGAGCAAAGGACTGGGCCGCGCCGTGGCGGAGGAATTGGCGCACGAGGGTGCGCACGTCGCAATTTGCTCGCGGGAGGCAAATAGTATCGAAGGGACTGCCATCGAGATTCAGGCAGCGACCAAGCAGCGGGTATTCTGGCGAGCGTTGGACGTAAAGCAAGAGGACGCCATTGGAGCATTTGTCGCTGATGTGGAAAAGGAATTCGGGCGGGTGGATATTTGCGTCACGAATTGCGGCGGGCCGCCATCCAACTCGTTTGCAGACACCAGGACCGAAGATTGGCGAGCCGCGGTCGATCAGCTTCTGATGAGCACGGTTTTCTTTGCGCGCGAGACGCTACCGCGCATGAAGAAAAACAATTGGGGCAGATTCATCACCATCACGTCATCCGCGGTAAAGCAACCGGTGGATGGGTTGCTGCTCTCTAACTCTGTGCGAGCCGCCGTGACCGGACTGGCGCGCACGCTGGCCAATGAATATGCGGCTTTCGGCATCACCGTAAACAACGTTTGCCCAGGGTATACACGTACGGCACGCCTCGATAATCTTGCGAAAAGTATTTCCGCGCGATCCAACGTCAAACCAGAAGAGGTCTTCGCCGGCTGGGCTCATGAAATTCCCGCGGGCCGCATCGGAACGCCGAAGGAGTTTGCCGCGGTGGTTGCATTCCTGGCGTCCGAGCGCGCCAGCTACGTAAACGGCACTTCCATCGCGGTGGATGGCGGTCTGGTGCGGAGTCTCCTCTAGGGCATGAGCGAATCCGATCGCCGTTTTGAATTGACTGTATTGCCGGGATTTTTCGCGATCGTGCGCTTAGGTCCAGACGCATCTTTGCCATCCTGGGCAACCGCCGGCGGTTTTTTTTCCGTTACCCGTACCGCCGACGAGCTATCGGTGATCTGTCTGGCGAATCAAGTTCCTTCCGGTCTTAGGGCCGAAGCGGGATGGCGCGCGCTGAAAGTTCACCGACCTTTCGCATTGTCAGAAATTGGCGTACTGGCTGCGCTAGCCGCCCCATTGGCTCACGCAAAGGTAAGTTTGTTCGCCATTTCTACGTTCGATACCGATTATTTGCTGGTCAGCGACAAGAAGCTGGATGCCGCGACGGCAGCGCTGCGAGCTGCGGGGCACGGCGTCGTGGACGACAACGCCGTTCGTTAGTTGGATTTCATGGAGAAAAGAAGAATGAGGTCTGTCTTAAAACGCAATGCCAACCGGATTCGCCGCGCTATTCTCACATTGGCCGCACTTGCCGTCGTCGCGACTGTCTCCGCGCGTTTGTATGCCGATGAGCCCTATGCGCGCCATCGTGACTACGATCTGCAACATTCCAGAATTGCGCTGCGCTTTGATGTGGAGCAGAAAAAAGTCATCGGTGATGTGACCCACACGCTCGCCATTCTGCATGACGCCACGTCCAAGATCGAGTTCGACTCGGTCGGTTTGACCATCCAAAGCGTCACGTTGAACAAGGCGCCCGCAAAGTTTAACAACACGGCCACGAAGCTGATCATTCCGCTGCCCGCGGCCGCACACAGTGGTGAAAAATTCGAAATCGATATCCGCTACGAAGGCAAGCCGGCCAAGGGCCTCTATTTCATTCTTCCCGACAAGGATTATCCCAACCGGCCAAAGCAGATTTGGTCCCAAGGTGAATCGGAAGACACGCGCTTTTACTTGCCCACTTATGACTATCCCAACGACCGGCTCACGACGGAAACGATCTTGACCGTTCCGGCTTCATGGATAACCGTGGCGAACGGCAAGCTCATTAATGTGAGCAAGGCCGCGGACAATATGAAGACGTGGACCTGGCGCGAATCTCTGCCAAGCTCAACGTATCTCATCACCGTAGTTGCTGGAGAGTTTGACGAAGTAAAACAAAGTTGGCGCGGCCTGCCGATGACCTACTACGCACCGAAGGGCCGCGGCGACCGGTTATTGCCCAATTACGAGCGCACCCCCGCGATGATGGAATTGTTCAGCAAGAAGCTGGGCGTGGACTATCCGTGGGAAAAGTATGCGCAGTCGATGGTCGACGACTTCGTTGCCGGCGGCATGGAAAATACCAGCGCCACCACCAATACCAGTAGTTCGCTGCGCAGCCCGCAACTGATTCCGGAATTTCCCGGTAATGAAGATCCGCTGATTTCGCACGAACTCGCGCATCAATGGTTTGGCGACCTGGTCACCTGCAACGACTGGGGAGACATCTGGTTGAACGAGGGCTTCGCAACCTATTTCGAGATGGTGTGGACTGAATCGCGCTATCCGAAGGATCAAGCTGACTTTGATCGATGGACCGCAGTCCACGAATGGCTCGCCCAGTCCACTTTGTACGGCAAGCCGATCGTGCGGCACGATTTCGACGACTCCAGCGAATTTGACGACAACGCTTACGGCAAGGGCGGCTTGGTGTTGTACATGCTTCGCCAGCAAATTGGCGAAGATGCTTTTTATCGCGGCCTGCGGCACTATCTCGAGGTCTATCGCGGCAAGAACGTCGTCACCGCCGATCTCATTAAGGCCATCGACGAAGCGAATCATACGAACGTCCAGCAATTTTTCGATCAGTGGGTTTACGGCGCAGGCGCGCCAAAGTTCGATGTCACCTACACGTATGACGACGCAAAGCATGAAGTGGCGCTGACCGTAAAGCAGACCCAGAAAATCGAGGGGCATGTTGGACTTTTCAGCGCGCCGGTGAACGTCGAAGTCACCACAGCCTCCGGGCATAAGTCGCAAACAATTTCAGTGTCAAAGGAAGCGGAAACGTTTCTGCTGCCGTCAGATGGCGCTCCGTTGATGGTGCTCTTCGACAAGGGAGGACACATTCTGAAGTCCACGGAATTTCACAAAGAGAAAAAGGAATGGCTGTATCAGTTGAAGAACGCCGCAGAACTTTCGGATCGCGGGGAGGCCGCCCAGGCATTGGCGAAATTAAAGAACGATGAGGACGCAGTGATCGCTCTCGGCGTTGCGTTGGACACCGACCCGGCGTGGGGCCTTCGCGACATTGCCGCGGACGCTCTCGGGCGCATTGGCAACCCCGCGGCCGGCAAGCAATTGCTCGCAGGATTGGATGCCAACGCCCAGCCCTACGTGCGAAATCATATCGTTGCCGCACTCGGCGCCATCAAGGAAGAACCGGCAGTAGTAGCAAAGCTTGTGGCAATCAGTCACGACGATGCGTCATACCGTTCGCGCGCCAATGCGCTGCAATCCTTGGGCAAGCTGAAAGCGGCGAGCGCTTTTCCTGTTCTTACGGAAGCCGTAAAGGCAGATTCGCCGGATGATTTCCTGCGCAACGCGGCGTTGCGATCACTCGGCTTTCTTGGTGATGATCGCGGCGTACCGACGCTGCGCGAATGGTCTGTGCCCGGCAAGGCCATCGAAACCCGCCAAGCCGCGATTGCCAGCCTCGGCCGCTTGGAAAAGGGCAACAAGGAGATCACCGCGCAAATCGCTAGCTATCTGACCGAGGCGCACTATCCCATTCGATACGCAGCCATTCGCGCGCTCGGTAGCCGCGGCGACGCGTCCGCGATTCCTGCGCTGCAATCTTTGCTGAAAAGAGATGATCTCAGCATCGAAATGGCGCCCACCGTCAAAGAAGAAATCGCGCGGCTTCAGAAAGAAGAAAGCAGCAGGAAAGCCGGTGCCGCTGACGTTGACGAAGAAAAGAGTAGCGGCGACACCGAACTGGCCGTGGCCCAGCGCCTGGATCGGCTGGAACACCTGATGAGAGAAATGAACGATCGGCTGAAATCAATCGAAAGTCATCTGACCAGACAGTAGGTCAGCTTAAGGTCGCGGGCGCCTTTGCCTTCTTAAGGTTCGGAAAGCAAGATACGCAAGTCCCGCAAGTTATTTCCCGTAGGTCCGGTAATAACAGCGTCGTCAAGCTGTGCAAAAAACGTAAACGCGTCGCTGCGCTGGAATGCGTCTGCCGGACGCAACCCCGCCGACATCGCGCGGGCGAGTGTTTCCCCGTCGGCGACCGCGCCGGCCGCCGGGCTATTGCCGTCAATTCCGTCAGTGCCGGCGCTGAGCACCGCGACGCGACGGCCGACGATATTCTCTACGCACGCAAGCACAAACGCAGAATTCCTTCCGCCAATCCCGTTGCCGGTCACCGGCGAGCTGACTTCGCCATCCGCGATGATTGCCACCGGCCGGCTGGGATTCGCAGCCTGCAGCGCGCTGAGCTGTTCGAGCAATTCCGCGGCGGCTTTTTCCACCGGCCAGTCGTCCGTCGAATTATCGCAGCAAGTAAAAAATCCTTTGGCCTCTGATGCGAAATGCGCGGGATGAAACAAATCGTCCATCCCCAGCAGCAGCACGAAATACGCGTTTGCGAAAACCGGGTCCGCTTCTTTCGGCGTCTCCCTGATCTTTCCTTCTTCCACGCAGCGGCGCACCGCGGAAGGAAATTGTTGAAGCATTGTATATTCGGCAAAGATGCGCTCTAGGTCTCCAATAGTGCTGGGGTCCGGCAACGAAGGGCCAGAGGCCAGCGCCGATTCCTGCTCCGCGGGCACGTCCGTCACAGCGAGAGTAATTTTCGTCGCGCGCCCCGCCGCCGCGGCAAGCCGGCCGCCTTTCACGGCGGAAAAATGCTTGCGGACTGCGTTAATCGCCGCAATAGGCGCACCGCATGTGACCAAGGTGCGGTAGAACTGCTGCACATCCTCCAGTGTCAGCTGCGAATCGAGAGGGAATTCGCTGAGTGCCGAGCCGCCACCCGACAGTAAAAAGAAGACAAGCGTCGATTCGTCGCACTCTGCCAATAAGGAAAGGATAGCCTCGGCGGAATTCCAGCTATCCGCGTTCGGGATGGGATGCCCGCCGACAAAATATCTTATTCCCGGCAAGGCCCGCGCGGGCTTTGTGGGTGCGGAAGCAACGCCGTCGAAACTCAAATCGGTCGGCAGGCTCGCACGCAGACCCTCCAGCATGGCGTGCGCCGCTTTACCGATAGCGACCACGCGTATCCGCGAAAAAGCACGCAAATCAAGTGTAATCTCGCCGCAATGCAGCACCGCGCCCTCCACCCGCACCTTGCGCTGCATGACGGCGGGGATATCAATAGCGGCCAGCGTCTCCTGAAAAATCAGCCGCGCAAGCTGCTTGAGGTCCGCCATGGAAGGGTCACCGGCATGCAATTCAGCTTGCTTTCAAGACCTCGGGATTCAGAATATTAGCCGGCCGGCCGCCCTTGAAAAACGCGACAACGTTTTCTGCTGCCATACAAGACATTTTGGTGCGAGTCTCGAGCGAAGCCGAGGCCAGGTGCGGAGCCAGAACAACATTGGGACGCTTCAATCCCGCTGTGATGAGTGGTTCCTTTTCGTAAACGTCCAGTGCCGCCCCGGCAATCTTTTTGCTCTCCAGCGCCTGCACCAACGCTGCTTCATCCACCACCGCGCCCCGCGATGTGTTGATCAAAAATGAAGTAGGTTTCATCTGCGAAAAAGTTTTCGCATTGAACAGCCCGCGCGTCTCAGGTAGCAGGGGAACGTGTACGCTCACGAAATCGGCTTCGCGGAGCAGCGTGTTCAAGTCCCGATACTCGGCGTGAAAGCCTCTCTCGACATCGAGGGGCGCACGCACCGCGTCATAATAAATCACTTTCATCTGAAAGCCGCTGGCACGGCGCGCCACCGCGCGGCCGATGCGCCCAAGACCAACCAGCCCCAGCGTCTTGCCCCAAACATCGGCGCCCACCAGTTGATCCAGGTCCCAGCCTTTCCACTCCCCGGAACGCGCCAGCGCCTCACCTTCGCCCAAGCGCCGAGCCACCGCCATCAGCAGAGTCCATGCAAAATCAGCGGTCGTTTCGTCCAGCACCCCAGGTGTGTTGGTAGCCACCACGCCCCGCTTCGTGCAGTCGACCACTGTGATGTTGTCGTAGCCCACAGCGACGTTGGCGGCGATGCGTAGCTTAGGCGCGGCCGCGAGCAGCTCTTCATTAACCTTCTCGGTGAGCAAACACACCAAGCCTTCTTTGTCCGTCAGGCGCCGAAACAATTCTTCTTTAGAAATACGCTCCGGCTTCGTCCAGTAATCGACGTCGCAGCTCGCGTTCAAAATTTCCTGAGCCGCGGGAAACAGCGGCCGCGTCGTCAGCACTTTCGGTCTCGCCATATCTGTCTCCTCGCACGCAGCAAAAAATTACACTAACACGAAGACTTAGCGCAATGAAGCCAGCGCAACTACAGGCTTAAGTTCTAATTACGGAATGCCCCGGGATTGTTTACAAATGGCGTATCTCGGACATCATACCGTGCGTATACATAGATATGAACAATGCCAGCTATACGGACGGCTCCGGTCCCTTCGAAGCACGCTATCTGGCGTTCCTCGAGACGATTACACAACTGCGGCCGCGCCTGCACCGGTACTGCTCGCGCATGATGGGATCGGTGATGGACGGTGAGGACGTCGTGCAGGACGCGTTATTCGAGGCTTACCGGAAGCTGGAGCAGTACGATGACAGCCGCCCTCTTGGTCCGTGGCTGTTCCGGATTGCGCACAATCGGTGCATCGACTGGCTACGGAGGCGTGGAGTGCGGGTTGAGGCGGAAACTGCTTCCATGAGTCCGGATTACGTCATGCCTGCCAATCCTGCGGTGCTTGGAGTTGGCCGAGCGGTTGAACAGTTGGTGATGAGTCTGCCTCCCAAGGAACGCGCATGCGTGCTACTCAAGGACGTTTTTGATTACACGCTGGAAGAAATTGCAGAACTCGTCAGCTCGAGCGTGGGCGGCGTCAAGGCCGCGCTCAACCGGGGCCGAACGAAATTGGCTGACTTGCCTGAGCCCGTGAGATCACGCCGTGAAGTGAGCCCAGAGTTGTCACGGCTTTTGCATCTCTACGTCGACCGGTTCAATAAGCGTGATTGGGAGGGGCTTCGCGAACTCATTCGCTCGGATGCTCGACTCCGCGTCGCAGATCGCTTTGCCGGTCGGATCGACGAATCGCCGTACTTCGGGAAGTATGAACAGCAGACTGTGCCGTGGCGACTGACAGTTGCAGAAGTGGACGGCGAGTTGGCAGTCGTGGTACAGCGCCAACACAGGGACGAGTGGACGCCTGATTCTGTTGCTCGACTCGAAGTGGTCGATCAGCACATCGTGCGCATCGTGGACTACTTGCATTGTCCGTGGGTTCTCCCGGCAGCGACCTCTGTAGTCGTGGCCGACCGCGCCTAAGGAATGTCGCAGGGCCGCGTATCCTGGCTCGTCCTGGAGCCGTAATAGAGAGTGGAAGGCAATTCCAGGAGGAGAGAAAATGCAGACGAAAGAGGCTATTAAATTCGCACTGACTGTTTCGAACGGAGCCGTGCTCAGTGTAATTGACGAGATGAGCGGCGCGGCAATGACGTTTCCGACACCGAACGGCGGATGTCACTCGCTCTGGGTTCTGGGTCATCTCACGCTGGTTGAGGGCTCGATCCCGGCGGTACTTTTCGGAGACAAGAATCCCGCGGCAGAGTGGCAACAATACTTTGGCAAGGGCTCGGAACCCGTCGCCGATGCCAGCGCGTATCCACCGTTCGCCGAGGTTCGGGAGAAGTATCGTCAATTGCGCGAGCAGAACCTGAAGCTTCTGGACTCGCTGAGCGAAGCGGATCTCGACAAGCCGACGAAGGCGCCTCCCAAGGGAAGGGAGCAAGAGTTCGCCACGTACGGCCGGAGCTTCCTTACGCTGGCTCTGCACCAGGCGATGCATCGCGGCAACGTGACTGACGCGCGACGTGCCGCCGGGCGGGCAGTGCTTGCGACACAGGCCACCCGCTGAAGCTCGGCTAGTCCGGGGCCGCGGACGAGCTTAGGCTGCGGCCTAAGCTCGCCCCTCCCAATCTTTCTGTCTGAAAATTCTGCGTGCGTATCTTTGTGCCGTCGAGAGCCCTAATACGGTTAGAAATACAAGGAGAAGAGTTCAAATGAGAAAAATGATGGCAGGGCTGAGTGTCCTTTGAAGGTTTTCCATCCTTGTTCCAGGCTCGTGTCCGGGATCAATACGCTCTTTTGTTCAGTCGATATCCGCTGCAAGAATGGAGATTTGTCAGCGATGAGAGTCAGCGGAGACCTATAGGACTTGTCGTTCAGCGCCGTCTGAAACTCGGCGAGCGCCTTGTCGTAGTCCTTCATCTCCCTGTAGACCAGGCCGAGGTGATTGTGGGCGTCGGTATAATACGGGTTGAGCTTGATCGCCTTCTTGAATTCCTTCACCGCCGGCTTGTATTCGCTCTGCTGGTATCGGATGAATCCGAGGAGATAGTGGGCCTCGGAGTTTTCCGGATCGAAATCGAGCGCCTTGTTCACCGACGCGATCGCCTCCATCGTCTTTCCCTGATCGAACTGCACCTGGCTCAGGCGGTAGTAGCGCCGCGCCTCGTCTCTTTTGTCGGGGC
>Ga0137409_10007776_pt1 | contig 10992 bp, 10 predicted proteins | sample CZODoug1_16funga_FD_122059 | JGI IMG/M metagenome (GOLD analysis project Ga0137409, IMG submission 122059) | Vadose zone soil fungal communities from Angelo Coast Range Reserve, California, USA - CZODoug1_16fungal (Hybrid Assembly) | ecosystem: Environmental > Terrestrial > Soil > Vadose zone... | reverse complement strand
ACACCCGTTCCCATTCCGAACACGGAAGTTAAGCCCTCCAGCGCCGATGGTACTGTCGGGGTAACCCGATGGGAGAGTAGGTCATTGCCGAGCGTTCTAATAAGTCCCGCGACTCGCAAGAGCCGCGGGACTTAGTTTTTCAGCCGGCCGTCAGCTCCGGCTCCGCCAGGCTCCCGGCGTGCAAGGTCGGCAGGAGCACGTAGCACCGAATGCTCAGGAGCACCAGCAAGCCGATCAATGCGATCAGAACATCGAGCACGATCTGGCCAACCCGCGCATGGAAAAAGAAGATGAGCACGCCCTCGGCGAGGCAGCCAAACGCAAGGATCGGCACGAAGACCCGGTCGTGCACCGCCATGAAGAATTGGACCAGCAGGTTGTCGATTGAGAGCGCGAGACCGATGATGCCCACAGCGAACACGTAAGGAGTCGCGTCGCGGAAAGCGGGCCCGAACAGGATGCCGACGACAAGGCCCGGCGCGACCAGGAACACCAGGATTGCGCCCCCGCCTAGCGCGGAGAGGATTCCGGCGGACGAAAGCAGTATCCGGCCCGGGTGCTGCTCTTTCGCGACCGCCTCGACCACGCGAGGAAACAGCACCTGGCTTACGCTCAGCGTGAGGAAGTACATGATCGTTCCGATCTTGTTCAGCCCGCCGTAGATCCCTCCGTCATGGCTGCTCAGGTAGTGCTCGGCGAGGATGACGTCCTGGTTGTAGAGGATCTGGACGCCGATGATGCCGGCCGCGGCCGTCAGCGAGAACCCGGCCATCACCCGGAGCTGGACCCGCGCACCGACTCGTTTGAAATGGTCTCGCAGGGTGTACAGACCGAGGACGAAGCTGAACGCCAAACCGATGAACACGGCGGCCATTGCGCCCGACACCGCGTAGCCCGCCTTCAGCAAGAGGACGACCGCGATGGTGCGAACGACAAGCTCGAGTGACAGGTTGAGCGACAGGGCTGGAAACCTCTGCAGCCCCTGGAGGATGCCGCGCGGAATCGCGACCTGCCAGATCAGCGCGATCGAAAAACCAAGAATGAGGATTGGAATCGTCGACCCGAGGTGCTCGAAAGCCGCGATCGGGCGGGCGAGCAGAGTTGTTATCAGCACGGCGACCAGGCAGGGAATGGCGACCAGGCGCGCCGTGCGGGTGAGCAGCGTGGCGAGTCCGGCGTCTCCGCGGGCCGCCAACGTGGCCGTGTACCGGGCGAGGACGACCACCAGGATCAGGGCCGGCGCGGTGCCGACTGCGTAGACCGCGATCAGGAATGCGACCTGGCCGTACGTGGCCGGGCCGAGGACGCGACCGGCGATTGCGTGGTAGACGAAACCGCCGATGCCGGCGGTGAGGCCCCCGGCGAACAGGATGAGGTTTTGCCGGACCAACCGGTTCCGCTGAACCTGGGCCAGGCGCTGGCCGAGACCCAGTCGCGCGCCGGTCTGCACTGCCCGCGAATTGTAGTTCAGGCGTTGAACGTGTCCCGCCGGGGATAATGCCTTCCCGATGCCCGATCAAGCGAAGCCGCTCGTTTCAGCACTTGTCGTGAGCTACAACGCCAAGGACATGCTGCTCCAGTGCCTGCATGCGTTTTATACGAGCGCGGACATCCCGGTGGAGGCCGTGGTCGTCGACAACGATTCGTCTGACGGGTCGGCCGCGGCTGTCACGGACGAGTTTCCTCAGGCCACCGTGCTGGTGCAGCCGAAGAACGTTGGCTACGGGCGTGCCGCGAACATCGGGTTGGAGCGCTGCCAGGGGCGCTTCGTCTTGCTGCTTGGCTCTGACGTCACGGTAGATCCACAGTCGGTTGGCAGGATGGCCGATTTCCTGCTCACACGGCCCGACGCCGGCGCCGTCGGGCCGCGCCTGCTGCTGCCGGATGGCCGCCCGGATCCAGACGCACGAAGGGCTTTTCCTCTTCCCAGCACGCTTTTCTACCGCACGGTGGGCCTGAGCAGGCTGTTCCCCAAGAGCCCGCGCTTCGGGCGCTACAACATGGGCCACGTGCCGGAGTCCGACGTGCACGAGATGGACGCCGGCACCGGCGCGTGCCTGATGCTGCGCATGGCGGCGCTGGACCGGGTCGGATTCTTCGACCCTCGCTACTTCATGTTTGGTGAGGACCTCGACCTTTGCTACCGGCTGAAGCTCGGCGGGTGGAAGGTGTTCTACCTTCCGACCGCCGGCGCGACACACCACCTCAGCCAGGCGCCGCCGGAGATGCAGCGCCAGATGTCGTACGAGCGCCACCGATCCATGTGGGCCTATCACTTCAAGCACCACGCCGAGGACGTGTCGGCTTTCGGCAACGGGCTGGTCTGGGCTCAGATCTGGGGCCGCTGGGCGGCCGAGCGCGTCAAGGGAACCGTGAAGAGGCCCAAGCGCGAATCGGGGTAGCCAGATGTACCACCAGATAGCGCGCAACAAGCGCAACAGCATCATCGTGATCGTCCTGTTCCTGGTGACCTGGCTGCTTGCAGGACTTCTCATCGGCGAGCTGAGCTACGGCACGAGTGGGGCTGTGCTTGGAGCGATCGTCCTGGGGATCCTTGGGGTCGGTGCTGCGCTCTACTCCTACTTTCTTGGTTCGGCGACGGTCCTTTCAGCAGTCGGCGCCCGCGAGGCGGACCCCGGTCAGTACCAGCAGCTCCACAACATCGTCCAGACCCTTTCAATCGGAACTGGGCTGCCGGTCCCGAAGGTGTACGTCATCGACGATCCGAGCCCTAACGCCTTCGCCACAGGGCGCGATCCCAACCATGCCGCAGTCACGGTCACGACCGGGCTGTTGGAGCTGATGAACCGCGAGGAGCTCGAAGGCGTGCTGGCGCATGAGATGAGCCACATCAGGAACTACGACGTGCGAATGCTGCTCGTCGTCACGACGATGATCGGGCTGGCGGCCTTGATCGCCAGCATGTACTGGAACGGCGCGCTGCGATTTCGCAGCCGAGACTCACGCGCGACCCTCGTGGTGTTCGCGATCGGCATCATCTTCACGCTGATCGCATTCCTGGTCGGCCCGATCATGCAGACGGCCCTCTCGCGGCAGAGGGAGTCATTGGCGGATGCGAGCGGGGTAGAGCTCACGCGCAACCCTCAGGGCCTCCTCAGCGCGTTGAAGAAGATCGCTCAGAACGACAAGCCGCCTGCGAAGTTCAACAATGCGGTGGCGGCGATGTGCATCGATAACCCCACCCAGCACCACGGCAGCTTCTTCAACCACCTCTTCGACACCCACCCGCCGATCGAAGAGCGAATCGCCGCGCTGGAAAGGATCGCCGCCGTCCAGCAAACCTGATGCAGGCACGGCGCATCGTCCAACCGGCAGCGATGTCGCCATGGGTGGCCAAGTTCCTGCACGTCCGGCGCACCGAGTTGAACCGGACGCTGCAGGTGGCGGGGTTCGCGATCGTTCTGGGCTGGGCGATGTACACCGCTTTCAGCGCGGCGCAGTCGATCTTCCTCAACAAGGCCGGCCCGCAAGCCTACCCGCTGTTCTTCATCGTGCTGGCGCTCGCGGTCTGGCCGATGGTCGCCTTGCTTGGCGCGCTCACCCGAAGGGTCGGAGTCGGCCGCGCTTTCCGGATCAACCTGGGCGCGAACGCGATCATGGCGGTGCTCGTCTACATCGCCTATGTCATACGCGAGGACTCCACCGTGGCCTTTGCGGCCTACGTCACTTACTCGGTTGCGTTCGAGCTGGTCATGCTCCATTTCTGGAGCTTCGTCAGCCAGCACTTCAACGTGCTGGAGAGCAAGCGAATCTTCCCGGTCATCGCCGCCGGGCTCAGCATCGGCTACATCCTCGCGGGCTTCACAACGACGGTCGTCGCCGTTTTCGCCACCGAGCCACTCATCTTTGTGTGGGCCATCGGCTCGATCGCCGCGGCGATCATGTCTCGCAGCCTCGAGCGCACTTTGTTCCGGCCGGCGTACATCGATGACGCTGACGAGTTCCTCGCCGAGCACGAGGCCGCGCTCAAAAAGCATGGTGTGATCGCCGTCCTGGGGGGCGCGGTCAACTACCTCACGGGGAGCCGGTTGGTGTTCGCGCTGGTCGTGTTCACCTTTGTCCTTCAGATCGCCAGCCGCGTCGGCGACTACCTGGTCGCGGTGCTCTTCGTTCAGGCGACCCACAACAATCTGCAGTCGCTAACGATCCTGATCGGAAACGCCTGGTTAGCGAGCTACGTCGTCCAGCTCGTCGTCAGCCTTTTCGTGACGCCCTGGATTCTCAACCGGCTCGGCGTCAAGAACGCGATCATGGCGCTTCCGATCTTCACGCTGCTCGGCTTCACAGCCGTTGCGGCCTCGCCCGTTCTCGGGACAGCGCTATTCCTCTTCATCGTCCGCAATGGGCTGCAGACCGGGCTTGACGACCCGGTCGAGAACGTCCTCGGCAACGCACTCCCCTCACAGGTCGGGCCCAAGCTGAAATTGCTACTCGACAACGCGGTCCTACCCGGTGCCGCGGTGGCCAGCGGAATCATCCTGCTCGTGGTTCAACGCACCATCGACGCCAGCGTCGAGGTGCTCGCCGTGATCGGGATCGGGATGGCGGCCCTCTTCATCCTCGCCGCTCTCCGCGTGCGCTCCCTCTACGTGACCGCCATCTATGACCGCCTCCGCACGCATGCTTTGAGCCTCGCGGATTTCCAGCAAGCCCTGGGGCGCCTCGGCCCCGAGCAGATCACAGAGCTGCAGGGCTACATCCGTGGCGGGGACGACAAGGTGCGCCCTTTTGCGACCGCCATCCTCGGCAAGTCCTCGCCGCAAGCGTTCGCCGCGATGCTTCCCGAGCTGCTCGCGGCCGCCGACCCCGCGGTGCGCAAGCTTGCGTTCCAGATGGCGCCGCCGGACAGCTTCACGATCGATCAGCTGGAGGGCGCCGCGAGAGATCCCGACGGCTGGGTGCGTGCGGCCGTGGCGGTGGCGGGTGCCACCCGAAAGGATCGATGGCCGCCGTCTGAGGACCTGATGCGCGCCCTGTGGCAGTCTCGCGCGGCCGCCGATCGCGCGGCGGCAGTATGGGCGGCGGCCTTCACCAGCGACCACACGACTGTGCTCGAGGCGATGCAGGACGGCGATCCCCGCGTGCGGCTGGAGTCGCTCCGCAGCTTCGCCAAGCAAAAGGGGGAGACGGCCGGGGTCGCCGCTGCCCTGATCGCATGCCTGCGTGACGACGATATCGAGGTGCGACGCGAGGCCCTGCGACAGGCGGTTCGGTGGGCGCCGCCCGCCGACGAGCACCAGGCGTACGCGGAGGCACTGGCCGACGGGCTGGCGAGCGGCGACCGCGATGTCCGCCGGCTGGCGGCTGAAGCCATGGCGGCCCAGTCTCCAGACGCGCTGATGCTGACCCTGCCGCTGCTCGTGGCGCAGGATGAGGCCGCGTCAGCGACGATCGAAGCGTTGATCCGCAGCGGCCGGCCGGAGCTTTTCCGGCGCGCTCGGGTCCACCTGGAGTCTCAGCTCGCCGACTCGCTTCACCTCGCAAGGTTGTCGGCCCGGGCGGCGAGGGCGGCGAGCCGCCGGGAAGATGGCGAAGCTGCCGGCTACGCCCTGCTCAGGGTCGGCCTCGACGACTACGTCCGCGGTGGAATCCATTCGGCGCTTGGCGCGATGAGGGCTCTGCATGGCAAGCGAGGCTTCGCGACGGTGGAGCGTGGTCTGCTTTCGGATGAGTCGCAGGCCAGGGTTGAGGCGCTGGAGACGCTGATAAACTTCGGCCCGGGCTGGCTTGCTGGGCCGCTGGCACAGCTGCTCGATCCCGAGTCCCTCGACTCTGGATCGGCTCGCCCGTTGACCCATGCCGAGCTCGAAGCACTCTCGAACCACCACGACAAATGGGTCAAGCAGACCGCGCAAGCAGCCACGGAAGGACCCGGCCAGCACATGAAGGAACTGATCGCGCTCAAGCGGGTGCCGCTCTTCAGCACGCTCACGCTCGAGCAGCTGGCCAGCATCGACCGCCTGATGGTGACGCGGCACTACGTCAAGGGCGAGTCGATCTTCAGAAAGGGTGACGTCGGCGCCGAGCTGTACGTGGTGCTCGAAGGCGAGATCCGAGTGCACCTCGACCACGACGGCCACGAGGTGACTCTGGCCCGGCACGGCCCGAGCAAGGTGGTGGGGGAGATGTCGGTTTTCGACGACCAGCCGAGGTCCGCCAGCGCTGAGGCGACCGCAGACACGACTGCGCGGGTGCTGAGGCGCGATCGGATGCAGGCCATCGTGCACGAGCACCCGGAGGTGCTGCTGGAGTTCGTCAAGAACTTGAGCCAGCGGCTTCGTGTGATGAACGAGCAACTGGAGTCAGCCTCCACTGAGACCGAAGACCCCCTCTCCCCGTCGGGGAGAGGGTCGGGGAGAGGTGCTTAAGCAGGCACAGCGTTCGCGCCCCCTCTCCCCATCGGGGAGAGGGCTGGGGAGAGGGGCTTAAGCTGGCACAGCGTCGCGATTCAAATCGTTGAAGATCGTTTCCACCACGCCGTCGATGTTGGTCAGCACGTCGTAGTTCCAGAACCGAAGCACACGAAAGCCCTGACTCCGAAGCCACGCCGTGCGAGCTTCATCGCGGGTTTCGGCGCCATCCTCGCCGTGTGAGTCGCCGTCCACCTCGAGGACAAGGTGTAAGCCCAGACACACGAAGTCCACGATGTACCTGCCCATCGCGTGCTGACGGCGGAACGAGGAGCCTGGTGAATCCAATGCCCTTAACAGGCGCACCCCACCCCTCTCCCTAACCCTCTCCCCTTCGGGGAGAGGGAACGTGAGCCCCACCCGAGCGCTACCGGATAATGGGCCTGATGCCTGAGCTCTCCGATGTCCGCTTGGGCGCAGATGTCGTCTCCAGCGACGGTGCACACGTCGGAACCATCGTCAGCGTCATCGTCGATGAGGATGGATTCACTCCGCGAGCGCTGGTCGTGAAGCACGAGGAATCTCTTGCCGGGCGGGTGCTCGCGGCCGAGAAGTTTTTCACCACCGACGAAGTCGTGATTCCGATCGCAGCGGTCGAGTCTGCCACCCATGAGCTGGTCAAGCTTTCGATCTCCGCACCAGATGTTCGCCGCCAGCCCCTCTATCTAAGTTATCGCCGTCCAATCATCACGACGGAGGAGGCGGTGCTGGAAGAAGGCGAGCTCCTGGGCGGTGGTCTCGCCTTGCCCAAAGTAGAGGAAGTCGCGAACAAGCCGGATGGCCAGATCGAGATCGATCGGGGCGAAAACGTGATGCTCGGTACCAGCGGACACCGGTTGGGCCGTGTCGAAGATGTGCTGTTCGATCATGGGGAGCTCATCGGTGTCGTCATCCGGCCTGATGGCTTTTTCAAACGAGACGTCGTCCTGCCGACAAGGTTCATAAACCGTGCTGACGACATGGCGCTTTTTGCCGACCTCACCGAATCCGACATCGAGCAACTGAAGCCATTCGTCGACTCTGACTCGCCGGCCGGCTAATTATTCGGGAGCGGCACAGCGTGCCCCCTCTCCCCATCGGGGAGAGGGTTGGGGAGTGGGGGTTAAGCGGGCAAAGCGTCGCGATTCAAATCGTCGTAGATCGTTTCGATGACGCCGTCAATGTTGGTCAACACGTCATAGTTCCAGAACCGCAAGACTCGAAAGCCTTGCCTTTGAAGCCACGCGGTGCGAGCTTGATCTCGAGCTTCCGCCCCGTCCTCGCCATGTGAATCCCCGTCTACCTCGATGATGATTTGCGAGCCGAGACACACAAAGTCAACGATGTATCCGCCCATTGCGTGCTGGCGGCGGAACTTTCGTCCGTCAAGTCGGTGTGCTCGTAATCGCGACCATAGAAGCTTTTCGGCCTCCGACGGCAGGTTCCTCATCTTGCGCGCGAGCTCGGTCAAATGAGGATCGCGGCGCATCCATCCAAGCGTGTTGGAGGACCCTACCGACGCCAATGCTCTTAACAGGGCTAAGCAGGTCCCACCCCTCTCCCTAACCCTCTCCCCGAGGGGGAGAGGGGAGGCATTCCTCCGGTTTGGCCCTGATTTCGATCTTTTTGCGTGCGACTTCCAAACGCTCTGTGCACACCTTCAGGTAGATTCGCGCCTCATCAACCGCTGTAAGGGCATCCTCGAGGGAAAGGTCGCCATCTTCGAGGAGCTTGAGCTTCTCGTCCAGCTTCTCGAGCGCCTGCTCGTAGGTCAGCTCCTCGCTCATGACTCCACCTCTTCCACGCGAGCGCCCAGGCGACCCGCCCCGAGCCTGATGCGAACCCGCCGATCGACAGCCGTGTCGTTCGACGTCCGCAGCACCGCGCCCGACTCGGCGTCCTGCGTGATGCTGTAACCGCGCGACAGCACGCCGTCCGGGCTCAGCGCGACCAGGCGCTGCCGCCTGTGCTCGAGTCCCCGCGTGGCTGAAGCGAAGCGCTCGGTCAGCGCACGATCAAGGCGATCCGCCGCGCGCCTCGCCGCAAGCGCGTTGCGGCTGCGCGCCAACCGGGTTGACGCCGCGCTGTTGAGACGCCGCCGCCGCTCGCGTAGGGCTTCCTCACGGCGGGCTACTTGCGCCAGAGGGCTGAGCCTGCCGAGCTCCGTCGCGGCTCGGGCCAGGCGTTGTACGCGTTGGCGCACGAGCGCGGGGAGGAGCAGGACAAGGCGCTGCTTCTTGTTCATGAGCTGGTCGGCCGCGCGCGCCACCCGCTGAGTGATCTCCCTGTCCATGCGGCGCCCGCGTTCGCGCAGCTGAAGCAGTAGGTCCGCCTTCTTGGGCACCACGCGCGCGCCGGCCTCGGTCGGGGTTCGGCACTCGGCGTCGCCCACGAGGTCGGCCACCGTGCGGTCGGATGTGTGTCCGAGCGCTGTCACCACAGGCAGGCGGGATTCGAGGATCGCCCTCGCCACCAGCTCGGTGTTGAACGCGTAGAGCTCCTCGAAGCTCCCCCCGCCTCGGGCCAGCACGATCACGTCCGCCAGGCGCTCCTGGTTGCAGCGCCTCAGCGCCCGCGCCACGCTCATCGGTGCAGCCGCCCCCTGCACCTGGACGGGGTAGACCACCACGCCCATGTTCGGGTAGCGCTCCCAGATGGTCTCCTGCAGGTCGTGGATGACGGCGCCGGTCGGAGACGTGAGCAGGGCGACCGCTCGCGGCAGGAATGGCAGCCGGCGCTTCCGGCCCGGGGCGAACGCTCCTTCCGCCTCCAGCCTCCGCTTCAGCTCCTCCAGGCGCGCCCTGAGCTTGCCGACGTCGTCGAACTCGATCTGGTCGACCACGAAGCGGACGGTCCCGTACTGGGGCCAGAAGTCGACGCGGCCCCGGAAGACGAAGACCTGGCCGTCCTCAGGCAGCGTCGTGACCCGGCGCGCATCGTCCGCGTACAGGAAGCCGTTGATCAAGCTCTGGCCGTCTTTGATCGCGAAGCCGTAGTGGCCCTTCGCCCCGCGCTTCATCCCGCTTACCTCACCCTTCACGAGCAGGGCGGTCAGGGGGCGCAGCTCACGCCGGATCTCGTTGGCGAGCTCTGTGACCGTGAAAGGCCGCTGTGTTTCTTCAGGCCGGAGCATGATTGGCTAGCTTACGGATCAGGCGGGGCGCGAGAAGTGGTACGCGGAGATGCGCATCCTCTTGTTGAAATAGAGGCGGTGCGCATCGGCGCGGTCCGCACCCACTCCCGAGTCGAGGTGGAACTCATCCAGGTGGAGGCGTTTTGCCTCGTCGACCATCCAGTCCATAAGCTGGCCCGCATAACCCTGCTTGCGGTGCTCGAACCGGGTGCCGAGGTCATCGCAGTACATGGCGTGGCCCCAGGCGAGGTAGTTGATGACGCGAAAGCCGGCCACGGCCACCGCGTAGGTGTCTTCCTTGACGAAAAAGCCGATCAGACGGTAACCCTCGGGTCGCAAGACCTTGTCGACGTGATTGGCGAAGACCAACTCTGGACCGATGTTCGGCCTGAGCTCGAGCATTGCCTTGTAAGCGAGATGGGTAGCCGGGGCCTTGATCTCCTGGATCAATCAGCCGCCGATCATCCAGATTGTCAGCTGAGCCTCGCCCGTCCGGTCGAGGCTCATCCGCCAATCTGGGACATCGACTTCGCCGGCTTGATGAAGCCCGGCTTGTTGATGAGGTGTCCCTCCTCCTTGCGCCAGATCGCAGTCTCGATGACGCGGCCGAGATGATCGTCGGAAACCCCCGACCGCATCAGGTCTCTCAACGGCGTCTCCTTCAGTGAGAAGAGACACGTGCGCAACCCGCCTTCTGCGGTGAGCCTGATGCGGTTGCACGTGGTGCAGAACGCCTGGCTCACCGAGGAGATGAAGCCGACGCCTCCGGGCGTGCCGTCGGCGAACTTGAAGCGAGTGGCCGGTCCCGGTCTGGGGTCGGCCACAGGCACCAGTGGAAACAGGTCTTCGATCTGCTCCTGGATCCGCCGGCTGGGCACGACCTGCTCGTTGGTCCAGATGCCGTCGCCGTCCAGGGGCATGAACTCGATGAAGCGGACCTCGTAGCCCTCGTTGCGGGCCAGCCGGGCGAAGTCGACCACCTCGTCGTCGTTGTGGCCTTTCATCACGACCATGTTCAGCTTGATGGGCCACAATCCCGCCTCGCGCGCGGCCTGTATGCCGTCCATCGTGCGGCTGAACTGATCGCTGCGCGCGATCTCGTGGAAGCGCTCCATGTTCAGCGTGTCGAGCGAGATGTTGATTCGCTTGAGGCCTGCCTCCTTGAGCAGCTGGGCCTTGTCGCGCAGCAGCACGCCATTGGTGGTCATCGTGATGTCGAGCGTGGGGTCGATCGCGTTGATCATGCCGATCAGCTCTTCGACCTTGATGCGCACAAGAGGTTCGCCGCCGGTGATGCGAATGGTCCGTACGCCGTAGCGCTCTACGAAGATGCGCGCGAGCCGAGTGAGCTCTTCGAAGCGGAGGATGTCGTCGCGCTTCAGCCATTTGAGACCCTCCGCCGGCATGCAGTAGATGCAGCGGAAGTTGCACCGGTCGGTGATCGAGATC
>Ga0137409_10007771_pt1 | contig 10994 bp, 10 predicted proteins | sample CZODoug1_16funga_FD_122059 | JGI IMG/M metagenome (GOLD analysis project Ga0137409, IMG submission 122059) | Vadose zone soil fungal communities from Angelo Coast Range Reserve, California, USA - CZODoug1_16fungal (Hybrid Assembly) | ecosystem: Environmental > Terrestrial > Soil > Vadose zone... | reverse complement strand
TGACAGCTACGGGAAACTGGGCCATTACCTTCGCTGGCTCGGACATCTCATTTGGGCCTATTAACGAATATATAGCCTTCAAGGACGGCGGCACGGCCTTCGCAACGTATACGAATCTAAATGTCGATACAGGTCATTTCATGGATGCCACCGGAGCAGTAGTCACAACCGCCAATTGGCCGCTGACAAATACACCCCTGCAACACACTTTTACTTCGACTACATTCGAGATTTTCGTTGGGCCGGATTCCCCAACTGGAACCTTAGGGTCAATAATGTCATTCATTCGGTTGACTTCCGGAGTATTTCCCACGACTCCCAAGATCAAGCCGACCAGTCATATCAACGGTCAGACGGTTGTGAACCAAGGACAGACGCTCCAGTTTACGGCTCAAGATGCTGGGACTTGGTCCTGTACGGCAACGGATTCTTCAGGGGGAGCGACGGCGTGTCTAGGAAGCATCAATTCTGGAACGGGCCTCTACACAGCCCCCGCTACGGTAACTGCTCAGCATTCCCTCGGCGGATTCCAGCTTCTTCCCAATAATCACATTTTTAATACGCGGGTGGATGCGCTACCAGTTCATGCCAGTAGTGGAACGTGGCAGTCAGTTGTGAATGTCGGTGGCAGTCCTAGCTACTCTATTGACTTTCCTATTAACTATGTTCTTCCTTCGGCACCGTCCAGTCCACATATGTTTTATTTCTATACGCACTATCTGGATAATGAGCCAATGGAACTGCCAGCGTTTCCTGATGCCAGAATTGAAAGCGGCTGGATTCGCGCGATAAACATGGTCGCATTCAACGGGGATCATCACTTGCAAATAGTGGACACGCAAACTGGCAGGTTTGAAGAGATGTATCAATTTTATAACCCCGGGAACAATGGCAGTTGTCTACTGTGTACCTCTCAGAGCGCTGCGCTTTATACCAACTTTTCCTATACTCTGCCTGGCGGTAGAATTAATGGTACGGGTTCAACCACGGACGCGGCTGGGCTATCTTTGATGCCGCTGCAACTAGGTTTGCAGGAGATAGAACAAGCAGTTGCAACAAGCGGCTCCATTAACCATGCTCTGCGGGCGACGTTTGGGATAGGATTCGAGTGTACCTGTTTTCTATGGCCAGCCATGCAGACCGCAACGGACGGCGCTACCTTGCCATTTGGCGCTCGTGCGCGGCTTAAATCCACATTTGATATTTCTTCATATTCGGCAACGGCGAAAATCCTTCTAACTCAGCTAAAGAATTACGGGCTAATCAACGCGGATGGCGGTAATAACTGGCCTATGAGCACTCAATATACCCGCTGGCCGCCTACCTATCTCACAGCATTCACCGCGGTAGCGAATGCTGGGGTAAATTTCACGATTACGAACACGGCGCTAACTAGCAACGTCTGCACGGTCACCGCTGCCAATGACTTCGTTGCCAATCAGACAAGGGTAGTGGTATCCGGCACAACCAATGGGGGTGGTGCTTGCAACGCTACCAAAGAGGTAACCTCTGCCTCTGGAACTCAATTCACCTATGCCGTGACTCACGCGGATGTCACATCTGCGGCGGATACTGGGACAGCGTTCTCCCCCCTTTCCAATTATATGGAATGGGTGGACGAATCCAGCCTGATGATTAACGCTTGGGATGGCCGCACTACGAATAACCGCGAGACCGTAGTTTTCACACGGACCTCGGATTCAGCAACTAACTCTGCGGATATTCTACTGACTGGCGTTGCGGTAAATTTGCCGAATGATTTCTTATATATTCAGGCAGGTACGCCAGCCCAGCAATTGGCGGCTTTTGTGAATGTTGGCGCGGTTACCTGGTCCATGAGTCCATCAGTCGGCACATTAACCAGTGGCGGCCTCTATACCGCTCCAGCGAGCGTTGGCTCTCCCACAACTACTGTTATAACAGCTACCAGTACTACAAACGGTTCCGTCGCGGCGCAAATGAATGTAACCGTATTTCCGACCGGGCCGATTCGACTGTTGCCTTCAAATAGCGTTAATTACACAGATTCCACCGGCCATGTGTGGAATCATCAGACAGGTGTGGATATTCCCGACACGATAGGTTGCTGCGCTTTTGACAACTATGGAGGTTTTCCCAATATCACGGACAAAACTCTGTGGACATCTCAGGTCTACAACTTTGCTGAAATCCACAGTAGTTTCCTCGTGCCGAATGGGAACTACACCATCACCTACCATTGGGGAGTAACGAATGGGAGTGTATCTACCGACACGGAACTTGACGCCCAAGGAAACATACTTTTAGATCATGGGAATATGGTGGCTCTTGCCGGTGGTACACTGCTTCCATACACATTCAATTCCGGCAATATTGTAGTATCCAATAACAAATTGTCGTTTAACATGCGAGATTACGCCAACAGCGGCGGAGTGGGACGAGTGTCATCGTTTTCCATCACGCAGGTGGCGCTACCGCCAGGAACTACTATCGCGCCGGGGATGAAATGGGCGGCGGGAACGGTAATACACTAGCTACAATGAGACCTCTTATGACCACTCATGTTATGACCACTCATATAATAAAGTCTATTATCATCATCATCCTATTGTTAACAGTTTTAACTGTCCCTATGATGGCTCAGAGTGGCTATACAACCGTCACCGCAAATGTCGCTGACTCTAACGGCACCCTCTATATAAACTCCCCCTTCACCGTCACCTTCTTCGACCCCGGTACAAGTGGCCGCCTACCCACCCTCAATGGTTCCACGTTCCAGCAGTCCTACACTGGTTACGCTACGAACTCGTCTGGTCATCTATCTATCAGCCTCCCTGATAATGGAGTCATCGCGGCTACTAGTGGCGCTACTGGAACCAAGTGGACATTTAGCATATGTACTCCTGTTGGCTTATATACTACTATATATTGCATCCCATCTGTTACTCTAACTATAACTGGAGTCAGCCAGGATATCTCAGCCTCACTCACCTCTGCTGCTCCTATCCTCCCTGGACCTGGAGTCAGCACCACTGTCGCTAACACCTGGCTGCAATCCCAGACGTTTAAAGGCCCATCCCCATGGGTGGACATCACCGCTTATGGTGCGAGGGCGATCCCTAATGGTGGGTCTATATCGACCACCGTTTCATCGGTGACGGATTCCACTCATATAGTACTAGCTGGAGCAAGTAGTTTTCTATCCGGTGATAATGTCGCCATCTTTGGAGGTGGGGCTGCCATCACATTGGCGACGCCGGGAACACCAACCGTGGTTCCGAGCGTGGCAGCAGGGCCTACTGGAGCCGGAGTTGATGTGAATGCCCCGGCAGGAGGGGGAGCGTTCGCATACAAAATCATCGCTCTTACCAAGAACGGTGGCTATACCGTCGCCAGTGCCTCTGGATCGACCGCAACGGGAGGCACACTTGGCCCGAATACAGTAGCCGTTACCTCCTGCACCCGAGCGTCGAATGTGATGACGTGTCTTACGGCTGCTCCTCACACTCTCTCTATCGGCGCTGCTATCCATCTTAGTGGAACCGCTGACACATCTTATGTCTGGTGGGGAGTTGTTGCTACCGTCCCTGATAACACTCACTTCACCGCTCTAACTGGAATTAGTACCGCAGGTGACAACGCGCCTGCTTCGACAACTGGGGGCACTCTCGCATGGATGAATTGTAATCACATCACGTGGGCAGCAGTCCCGAATACCTATATGTATGGTATCTATGGCCGGACTGCTGGAGCATTTAATCTCATTGGCTATTCGCGGCCCACGGGCTTAGTGACTGAACTTTATTTTGATGACTTCGGTTCTCCCATGATGGACTCGCCAACACCCATGGGTTGGATACCCTCTACCGCACCAGTCATTGGCCAAGCGGATGCCTTAGTAACATCCATCGTAGCAGGTGGCGGTACCACTTTAATCACTCTCACTGCTCCTATGATTACGACTCCCGCTGTCGGCTCATTTGTCCAGTTTACTGATTGGCCGCAGATACTAGCCGCCGCAACCGCTGCTAATCTCGCACATACTGTGGTTTACATCCCCCCTGTTGGAACCTCAAATTTTGTCATCGGCTCCTACGCGACATTACCACTGGCCACCACCCTTCGCCAAAGTGGAAACTTATTATTGGCAAATACGCTAGAGCTGAGTTTTGATGTGCGATGGATCAACGATATCGACAACGGAGGTGTAGGCCATCTTACTGGAATCAGTGTGTCTGGGGCAACAACCTATGTTTCGGCGTGGCCGGGAATATTAGGAAATAATGCCAGTTCCTCCATATTCGACGGACCTGTGCTCAGTTACACTGGCGTTAACAATGCTCTATTATTTCTGTGCGATTGCGGTGTTGGTGTCGTGTGGAAAAATTCCTCCTTCTATACGGGAGGAACCGCTGCTGACTTAATGGGCACAAGTTTGGTGTTCCGAGATCAGGGATTCGACATTCAAATAAAAAACTCCGATTTCGTTGGAGGGCCTGGCAACAACCTATTCAACACTACGTGGACTCCTCAGATAATGGTTGAGAATGTCATTCCACCTAATGGCGTAGGCAACATCGACTTCGAGCATTTAATCATGTATGTACGGGGAATAGGATGGGCGGCTGCTAGTGCACCTATGACTCTATACATTGATACTGCCCACACACAGGGGCCTATTACCCCCTTTATTATGACCACATCCCATTTTGGGCAGAATTTCTTCAACCGTGTCATCATTGATTCTGCCCCGGAACCTGTCATCGCCAATATGTCTGGAACGGACTTCGCTTCTGCCGTGTGGATGTTTGGATCGTATAATCAAGCGGCGGCTGGTGATTCAATTACTGGCGGGAATCCTGGATCAGTCAGTGGCGCTCCATTCAGCGATCTTCATGTAGAGTCCATTAGTACTGGAGCCAACGTCGGGCAGAACTACAACGAATCAGATTGCAATGTAAGCAATGTAAATATTCCTGTTTACGGTGCGAGGACGCTGTCTAACTCTGACTGTAAGATGCGAATGCCACTTCATTTTCCCGCGCAGCATACACTCTACTTCGACCTGACTCCAGTCACAGGTGTAGGAACCGTTGTTAGCGCTGGTGGTGCTGTCCCCGTCGCCACCCACACTTACGCAGTCGCAGCCAGAGGCCCTGACGGTGGCTACACACAGGCTTCCGCATTAATTTCAGCGGTTGTTACTGGCGGCAATCAGACGGTTACTACCTCATGGTCAGCGAAGCAGGGAGCGCTCTGCTATGACGTATATAGAGATGGCACGCTTGCTAACTTAGCAACTTGTTTGACCACTCTAACCTATGTGGATACTTACGGATTCACTCAGGGAGGGCTTAACTTTCCTACGGCTGGCGGCACGGGGCTTTCGGGCATTACAGGCACGATGGCCTACGCGCCACAACTGTGTATCCCTGGACTATTATCTGGTAACGTCAGCTTCCTTGGCTGCATCGTCCAATCCGTCTACACTGCTACTAGAAACTGGACGATGTTCGACGCGACGGATACAGTAGTAGGTCGCGCTACCACTGATACCTTAACTAATAAATCTCTAACATCTCCAGCGCTGACAACTCCTACCATCGGCAGCGGGGGGACTACCATTAATTTATATAAGACTGTCACTGACACCCCCGGAGCCATCACTATTAACACTCTCACATGTACAGATAGGGCAGTAGCCCTCGCTGGATCTGGAACCGGAGCCATCATTGGAATCGCTGCTAATTACGCTCTAGAGGCTAATATTATCCTCGCTCCCGCGCAGGCTGTCGCGGGGACTATTCATTATCACATTTGCAACTTCACCGCTGCTAATATCACTCTTAACGCTGCGGCGACATTTAATCTCATGGTAATACAATAGTAATAGATAGGCTGAGTAGACTGGTAGTAGACTGGTTAGGTTGGTTAGATTGAAATGTTACATCCATCATCAACGGACAGCCACTCGTCGTATCCGCTCTATAGCTATGTGCGATGGCTGCTACATCCTAGCTCTGGAGCATTCCGCCGACTGGACATTACCACTATTAACTCTAGCTATCCAGAAGGCCAGAAAGATAAGGCTCCGTAACTTAGATGTTAGGTATAATAATAGAAATAGATATAAAGGGTATAAAGAGGAGTTAATCACTTATGAGGGAATCTTGGCTGGTCCATAACACTGATAAGCTCATGCTCTTTATCCTTTTGCTCCTCGGTGGCTACCTCGTCATGCACATCGTCCATCATGATCAAGGTGACATGCAGGCCATGACATGGGCAGAGGGGGCATTTTCTACAGTACTAGGGGCGCTTATACTGATATTAACAGGTAGAGGACCAGCTATAATACCGCCATCTCCATCTCAGCCATCATCTGATAATATTGATAGTAATAGCCCTCAGCCTCCTTCTCCATCTAAGCTGAAGGTCACCGTCCCATGACGGACGACTCCATAACCTTCCGTGAATACATCGAATCCATCATTAAATCTCTCGATGATAAATTAATCTCTCAATGGGCTGCTCATGATAAAGTCCATAACCATCTTGATGAATCTCGTAAGTTAGCTGTCACTGAGATCAACCGCCGCCTTGACGAGATGAATAACTTCCGCGAACAGGTCACTGATGAACGGGCTAACTTCGTCGATAAGGAAACGTATCAGGTTAAGATGGATGACCTCATCAGACGGATGGATAAGTTTGAAAACTGGCGATCTAACCTAGAGGGTAAAATGTGGATGCTAGGGGCGGTTATTACAGGATTGACAGTTATTATCAACCTGGTGATTAAACTATTGTTTAAGTAGATTATTATAGTTATTATAGTTAATATAGTTATTATGGATAGCTTACGTTATGTCTTAGTTGAACGTGGATATGTTCATTGTCAGTAGCAGGAGACTCCAGGAACACATAGAACTTATCCATCCCTAACTCTGATTGAATAGCCTCCACCGTCCCCGCTGCATCCACTAGATCATGTGATCTGATATCGTAAGCTAATCCCTTCTTATGTGGATCATCCTATCCAGAGTGCTCCCCATCTGCCGCGCTAGTGATAGTTAGATCCTGTGTTAACCTATCCGCTACCATTACTAATGCGGCCAGTATCCTGAATCCCCCAGGAGCTATCACTGTGAACTCTACTCCTGGCTTAACCCTGATTACATTCATTGATGAGGCCTGTTATCTATCCTCGCTAGGATCTCGTTGCTAACTGTTGGCCTATGATCAAGGTAAGTTTCGACTGTATAGCGAGCCCCGCAGCTGGAGCATCTCACGCTCTGTTCGCACATCCTAACATCTGGATTGATGGCGATAGTGTCAGTAATCACGTTATTTACTTTAGTAGGTACACTAATAGGCCGATGGCAGAACCAGCAGATTAGCAGCATAGATGGATACCTCAACTAACTAGATAACTAGATGTAAATATAGATACCTTAAAATGTCTTAATTACATCCCTATCGTCAATATCGACATCACAGCGGGATTACCGATCACTATTAACGTGTCACTAGATATTAGATTCCCATTATCACTGCCGGTGATCGTAGTGATGCCACCCTTAATATATGTTAACACTCCTGTAGCCGCATCTACCGTAGCTACTGTAGGGTCACTGCTAGTATATGTGACCGCTCCCGTCGATGAAGGTGGTATCTCATATCCACTTATGTCAAATTGTTTGTAAACCGCAACCGCTGGCTGAGGATCGTGGAGGTGGACGATAAATGGCATGGGGATACCTCTTGTTAAATATTCCGTGGCAGCCGAGAGAGCCCCCTGGATCATATCCGGTGACTCAACCGGCGCTAGCTCTCTTGCTTCGCCCGAGCTAAGGCAGCCGCCACGGGTGAGAGGGACATCTTGCAACGTGTAGGGTTGCCCAACCCTCATCTTCCTCTCTTAAGTGGGCTAGTCAAGCATCATTAACTATCTTAACTATCTTAACTATCCCGCCACGAGTGTCATTGTCGCGCTAACCGCCACGTTAGCTGTCACCGTGAGAGTGTCACTAGCAGGGAAATTTCCACTATCACTCGCGCTGATCACAGTAGACCCTGCTGCTATATATGTTAGTGCCCCTGTAGCTGAGTCCACTGTAGCTACTGTAGTGTCGCTACTCGTATATGTCACTATCCCCGATGGCGGAACCTTATTCCCTGTGCCTCCAGGGCCATCGAACTCCTGATATACCGCTACCCCAGGACTGTCATTTAGATGAACGATTAGCATTTTAATCTCCCTATTATAGTGATGCCGATGATGGTGATGATGCCGATGGGACCGGAACGTTAATGTTGATGACCTGATTCTATGATGAAACATCCACCTATTAATCTCCCTATAAGCCATGATTATTATCCATGATAGCATCTATCCCCCATCATGGTCATGGGACCAGATCCTCCAGTGGCAGCTTACTGAGATCTATAGGCTGCCCTGTCTCCTGATGAAACGCCTGAGTGGCTGCTTGGATAATCTTAATAAAGTATGCCGCTGCTGCCGCTTCAGGGCCGATAACAGGGATAGCGGATAATCCCTGAAGGCTGACAGTTAGGATGGTTAATATGAGTGATGCCTTGCTAATAGTAGGTAGGGGAGGGGTTACCGGACTAGTCATGGTTATTTCCCTCCCTTAGCGGACTGAAGCATCGTAGTTTGGATGCTGACATTTCGGATGGCCTTATTTAATTTAACCGGCGACGCATTCGGATCGTTAGTAACCGCTTTATGATACGCCTGATACTCCGTATCCATCACATTATACGCGGGGATCAGCCCATTGTTAAGGACAGTTTTAACTGCGTCGGATATATTAGCTGCCCAGATCCCATCGGCGATGTCCTTTTTAGACTCATCTATGATAGTTTTAGTTACCAGGCACCAGTCATATGCCTGACTGTCAAACGTGTTAATAGCGCCAGGGTGGGCGGTATATTTCTCCTGAGAGCAGCCGGTAATTACCATAGTTACAGCTAGTGTTAATGCCGCTAATCGGATTAGTTTCATCGTATCCTCCATTTGGTTATCGCATGGATAGGAATAAATGTCAATAGTTATTATAGCCACTTCAAAACTTCTGGTGACACCTTTACACGTTCGATCATCGTTTCTGGATCACCAATTATCCTCAGCCCCTCTGGGGTCTTAGCTCTCGATAGTGCCACGTAGCACATTCCCGGAGCGCCCATAAAATGGTTATTAACATCCATTTGCACCCTATCGAGACTCAGCCCCTGCGACTTATGAACAGTGCTCGCATAAGCAAGCCTAAGTGGATAATACGTGATCCCTCCAACTATCCATTTCCTCGCCTTAATATCAAACGCCGGTGACAATGGAGGATCATCATTATCAGGATCATACCTATACGCTGCCCTTAAACTCTTATTATCCTCTCCTAGCTCTCTAGGAGCATCCTTCTGATGGTTGAATCTAGTAATCTTAGCAATCTCCACCTGGCTATTATTGCGGACCAACTCAATCCCGAAAGCCCCATTATCTTGTAAAGGCTCACCTGTAGCAGAAACATTAAAGTCCTTAACATGTCCACAGTCTCCATTCACATATGTAAATGCTGGGGTATCATTGGTAAGTATCATCGCATACGCGCCAACTTTGAGTGACAGTTCCGCTGGGATGTGATCCCACTCCTTCCGTAACTTGCCCCATCTACTATTAGCCACCCGGATCATCTGGCCGTTAACTCTACTATGCGCTACAAAGTTGAATCCATCCACGGCGTCGTTCTTAGCTATGATAGTGGTCCCATCGAAACTTTTATCACTCTCGTTAGTAAAAGTAATCCCTATGTCCCTTAGTATTCTAACGCCATCCCTGCCGTTACCACTTCTAATAAGATTAATGGCATCCAGGAATTTCTGGTCACTTTGCCTCCAACATTTAGTCAGCTTTATAGTGTTAGCATCAAACTTTGGCCAACAATCCGCCTTGAACGCCCACGGTGGAGATTTATCCTTACCACCTTTATCACCAATGGGAGGTAGCTGGCAGAAATCCCCTGTTACTATCAGGCCTAACTTTTCCTTATCATGCCATTCTGATCGCTCATTCACCCGTCTGATCCCCTCGTAGATCATATCCAACTGCCGCTTGTCCATCATTGAAAGTTCATCTATTACTATATTCTTATAACCTTGTTCGATGATATCCCGTAATTTCTTCTCTAGATATCCCTTTATCATCGACTCTTCTAGACTCTCAGTGTTAAAGTAGCCTAAAGCTGAATTAAGTGTTATAGTACCGAGGTTAATTGCTGCTATCCCAGTTGTGGCCGTTAGCAGGGCATAGTTAGGATCATTAGCTATCCTTTGTCTGATCTCGTGGGTCTTACCTGTACCCGCCGCGCCGGTCAGAAATTCAGTATAGAGGTCAGCGCCGGAGCCAGTGATATCAGTATTATCTAGCGCTACGTTAACTCTCTTAGGTCTATCAACAATAGGTTTGGGGGTCGGATCATCTATGATCATAGGACGCTCCTGGCTATTGCTTGGCGACTGGATCATCTCTACAGTCTCCTCAGTTTGCGTTGCCATTGCAGCCCCCGCTGACTTACTGTTATCATCATCTATAGTTACTACCATCCCCATATCCCCTATCACATCCTCCATCTTAACCCCCATCCTCTCTAGCTGGCCTCTATACTTCCTAATTAAATGTAAGCCATCATCAATATCCTTATCTATCCACTTGGCTAGCTCTAATCCCTGTAGCCTATCCGCTACTGGCCGGTCATACTTAGAGTATCCAACGCCATCTAATCTCTTCGCCCCGTCACAGTGATCACTGATGGCCTCTAATGCCCACCAGATCCGCTTTTCCAGTGGCCAGGATGGATCTATTATAACGTCAGGTTGCTTAGGTGTTAACAATGGATACCTCCATTTCTCGCATACCGTCAATATTAGCCTCAGCATCATATGGCGCGAGGTTCTTCCCATACTTAGTTTCCGCGCCTATCACCAGCCCATTTAAC